>Ga0208112_101293_pt1 | contig 9448 bp, 7 predicted proteins | sample HotLakConsoUCCLE_FD_184736 | JGI IMG/M metagenome (GOLD analysis project Ga0208112, IMG submission 184736) | Hypersaline microbial mat communities from Hot Lake, Washington, USA - Hot Lake Consortium UCC-LE (SPAdes) (version 2) ... | reverse complement strand
GCCGAGTTCGTCGATGATGAGCGTTCCGGACGCGTGGCGGTTGCCGAGAATGCCGCCCGTGCCGGCGGCGGCGCAGACCTCGGCCACAAGATCGCCCGGAAAGGCCGGATCGGTCTTCGGGAAGTAGTGCCACTCCCAGGGCACCGGGACGCCGGCGAGTTCCCAATGGCCCGAAGGCGTGTCCTTGCCCATGGAGACCTCGCTTGCGGCCCCCCAGGTTCCTTGCGGGACCGCGTCGAGCCCAGGGGTGGCGTCGCCGCTGGCCAGTCGCGCCGCGGCGCCGAGGCCGAGGCGGTCGAGATTGGGCATCCGCAAGACGCCCGAACGACCCTCCTCGGCCCTGCCGTCCGCGCAGGCCTGTGCGATATGGGCAAGGGTGTTCGCGCCGGTGTCCGGGACATCTCCGTTGAAGAAGCGGTCCGCGTCGGGTGCCCCGCCGCAGCCCACGCTGTCGAGCACGACGAGGAATGCGCGCGGCATCAGGCGATCCTTTCGCGGATGAGAATGGGCGGCGTCACCGGGCCGTCGTCGAGCGCGTAAGCGGAGCGCACGGTGCCGACGGCGGCGCCGGCGGCGGCCTCGTCGGCGGCGTGGACGATGGCGAGCGGCGTTCCGGCATCGACGCTGTCGCCGATGGCGGCAAGGTGGGAAAGCCCGACGGACGGGTCGATCCGTTCGCCCTCCTTGAGCCGTCCGCCGCCCAGATGCACCACCGCCTCCCCGAGTGCGCGGCCGTCGACCCCGGCGACGGTGCCGGCCCTTGGCGCGGGAACCTCGACCGTGACGGGAGCCAGGGGCAGATGGCCGCGCCAGTTCTCCACGAAGTCGGAAGGCCCGCCCAGCGCCGCGACCATGCGCCCGAACCGGTCGGCCGCGGCGCCGGAAGACAGGCTTTCCGAGGCCGCGAGACGGGCGGCATCGAGGTCGCCCCTGACGCCCGCCATCACCAGAAGCTCGGCGACAAGGTCGATCGTGAGCACCGCAAGGCGGCTGTCCATGCGCGCCCCCGCGAGCGCCTCCATGCAGACCGCCACCTCGAGCGCGTTGCCCGCCGCCGGCGCGAGCGGCTGGTCCATGTCCGTTACGAGGGCGGCGGTGGGGCACCCTGCCCCGTTCGCGGTTTCGACGAGCGCCTGCGCGAGCGCCCGCGCCTCCTCGTCGGTCGCCATGAAGGCGCCGCTGCCGCACTTCACGTCGAGGATCAGCCCGTCGAGCCCGGCGGCGAGTTTCTTGGCAAGGATCGAGGCGGTGATGAGGTCGATGCTTTCGACCGTCGAGGTCACGTCGCGGACCGCATAGAGCCGCTTGTCGGCGGGCGCGAGGTCGCCGGTCGCCGAGACGATGGCGCAGCCCACGCGGCTTACGATGTCGCGGAAGCGGTCTTCGCTCACCTCGGTGACGAGACCGGGGATGGCTTCGAGCTTGTCGAGCGTGCCGCCGGTATGACCGAGACCGCGGCCCGAGATCATCGGGTTGAAGACGCCACAGGCCGCGAGCATCGGCGCGAGGAGCAGCGAGACGCAGTCGCCGATACCGCCCGTCGAATGCTTGTCGAGGACCGGGCCGGGCAGGTCCCAGGACATCACCCGCCCCGAATCGCGCATCGCCAGCGTCAGAGCGACCCGCCCTTCACTTCCCAAGCCGTTGAGGAAAGCGGCCATCGCAAAGGCGCCGGCCTGGGCGTCGGTGACACCGCCTTCGGCGAGGCCGCGTGCGAACCACTCCGCCTCGCCGGGCGTGAGCGCCTGCCGGTCCCTGATCCTCGCGATGATCGAGCGCGCATCCATCGTTCAGGTCTTCGACATCTGGTCGGTGTCGAAGGCGAACGGCAGGAGGTCGCGAACCGTGACCGACCGCGTCTCGCCCGAAATCGTCGCGAGCGTGACCGGGACGTCGGGTCCGGCGAACTCAGCGATCTTCTGGCGGCAACCGCCGCAGGGGCTGACCGGCACGGGGCTGTCCGCGATCACGGCAAGCTCGACGATGCCCCGGGCCCCCGCCGCGACCATCGCCGCGATCGCCCCGGCTTCCGCACAGGTGCCCTCGGGGTAGGCCACGTTCTCGACATTGCAGCCGACGTGAACCGAGCCGTCCGCGGCGCGAAGCGCGGCTCCGACCCTGAAGCGGGAATAGGGAACGTAGGCATTTTCCCGGACGGCCCTTGCGGCTTCGACGAGAGGTCTTGCGCTCATGGGTGGCTTCCCCGTTTTCCTGTCTGTCCATCGTGCGGCCCGGGTCCCGCGAGCGCAAGCGGGGAACCGGCGCCGGGACTTAGCGTTTTTGTGCGAAAGGAGATGCGACATGACCGACAAGGACCGCAAGAAGGTCGAGGAGATCGAGGAAAACATGCCCTCGCGCGCCGACCCGAGGCGGGGCGACACGCTGGCGACCGAAGGCATGATCGCCACGCCGCTGGCGGGGCTGGTCGCCCCCGACCCGAGCAGCGACGAGCCGATGACCTCCCAGCAGGCCGACGAACTGCGCGCCCTGAGCGAGGCGCATGGCGAACCCTTCGACGCCAGCATGACCCGCGGAAAGGCCGCCCGGAAGCTCGACGAGTTGAAGAACCGCTGACCGCTCCGCTTGCGGCGCACAGGCGATCCGCGCTACCTCCCACCTGCCGGCGGGGCCACTGGCCCCCAAGATAGTTTACCGTTAAACTATCGGCCAAGGGGAGGTGAAGAATGTCAGAGGAACCCACGAACAGCCTGAAGGCGGCGGCGCTCGCCTATCACCGCCTGCCGAAACCCGGCAAGCTCGAGGTGCGCGCGACGAAACCGCTGGCCAATGCCCGCGACCTGTCGCTGGCCTATTCTCCCGGCGTCGCCGAAGCCTGCCTCGCGATCAGGAACGACCCCGAAGCCTCCCGGGACATGACCGCGCGGGGCAATCTCGTCGCCGTCGTCACGAACGGCTCGGCGGTGCTCGGTCTCGGCAACATCGGCGGACTGGCGTCGAAGCCGGTGATGGAGGGCAAGGCGGTACTCTTCAAGAAATTCGCCAATATCGACTGTTTCGACATCGAACTGAACGAGAGCGACCCCGAGCGGCTGGCGGACATCGTCTGCGCGCTCGAACCCACGTTCGGCGCGATCAATCTCGAGGACATCAAGGCGCCCGATTGCTTCATCGTGGAGAAGCTCTGCCGGGAACGGATGAACATTCCGGTCTTCCACGACGATCAGCACGGCACCGCGATCGTCGTCGGGGCCGCTGCGACGAACGCGCTTTTTCTCACCGACAAGGCGTTCGACGAGATCAAAGTCGTGTCCACCGGCGGCGGTGCGGCGGGCATCGCCTGCCTCGACATGCTCCTGAAGCTCGGGGTGAAGCGCGAGAACGTCTGGCTTTTCGACCTTCACGGGCTCGTCCACGAGGGGCGCACCGAGGACATGACCCCGCAGAAGGCGGCTTATGCGCAACCGGGCAGCATGCGCTCGCTGGACGAGATGATCAAGGGGGCCGACCTCTTTCTCGGCCTGTCCGGGCCTGGCGTTCTGACGCCCGGGATGGCCGCGAAGATGGCCGACCGCCCGATCATTCTCGCGCTTGCGAACCCGGCGCCCGAGATCGACCCGGAGGCGGCACGGGAGGCCGCGCCGGGGGCGATCATCGCCACGGGCCGGTCGGACTTCCCCAATCAGGTCAACAACGTCCTGTGCTTTCCGTTCATCTTTCGCGGCGCGCTCGACGTCGGCGCGACCGAGATCAACGACGAGATGGAACTGGCCTGCATCGCCGGCATCGCAGAACTTGCCCGCGCGACGACAAGTGCGGAGGCCGCCGCCGTCTACCAGGGCGAGCAGCTGACCTTCGGCCCGGACTACGTAATTCCGAAGCCCTTCGACCCCCGGCTCATCGGCGTCGTCGCCTCCGCCGTCGCCAAGGCGGCGATGGAGACCGGAGTGGCCACCCGGCCGATCGAGAACCTCGACGACTACAAGCGCCACCTCGACGGCTCGGTGTTCCGATCGGCCCTTCTGATGCGTCCCGTCTTCGACGCCGCTGCCACGGTCGAACGACGGATCGTCTTCGCCGAGGGCGAGGACGAGCGCGTGCTCCGGGCCGCGAACGCGATGATCGAGGAAACCACGGACGCGCCCATTCTCATCGGCCGGCCCGAGGTCATCGAGATGCGGGCCGAGCGGGCGGGCCTGAAGATCCGCCCCGGCAGTCATTTCGAGATCGTGAACCCCGAAAACGACCCGCGCTACCGCGACTACTGGACGACCTACCACGGCATCATGGAGCGGCGCGGCGTGACACCCGACATCGCGCGGGCGATCATGCGCACGAACAGCACCGCCATCGCCGCTGTCATGGTGTACCGCGGCGAGGCGGATTCGATGATCTGCGGCACGTTCGGGCAGTACCTGTGGCACCTCAACTACGTGCGCGAGGTTCTCGGCACGACAAACCTGCAGCCCGTGGCGGCCCTGTCGCTGATGATTCTCGAAGACGGGCCGCTCTTCGTGGCCGACACCCATGTGCACCCCGAACCGACACCGGAACAGGTCGCCGCGACCGTTGTCGCCGCCGCCCGTCATGTCAAAAGGTTCGGCCTCGCCCCGAAGATCGCGCTCTGCTCGCACAGCCAGTTCGGCAATCTCGACACCACGAGCGGACGCCGGATGCGGGCGGCGCTCGCCATTCTCGACGCCGAGCCCCGCCCCTTCGTCTACGAGGGCGAGATGCATATCGACAGCGCGTTGAACCCCGAATTGCGGGCCCGGGACTTTCCCAACAGCCGGCTCGAAGGGGCCGCGAACGTGCTGATCTTTGCCAATACCGATGCCGCGTCCGGGGTGCGTAACATTCTCAAGACGAAAGCGGGAGGTCTGGAGGTCGGTCCGATTCTCATGGGCATGGGCAACCGCGCCCATATCGTGACGCCGGCGATCACGGCGCGGGGGCTTCTCAACATCTCCGCACTCGCCGGAACGCCGGTGGCGCATTACGGCTAGGGCGATTCGGCGTCCCCGGGGTGAGCCTGCATTCGCAGTTTTGCAAGCCTCGGGCCCTGCATGCCTGGGTCTGCATAGCGCGACTGCATTTGCAAAGATTTGCACCCAAGCAGCGCAAACCCTGCGAAGATTCGACGCCATTCTGATGCGCTCGGCGCCCGTTGCGCTTGTCATGCCACGAACCGCAGGCGTAACACGACAGCGGAGGAGGAGGGCGCAATGACTGCATATCGCGATATCTACAGAGCTTCGCTCGACGACCCGGAGACCTTCTGGATGGAAGCCGCCGGGTCGATTGACTGGGTGCGGCCGCCGTCCAGAGCGCTCTTCGACGACAACGCCCCGCTCTACGAATGGTATGCCGACGGGCTGGTGAACGGCTGCTGGAACGCCGTCGACCGCCATGTCGAGGCCGGCCACGGCGACCGCATCGCCATCATCCACGACAGCCCCGTCACGCACAGCCGCCACGAGATCACCTACGCCGAACTGCGCGACCGTGTCGCCTCTCTCGCCGGCGCGCTGAGGGCGAAGGGCGTCGAGAAGGGCGACCGCGTCATCATCTACATGCCGATGGTCCCCGAGGCGCTGGAAGCGATGCTCGCGTGCGCGCGGCTCGGCGCCATCCACTGCGTCGTCTTCGGCGGCTTCGCGGCGCACGAACTCGCCGTTCGGATCGACGATGCGACCCCGAAGGCGATCATCGCGGGTTCCTGCGGCATCGAGCCGGGCCGGGTCGTGCATTACAAGCCCCTGCTCGACGAGGCGATCAGCGAGGCCCGCCACACACCCGAGTTCTGCGTGATCTTCCAGCGCGAGCAGGAGGTGGCGAAGCTGATCGAGGGGCGCGATGTCGACTGGCACGCCTTCCAGTACGGTGTCGAACCGGCCGAGTGCGTGGCCGTGGAGGGCAACCACCCCGCCTACATCCTCTACACCTCCGGCACGACGGGGCAGCCGAAGGGTGTCCTGCGCGCCACCGGCGGTCATCTCGTGGCCCTCGACTGGACGATGTCGGCGATCTACGACGTCGCCCCCGGCGACGTGTTCTGGGCCGCCTCGGACGTGGGCTGGGTCGTCGGTCACAGCTACATCTGCTATGCGCCGCTGATCCACGGCTGCACCACGATCGTCTACGAGGGCAAGCCCGTCGGCACCCCCGACGCCGGCGCCTTCTGGCGCGTCATCGACGAGCACAAGGTGAAGGTCCTCTTCACCGCGCCCACCGCCTTCCGCGCGATCAAGCGCGACGATCCGACCGGAGCAAGGCTCGCGGACCATGACCTTTCTTCGCTGAAACGGCTCTTTCTCGCCGGCGAGCGCGCCGACCCCGACACGATCCTCTGGGCGCAGGAGAAGCTCGGGGTGCCGGTGATCGACCATTGGTGGCAGACCGAGACCGGCTACGCCATCGCCGCGAACCCCACGGGGATCGAACCCCTGCCCGTCAAGATCGGCTCGCCCTCGGTCGCGATGCCGGGCTACGACGTGCGCATCCTCGACGAGGGCGGTCATGCTGTGCCCGCGGGCACGCTCGGGGCCATCGCCGTGAAACTGCCCCTGCCGCCCGGCACGCTGCCGACCCTCTGGAATGCCGACGAAAGGTTCCGAAAGAGCTATCTCGAGCATTTCCCGGGCCATTACGAGACCGGCGACGCGGGTTATGTCGACGAGGACGGCTATCTCTACATCATGTCGCGCACCGACGACGTCATCAACGTCGCGGGCCACCGCCTTTCGACCGGAGCGATGGAGGAGGTGCTCGCCGCGCATCCCGACGTCGCCGAATGCGCGGTCGTCGGGGTGGCCGACGACCTCAAGGGCCAGCTTCCGGTGGGGTTCGTCTGCCTCAACAACGGCTCGGCGCGCACCGAGGCCGACCTCGTGCCGGAACTCGTCAAGCTCGTGCGCGACCGGATCGGCCCCGTCGCGGCCTTCAAGCACGCCGTGCTCGTCGACCGGCTGCCGAAAACCCGGTCCGGCAAGATCCTGCGCGCGACCATGGTCAAGATCGCCGACGGCGCGGAGTTCAGGATGCCGGCGACCATCGACGACCCCGCGATCCTCGACGAGATCCGCGAGGCGCTGGGGCGGATCGGCTACGGAGCGTAGACCGGCTCCGTCCCGACCCTGCGCCCGGCGAGACGCGCCATGAGCGCCCGGTGCACCGGCCGCTCGAAGGCGTAGTGGCAGGCGAGCCCCACGGCGAGGGCGGCGAGGACCGCGGCAGAGGCCAGGAGCGCGCCGCCGAACGGCAGGTAGCCCTTCGCGAGCAGCCACTGGAAGCCGAAGATCACCGGGAGATGGGTGAGGTAGATCGAGTAGGAGGCGTCGCCGAGGCCGTGGAGGGCTGCCGAGGGCCGCTCGCGCAGCCCCGGCTCCGCCATCAGCGCGAAGAGGACGAGAAGTGCGACCGGCGGGCCGTAGGCGAGAAGCCGGCTCGTCCCATCCAGAGGCAGGAAGCCCAGCAGCACGACTAAGGCGGCGAACAGCAGCGTGTTGCGGCGGGTCATCCGGGGCATGCGGCCGCTGGTCCAGAGCGCTCCGAAGCCGACACCGAGAAGAAATGCCGCGAGAAATTCGCCGGTGTAGAAGACGAGCCGTGCATCGGCCCCGGCCGGGATCAGGGTGCCGGCGACGAGAAGCGCGGACAGCACGCCCGCGACGATTGGCAGGCGGAAGCGCAGGGGCGCGAAGAGCGCGGCGAGCATGACGGCATAGAACAGCATCTCGAGGTTGAGCGTCCAGCCGACCGAGAGAACGGGCTTCGGCGGCAGGTTCGGGTCGGCCGGTGGGTGGGCGAGAAAGGCCAGCGAATGGAAGAGTTCGCTCAGGCCCACCGTGCCGCCGTTGAGGACGACGCCGCAGGCGACCGCGAGGGTGACCACCCAATAGAGCGGAACGATCCGCAGGAGACGCCGGAGCACGAATTCGCCCGGGGCGAGATGCCGGCCCGTCAGCCAGATGATGAACCCGCTGATGACGAAGAAGATATCGACGCCGATGCCGCCGATCGCGAAGCGAACTCCCGATCCGGGCAGGAGAAGCCCCACGTGATAGACCAGAACGAGCAGGGCCGCGAAACCGCGAAGATACTGAATCGAAATGACTTGCTGCACGAGAACGGCGCGCCTCGGGTGGATGTGACCTGTGCCGTGGGTGACCTGGAAAGGTGACGACAAGACGGCGCCTGCGTGGCCCCCGAGGGGCATTCGCGGGCATGCCCGCGTCAGACGAATTGTTCGCGGATCAGGCGCTCTTCCAGCCCGTGGCCCGGGTCGAAAAGGATGCGGTGTCGCACGCCGGGCTCGCTGCGGATATCGACCACGGCCACGTCCCGCACGCTGCGGCCGTCCGCATCCGCCATGACGGGCCGCTTCTTGGGCTGCATGACCTCGATCCGCACCAGGGCGGATTTCGGAAGGATCGCCCCGCGCCAGCGCCGGGGGCGGAAGGCGGCCACGGCGGTGAGTGCGAGAACCTCGGAGCCGATGGGCAGGATCGGGCCGTGGGCGGAATAATTGTAGGCCGTCGAGCCGGCCGGAGTGCAGAGCAGCGCGCCGTCGCAGACGAGTTCCTCCATCCGCACCCGCCCGTCGACGCTGATCCTGAGCTTCGCGGCCTGCGGCCCCTGCCGCAGAAGCGAGACCTCGTTGATCGCGAGCGCCCTGTGGGTGCTGCCGTCGACGCATGTGGCCGCCAACGCGAGGGGGTTGATGACCTCTTCCTCGGCTTCCCTCAGCCGCTCCACGAGACCGTCCGCGGAGTAGTCGTTCATGAGAAACCCGACGGTCCCGCAGTTCATGCCGTAGACGAGCCGTCCGGTGATCGAAGGGTCGCTCAGGGTCTCCAGCATGAAACCGTCCCCGCCGAGGGCGACGATCACGTCCGCCTCGTCTTCCGGCGCGATGCCGTATCGTGCGGTGAGCGCCTCGAGCGCTGCCTGTGCGACCTCGGTGTCGCTGGCGCGGAAGGCGACGCGGTATTCGCTCACGGGCGGGCCCTTTCGATCATCCGCCGGTGATGGCGCGGCGGACCCCGATTGGCAAGCCCGGCGGAAAGCCCGTTTCGGCATCGGCTGCGGCGGAAACGCGGCTTTCCCCTCGTATGCCGATCCGGTATCAGGGCACCAACCCGCGCCCCTTGAGGAAAGGTCGAAAGCCATGAACGCCCCCCACCGCGACGCAGGATTCTTCACCGAGACGCTCGAGAGCCGCGATGCGGACCTCGCCGCGGCGATTTCGCAGGAACTCGGCCGCCAGCGCGAGGAGATCGAGCTGATCGCCTCGGAGAACATCGTTTCGCGCGCCGTGCTCGAGGCGCAGGGCTCGGTGATGACGAACAAGTACGCCGAGGGCTACCCGGGTCGGCGCTACTACGGCGGGTGCCAGTACGTCGACATCGCCGAGAACCTCGCGATCGACCGCGCAAAGCAGCTCTTCGGCTGCGGCTTCGCCAATGTGCAGCCCAATTCCGGAAGCCAG
>Ga0208112_101288_pt1 | contig 9522 bp, 8 predicted proteins | sample HotLakConsoUCCLE_FD_184736 | JGI IMG/M metagenome (GOLD analysis project Ga0208112, IMG submission 184736) | Hypersaline microbial mat communities from Hot Lake, Washington, USA - Hot Lake Consortium UCC-LE (SPAdes) (version 2) ... | reverse complement strand
CTATCCTCTCCCATGGTCCGCCCTCCTTTGCTTGGGGCTCGGCTCGGCCATTCGAGCAACCCCCGTATGCTCAAGCGCGCAAAGGCTAAGGGCGGGCCGCCCCTCGCACCACGGTCATAACGTCTAGCAACGGATTCCCAAAATCGTCGATCAAAAATCGTGCAGCCCGCTGTCTGTAGGGCGAAACAACTGCGCGGCGGCAGATCTGCGGGGCCAAATTCGTGCAGCGATCTGTTGCGAAATGGCGCGACCTTGATGATTCAGGCACTTGTGCTAGCTAAGATGTGATTAAAAGCCAGAAAGAGTTTTCCCGGATGAAGCAAGACACAAAGAGCTTGGGCCTTTCGCTTCTGAATCCTAAGAAGAAGCCCAAGGCCGCTGTCATGATCGCTGACGAGTTGCGGCGCCAGATCGTAACCGGAAAACTCAGTCCGGGCGACAAGTTGAAGCCGGAAAACGTGCTTCAGACCGAGTTTCGCGTGTCGCGGCCCACTCTGCGGGAGGCGCTGCGCATACTCGAGTCTGAGTCGATGCTGACCATCAGCCGCGGCAAATACGGCGGTGCCAGGGTGACCTCGATCGAGATTGAGACGACTGCCAACCAGGTCGGCGTCTTTCTGCAGATCCAGGGTACCCGCCTGGAAGAGGTCTGGGCCGCGCGCATGATCATCGAGCCGCCAGCCGCCCGACTTCTGGCCGAGAACCCCACCGAACTAGCTTTTGCCGAACTGGATGCCAACATCGCCGAGGCGCGCGAGGCCTCGGTTTCAGATTTGCTGCGGTACGCCGATCTTAGTGCCGGCTTCTCGTTGCTGCTGATGCGCCATTGTACCAACCGCCCGATCCACCTGCTGGGGGCGCTGATCTTCGACATCATCCGCCGCCAACACGAGAACGTGACCCTCCGCACCCTGACGAAGACCAGTGTGAACCGTCTGCGTTTGGAAAGCATTGAAAGCCGCGAAAAAGCCGTGCAGTTGTTGCGCCGGGGGGCTGGCGCCGAGGTTGAGGACTATTGGCGCAGTCATCTGGAATACATGCGTGACCTGGTGCTAAGCGCCTATGCGAAATCGACCACCATCGACATGCTGAGCAAGCATTCGAACGTCGCCTCCCCTGCTGAAAACGTGCGCGGGTGTGATCCCCAGAAAATTGACTCCAATGTTTAAACCGCTCGGTTTTAGGCGGCGAGTATGACGCCAGAAGGTTCGCGCTGCCTCAATGCGCAACGCCGCGCCCGCCGTGCGGGATTCTTTCAGCGTGTCGTTAAAGTCGGTCTTGTCGCCGCGTCGGATATCCCCAGGAAACGTTGTCCCCGGTCAACTCCCTCACGAGAAGTGCAATTTTTGCCTAGCGCCAAAATCAGCTGTCCTGGCAGGCATTCATCGGCCAATGGCCAAACGATCCATGGCTTGACTGGCTGCGAGCGGAACTCGAGACGAAGTACGGGCTGCTTGCCCGCTGAACTGAAGCAGTTTTGAAATTTTTTTGTTTGTCCTCGACGGCTACCGCCCTCTGGTAGACGCCCCCGGGGGGCCCCAGCACCCCGGGGGGGGTGTCGGCGGTCTGGACTGACCATGCATTCTGCCAGCCAACAACGTATGTGAAGCGCGGGAATGGGTGACGATTTTGATGGCCGCTGACCCGACCGATCGAGAAGCCTCATAGCAGCCAAAGGCTCGCGACGAGCAACAGGCGGAGGTCATCTCCGCCTACTGCCCCTTCTCGGTATGAGCCAACTTCTTTGGCTCGCGTTAGCGCGTGTCAGGAAAGGCGACCTCACGTGTCAGCAGCCGCGCTTCCGGCCCAACTCGCTGGCCCGCCGCTTGACCGGTCCGGGCGACGAGCGCGGTCCTCTGGCTGATCAGCCCCAGGTGGCACCGCATCAATGAAGAAGGCACCGAACGGATCCCGCTGAACGCCCGCCTGCTGGGCCGCCAGGTGCTTGGCCTTGCAGAAGCACCGCTCTATCCCGCCAGCCTCGATCTTGACGACCGGATCCTTGTGGTCGGGTTCATCCTGCCCTGCGACCACTGTCCGCCGCTCCAGCAAGACCGTCCCGTCGTCCTGCATGGCCCCCCGCAGGCGATGAACCGCAATCGGTTCGACATCCCGCTTATACGCGGCTGCTTCCGGATAGACGCCGACTGTCACGTCAGTGCGGGGCAGATCCGCAGGCACATCCAGATCCCGCTCAATGATCAGGCGGACCAGAATGCGCCCTTCCCCGTCTGGATCGGGGTAGACCGTGAACCCAAACTTCTGCCAGAACGGCAGCGAACTTTGCGGCATGCACTCGCCGGCGAGAACATTTACTCCGTCCCTTCGCGCTCCCTTAATCCACGCGTTGGCCAAGGCGGTGCCATACCCGCGTCGCTGCATCTCCCTGCGAACGCAGACGATCGGGTCGTTATAGCGCCCCGCATGAAAGGCAACGGCCTGCCCGGCTTCACGGACTACCCACAGCTCGCCGTTAATGAAATAATTGCGGATAAGGTTCTCATTGGTCCAAAAGCTTTCGCCGTACCATTCGTATTCATCCCTGAGCCAATCGAGGATACATTGGAGATCACGCCGCGTTGCCGCGACGACCTTCAAACTCCTGTCGCTGTTTCTCATCGTCTTTCCCCCTCTCACTTGGAGCCGCCCAAAAGCGGCCTGTCGCCTCCCACTGAGGCGTCATGCTCAATGGCCCGCAACTGCCTGCGCTCTTCCGCGAGTTCCTGCAGTGCCTGAAGGTGCAGGTCCTGAAACGTTGGTGCCGCCACCTCGACCGATGTCGACTGATGGGGCTTGCCCAGGTTTCGGTTCAGGACCTCGGTGGCGGCCGCAAGCCGCAGCTTGGGATCATCACCCTCCAGCGCCTCCGCAAGCGCCATGACTGCCTTCGGTGTCAGCTGTGTCAGCATCTCCTTGACCTCGTCCGGCACGCGCCGTCGCCCTCCAGGATTGCCAGACTGCCCAGGCAGAAACCGTCCTCTTTCTCCTCTTGCCGCCATCTTGATGTGCGCCTCCCTTCGCTTTCGCAGGCACGGCCTGCATCGCTCCTCTTCTCAGGTTGCAAGAAATCCTCCACCCGGGGGACGGTACGGCGACGGTCTCTAGGGAGACCGTCACCGTCGTCCCCTGCCACCCCCTGCTGGGTACGGTCGCCCAGACCGTACCCTCACCGTCCCCATCGTCCCCCTCGCTCGCTCAACGCCATACATGCCCCTGCTGCCGCTGCAGAACGCCGCGCTTCACAAGCGACGCGATGGCATCGCGGACCGCTCGGCTTGTCTCCTTCGCTGTCCCCTCCATGTCACCCTGCGCGTAGGCTTTCAGCTTCGCTTCCGGGACCGCGTGCGGCGGCAGTCCGGCAGGCAGCCCGTCGGCCATGTCGTCCCAGGGCTCAAGCGCATCCATCGCGTCGAGTACCAGCGCTTCGTTCGGCCCGCGCGGCAGTTTCGCCTTGTCGGCCTTGATGTGCGCGAGGTCCAGTGGCTCGACCACGCAGGTGGTCACGCTCTCGCCATCCTCGTCCTCGCCGAGGAAGACCTGCTTCAGCTTGAAGCCGAGTTCCTCGCCGGCCTCGGCCTCCTTCAGCTTCGTAATTCTCGCGGTATGTGCCCCCGTCTCCCTGTCGGCGATGACCTCGATTTCGACATCCGCGGCGCCCAGCAGGCTGCTGTGCCCGCGCGATCCCTTGGTCGGGGCCTTGCCTGAGTGATGCACAACCAGGACGAGACAGTTCAGCCGGTCCCCGATCCGCTTGCAGGCGCCAATGAATTGGCTCATGTCTTTCGAGCTATTCTCATCCCCTCCGGCGAAGCTTCGGGCGAGGGTGTCGATGACCAGGATGCCGACCGGCCCCTGATAGCGCAGAACCGCGTTGCAGAGCTCATCGACGTCATCCAGGTCCGGCGCGGCGAGATTGATCGTGTGCGGGTACGAGGCGAAGTTCCCAATATCGCCGTAGTACTGACGCCAGGCGATGACGCGGTTCGTCGCCATGACACCGCCTTCGAGAAACCAGTATGCTACGCCGCACGTCTTGGTCTTCCGGCCGCGATACTCCGTGATATCCGGAGAAGAGACGCCGGCAACCATATCAAGCGCAAGGAAGGTCTTCCCGCTGCCCGGTGCGCCGTAGATGATGCCGAGGCCAGTGCTTGGAAGCAGCTTCTTGATATGCCACGCGGCGTTCAGCACGGGCTTCATCTCGCCCGGTTTGATCGGCTTGAACCTTGATTCCCGAATTACGATGCCGTGTTCAGGATCCAGATCGTCCGGAAAATCCAGCGCAGCAAAGCCTGAGGCAATTCTTACGACGTCATTCTTCGGCATGCGCTTGAACAAGAGCCCCTTCAACCATCGGAACCCCACGTGATCGGGAAGCGATCGGCGTTCGCTCAAGACCCGCTCAAGCGCCTCCCCGCCATCGCTCTGGCCGATGTAGCGGAGGTCGAAAGCATGGAGCGCTTCGTGAACAGCCTCCATGCCCTTCGCAGGCTCGCAGAGCGCCACGACCGCCTTGTTCAGCATTACCCACTCGGGGCGGTCGAGGTCGTTCTTGGCAATCGAAAGCGCTTCAAGAAGCAGGTCCGCCTCCGGCTCGGTCAGCGGATCAAGATCGGGCTTCCCGCCCCCCTGCGTCATCCGAACGTCGACGGGAGCGGCCAACCCGAAGCCGGCGTCCTCGCAGGCCTCCACGAGCCTTTCCCAGAGCGCATGGAGTTGCTCCACCGTCAGGGCCGGAAACTCGGCGACCGGAGTCTCCAGGATATGCCGTCCGGTGAAGCCAATGGCGGCCCCCGTATAATGTGTCCCGGCGACCACTGAATATAATCCGCCCCCGCGAAATTCGATTTCCTTCTTCTTCCCTGCATCGCCTCCGGTGAAGACGATCTTGGAAGGCTTGCATCCGGCTGCGTCGATGAGACGGAAATACCAGGTCCCGGCGCGATCGGGATTGGCCATGCGGTGCAAGGCATGCTCCCCAAACCGATCAAGCATCACCTGTCGAACGACGGCGCCTAGCTCTGGATCCTCGACATCAGCGTCGATGGAGACGACATGATCGTCGGGTGGAAGGTCTGGATGTGCACCCATTACAATGGCGAGGTTCGCCTTCGGCGCAGCGGCGTGCACGTCACGAACTTCTGATGTCAGCGCGCCGTCGATCTTCCACGTTTCGTGGCAGACCCAAGAGCCGTTACGGTAGACGCCAGGGTTCTTGCCATCGAACCTGCCACCGGGCGGAGGGATGGGGATCAGCGGGTGATTGTGGTTCAGGTGCTCTTCTGCGAGGCTTCGGAACGGGTTGTTACTGTCCAGCGTGTTCACGGCTGGAGCCTTTCAATCTCTCGGCCAGGCTCACCCCTGGTGCCGAGCGCCGTCTCGTTCGGCGTGGATTGTTTGACAGCATCGGGCTCAGTGAAGCCGAGATGCGAGTTGGTAATCACGTGCGGCGGCGAGCAGTATTCGCACCCGGGTACAGCGACGGGGCGCAAGCAAGGAAGTTTTCAAGGCTCTCTACCGGTATGAGCGATGTCCGTCCGACTTTCTTGATCTCGATCTGACCCGCACGCGCTGCTCGGTAGACCGACGATCTTGAGAGACCAAAGGCAGCAGGCACCTGCGAGAGCGGGATGTATTTAATCTGCATCGATGTGTCCTCCTGTGAGTAGCTACGCGCCACGGCGCGTCTGACAGTTCTATTTAGGTTCAGACGTGTCAGCGCGCAACAATATTGATAAAATTACTTTTCCGAGTTTCAATAATACTTGATACTAGTTTGTGAATTCCGCAACAAGCGACAAAAGAGTATTGAAGGGTCCTATCTGGTACACCCAGCGGATGCGACAGAATGCCGCACTCCGCTTCGTGCCGGTGCTAGATCCGGACGCTGCAAAGTGGGGAGCATCATCCGCGCGACAGGAAATTTGTGCTCTGCCAGCAGCGAGGTTAAAACGCCGGCCAGTCGCGCAGCGGCAGACGGGACGCCCATGGCAACGAAAAAGACCCTCAACGCAGCCAATCTGGAGGCCCTTGGTGCGCCGCGCCTGGCGGAGCTTCTGATCGAGATCAGCACGGGCAGCGCTGCCGCCAAGAGGCGTCTGCGCCTCGAACTCGCCGGCGCGCAGAGCCCGGGAGAGGTGGCCAGGGAGGTGCGCAAGCGTCTCGGATCGATCGCCCGATCGCGCACATTCGTCGATTGGCAGAAGCGCAAGGCCTTGGTGGAGGATCTCGAGCTTCAGAAGCGCGCCATCGTGGAGCGTGTCGCGAAGGACGATCCCCATGAGGCGCTGGAACTCATGTGGCAGTTCATGGCGACTGCCGACCCGGTGCTGGATCGCTGCGACGACAGCAACGGCCTAATCGGCGGCATCTTTCGCACAGCCTGTCACGAGCTCGGTGAGTTGGCGACGGCCGCAAAGATCGATCCAGTCACCCTGGCGGACAGAGCCTTCTCCGCGCTCCAGGATAACGGCTACGGCGTCTTCGACGACCTCATCGCCGTACTCGCTCCCGCTCTGGGGAAAGTTGGCCTGGATCACCTGAAGGGCCGCTTCGTGGCGCTTGCATCAGAGCCTGTCGAACAGCCCAAAGGGGAGCGGCGGGTCATCGGCTGGGGGGCGAGCGGTCCGCTCTACGCCGATCAGGTCGCGGCAAGCGCCCGTGACCGGGCGGTGCGGTACGCCCTGATGCAGATCGCGGACGCGCAGGGCGACGTCGACGCCTTCATCAGCCAGTACGACGAGGAGACGCGGAAGGTGCCCAAGATCGCCGCCGAGATCTCGCGGCGGCTGCTCGCATCAGGGTGCGCGAAAGAGGCCCTGCAGACGATCGAGGCGACGGTGCACAGGCGCGGCGGCTGGGACTGGCCAGATTTCGAATGGGAGGATGCGCGGATCGAGGTGCTGGAGGCGCTGGGCCGCACGGACGACGCACAGGCCGCGCGCTGGTCATGCTTCGAGCGCTCGCTGTCGGCCAGCCACCTGCGGGCCTTCCTCAAGCGCCTGCCCGATTTCGACGACATGGAGGCGGAGGAGCGGGCGCTTGAATACGCCGAAAGCCGCAAGAGCGTGCTCACGGCGCTGTCGTTCCTGGTAGGTTGGCCCGCCCTCGACAGGGCGGCGAAGCTCGTGCTCAACCGTGCGGACCAGATCGACGGCGATCACTACGAGATCATGACGCCGGCCGCGGAAAAACTCGCCGGCAAGCATCCGCTCGCCGCGACGCTCCTGCTGCGGGCGATGATCGACTTCTCGCTGACACAGGCGCGGTCGACCCGGTACCGCCATGCCGCGCGTCACCTCATGGAATGCGAAAGCCTCGCCTCATCAATCGAGGACTTCGCGTCCTTCGAGACGCACGAGGCCTACGCTAACCGCCTGAAGCGCGAGCACGGGCGCAAGTCGTCTTTCTGGAGCAGCACCGCCTGAGTGTCAGCCGGTCCTCGCCAGCGGCGCGCCTTCGTCCGCGGCTTCCGCGGCTGAATAGCAGTAGTCGGCCCACTCCTGCATCAGCAGGGCCCTCTTGCGAAACACGTCACCCCGGCGATAGGCGGCTTCAGACTTGTTGCCGATCGTGTGCGCCAGCGCCGCCTCCGCGACCGCATGGGGCGTGCTGGTCTCCTCCTCCACCCAGTCGCGGAAGGTGCTGCGGAAGCCGTGCACCGTCAGGTCGTCGCGCTTCATGCGCCGCAGCAGCATCAGCATGGCCATCTGCGACAGCGGCTTGCCACGCTTCTGGCCGGGGAAGACGTAGGCGTCGCCTTCCTCGGGTTTCAGCGGTCGCATCTCCGCGAGCAGTTCGAGCGCCCGGTCGGACAGCGGCACGCGATGCTCGCGGCCCATCTTCATCCTCGACGCGGGGATGACCCAGACCGCGCCAGCTTCGTCGATCTCGCTCCAGCGCGCGCCGAGGACTTCTCCGGTGCGGGTGGCCGTCAAAATCGCGAATTCCAGCGCCCGTGCCGCAGTGGACTGGTGCGTTCGTAGCGTCGCCACGAAGCTGCCGATCTCCGGCCAGGGCAGAGCAGCGTGATGGACGACGCGCGCCACCTTTGAGGTCGCCGGCAGAAGCCGGTCGAGATGTCCCCGCCAGCGCGCCGGGTTCTCGCCCGTTCGCCAGCCCCGAGCCGCCGCGTAGGCCAGCACCGCCTCGACCCTCCCCCGCAGGCGGCTCGCCGTCTCCGCCTTGCTCGTCCAGATCGGCTGCAGGACCCGCAGGACATCCTCGGTCCCGATCTCGCTCACCCTCATGTTGCCGATCAGCGGGCCGGCATAGGTCGCCAGCGTCGAGCGCCACTGCGCCCGATGCTTGGCGTTCTTCCAGCCCGCCTCCTGGCTCGCGATCAGCGCCTCGGCCACCTCGTCGAAGGTCTTGTCGGCGGCCTCCTCCCTGACACGGTCCATCGCAGCGTCGCGCTTGTGATCGATCGGGTCGATCCCGTCACGCAGCTTCCGGCGCGCCTCCTGCGCAGCCTCCCTCGCCTCCGCCAGGGACCTGCCGTCGATGCCCTGCGGATCGTAGGCGCCCAGGCCCAGCTCCCGGGCCCGTCCCTGGCGCATGTAGCGCAGGGACCACTTGGCCACTCCCGGTCCCGTCACGCGCAGATAGAGGTTCCCGCCGTCGGACAGGAGCTTGGGCGTTCCTCGCTTCACCTGGGCCGTTATGCCTGCCACTGTCAGCTTTGCCATCGTTCAAACCAGCCATCAAAATGAGCCACAAAATTTGATGGCTTACCCTGACACAGCACGACACGTTCTGACAAGTCTTCCAAGACAAAGACCTTACTGCATAACGATTTCTGAAACATTTAGGAGCATGTGGGGAAATGCATTCGACGGACTCTCCCTCTTCCAAAGCTTCCACGTCGTAACCCGCCCGCTCGACCGCAGCACGGATTGCCTGCACATCGGTCATCTGCCCGTCGAAGGAGACCCGGACACCATGGTTGCCGATATTGGTGCCGAGCTTTTCGATACCCGGTAGGCGGCAGATCGATTCTCACGATCCCGGCACAGCGACCGCTACCCATGCCCGCGACATCATCGACTTAATAGCCCCGCCAGTTCGACGGTGGATTTTAGCCGCCTTTATGCATCGCAGCCTGATCATGGGCGCGTGTCGCCGGGGGGTTGGATTTTTCGAGAAGCCGGCGCAGGGTGACCCGCCCCGCCGCTTTTCGGTGGCGGAGATGGTGTAAGGGGCGGGGTTTGCAGGTTGCGGTCGCGGGGTTCAAAAGGGGCGCCAACGTCCCCGGTGGCTACATGGCGAGACGTGGTATCCGGCTCAGCACGATGCGCAGGATCGCATGGTCGGGACATGATGTCGGCAGATGCAGGCAGATCCGCGTCTTCATTTCGACCACGCGGGCGGCGATCTTGATGAGGCGCACACGCAAGGTGTCGAACTGCGCCAGGCGCAAGGCCGCACGTTTCGGCATCGCCGCACGCAGCCCCCACATGAGCCAGTAGGCCCCCGCATGCAGGAACAGCCGGAACTGGTTTGCCGTCGCCTTGCTGCACGAGG
>Ga0208112_101277_pt1 | contig 9590 bp, 17 predicted proteins | sample HotLakConsoUCCLE_FD_184736 | JGI IMG/M metagenome (GOLD analysis project Ga0208112, IMG submission 184736) | Hypersaline microbial mat communities from Hot Lake, Washington, USA - Hot Lake Consortium UCC-LE (SPAdes) (version 2) ... | reverse complement strand
CATCGCGGCTCTGGCCTACGGCACCGAGACGATCGCCCCGGTGGACAAGATCACCGGCCCGGGAAACGCTTTCGTTGCGGCGGCCAAGCGGCGGGTCTTCGGCAAGGTGGGGATCGACATGATCGCGGGACCGTCCGAGATCCTGGTGATCGCCGATGCCGAGAACGATCCGGACTTCATCGCGCTGGACCTGCTGAGCCAGGCCGAGCACGACGAGAGCGCGCAATCCATCCTGATCACGCCGGATGCGGGGCTTGCGCAATCCGTCGCGCAGGCGGTGGAGCGGCATCTGGAAGTGCTGGAGCGGCGCGCGATCGCGGGCGCAAGCTGGCGCGATTTCGGTGCGGTCATCGTCTGCCGCGATCTCGACGAGGCGGCGGCCCTGTCCGACCGGATCGCGCCCGAGCACCTGGAGCTTTGCGTGGCCGACCCGGAAGGGCTGAGCGAGACCATCACCCATGCCGGGGCGATCTTCCTCGGCCAGTGGACGCCCGAGGCCATCGGCGATTACGTGGGCGGTCCGAACCATGTGCTGCCCACGGCGCGGTCGGCGCGGTTCTCCTCCGGGCTGTCGGTGATGGATTTCCTCAAGCGCACCACGCTGGCGCGGATGAGCCCGGAGGCGCTGCGCGCCATCGGCCCCGCGGCCGAACGGCTGGCCGCCTCCGAAAGCCTCCAGGCCCACGGGCTGAGCGTGACGGCACGGCTGCGCAAGCTGAACGGCTGAGGCCGGGCGCACCCCGTCCGATCCTTCTTCGCCATCCTCCGGAGCCGCCTTTGCCGCAGCAGGAGCGCACTTGCTTGCCAAGCGTCATGGGCGGCTGCTATCGCTTGCCCGCATCTGCGAAAGACCGCCCATGACACGCATCAGCCATATCGAGCTTGACGACTCCAACCTGCCGCCGCCGACGCCCGAGATCGAGCAGGAGCGAAAGGTGGCCATGTTCGACCTGCTGGAGGAGAACAGCTTTTCCCTGCCGCCGCGCGACGACCGAAAAGCGCCCGACGGTCCCTACCGCGTGGGGCTGTCGATCCGGGAAAAACGGCTGGTCTTCTCCATCACCACGGAGAGGGGCGAGAAAGCGGCGGAGTTCCATCTTTCGCTCAGCCCGTTCCGGCAGGTGGTGAAGGATTACTTCCAGATCTGCGAAAGCTATTTCGACGCGGTGAAGACCCTGCCGCCCAGCCAGATCGAGACCATCGACATGGCCCGGCGGGGCATCCACAACGAGGGATCCCGCATCCTGCAGGAGCGCCTGGAGGGCAAGGCCGAGCTGGACGAGGCCACCGCACGGCGTCTTTTCACGCTGATCTGCGTCTTGCATTTCGGGGGGTGAGACACGTGGCGCGGGACCTTCCCCAGTCGGTCCTCTTCTGCTGCGATCACAATGCCGTCCGCTCTCCCATGGCGGAAGGCATCATGAAGAAATTCTACGGGTTCGACACCTATGTGCAATCGGTCGGCGTCAGGAGCAAGGCCGAGATCGACGGCTTCGCCATCGCGGTCTGCGCCGAGATCGGGGTGGAACTGTCCCGCCACCGCTCGCGCAGCTTCGACGAGATGGAGCAATGGGGCGACGACCTGTCCTCCTTCGACCTGGTGGTGGCGCTCAGTCCGGCCAGCCGCCACCGGGCGATGGAGCTTACCCGGTTCTTCCATCTCGACGTGGAATACTGGCCGATCATGGATCCGACCGCCGTCGGAGAGACCCGGGAGACGAAGCTGGACGCCTACCGGCAGGCGCGCGACCAGATCGTGGCGAAACTGACAGAAACATGGGGCCCAGCGAGGGACGCGACATGACCGATACCGTGAAACGCTATTTCGACGCCTTCAACGCGGGCGACGTGCAGGGGATGCTGGCCTGCCTGGATCCGGACGTGGAACACCATGTCAACGAGGGCCGGGTGCGCGTGGGCAAGATCGCCTTCGCCGAATTCTGCGCCCACATGAGCCACTGCTACCGCGAGGACCTGACCGACCTGGTGCTGTTCGAGGCGGCGGGCGGCGCCCGGGCCGCGGCGGAATATACCGTCAATGGCACCTATCTGGCCACCGACCAGGGATTGCCTGAGGCGCGGGGGCAGACCTACCGCCTGCCGGCCGGGTCGTTCTTCTCGCTCAGGGACGGTCGGATCACCCGCATCGTGACCTATTACAACCTCGCCGACTGGATCCGGCAGGTCTCGTGATGCGGGTGGAGGCGCTCACCGGAGCGGCGCTGGACGCCGCGCTGGACGACGTGGCGCGGTTGCGGATCGAGGTCTTTCGCGACTTCCCCTATCTTTACGATGGCGACCTGGATTACGAGCGGCGCTATCTGGAGGTCTACCGCGACAGCGCGCGGGCCGTGCTGGTGGGGGCCTTCGACGGGGACAGGCTCGTGGGCGCCGCGACCGGTACGCCGCTGGCCGATCACGCGGAGGATTTCGCCGCTGCCTTCGCGGGCACGGGGATCGACATGGGCACGGTGTTCTATTGCGCCGAATCGGTGCTGCTGCCGGCCTGGCGCGGCCGCGGGATCGGGCACCGTTTCTTTGGCCTGCGCGAGGATCACGCGGGACGGAACGGTTTCTCCCGTGTCGCGTTTTGCGCAGTGGTGCGGCCGGCGGATCATCCGCTTCGGCCGGCCGATCATGCGCCGCTTGATCCGTTCTGGCGCAAGCGCGGATATGCGCCGTTGGCCGGTGCGGTCGCCTCCTTTCGCTGGAAGGATATCGACCAGGCGGAGGAAACCGCGAAACCGCTGCAATTCTGGATGCGGAACCTGGAACCTCGCGCGGACCAAGAGAATTGACAATTCTCTTGGCAAAATTCTTCGATGAAGAATTTTCCCCGCGCCACCGGATGTGAGGGAAAACATAATGAAACTCGCTGCCGCCGCCTACCCGATGGACATGTTGTCGGGCTGGGCGCATTACGAGGACAAGCTGGCCGCCTGGGTGGAAGACGCCGCCGGGCAGGGCGCCGACCTTCTGGTCTTTCCCGAATACGGCGCGATGGAACTGGCCACGCTCGACGGCACGGAGGCGGCGGCCGATCTGGAGCGGTCGCTTCACGCGGTGTCCGGTCGCATCGCCGAGGCCGATGCGCTGCATGCCCGCCTGGCGCGCGCGCATGGTGTTCATATCCTCGCCGCTTCCGCGCCGGTCCTTGATCCGGCGCTGGGCGCGCGCCCGGTCAACCGGGCGCGGCTCTTCGCCCCGTCCGGGGCGATGGGTGTGCAGGACAAGCAGATCATGACCCGCTTCGAGCGCGAGGACTGGGACGTGGTCCCGGGCGGGCCTCTCACCCTGTTCGATACCGCGCTGGGCCGGATCGGCGTCCTGATCTGCTACGATTCAGAGTATCCGCTTCTGGCCCGGGCGCTGATCGAGGCGGGTGCGGAGATCCTTCTGGTGCCCTCCTGCACCGAGGCGCTGGCCGGCTATTGGCGGGTGCGCATCGGCGCGATGGCCCGCGCGCTGGAGGGCCAGTGCGTCACCGTCATGGCCTCGACGGTGGGCGACGCGCCCTGGTCCCCCGCGGTGGACACGAATTGCGGGGCGGGCGGCGTGTTCGGCCCGCCCGATTCCGGCTTTCCTTCCACCGGGGTGCTGGCGGAGGGTGTCTTGAACCGTCCCGGCTGGACCTTCGCCGAGTTGCACCGCGAGGCGATCGCCGAAGTGCGTACGGACGGGGTGGTGCGCAACCGCGCCCACTGGGAAGAGCAGCCGCCAAGGCTGACCGGCCTGCGCTGTCAAGAACTGATGTGAATGCGGGCTTGAAAAATCCACCGAATGCGCTCATTTACTAGCGCGTTCCGCCCGTGAGGCGGGGCGTTCACTGAAGGAGAGACCATGGCCAAGGAAGATACGCTCGAATTTCCCGGTGTCGTGAAGGAACTCCTGCCGAACGCGACATTCAGGGTCGAGCTGGAAAACGGCCATGAGATCATCGCACACACGGCAGGAAAGATGCGGAAGAACCGCATCCGCGTTCTGGCAGGCGACCGGGTTCAGGTCGAGATGACCCCCTATGATCTGACCAAGGGTCGGATCAACTACCGCTTCAAGTAAGCGCGTTGCCCCGAAGCGACGACTATCGGCAAGGTTTCCGGGCTGCCGGAAAGCTGGCCGTGCAGCACCTGCATGAGCAGGCCGAGGAAATGAACGACCCGCACGCGAAGCGGGTGCTCGACAGCGCGGCGTTCAGTATGGGCAACATGTTTCGTCGCAAGCGCCTGTCGGGCGATTCGCAAGAGACACCGCCCGAGGCACCGGAATGAGGCTGATTCTCGGCTCTGCCAGCCCGCGCCGCCGGGACCTTCTGGCGCGGTTGGGTGTGACGCCCGACGCGGTGCGCCCACCCGAGATCGACGAGACCCCCGGCAAGACGGAACTGCCCCGGCCCTACTGCGCCCGCATGGCGCGCGAGAAGGCGCAGGCGGTGCCCGCCTCCGCGGAGGAGTTGGTGCTGTGCGCCGACACCACCGTGGCGCTGGGCCGTCGAATCCTAGGCAAGCCTGCCGACATCGCCGAGGCCGAGGGGTTTCTGGGCCTTCTCTCGGGCCGTCGCCATCGCGTGATCACGGCCGTAGCGCTGCGCCGGGGCGAACGGCTGTGGCAACGCGACGTGGTCACCATGGTGCGGATGAAGTCGCTCTCCGAGGCCGAAATACGCGCCTACCTCGCCTCGGGTGATTGGCAAGGCAAGGCCGGCGGCTATGGCATCCAGGGGTTGGCCGAGGCCTTCATCCCCTGGATCTCGGGCTCTTTCTCCGGGGTGATGGGCTTGCCCCTGGCCGAGACGGCAGGTCTCTTGGAGGGTGCGGGCTGGCCCGTTTGGAGGACGGAATGAAGGGGCGGATCGTGCTTCTCGGGCAATACGAGGGCCGCGAGGCCGCTGCGCTGATGGAGGATGGACGGCTGGAGGATCTGCTGGTGGACGGCGATGCGCCGCGGCCGGGCACCATCTACCGGGCCCGACCCGGCAGACCGATGAAGGGGCAGGGCGGTCTTTTCGTGACCACGCCCGCAGGCTCGGCCTACCTGCGCCAGCTGCGCGGTATTGCCCCTGGCAAGCCGATGCTGGTGCAGGTCACGGGACATGCGGAGCCCGGAAAGGCGATGTCCGTGACCACGAAGCTGATGTTCAAGGGCCGCTACGCCATCGTCACGCCCGGCGCGCCCGGGATCAACGTGAGCCGATCAATCCGGGATGAGGCCCGCGCCGACGCCCTGCGCCTGCTGGCACATGAGGTGGCCGGGACGGTCGTCGACGGGCTGATCCTGCGCTCGGCCTGCGCCGAAGCAGAAGATGACGCCATCGCCGCCGATATCGCCGCGATGGTCGAGATTGCCGCGAAGGTCACTTCGGACACGGGCAGCGAGCCCGAATTGCTGCTGGACGGTGACGGCCCCCACGGGCGCGCCTGGCGCGACTGGAGCGACCCGGCAGATCTGGTGGAAGGCCCCGGGGTGTTCGCCGAGCACGGTGTGCTGGAGGCGATCGATGCGCTCCGGCGGGCCGAGGTGCCCCTGCCCGGTGGCGCGAGCCTTTTCGTCGAGCCCACGCGCGCCCTGGTGGCGGTGGACATCAATACCGGTGCCGACACGTCACCCGCGGCGGGGCTCAAGGCCAACCTGGCCGCCATCCGGGAATTGCCCCGACAGTTGCGGCTGCGCGGGCTGGGCGGACAGATCACGGTGGATCCGGCGCCGATGGCCCACAAGGACCGCCGCCAGGTCGAGAGCGTTCTGCGCGCCGCGCTGAAACGCGATCCGGTGGAAACGACCGTTCTGGGGTGGACGCCGCTGGGCCACCTGGAACTGCAACGTCAGCGCGCCAGGGCGCCGTTGGAGGTCGTATGAGTTGCCCGATTTGCGGCAAGCCGGCTGTGCCGCGCTACCGGCCCTTCTGCTCGCGTCGCTGTGCCGACCTGGACCTCGCGAAATGGCTGGACGGCAGCTATGCGTTGCCTTCCGAAGAGCCTTTGGAAGACACGGCCAAGCTCGAAGATCCGGCTGCCGATCCGCCATTTCGGCGCCATTGAATTTTTGCGTCTGTCCCTCTGGACAGCCGGTGGCGCAGGCCCTAGAACCTCGTCACCCGATGGGTTTACCCATCCCCGTGCCCGGGTAGCTCAGGGGTAGAGCAGTGGATTGAAAATCCTCGTGTCGGTGGTTCGATTCCGCCCCCGGGCACCATTTAACAAGCTGAAATGGTTGGGTTTTGTGGTCATGTCTGATCCTCGTCAGGGTCGGGTTTGACGCTTTTCGCCGGAAGGTTTGACAATCTTCGCCCGCCTTGCGTTCTCTTTTTCCAGCGTCGCCATCGTCTCGCGGTTCTTGTCGGCAAGGTTTGCTGACCGCGAATAATGCCGCGCCATGGAGGGGGTCTTCTGCCCCAACAGGTCCGCGATGCGCCTCTCATCCAGTCCCGCCTCGCGCAGCGTCGTCGCTACGGTATGGCGCAGACCCTTGAGCGTGAGGCCCGTGGCGATCACCCCTTCCTCCTCCAGCCCGGTCTTGAAACGGTGCCAGACGGACGAAAAGCCGTCGTAGGTCCAGGACTTACCCCTCGAACTGGCCAGCACCGTGGCGGCCTCATGCGCGGGGAAGCTGTCGAGGGCGGCCTGCAAGGTCGCGCTGACGGGAATCGCCACCTCCTCCCCCGTCTTGCCACGCACGCCCCAGATCGTGTCACCGTCGATCTGGTCCTTGCGCAGCTTCAGTGCGTCCGAGGGGTCGAGCCCGGTGTTCATCATCAGCGCCAGTGCCACCCGCACATGCGGCTTGGCGCGGGACAGGGCGATGTCGCGCTCCTCGATCGTCCAGGGGCGGTTTGCATAGGCCAGGTCGCGCGGGCGACGCTTGAGGATCACGTCCTTGGCATAGTTGGCGTCGATCAGCCCCTTGGGGATGGCATGGCGGAACACCTCGCTCAGTACGGTCCGCACCATGTTGGCGCGCCGCCAGCCCAGCTTTTTCGCTGCCTTGTCGTGGATGCCCGCGATCAGCGGCGTGTCGATCACATGGACCGGCGTGTCGCGGATCGGGGCAACGAAACTCGCGCATTCGCGGTAATCGCTGCGCGTGGCCTCGGACAGAGTAGAGAAATGCTCGGTCTCGAAATAGTGCTGGATCAGCCCGCCCAGAGTGCCTGCGCGAGGGGCTTTCGCTTTCTGCGCCAGGGCGATGGCGCGGATCTTCTCGCACTCCGCCAGAAATTCGGCCGATCCCAGCGGCGTTTTGGTCAGGTCGATCTTGTGCCCCGTTGCGCGGTGGTAGCAGCGCATCCGGCCGTGACGATCCTTGAATATCTTGAAACCCTTGACGCGCACATGGGTCATGGCAGCCGGTCCAGGATGTCGTCGCGCGTCATCTCGACATGGTCGGCTTTCATCGTGTCGATCCAGCGGTCGATGTCGCGCCGGTCCCACAGGAGCGTGCCGCGCGCCAACTCGACAGGCCGCACCGGGCAGCTTGCCTTGAAATGCTTGATGGCGAGGCCGGTGTAGCTCGCGGCCTCGGATTGTTTCAGCATGCGCTTGTCGATCACGCTGATGTTGAGATTGGTCGTGCCCATCGGCTCTCCCCCTGATCAATTCACACTCGACACCGAACCATCCCTCTCCCTCTCGTCCCCGCGCAGTTTGGTGGCGCGCTTCTGGAAACGCTCCCAACCCGTCATGGTCAGCAGGCGGGTCTTGGGCGTGATCTCGACGAATTCGAGCCGCCCGTCGTTCATCAAGGCACGAATCTGCGCCGTGCTGAGCCCCACAAGGGCGCCAAGTTCCTTGGGCGACAGCAGCTTTTCCTGTGACAAACCCTTCTCCTTTCCTGCAAATGGACGAAAACGCATTGAATGCGGTGCCTTGCCATGGTTCGATGGTGGAACGCAGGCATTGACGCACAAACGTGCGCTTATATGCGTTCATGCGTCATGGCAAGCTGATTGATGGCAAGAATGGTGAATCGTCCGGATACCTACCTCGGCGGCCTCGGCGCGCGCATGGCGATCGCGCGCAACGAGCTTGGCCTGTCGCAGGCCCGGATGGCCGAGGCGCTTGGCATGTCGCAGCGCGCCTATCAGAGCTACGAGACCGGCAAGCGGTCGATGCCGGTCGAGGCGCTGGTCGATATGCACCGCAAGTTCGGCGTGGACCTGAACTGGATCTTGCTGGGGGTCGAGGCTGTGCGCCCGGGCCATGATCTGGCCGCGCTGGAGGGGTTCGAGACGGCGCTGGACCGCCACCTCGGCGCGACCGGCATCCGCCTGAAAAGCGAGAAGCGCGGGGCGATCGTCGCGCGCTGGTACCGGTCGTTCCTGGAAGGGAAGGAAATCCCGATGGACGACGTCCACACCTGGATCGAATTGTTGAGAGAGTGATGATGGAAATCGAGAAGAGCGACGCGTGGCAGCGGCACCAGATGGCGACGGTGGAGCGGATGCAGAGGGATCTGGCGCGCTGGACGCATCCGGTGATCCGGGCGGTAGGGCTGTGCGGGGTGGCCTATCTGGCGAGCTGGGTGGCGGTGATGTTCAAGGATGACGCCGGCCCCATGGCGGGCGTGGCGGCGATTTCTGCGGCTGTTCTGTTGCTCGGTGCCCCGGCTTTTGTGCTGGCGGTGAAGGTGGAGCGCCATCTACGGAAGCGGTTGGAAGACCACATGAGTTAAGTGCGAGGGCTTATGCATTCGTTCCAAACCTGCCGTTCGCTGAAAGGACCGACATTTGGTCTGTCGGCTCCGATAGCAGACCTTGGAGAGCTTGCGGTGGTGTAGAAACCCTGTCTGCCAAGAAGCATTCAAGTCTTCTCAGTGTGATATACGGCGCACCGGTTCCAATGTAGCTCTGGGTGAGCGCGCTGAAATTCTCCAATAACGCTAACTGAAGTTGCTGCGCGGCTGAGAAGTCAGTGCATTCAATCGCAAACAAGCAATCCGAAAGAGTTAACTCCGATCCATTTCTAGCAATCGCTATACCACCGGGCTGGAACCGTCCGACCCGTGGAACAAGAACACAGTCTTTTAGGCATACACTTGAGCGTCCAGACACGCCCACTGGCTTTCGATAAGTTTCAACGACCCTCCCATTACGGATCGACGTAGTATGTACAACGGAAAAGGGCTCAGTGCAGACAACACGGTCTTGTCTCTTAATTGAAATTTGACCCCTGAGAATGGAAAACTGCGGGTTTGAATTTGCCCCTGACCCTTCACCCCGTGTTGTTGCTGTATAGTATGTAGGTATTTTCACCTTTGATAGCCTTGCAGCATAAATTGCAGCATCAACTTTAGGAAAGGCACCAACAGTTGGTGCGGACAAGAGCTCGAACTCGCACGATCCTGCAAGTGCGACTCTAGCCTCAGCGTCTGTTTCACTCATCAGAGTGGAAGCAGGTAACAGGCAAAGCAGTTCGCCGCCTTTGCCTACACACTGAAGGGCGCTTAGAAGGAAAGCCATCGATTGGCTACAGCGTACCTCCCTAAGGACTGTCTGAACTACCGCTCCGGCTTCGCCGATTGCGGATCATGGGCGGTCTGTCGGGGGCCCCTCTGCCGGTGACGCCGGCGATTTTGGCGTATCTCCCGGCTCGAATGGC
>Ga0208112_101268_pt1 | contig 9689 bp, 8 predicted proteins | sample HotLakConsoUCCLE_FD_184736 | JGI IMG/M metagenome (GOLD analysis project Ga0208112, IMG submission 184736) | Hypersaline microbial mat communities from Hot Lake, Washington, USA - Hot Lake Consortium UCC-LE (SPAdes) (version 2) ... | reverse complement strand
AGGCAGCATCTGGCATCGCTTGACACCGCCTGAGCCATAAATCCTTGGTCTTCGCGCCTTTTTCCACCTCGTTTAGATTACTCACTACCATCCCACTTGCACTCTCAGTAATCTTGCATAGGCGGTGAACCCGCCCCTAGCGCGATTTTTCTGGCCTGACAGGTGGGAAGAACCGCAGTATCGAGCTCTCATGCGGCGAATACTCATGCCTCTCTGGGTTTTGGCGGCCCTTGCTCTCGGATGGTGGTGGGGAAACTCCTCGGCCGGAAACTCCGCGGATGCCCCGCCCGCCGACCGTCCCGCCGCGTCGGATGCCGGGAAGCAGACCGGCGAGCCGGATGCCGCGGCCCCGCTCTCGTCGGCCGGTCGCGGCGAAGCATCGGCGGAAAAGGCGCCTTCGGACCTCACCACCCCCGAAAAGTTCGCCCGGCTCGAGCGGCTTCAGCGGGATGCTTCTCTTTCCTCGATCATCGAGTCCCTGGAGCTGATCGCCTCGATGGGCGAGTCCGAGTTGCAGCAGATGCTTGAAAAGTTCGAAGGGACCGGCATGCGCTCGATGGGCGACTGGATGCTGCCCTACCATGTCTTTACGGCTTGGGTCGAACTGAACCCCGAGGGAGCGCATGCATTCCTCAACGAAGGTGGGAACCAGATGCAGCGGCGGATGTACAACCATTCGCTTTTCGCCGCCTGGGGCGCGCGCGATCCGGAGGCGGCGCTGGCGGCGGCGGAGCAGATCGGCGACCGAAACGAGCGGAAACAGGCGGTCGGATCGATCGCCATGGCCCTGGCCGGGCGCGATCCGGAGGCCGCCTACGCGCTGCTGGAGAAACGCGACGACACGGAGGTTTGGCACTACCAGAATGTTTTCATGCTTTGGGCGGCGCAGGATACCGATGCCGCCCTGGCCAGGGTCCGCGGCATGGAGACGGGCGAGGACCGGGTCAACGCGATGGCCGGCCTGATCAACGGCCTCGCGCAGAAAGACGTCGAACGCGCCGCCTCCCTGGCGCTTTCGCTCGAGCGGCGCGAGGAGCGCGAAACCGCGATTCAAAACATCATGCACCTGTGGATGTCGAGGGACCCGGAAGCGGCGATCAGGTTCGCCTCGGCGCTGGAGCCCGGGGAGTCCAAGAACAACATCATTCAGGGTGCGGTTTGGACGCTCGCACGGGAAAACCCGGAGCGGGCGTTGGAATTTATCGGCGAGCAGATGACGGGGCGCGCGCAGGATCATGCGACCGCCAACGTCCTCAACCAGATCGCCCGCGAGGACCCCCTGCGCGCGGCGCGCATGGTGGAAGCGATGCCCTTCGGCCGGGTCTACTCGGACTCCCTGTCCAACGTGGCGCGGGAATGGGCGCAACGGGATCCGCTCGCGGCGCTGGAATGGGTCGAGGGCATGGCGGCGGGCGAGGAGCGCGAAGGAGCCGTGCGGAACGTGCTGAGCAGCTTTGCGGAAAACCGGACCGACGAGGCGGAGGCCTATTTGAAGGTGGTCGAGGACGCCGAAAGCCGGAAATGGCTGGCCGAGGGCATCGTCCGCAAGAAGGCTCGCAGCGACCCCCGCGGGGCGCTCGCTTGGGCCGAGGGCTTGGAGGACGCCGCCTTACAGGAGCGCGCCCGCGAGATCGCGATCCAAGACTGGTCGAACCGGAACGCGGTGGAGCTGCTGGCTTTTCTCGAGGAACGGGGCGACCAAGAGTTGATCGCGGAGAACGCCGCGCAGATCGCTTCGAACTGGGCGCCGACCGACGTGCGGGGGGCGGCCGAGTGGGCCTCGGGCCTCGAGGGCCAAGCGAAGGAGCAGGCGATCGACCGGATCGCCTGGGAGTGGCTGGAGCACAATACGGAAGAAGCCTCGGTCTGGATCGCCGAGCTCGACCCGGGCCCGGCGCGGGACGAGGCGGTCGTCAACCTCGTCGACAAGGTGTACCGCTCGGACCCGGAAGCCGCCTTCGTCTGGGCCGGAACGATCGCCGACGAACGCAGTCGCCGGCGTCAGGCGAATCGGGTCGTCCGCGAAGCGATCGAGAACGAGAAGTCCGACGAAGTCCGCCGGATGGTCGAGTCCAGCGATTTGGCCGACGCCGAGAAAAGGGGGCTGTTGGAGCTCCTCGATTAGGACCCGAGTCCCGGACGGGACCCGACACTAGGGAATCATTCCCAAGAGTAGATCATCCGCGTGTAGTAGCTGGTGTCGAGCTTCTCCTCCACGGCAGGTTCGCTCTCGTACTCGTTTTTGATTCCAACGCGGATCTTCCAGTTTTCCCCGCTGCCGACCGGAATCTCGACCCCGCTGTCGTGGACGACACGGTAGTTGCCGAAGTCGTCGATCGAGGGAACGTAGGTCAGGTCGTTCTCCATGTAGAAGATTTCATTGAATTGGTAACTGTGGGCCAAGCCGAAGTCGAGTGTGGCGGAAGACTCGTCGTCGGTATCGTCGCCGAAAGCGGTGTAGCGGTAGCCGAGACCGGAACGGGCGACCAAGGATTGGTTGTCCCGGTTGATCAGGCGGTAGGAGATGCCGCTGGCGGAGGTGGAGCGAAAGTCGACTTCGTCGATTTGGTCCTGCTCCAGCTCCGTCCGCACATACCAGCCGAGGATCTTGCTGAAAAAGGATTCGTAGGAGCCGCCGCCGGCGATCCGGTCGTCGGTCTTCGATCCGTTTTCCTCGCCCTGTTCGTATTCCGCGTAAAAAGCCAGCGTGTCGTTGGGGCTTTCGAGCTTGGCTTCGGCGCTGGCACCGAGATCGAATTGCTCGGTGATCCCGGTCTTGCCGCTCAGGTCCAAGCTGGCGCGGTACTTCCACTCGCGGCGGTTGCGTTCCACCTCGGGATCGACGGCTCCGGGCGTCCAGGAGGCGCTGACCCGCCCGGTGTCGGTTTCGAGCACTCCGTCTTCGGAGCGGATCTTCAGTTTGCCCTCGCCCGAGGCAGTCACCGGCCCGGACATGACGGCACCGCTTTTCAGGCGGACGACGACCGGCGACTCGGTTTCGAAGGAGGAAACTTGGTCCTGGGCGATCTTGAGCGAGCCCGCGTAAGGCGTATCCAGATGAATGATACCATTGTCGATCAGGGTGACGGTGCCGGTCAGACGGGCCCCGTCTCGGGTGATTACAAGGTCGGCGCTCGCCAGGGAGGCCAAGCAAGCGAAGCCGAGGATGGACAGTCCTTTTTTAAGCATGGTTCGATCTTTGGGTGACAAAAAAGAAATGCGGGCTCTCGGGGAGGAGAGCCCGCAGCGCGCGGATTTCAAACCCTTATTCGGATTTGATAAGGATTTCCTTGGCGGAAAGTCCCTGCTTGATCATCGGAAGCACGTGCTCGGTGTAGGGCACGACCACTTCGAGAACGTAGGGTCCATCGTGCTCGACCATCTCGCGGATGGCCTCGCGCAGTTCTTCGCGGCGGGCGACGCGACGCGCCTTCACGCCGAAGCCCTCGGAAATCTTCACGAAGTCCGGATAGATGGCGTCGAGGTTGTCGGGGCCGCCGATGTTGTCGTGCTCGCACAGAATGGTCTGCCCGCGGACGCTTTCGTACATCAGGTCCTCCCACTGGACGACCATGCCGAGGTGCTGGTTGTTCATGATGATGGTCTTCGCGTTGATCTTTTCGATCTTGGCGGTGGCCAGCTCCTGGACGTTCATGAGGAAACAGCCGTCACCGTCGATGTTGACGACGAGCTTGTCCGGAAAGGCGACTTTCGCACCGATGGCGGCGGGAAGACCGAAGCCCATGGTGCCGAGGCCGAGCGAGCTGATGTAGGTGCGGGGCTCGCGGAACTTGAAGAACTGAGCCGCCCACATTTGGTGCTGTCCGACGCCGGTGGTGATGATGGCGTCGCCTTTGGTTTCCTCGTAGAGTGCTTCGACCGCCTCCTGCTGGGTGATGTGTTCGCCTTTGTCGTAGGTGAAGGGATGCTCGGCTTTCCAGCGGTTGATGGTTTCGAACCATTCGGAAAGGTCGGGCTTCTCGAAGCCGGTCGACTTGCACAGCTCGGTCAGGCGCTTGAGCGCGTATTTGACGTCCGAGTGGATGGGGAGGTCGACGCGCTTGTTTTTATTATGCTCCGACACGTCGATATCGATATGGATGATCTTCGCGTCCGGGGCGAACTTGTCGACCTTGCCGGTGATGCGGTCGTCGAAGCGGGCGCCGGCACAGATCAGGAGGTCGCTGTCGCAAACCGCCCAGTTTCCGGCGACGGTGCCGTGCATGCCGAACCAATAGAGCGATTGCGGGTGCTCGGCATCGAAAGCGCCTAGACCCATCAGGGTGGAGGCGACGGGCAGGCCGGCCTGTTCGGCGAAGTCGCGCAACTCGCGGTGCGCTTCCGCGGAGATGATGCCGCCTCCGGTGTAGAGCACGGGGCGCCGCGACTCGCCGATCATTTCGAGGACTTTTTCGAGGTCTTCGTCTTTGGCGTTCGGCTGAGTGGCGTCCCCCTTGTAGCCGGGGATCGCGACCTCGGCGGGGAAAGTCGGCTGGAAGATGGCTTGCTGGACGTCCTTGGGTATGTCGATCACGACCGGGCCGGGGCGACCGGTGCTCGCGATGTGGAAAGCCTCTTTGACGATACGGGGGAGGTCCTCCTTGTTCAGCACGAGGTAGCTGTGCTTGACGATCGGGAGAGTCATTCCGAAGAAGTCGGTCTCCTGGAAAGCGGCCTTGCCGATAAATTGCTGGTAGACCTGGCCCGTGATCGCGATAAGCGGAATGCTGTCCATGAAGGCGTCGGCGATGCAGGTGACCAAATTAGTCGCGCCGGGGCCGCTGGTGGCCATGCAAACGCTGGGCTTTCCGGTGGCTCGCGCGTAGCCGTGCGCCATGAAGCCGCCGCCCTGTTCGAAGCGGGGGAGGATGGTGCGGATCTTTTTGCTCTTGGTCAGCGCCTGGTGGAGCTCCATCGAGGCGCCGCCCGGGTAGGCGAATACCACGTCCACACCCTCGCGTTCGAGCGCGCTGACCAGTACGTCGGCGCCCTTCATTTCCGGACCAATTTCGTCCTGCTTCGGAAAGTCGATGGCTTTTTCGGTTTTCATGGTGTGGGTGGAGGTTTGTATTTTCGGTTCTTATGACGCGACCGGACGGCCGCGGAAAGGGGAGGAAGAAGACAGCAAATGCAGGATGAATCAAGCTTCGATCGCGAACAAGACGAACAAGGATCGGACCATACCCGGGCTTATTCCGCGAAGACGGGGAGCGGGCGAAAGACTTTTTCGTGGTCTGTCGGCTTGCGCACCGCTCGATTTGCTCTCAATTTAGGGCCTGTGCGCAAAGCTTGGATCGCAGTTTTTCTGTCTTCTGCCGTGGGGGCGGCCTCTCTCGCCGCCGGCATGGTGGGCGGACGGGTGGTCGCGGTCGACACGGAGGACCGGGTGCTGACCGTGGAATTGACGCTCTCGAAAGAGGCGGCCTTTGAGGAGGGGCAGACCGTCCCGTTCAGGGTCGCGATGGGCGACGCGGCGATCGGCTACGAGGGTCGTCTGATCCGCGCCGAGGCGGTCGAATACGGCGATCGATGGAATCTGGAGCGAATTTTCCCGGTCGACGGAACCGGAGCCAAAGCCTACCGCGACGTGAACCGCCGTTTCCACCGGGAAACGGCGACGACCAGTCGGCGGAACTTCGCGCGGGTCGGCGACTACATCCCGGACTTCGCCGGCATCGATCAAAATGGGAATTTCGTTCAAATCCAGGAGCTCCGGGGGCGGCCTTTCGTGATCAATTTTGTTTTCACCCGTTGCCAGGTGCCCGAGATGTGCCCGGCTTCGACCTCGCGGATGGAGGAGCTCCAAGAACGGGCGGGGGAGGAGGGGCTCGACGACTTGCAGTTCGTGACCATCACATTGGATCCTGAATTCGATTCCCCGGGGGTGTTAAAGCAATACGCCAAAGGATATGGGATCGAGGAGGAGAACTTTTACCTGCTCACCGGCACGCAGGAATGGGTCGACGACGTGCTTCGCCGCTTTGGGATCTTGACCGTCGAAGAAGACGGCACGATCAATCATACGATGGCGACCTTGTTGGTCGACGGGAGCGGGCGGGTATCCTACCGGAAGGAGGGCTCGAGCTGGAAGGTCGAAGAATTCATCGAGGCGGCGCGGAAGCTTCTGATTCCCTGATGCCTTTAAAGTTCGAAAGTCGGGATGAGCGCACGTGACAGTCAACTGATTGAGACGCGAGGCGGGAACTTGCCGATCTTCAGGGTTGGCGCTTTGACTTTGCTGTTCGTGGCGGCGTATTTCGTGCTTCGGGCGCTGCCGGACGCGGACTGTGGTTTTCTTCTTTACGAGGAAGTGGTCGGCCCGGATGGGCAAATCGAGTTTTGTGCGACCAATCACGCGGGCTTTTTGGACCTTAGCTTTTTGGATTATCCCATCGAGGCAAAGCTCAAGACCGACGAGCAGCCGCTTCCCCCCTCGCGGCCCGCCGAGGTTCGTCTGCGTCTGGAAACGACGGGCGGCATGCCGATCGCTCCGCACGAACTTGCGCGCACGCACACGAAGAAGATGCATGTCATGGTCGTGGATGCGTCCCTCGAGGATTACCATCACGTCCATCCGGATCCCGTCGGCTTGGACGGCGACTACCGCTTCGAGTTTGTGCCGGGAAGACCCGGGCCTTACCGCGTGTTTACCGAGGTCGTGCCGCTGCGCACCCGGCGTCAGCTGATTGCGCTGTCGGAACTCCCGGTGGAAGGCGAAGCCGGGCTGCCGCGTTTCGAGCGTAAGAGCCATTATGAAACGGATGGCCTGAGGTTCGAGCTGAGCGGTGTGCCCGAGGTGCTCGATACCGGCAGGGATTACCGGCTCCGCTTGGATGTGATGAACGATAAGGGAGTGCCTGCGGTGCTCGAGACGGTGATGGGCACGAAGGGGCACATGGTCGCCTTCGACGCGGCCGGCAAGGGCTTCGCCCACATGCATCCTATCGACAGCATCGCCGGAGCGGTGAAGACCGAAGAGCTCGCCTTTCTCTTCAATGTGCCGAATGCCGGATGGTACCGCCTTTTCGCGCAAGTGCAGGTCGATGGGCGCGATGTCTACGGTCGTTTCGACCTGCGTGTGGACTAAGGATTGCAAGGAGCGGTCCCTCCCGGTTTACTGCCGGGTCATGAAGGACTTCGAAAGTTTTAAAGCCTCCCGCGAGAAAATGGATCCGTCTTCCCGCGACATGAGCGAGCACAAGTGGCAGCAAGCCTACGACGCCTACCGGCGTGCTCGCGAGCAGGTCGGGCAACGCCGGAGCTCCGGTCGAACGTCGCGTTCCGCACGTTCTGCGGGGCGGGGAAAGGCGCGGTTCGACTCGGCTCCGGCGAGCTTGGAGATTCGTCGCCAAGTCCGTGAGAGTGGCGCCTATCAGGACCTTCGCCTGATTATCGAAGTACTTTTTTGGACGGTGCTGGCGCTCTTGGTGGTGGCCGCGCTCGTTCGCTCCGGATCAGGTTTTGGCCTTTCGGCGGTCGTAGTTCTCTTGGACTGCTTGATCCAAATCGCCGCCCTTGTCGGGCTTCGGCTGCTATCTCACGCGATCGTTGATATCCCCGACATCGCGCTTTTTCGAATGACGGCGGAGTCCGATCGGAGCAGCGGGAAAGAACCTACTGGTTCGGATGAAGCGGAACCGACGAGAAGCTGATGTATCCCCGATTCAAATACGGATTGCAAAAGTCGGCACGCTTCGTATCCTTCGCACTTAGTTTTCTCCGATGGCTTACAGTCTCCGTTTTAAAAATCTCAGTGAAGAATTTGAGCTCGATGAGGAGGGCGATGCTTCCTGGGGTTTGGATGTCGAGGACGAAACGGAACTCTGTCGGCTTTTGAATCGGCTCGCGATCGCGACCTCGAACGGGAGTTCGGTTGATTTTCCGGAAGTCGAAATCACGCGTGGCACGCAGCGTGTTCTGGTTACTTCGATTCAGGGCCAGCTCTTTTTCACCGATACCCGCTCGCCGAATCGACAGAACCTGAAAGTGGTGCCGGAAGAGATTATTCGCCTTCTCGACAACTTGCCGCTGGAGGAGGTGTTTTTGGAGAAGACCCAGGATGCCGGCATTTCCGAAGGCCCGAGGGTCACCTACCGGAGATCCGGGTTGGGACCGATTTTCCGCTCGGCGCTTTTCCTTTTCCTCTGTGCGGTCATGGGCTACTGTGCCTTCGTCGTCTGGCGCACGGTGAGCTATAAGCCTCAAATTCATCACAGGCCTGAATTTGTGGCGGCACCACAGGCGAGGGCGACCGCAATGCTCGGGGATTGGGCTGACGTCTACGTCAGCGATTACCGTGAGGGGGGATCAGTTCTCGATCTCGGGCGCGACGGAAGCTTCCGAAGGTTCGAAATCTGGCGGTCCTCCGCTTCCAATATCCTCGTCGAGATCGGTTCGGGACCGGCGGTCCCCGGGATGCGCGAGGGAAGGCCGGCCATATCTCTCGACGGAGATCATGTTGCGCTTCTGAAAAGCGACGGGACAATCGATTTTTATGGAGTCACCTACCGTCGGCATTTTGGTCCCTTAGGCCAGCTGGGAGAAATTCGCCAAGGGCCCTGAGCATACCAGGCGCTCGGGTTGGCCTACACGAGTCCCGCTTCATTGAAGCTGTAAAAACCAAGACCTTGAGGGTCCTTGTTGCGTTGGCCGAGGATGATATGGTCGAGAAAATCGATTCCGATCACTTTGGCGGCGTCCCGGAGTTGACGGGTAATCTGAATATCCGCGCGGCTGGGGGCCGGATCGCCGCTCGGATGATTGTGCACCGCGATGACGGCGGTCGCGCTGCGGCGGATTGCTTCCCGGAAAACCTCTCGTGGATGGGCGAGGGCGTTGGTCGCCGTCCCACTCGTCGCCTCGACGCGTTCGATCAGCCGGTTCTTGCGGTCGAGGCAGAGCACCCAGAATTTCTCGATCTCGAGGCCTGCGATCGTCGTGGAAAAATGGCGTTGCACGACCTCCGGCGAATTGAAGACGACCGGATCGGAATCGTCTTCTTTAAGAATGCGTCGCGCGAATTCCATGATCGCGACCAACTGCGCGGCTTTTACCGGGCCGATCCCGTGAAGCGACTCAAAATCGGCCGCCCGCCAACGCAATAGCCGCACCAAAGAGCCCGCGCGGTCCAAGAGTTGGCCCGAAAGCGTCAAAACGTCCACGCCCTTCGGCCCGCTCCGTAAGATCATGGCCAGCAGTTCGCGATCACTGAGCGCCCCCGCCCCGTGCCGGGCCAAACGCTCCTGCGGGCGTTCGCTCGCAACCATGTCTTTGATTCGCGTCGTTTTATAGACCGACGAGGTGCTGTTGAGCGCCCCAAGAGACAATCGGGATATTTCAAGTTCCATCGGCGATCAAAGAAAAAGCTCCAAAGAAATAAACCTTTGTTCACTCCTTGAAGGAGAATCGTTAGCTTGTCCAGAGCAAAACTCCAAGACATAAGACAAAGGCCCAAAACTAGGGCCGGGCCCAAAACTAGGGCCGGGCAAAAATTACTTGCCTCTGCCGAAAGTTTGGATTGGGTGGGATCATGCGGCATCGTCGGATCAAGGTGAGGGAAGGGGAGGCGGCGTACCACTGCATGACGCGGACGGTGAACGGGGAGCGGCTGTTCGGGGACCGGGAGAAGGAGGTGTTGCGGAAGATGATCTGGCGGGTGGCGGATTTTTCGGGGGTGGAGGTGCTGACCT
>Ga0208112_101263_pt1 | contig 9742 bp, 12 predicted proteins | sample HotLakConsoUCCLE_FD_184736 | JGI IMG/M metagenome (GOLD analysis project Ga0208112, IMG submission 184736) | Hypersaline microbial mat communities from Hot Lake, Washington, USA - Hot Lake Consortium UCC-LE (SPAdes) (version 2) ... | reverse complement strand
TTCAGACGTTCCGAAATCTCGCGCACTGACAGACCCTGTTCATGGGTCAGGCGCAGGATCGTGCGTATGTCCCTCACTGTCGTTCGTCTCGCTTGCTTCCGTCTCGGCATGGCCCCCTCGCAACGTCGTCGTGAGGGGAAAACATGCCAGAACGGCGCAGCCGAGAACCGACCACCAAAGCCGCGCCCGGAGCTGTCCGGGATTTAGCGAAATCGCTGTCCGGAGATTACCGGAATCGGTGTCCGGACATTACCGAAACACGCACCCTTGGCGAGCATTGCGTCGACCACCTTGGCGGCAGCGCCGCCGCGCAGGCTCTCGGGCAGCGGCAGGGCGATGCGGTCCTCGCGCTGTGCGGCGGCGCTCAGGATGATGGCTTGGGTGTCGGAAAGCTTGGTCACGGGGTCGTCTCCGTATTCGGGCCCGCGTCATGCGGCACCTTCTACGACCCCGAGCCGCGCAGGGCGCGCGGCGGGAGTTCCGGCAGCGCCGGAGATCAGCGGGCGTGTTCGCCCTCGCCGAAGGCGCTGTCGGTGATGCGCTTCAGGAGGCTGGCGTAGTGTTCGAGGGTGCCGACCATGGCCCAGCCCACCTCGTCGGGGTGGCAGTTGAAATGGTCGTCGCTGAGCGCCTGCAGGCGGGCGAGCATCTCGTCGATCTCGGCCTTCTTGCCGATGAAGGCGGCGAGTGCGGCTTCCTTGTTCCGGCGCGCCTTCTCGGCGCGGAGTTCGTGGCGCGGGGTGGTGATCGGGTTCAGGTGGGTTGTCATCGTGGTGGCTCCGGGTGAGTTGCATCGTCCTTGTGGGATCGAAGTTCGCTCCACGCGCCCGGCTTATCAACTCGATAAGCACCTGACATTGAATGATAATCGGGGCCGGCGATGCAGGGCATGAGCGAGCGCCAGTATGCCGCCCATGTCGGGCTGTCGCGCGGCGCGATCCAGAAGGCGAAGACGGCGGGGCGGCTCGTCCTCTATCCCGACGGCAGCATCAACGCGGCCGCCAGCGACGCCCGGCGGGCGGAAACGACGGACCCGTCGAAGACGAGGAAACCGCCCGCGCCGAAGCTGAAGCCCGTCCCCGAAGCTGCCGTGGCCGCCGTCGGCGACACGCTGCGCGAACAGGGTCTGGCGGTCCCGGCGGTCGGGGGCGGCACGACCTTCCTGCAGGCGAAGACCGCGAACGAGGTGCTGAAGGCGCAGGAGCGGCGCATCCGGCTCCAGAAGCTGAAGGGGGAGTTGATCGAGCGGGCCCGCGCGCTGGCGCTGGTGTTCCGGCTGGCGCGGGAGGAACGGGACGCATGGGTGAACTGGCCCGCGCGCGCGGCGGCGCTGATGGCGGCAGAGCTCTCGGCCTCGTCCAGCGACGCGACGGGCCAGCAGATCACCCTGGAGCCAGCCGCGATGCAGAGGGTCCTGGAAAAACATGTACGCGCCCACCTCGACGAACTCGCCGAGGTCCGGCCCGACTTCCGGTGATGATGACGCACTGACGGACTTCGACGGCGCGGGCGAGATCCTGCGCGCCTGGGGCAACGGGCTGCGGCCCGACCCGGACCTGACCGTCTCGGAATGGGCGGACCGGCACCGGATGCTGTCGGGTCGCGCCTCGGCCGAACCGGGGCGGTATCGCACGGTGCGCACGCCCTACATGCGCGAGATCATGGACCGGCTGTCGCCCGGCGATCCCACGCAGCGGATCGTGTTCATGAAGGCCGCGCAGGTCGGTGCGACCGAGGCCGGCAACAACTGGATCGGCTTCGCCATCCACCAGGCGCCGGGCCCGATGCTGGCGGTCCAGCCGACGGTGGAACTCGCCAAGCGCAACTCCCGCCAGCGGATCGACCCGCTGATCGACGAGAGCCCCGAGCTGCGGGAGCGGGTGAAGCCCGCCCGGTCTCGCGACGCGGGCAACACGATGCTGTCGAAGGAGTTCGCGGGCGGCATCCTGATCATGACCGGTGCGAACTCGGCGGTCGGGCTGCGGTCCACCCCGGCGCGGTACATCTTCCTCGACGAGGTCGACGCCTATCCGGCCTCGGCCGACGAGGAAGGCGATCCGGTCACGCTGGCCGAGGCGCGCTCGCTGACCTTCGCCCACAGGCGCAAGGTGTTCCTTGTCTCGACCCCTACGATCCGCGGGCTCTCCCGGATCGAGCGGGAGTTCGAGGCCTCCGACCAGCGCCGGTTCTTCGTGCCGTGCCCGCATTGCGCCGCGATGCAATGGCTGCGCTTCGAGCGGCTGCGCTGGGAGAAGGGGCGGCCCGAGACGGCCGAGTATCACTGCGAGGGCTGCGAACGGCCCATCGCGGAGCATCACAAGACGAGGATGCTCGAGCGCGGCGAATGGCGGGCGACCGCCACGGCCGCCGATCCGACCACCGTCGGGTATCACCTCTCGGCGCTCTACTCGCCGATCGGCTGGCTGAGCTGGGAGCGGATCGTGCGGGCGCATGAGGCGGCACGGGGCAGCGACGAGGCGATGCGGGCGTTCCGGAACACCATCCTCGGCGAGACGTGGATGGAGACCGGCGAGGCGCCCGACTGGCAGCGGCTGGCGGACCGGCGCGAGGCGTGGGCTCCAGGCACGGTGCCCGAGCGCGGTCTGTTCATGACCGCGGGCGCCGACGTGCAGAAGGACCGGATCGAGGTCGACGTCTGGGCATGGGGCCGGGGTCTGGAAAGCTGGCTCGTCGACCACCTCGTGCTCGAGGGCGGCCCCGGCGATCCGGCCTGCTGGCAGCAGCTTACGGATCTGCTCGGTCGGACATGGACGCATGCCTCGGGTCAGCGGATGACGCTCGCCCGGCTCGCGGTCGACACAGGCTACGAGACGAGCGCGGTCTATGCCTGGTCGCGGCAGGTGGGGTTCGCGCAGGTGGCGCCGGTGAAGGGCGTCGAAGGGTTCACGCGAACGAGCCCGGTGACCGGGCCGACCTATGTCGACGCGACCGTCGCCGGCAAGCGTCTCCGCCGCGGCGCCCGGCTCTGGACCGTGGCCACATCGACCTTCAAGGCCGAGACCTATCGCTTCCTGCGGCAGGACCGGCCGACGCGGGAGGAACAGGCGGCGGGCGCGCTGTGCCCGCCCGGCACCATCCACCTGCCGGACTGGGCGGACGGCGAATGGCTGAAGCAGCTGACCGCCGAGCAGCTGGTGACGGTCCGCACGAAACGCGGCTTCGCGCGGCTCGAATGGCAGAAGCTCCGCGAGCGCAACGAGGCGCTGGACACACGGGTCTATGCCCGCGCGGCGGCGTGGATCGCGGGCGCGGATCGCTGGCCCGAAGCACGCTGGGCCGATCTGGAAGCGCAACTCGGCGTGGCGAAGCAGGGCGGGCCAACGGACGGCACGGCAACCGCGCCGTCCGTCCCGACAAGAACGGTGCCGCGTCGGCGCACGGTGCGCTCGAGCTACATGAGGTGATCCATGGCCACGGCCGCCGAGCTCCGCGCACGCCGCGACGCGCTGACCGCGCAGCGGTCCTCGGGGGTGGCGAGGGTCAGCTATGACGGCAAGACCGTGGACTATCGCAGCATCGCCGAGATCGACCGGGCCATCGAGGCGCTGGACCGCGAGATCGCCGCAGTCGAGGGACGGCGGATCGTCCGGCAGCTGCGCGTGACGACGGCGAAGGGCCTTTGATCCCATGAAGCTGTTCGACCGCTTTCGCCGTCGGACCACCGGCGGCCCCACTGCCGTGCGCGCCCGTCTCGAAGGCGCCATGGCGAAGCGGCGGCTGCGTGGCTGGAACCCGCCGCTCGAGAACATCAACGCGCTGGTCGCCTCCGGAGGGCCGCGTCTGCTCGCGCGGTCCCGCGAACTGGTCGTGACGAACGGCTATGCCGCCAATGCCTGCGAGGCCTTCGCCGCGAACCTCGTCGGCGACGGGATCAAGCCGTCCTCGCTGATCGGGGACGCCGACCTCCGCGACCGGGTGCAGCGGCTCTGGCTCGCCTGGACCGACGAGGCCGACGCGGACGGGCTGACCGACTTCTACGGCCTGCAGGCCATGGTCGCCCGCGAGATGTTCGTCGCGGGCGAGTGCTTCGTCCGGCTGCGCCCGCGCCGGGCCGAGGACGGGCTGCTGGTGCCGCTGCAGCTGCAGCTTCTCCAGTCCGAGATGCTGCCGTTCGAGAAGACCGAGACGGCGGCCAGCGGCAACCGCATCCGCTGCGGGATCGAGTTCGATCGCGTAGGCCGGCGGGTGGCCTATCACTTCCGCCGCCGTCATCCGGGCGACAGCACGGACCAGCGGGTGGCGGTACCGGATACTGTCCGCGTCCCGGCCGGGGACGTTCTGCACATCTACCGGCCCATCGACGCGGGCCAGATCCGGGGCCTGCCGCATGTGGCACCCGCCATGGTGCGGCTGTTCCTGCTCGACCAGTACGATGACGCGGAGCTTGACCGGAAGAAGACCGCAGCGATGTTCGCGGGCTTCATCACCAAGACCGCGCCCGAGGAGCCCTTGATGGGCGAAGGCGCGGCCGATGCCGAAGGTGCCGCGATTGCCAGCCTCGAGCCCGGCACGATGCAGGTGCTGCTGCCGGGCGAGGATGTGAAGTTCTCGTCTCCGGCCGATGTCGGCAGCAGCTACGAGGCGTTCCAGTATCGGACGCTGCTCTCGGTCTCGGCCTCGCTGGGGCTGCCCTATCACCTCGTCACCGGCGACGTCCGGCAGGCCAACTATTCCAGCCTCAGGGCCGAACTGGTCGAGTTTCGGCGCCGCATCGGCCAATTGCAGCATGGCGTGATCGTGCACCAGTTCTGCCGCCCCGTCTGGGCGCGCTGGATGGAAACTGCCGTGCTGTCGGGTGCGCTCGATGCCGATCCTGCGGCGGCGCGGCCGGTGCAGTGGATTCCGCCACGCTGGGACTGGGTCGATCCGCTGAAGGACATCCAGGCGCAGGTGCTGGCAATGGAGGCCGGCATCACCTCGCGGCGCAAGGTGGTCGAGGCCACCGGCTACGACATCGAGGAAGTCGACCGCGAGAACGCGGCCGACGCGGCACGCGCGGCAGGTCTCGGCCTGCGCTACCGCACGAGCCCCGGCGAGACACAAGGCGCCCGCGCGACGCCGGCAACAAGGCCCGAGCCCGGCGATGGCGCGGGGGACGGCACGGATGACGGCGCGGCGGCGACCGATCCGGTCCCCGAACAGGAGTGACGACATGGCAAGCTGGTATGCGATCCGCGCCCGGGCAACGGGTGCGGAAGTGGCGATCTATGACGAGATCGGCGCCTACGGGGTCTCGGCGAAGGGCTTCCTCGCCGAACTCGGCGCGCTGCCCGAGGGCGCGCCCGTCGATCTGCGGCTGAACAGCCCCGGTGGGTCCGTCTTCGATGCGGTCGCGATCCACAATGCGATCAAGCGCCACGAGGGAACCGTGACGGTCTGGATCGACGGCATCGCCGCCTCGGCTGCCTCCTATATCGCCATGGCGGGCGACGAGATCGTCATGCCCGAGAACGCCTTCCTGATGATCCACGATCCGGCGGGGCTCGTCATGGGCACGGCCGAGGACATGCGCGCCATGGCCGAGGCGCTCGACAAGGTGAAGGGCAGCCTCGTCTCCGGCTATGCCACGAAATCCGGCCGGACGCGGGAGGAGGTCTCCGCGCTGATGGCCGCCGAGACCTGGTTCGATGCAGGTGACGCGGTGGCGCAGGGCTTCGCCGACCGGCTGATCGAGCCTGTCCGGATCGCCGCGCGCTTCGACATCGGCCGCTTTCGCAATGCGCCGCCGGTTCTGGTCGAGGGTGAGGCGGAACCGGAGCCCGGCGACGAAAGCGACGACGCGAACACCGAGGCCACCGACGCCGCCACCGAAGACGACGAGGTCGCGGACGCAGGGGACGAGCAGACTGCCGCCTCCGATGCCCCGCGGCCGCCGGTCGAGGCGCCGCCGCCCAGTGGCGCACCGCCGGACCCCGCCACGATCCGCGCGGAAGCCATCGGCCATGCCCGGGCCGTCATCGATCTCTGCCGCCTCGCAGGCCAGCCGCAGATGGCCGGCAAATTCCTCGAACAGGATGCGAGCCTCGACGATGTCCGCGCCGCGCTCCTCGCCGCCAGGGCCGAGGCAGAGCCCGAGATCGCGCCGCATCACCCGCAGCCCGGCCGCTCGTCGACCGCGCGCCCCTGGGGCGAGATCGTCGCCCGCACCTTCAAGCTGAAAGGATAAGCTCATGACCACGCTGGTCGAAGGCACCCACCCCGGCGGCTTCCTCGTCTGGGAAGCCTTCCGCGACTACACCCGCGAGACGATCACCGTCGCCGCGGGCACGCTCGAGCCCGGCACCGTGCTCGGCAAGATCACCGCCTCGGGCAAGTACGCTGCCCACGACCCAGCCGCCGTCGACGGCACCGAGACCGCCGTCGCGGTTCTCTGGGGCAAGGCGGATGCGAGCGCCGGCGATGCGCCCGCCGTCGCGGTCGTCCGCGGGCCCGCCATCGTCAACCGCCACGACCTCGTCTTCGCCGGCACGCCCAGCGAGGGCGAGATTGCGGCCGCTCACGCGGCGCTTCTCGCCGCAGGCATCCTCGTCCGCTGATCCAATCCCGACAGGAGGCATCCTCATGGCCACCATGGACATCTTCGAAGGCGATGCCTTCACCATCGTCGAGCTCACCCGCGCGCTCGAGAACATTCCCTACAAGCCCGCGCTGCTCTCGGGCTCAAACCTCTTCAGCCCGCGCGGCGTGCGCGCCCGCACCGTCGTGATCGAGAGCCGCGACGGCACGCTGTCGCTGATCCCGTTCTCCGAGCGCGGTTCGGCCTACGAGCAACAGGTGCCCGACCGGCGCGAGATGCGCGCCTTCGTCTGCCGCCAGTTCAAGAAGCAGGACGTGCTTTGGGCCTCTGAGATCCAGTCCGTCCGCGACTTCGGCTCCGAGAGCGCCACCCAGCAGGTGCAGACGGAGGTCGCGTACCGGCTCAGGAAGCTCCGCCAGGACGCCGAAACTACCTTCGAGTATCACCTGCTGAACGGCATCCAGGGGCTGGTGAAGGACCCGAAGGACCACGCGACGGTCGTGAACTACTTCACCGAGTTCGGCATCTCGCCGGCCGCCGAGATCGACTTCGACCTCGACAACGCGAGCCCGGCCTCGGGGGCGCTGCGGAAGCGCTGCCAGGCGCTGATCGAGAGCGTCGAGGACTCGATGGGCGGGCTTTCAGCCGGGGCGGTGCAGGTTCGCGCCGAATGCGGCTCGGCCTTCTTCGCCGATCTCGTCGCCCACAAGGAGGTGCGCGAGACCTACCTCAACACCGCCGCCGCCGCCGACCTGCGCGGTCGCGTGGCCGACGAGGTCAGCTTCGGCGGCATCACCTTCCGGCGCTATCGGGGCGGCGTCGGATTCACCGTGCCGACCGACAAGGCGTTCTTCTACCCCGAGGGTATCGAGGGTCTCTTCGAGATCTATTATGCCCCCGCCGACACCTTCGAGACGGTGAACACCCTCGGCCAGCCGCTCTACGCCCGCACGATCCCCGACCGGGATCGCGACGAATGGGTGCGGCTGGAAATCGAGAGCAACCCGCTGCCGATCTGCACCCGGCCGCAGGTTCTGCGATCGGCGCGGCGGACCTGATGACCGCCTTCGCTGCCGCCCTCGACGCGCTCTTCGCGGACGCGCATCTCGCGCGCGACGTCGTCTACACCGCCGAGGGCGGCATGCCCGCGCTGGTCCGCGCGATCCTGCGCCGGCCGGACGACGTCATCGGCTTCGGCGACGCGCGCATCTGGTCGGAGACCACCCGGCTGGATCTGCGCCTCGCCGAGGTGGCGAACCCGCGGCCCGGCGACCGCATCGAGATCGACGGCGAGGCCTTCCTCATCCAGGGCGAGCCCGTGCGCGACCGCGAACGGCTCGTCTGGACCGTGGACCTGAGGCCTGCGTGAAACTGAAGCTCGACATCACGCCGGACCTCGTCGCTGCCATGGCCGCCGAGGTGAAGGCGGGCGAGAAGGCCGTCACCGCTGCTATGCGCGAGGCCGGGACCGGGCTCAAGACCGCCTGGCGCGGCCAGATCACCGGTGCAGGGCTCGGCCGGCGGCTGGCGAATTCGATCCGGAGCCAGACCTATCCGAAGGCCGCCGAGAGCCTCAACGCCGCGGCGCTCGTCTGGTCCAAGGCCCCGGTCATCGTCGGCGCACACGACACGGGCCCGCTGATCCGCTCGAAAGACGGGTTCTGGCTCGCGATCCCGACCGAGGCTGCCGGACGTGGCCTGCGTGGCGCCAAGCTCACCCCCGGCGAATGGGAACGTCGCCGCGGCCTGCGCCTGCGGTTCGTCTACCGTCGCCGCGGCCCGAGCCTGCTGGTGGCGGAAGGGCGACTGAACAGCCGAGGGCTCGGTGTCGCGTCGCGGTCGAAGACCGGCCGCGGACGCACGACGGTGCCGATCTTCCTGCTGGTCTCGCAGGTCAAGCTGCCGAAGCGGCTCGACCTCGACCGCGACGCCGAACGGGCGCTCGACAGCGTGCCGGGGTTGATCGTGGCGAACTGGGTGGAGGGGAGGCTCTGATGTCGGCTTTGCGCACGGCCAGACGTTCAGCGCGTCAGCGCTGCGCCACCGGAAAATCAGCGACATGAAGAAGGATCGCACTGCCAATCCGAGCGAACAGAAAATCGGCGTGTAAGTCGGACTTCAAATGGGACACTTACTCTTGGAGCGTGGCGGCAACTAGAGTCCGTAGTGTCCTTTCCAGCCGTGCCGCGGCCTAACGGTCACTCGAGCTAGCAGACTATTGACACCGTTCGCGTGCTGACCAGCCTGCTGCACCAATGGCTTCTGTGGAACACGCGCATACACTTTGTCGAAGCATTGAGCATAGAAATCCTTGGCAGCTTGCGGCCAAGCATCACGATAGCCACGATCCATCTCAAGAAACTTCTTGATGCAGTATATGGCAAGATCGGTGAGCTGAATCATCGGATGTTTCTCCGAGTCAATGGAGTAACTGAACTCCACCAGCCATTTTATTCGCCGCGTCTTAGCAACCTCAAAGCGCCTGTATCGGGTTATCCTCGCGATCTGATCATCAAACATCTCCTTTTCATCCAAGATGATGATGCCTCGCGCTGTATGCCCGAGTCGCTCCTTTACATGATGGTTTATCAAAGTCACCATGTAGTCGAACCCAAGAAGGTAGGGTATTCGGGCATCAAAAATGGTGTGTTCGGCTCCCGTTGCTTCTGCGGCTATCAAATTCTTGTCCAAAGCAACGAAATGTACTTGATGCGAACGGGTACGGATTAGATCGAGCATATCAAACGCAAGTTGATTTCTTCTCCCCCGATCATGCCCAGCGAACGGGCCCTCGCCGTGAGGGCTTAGTAATTCGTGCGCATGGAGCTCAAAAGCCAATGGGATGGGATTGGGCGCGAAGTAATTCCGAATGATGGCCTCAATGGCCTCAGTCGTTGCAACCCATCCCTGGTCTTTAACTGAGGCGCCCCCAAGCACAAAAACAGGTTCTTGAACTGGATTCAAATCTGCACCGTTGCAGCCTGTTTCATCGAGATAGAAGAAGTGCATTTGTTTCGTCCCTGAGCTATGCGGGATTTTGGGTGATACGGCCTGATCAGGCGGCGCGGTTTTCGGTACCGTTTACGGCGACACCGTTGGTGAATCTGACACCTTCGATGACCATTGGCAACTGCTTCGCGCCCTTCAGGCGGCGCCATGTCTTTGCGGCGGCCTGAACGAGCTTGAAGACCATGAGCTTCGCGG
>Ga0208112_101260_pt1 | contig 9787 bp, 11 predicted proteins | sample HotLakConsoUCCLE_FD_184736 | JGI IMG/M metagenome (GOLD analysis project Ga0208112, IMG submission 184736) | Hypersaline microbial mat communities from Hot Lake, Washington, USA - Hot Lake Consortium UCC-LE (SPAdes) (version 2) ... | reverse complement strand
AGCACGAAGAGGAGTGTCTGTCGTGAACCAGTTCTTGCTGCCGCTCGCCGGACGCTTGGCCAGGGGATGGGACCGGTTGCGGCAATCGACCAAGCGTCGGATCGGTCTGATCAGCCCACCGATCATGTCCTGCTGAAGCCGATCATGCGGTGGGTCTATCGCCTGCGCAGCCGCGAAATGCATTTTACCGTCGCTGTACTGCTGGTGCTCGGATTTGGCTGGACGGCAGAGTTTTTCGGCTTGGCCGATGTGCTCGGCGCGTTTGTCGCGGGAGCCTTTCTGCACTACACCGACGAGGCAGAGCCCGCCATGGTCCATCGGGTCGAGGCACTGTCGGACGGCTTTCTCGTACCGATATTTTTCGGCGTCATCGGGCTTCAGACAGACCTGTTTTTGCTGATTGACGCAGTACCCTTGCTGCTCATCGTCCTCTTGGCCGCAATCACGGGCAAGCTCGTCGGCTGCGGATTGGGCGCGCGAATCATGGGGTATACCAACCGCGAGAGCATCATTGTTGGGGCCGGCATGGTGCCACGGGCAGGCTTGGCACTCATCATGCTGGGGCTGGTGCCGACGGGGTCTCTACCGGATGTCATGTCGCCGCTGCTGGTCGCGATCGTATTTCTTACCGCATTGGTCACGGGTCCGATCCTGCGGCTGACTGTCAATCCCGGCACACAATCCGAGCGGATACAGGACGTCACGTCGAATAATTGAACTCATTGAAGGCACTCTCTGACATTTGGGCCGAAGAGTATGCCGCGCTTGCCAGAGCGCCGAACATTGGTGAACTAGAGCGTCTTCGATGAACACAGAGTCGGTTTGAGGATTCACGCGGTCGGGGTTGTCTGATTCACTGCTGCTGGTGATTTGCCAGGAGGTGAAGATGACGAGGAGCTTGAGCGGCGACCTTCGTGGTCGGGTGATTGCGGCGATCGAGGGCGGGGTTTCAACGCGGGAGGCTGCGCGACGCTTCTCGATCGGGATCTCGACGGCCGGGGCTTGGTATCGCCGCTATCGCGAGACCGGCGAGACAGAGGCGCGTAAGCAAGGCCAACCGTCGCGCTCGAAGCTGGACGCACACGAGGCCTTCACCCTCGGTCTGATCGAGGATGCGCCGGACATCACACTGGCCGAGATCGCGGAGCGGCTTGCCGCTGAGCGCGGCGTGCGGGCTGCGCCCTCGACAGTCTGGCTGTTCCTCGACCGGCGCGGCATCACGTTCAAAAAAAGACGGCGCACGCCTCAGAGCAGCAGCGCGCGGACGTCCTGCGCCGCCGCATGGCCTGGTTCGACGGCCAGCTCGACCTCGATCCCGAGAGGCTGATCTTCATCGACGAGACCGCGGCGTCCACGAAGATGGCCCGGTTGCGCGGCCGTGCGCCATGCGGCGAGCGATGCCGGGCGGCCGTTCCACACGGCCATTGGAAGACGACCACCTTCACCGCCGGGCTGCGGCTGTCCGGCATGGCGGCGCCGATGCTGCTCGACGGCCCGATGAACGGTCCGGCGTTCCTGGCCTATGCCGAGCAGGTTCTCGCGCCCGAGCTTCGCCCCGGCGACATCGTCGTCATGGACAATCTGCCCGCTCACAAGATCAGCGGCGTGCGGGAAGCGATCGAGAAAGTCGGAGCGAGGCTCCTCTTCCTGCCGCCATACTCGCCGGACTTCAACCCGATCGAGATGGCCTTCTCCAAACTCAAGGCGCTGCTCAGAAAGGCCGCCGCCCGAACCATCGACGAACTCTGGTCCGTCGTCGCCGATTGCCTATCAGCCTTCACACCCGAGGAATGCAGGCACTATTTCCAAGCCGCAGGATATGACCCGGACTAAGTCGAATCTGCTCTAGTCGAAGATTCCAATGCCGGGCCGCATCAGATGGCTGCGGTGTTATACGATGCGGGCCGCAACGGGCAGAGCAAAATGGCCAGCGCTCGCGCTAACCATTTTCTGAAACACACCACGGATAATCCGCAAACTGCACCGCCCGGGTTACCCCGTATGCTGCAATTCAGTCCCGCCACCCGATAGACCTCGTCCCACGAATTCCTGACGCTCTCGCGGCAACCATTTCCCCTTACGATCATCACGCAGAAGCGCATAGAGCTTCTCCCGCAGGCGACGTTGAATGTTCCAGGCAACCACAAGAACCTTCGGAGGCCATCCGCAGTGGTCGAAACTGCTCAAAGCCCTGCACGTGTCACCATGAATGCGGATAGCATCGGATGCCTTTGGTCGTCGGATTGCCCGGACAATCTGTCCGGCATTGCAGCGATGGTGGTGTCACGGAAGGTCGGCGATAATCGGGTTTTCCAGACACGGTTCCGTTCACACCGAAAGGCACGAGCGATGAAACTCCCGCTGCCCCAGCGACGCGGACAAAGACCCGAAACCACCGAAACAAACCCGCGCCGCCAACTCACCCAGAACGCGCCCGAAGAGCTCCAGGAGGCGCTCTGGGAGAGGATGGCCGGGCTACCGAACATCGACACCGGACCAAGCCTCGTCTCGGTTCCAGGCGCGCGGGCCATCTTCATCTGCAGCGACTGCGCCGGCGGACCGCCTTCCTCATTCATTAAGGCGCGCGAGTTCGGCCATATCCATCCCGTCCATGACGGCAGCATCCATATTACCCTTCCCGAACACGTTCGCGATGAGGCGCTTGACAAGGGATGGGTGGAGCCCCATCCGCTGGCGGCACGGAACATCGTTCCGGCTTCCGTCGTGATGGTCTACGGTCCGCGCGATCCGCAGGAATTGGAGGTCGTCTGGGCGCTGGTCCAGGAAAGCCAGCGGTTTGCCAGCGGCGCGGCCGGTGGTAGGTCAGTGTTGGCGGTCTGACACGTCGGATGAACACTTGCGGCTGCCATAGGGAACAGCCAGCATGCTAAGAAGCGAACTGATCGCGACCTTCGTCCTGATCGTGGAAAGCGGAAGCCTCAACCGCGCGGCTATCAGGCTCGGGCTCTCACGCTCGGTGATCAGCGACAGGCTGGCAGGGCTCGAGTCGGATCTCGGCACCAAGCTCGTCACGCGCTCGACTCACGGCTTGAGCCTGACCGCAGCGGGCGAGAGTTTTCTTGACCATGCGCGGGGCCTGCTTGCAGGCATGGAGGCCGCCCGCAATGCTGTTGCCGAAGCCGGGGGTTCGGTCAGTGGACGTATTCGCGTGGCCGCCCCGCCCATCCTGTTTGGAGAATGGCTGATGCCGTTGGTCGCCTCGTTCTTGCGAAAGCATCCGCTGGTGCATGTCGAGGTGTCGGCCTCGGACCGCACGACAGACATCGTTCAGGACGGCTACGACCTTGCCATCAGAAGCGCCCGGCATCCTGATTCGGCGCTACTGGCCCGAAAACTGACGACCGGCCGTCGGATCGTCGTGTGCAGCCCCGGCTACCGCGACCGGCGAGGCGTGCCTGCATCACTTTCAGATCTCGGCGAACACGAATTCGTCGTCTACCGCAATCGCCGCGTGATGCAGGACTGGACGTTCCGCACGCAAAAAGGCATCCGCTCGGCCCGAATAGAAGGACGCTTCGCGGCCGATGACGCCGCGGTGCTGCGGCGCTCGGCACTGGAGGGGCTCGGGATTTCCCTGATGCCGACCTTCGTCGCTGCCCAGGACCTGCTCAGGGGCGATCTTGTCAGGGTCGATCTCGGGGTGGAGCCCGACACCGATGCCATCTCCGCCGTCTACCCAAAGTCGAACGCATCGCTGCCGCGCCTCAAGGCATTTGTCCGGCATCTGAAGGACGGGCTCGGTGACCCGCCCGAATGGGACCGCCAGCTTGCAGATGCGGGGATCATCGCGATCTGATTGGTGTCCGGCCCGGTCGAACACGGAGTTCTGGATTATGTCGCTAGGAACTGTTGCTTCCTCCAGCCATGCTCCCGGGCGAGTAATTGGAACGGAGGAAGCAGATCCATGGCATATTCGCTTACAACGTCCACATATGCAGCGCTGGCCGCATGCGCGGCCGCCATCCTGACGGCGGGCCCATCCTTCAGCGATGACGCGGTCAATGCCGGCGAACTTGCGAGCTTGCCTGTGCTGTCAGAGGTCGCTCCCGACGCAATCCAGATCAGCCCGCACGTACCCCGGATGGGCCAGCACTGGGCCAATCCCGAAAACCTTCCCGGAGGCCCGATCTATTGCGAGATCGAAGGCCGCGTCACCTGCGTGGAATATATGGTCGAGATGGCCGATTTGGAGGCGGGGACGGACTGGACCGGACTCGTGCCGGGCATCGAGACGCCGCCGATCAGCCATGTCGACATCGAGTTCAAGCCGGACGGCATTGAGCCGAACCCGGTGCCGCTCTACCAGATCCATATCTTCTTCGCGAGCCAAGCAACTCTCGCCGAGCATTAGAACTTGCGGGCCCGGCTGGCGAGTTTACGCGCCGGCACGCCCGCCGAAAGGAGGACAAGGTCATGAAGCTCTACATGCATCCCGCCTCGGCCACGAGTCGTCCCGTCTCGCTCTTCGCGGCCGATGAGAATATCGCTTTGGACGAAATCGTCATCGACCTCATGACCGGCGAACATCGCCAGCCGGAGTATCTGGCCATCAATCCGAACGGTCTCGTGCCGCTACTGGACGATGATGGTTTCCGCCTGAGCGAAAGCTCGGCCATTCTGAAATACCTCGCCGAAAAGACCTGCTCCGCAGCCTACCCAGGGGATCTGCGCGAGCGCGCTCGGGTTAACGAGACGATGGACTGGCTCAATTCCAATCTCTATCGAGATCTCGGTTTCAACATGGTCTACCCGCAGCTCTTTCCCCATCACGCGCGACGCAGTGCCGAGGGAACAGCTGCGGCGATCGACTGGGGTAGGCAGCGCTGCGCAGACTGGATGCCTGTGCTCGATGAACATTTCATTGGGCCCGACCGCGACTATCTCTGCCTGGGGCGGCTGACCATCGCCGACTATTTTGGCTCCGGTGTCGTTGGTCTTGCTGAATCCGTGAACTTCGACTTCTCGGATTATCCCAATGTCAATCGGTGGCTGCGCGGTATGAAGAGCCTGCCCAACTGGGAACGGGTCAATGTCGGGTTCTACCAGATGATCAAGTCTTTGGCGGCCTGAATCCAGCCGGCGGCTTTCGGGTACGTTTCGAGTATTGTCGGACCATCCGGGCCGCCTCCGGCTATGGCAGCTTCCAATGTCCTCCGCCCGCGATTATCCACGGGGCCAGCTTCAGGCCGCGCTCGCATGACTTGCCCTCCCCTCAGGCAGCTTTTCGCAGCGAGGATCATGATCCGTAGGCCTGTTCAGACCTCGCCTCCAGTCTGAGGACTGAGGGGTGGTGCGCGCCGACATTGCCATCGCCACGAAGGACGCTGTCATCAGGTCACTGGCTCCAACGGTCATCGACAGGACTGGCCCCTCCGTCGCTATAGAGCCGCCGTCGAGCCGAACGTTTGACGCTCGTCCTTCATTCGAAGGGGGCTAAATCTGCAACCGAGTGGTAACTCTCTTCACGTTCGGCGGTCGATCTGCGCTGGTGTTGATCGATCCAAGGGATAGCAATCAAGTCGCCTTCTTGTGCCTGACCTTTGCCGGCTTTGGCTTTGGCTTGCGGCCGAGACCCATCTGCTTTGCCAGTTCGGAACGCTGGGCGGCATAGCCCGGGGCCACCATGGGATAGTCGGCGGGCAGGGTCCATTTTGTCCGGTATTCGTCACGCGGTTGCCGAGGTGATAGCCTTGGTCATGGAAGCGATACGATAGATCGTGTCCTGTCGGGCAGGTCGCGCCGCCTCACGGTCGGCAAGCCCGATGGCTCGGCGGTAGATGAATGCGCCGTCGCGCAGGACAATGACGGTGGCACCGACGATGCGCTGGCATTGGGTCCATCGTTCCAAAACCGCGTCGATGCCGGTAGCGGCCGCCGGCGCAGCGGCTTGCAACGGCTCCGCGCCGGTTGCGACTTGGTCGTCATGTCGTGTCATGTGGATCATGAAGCGCTTCTCCTTTCGTTGGTGAATGACACCAGTGAATGGCCTGCTCGCCACCCCACCGTGAGCGGGATACTGGACAAAATCTGTCCGAATGTGCCAAATTGTGGCTCCTGAACGCGCCATCGGATCCCGCTGCGGTCGAAGTTCTTCTGCTCGCCCTGCCAGAATCCACAGCGACCGCACTGCACGCCTTTCTCGAGGTGTTTTGCGCAGTGGGCGTGGCTTGGGCGCAGTTGACCGGTCAGCCGTCGCAGGTCCGGCGGATGCGCGTGCGGATCGTCGCACGGCATGCCAGACCGTTCGTCTCGCCGGTCGGCCCGGTTATATCTCCCCACATTGCACTGGCCGAAGCGACGATGCCCGTTGATGTCGTGCTAGTCACTGACCTCGCCCTGTTATTTGGGCTGGGCGATCCGTCACGTTGGCGTCCCGAGGCCAACTGGTTGCAAGAGCGTTTCGCTGGTGGCGCCACCGTCGGGTCGGTTTGTACCGGTTCACTGCTGCTGGCCGCGGCCGGGCTGCTCGACGGCCACGAGGCAACCACCCACTGGGCCGCGGTCGACATGATGGGGACGGCCTTCCCGTCTGTCTGCTTGCGCCCCGACCGTATGCTGTGCGCCTCCGGTCCCGAGCAGCGTCTCGTCACCAGCGGAGGTCCCGGATCATGGGAGGACTTGGCGCTGCACCTTATTGCGCGCTTCTGTGGGACCGAGGAGGCGGTGCGCATTGCGCGGCTGTTTGTGATGGGCGACCGCTCGCGGGGACAGCTTCCGTTCTCGCTTTTGGGTCGTCCGCGCCCTCACACCGACGCTGTCATAACCGCGGCGCAGGAATGGATCGCATTGAACTACACAGTCAAGACTCCGGTCGCCGCGATGGTGGCGCACTCCGGCATTCCAGAGCGTACCTTCAAGCGGCGCTTCCGCCGGGCGACGGGCTACACGCCGGTCGACTATGTCCAGGCGGTTCGGATCGAGGAGGCCAAGCACCTGCTGGAGACCACGAACACCGCTACCGACACTATCGCCTTCGAGGTCGGCTACGACGACCCGTCGTACTTCCTGCGGCTGTTTCGCAGGAAGACGGGGATCACCCCGGCAACCTACCGGCGTCAGTTCACGCGGGCGACCGGGTTGCCAACAACAAATGCACGCTCAGTTCTCGCGACAAATCCTGTACGAATGTGATCTCGTCCAGCGTCGGAAAATATGACCAGGATCAAATCATATCCACTGAGCTTCAGGCATTGTACGCGGGTGCAAACTTGCGGCGGTAGATGTCGGCAGTGACGCGAGCGAGGCGCTCGAAGGGGCGCCGAAATGCCGCCGCAGCGAGTTCGTCGTCGAACTCAGGCAGGAACTTGCGCGCCACAGGACCGCGGAAGGCATCGTGCTCGGTCCAAGTTCGTGGATGGCGACGGTTAGAAATCCACGCCGGGCATGGCCTCACTCTGCAGCCGTGGCGGCCTCATCGTGTCCTCAGCTTTTTTGAAGCCGAGCCGACTGGGCTGGGTAAACAAGGTGACGAGCCCAATTCCTTATCAGTAGCTGTGTGGTGGTACTTCTCTCTCGGCGGCTAGGGGCGTTTCGACCAGTGCGGTTCAAAGGCAAAACTTGTGGGATTTCGAATGCGGACAGGCGAGCGGCGGAATGCGCGACGGCCGCGTCTTGTCACACAGTAGCTCGTCACAGCCTACCTGAGTGAAGCGCTCCCGCCAGCGCCCTGTGCCCATGTGCAAGACTCGCACGTGCAGGCCGGAAAGGGAATCTGGGACTCTTATGTCAGGCGGAAACCAACGGTTTGGTAGCAGGCCACGCTTCAGGCTCAAGCCTGAAGATTTTCATGGCCAATTCGGACTGCCCGGATGAGCAATTCCGGGGTTGCTGCTCAGATCCGCCTCTCGTGCAAGCGCACGGGTACGCCGCCCTTCGGACGAAGTGTAATCGAGGGGCTGGGCGTGATCGGGCGTTTGCCGCTCCGCTCGAAGCGGAAGCGCTGCACCAGCGCGGCCAAAATCAGGCTCGCCTCCATCAAGGCAAAGCTCTTGCCTATGCAGATTCTGGGGCCGCCTCCGAAAGGCATGTAGGCGAACCGCGGCAGTTGACGGGTAAACTCCGGCGTCCAACGTCCAGGGTCGAAGGTCAGTGGTTCTTCAAAGAAACGTGGATCGCGGTGCATGATCCAAGGAGAGATGAATACGGTAGTCCCTGAAAGCACGCGGTATCCGGCGATCTCGCAGTCTTTCACCGTCTCGCGCCCGATGATCCATGCTGGTGGGTAGAGGCGCATAACTTCGGTGATGACCTTTCCAGTATAGCTGAGCCTTGCCAAATCTTCGATGGCCGGCGGACGGTTTCCGAGCACCGCTTGAACTTCCGCCGACAGCCGTTCGTCCACTACTGGATGCTGGCCAAGGACGTAAAGCGTCCAGGATAGGACCAGTGCGGTCGTCTCATGGCCCGCCAGCAACATGGTGACTGCTTCGTCCCGCAGCTGTTTGTCGGGCAGAGGACGGCCATCATCGTAGCGCGCCATCATCAGGGCCGAAAGGAAGTCGCCGCGATCACCAGGACGTCGCCGCCGCTCAGCGATGATCCTCGTCACGATCGTCTCGATCCTACGCAAGGCGCGATTATAGCGGACGTGCCCCGGCAACGGCACGGCATCGGGAACGACGAACGGACGGGAAAAGCGCGAGGCGATCTCGTTAGTAATGTCGTTCAGGGCGTGATCCATCGCCGCGACGTCCTCTTCCAAAGAAGCATCAAAGAGCGTCTTGGCCGCGATGCGCAGCGTCAGGCTCATCATGTCCGCGTGCGCATCGCGAACCTCGCCGGGCGTCCAGGTATCCAGCATCTCGGATGTGAGCTGGACCATCGTCTCCGCGTAATCGTTAACCCGCCGCGTAGCGAACGCGGGAGCAGCGATGCGCCGGTGACGCAGCCAGTCCTCGCCTTCGTTGGTCAGAATGCCCTTGCCGAAGATGGCAGTGACTTGGCGCCAGAAGAAACGATTCTTGACGAAGTTCTCGTGGGCGTCAACGAAGACGTATTCCACGTCATCAGGATGGCTCAGCAGGAGAGTGGGCCAGGCAGCAAGCCTGAAGGCGACCACGTCGCCATAGCGCTGGGCGCATTGTGGAAAGAAACCGAGGAGATCTCTGCCCAAGTCAATCAGGCTACCGAGGACCGGCAGACCCTTGGGCCCTGGCGGAGAAGTAAGCGGCGAAGGCCCTGATTTTGATGCGTTCAGAGATAGATTTCCATCCATGACCGTTCCATGGCTTTATCGTAGTAGAATTGGACCGGCGTATCCCTCGTTTGTCAACTGTGGAACAAATGATGTTGTTGCAACACACGTTCCTCAACATCGTCGTAGACGACCAACTCGCTGCGCTTCACAGCGCTGTCGGGTCCACTTCATGAGGAACGTGCTGGCCCATGCCGGAAAGAGCGGCCGTCGCGTCGTCTCCGCCTTCATCGCCACCGCCTTCGCCCAGGAGACGCTGGAGGCCGCCAGCATCCAGTGGCGCGCCGTCGCCGACCAGATCCGGCCCAAGGCTCCAAAGCTCGCCGCCATCCTCGATGATGCCGAGCCGAACGTCCTCGCCTACATGACCTTCCCGAAGGAGCACCGGGCCAAGCTTCACTCCACGAATCCAATTGAGCGTCTCAACGGCGAGATCAAGCGGCGCACCGATGTCGTCGGCATCTTCCCTAATGACAACAGTCGATCCTCAGAGCATGGCACGCCCGACGCTGGCTCACCCCATGCACCTCGCAAGCATGAGCCACCGCCTTCCGCTTCGCATAGGGCGTGGCA
>Ga0208112_101247_pt1 | contig 9883 bp, 11 predicted proteins | sample HotLakConsoUCCLE_FD_184736 | JGI IMG/M metagenome (GOLD analysis project Ga0208112, IMG submission 184736) | Hypersaline microbial mat communities from Hot Lake, Washington, USA - Hot Lake Consortium UCC-LE (SPAdes) (version 2) ... | reverse complement strand
CCACCGCCGCCGCTTTTCGCTATGACCGGATCACAACGGAAGGGTGGCCGAGTGGTTTAAGGCAGCGGTCTTGAAAACCGCCGTGCGGGCAACCGTACCGTGGGTTCGAATCCCACCCCTTCCGCCATTTAGTCCAATCAAGCAATTGAAAATAAACGTCTTTTCAGATCATGAAAATTTCGGTCCCATTTCCGGTCCCCTTTTTGCGGGGGCTTTCCCGCATTTCGAGCCCCGACAGGCACACGCGCCGGCGCATATGAAAAGCCCCGCGCGATGGCGGGGCTGATCGAGCAGATGGCTGCGCCTGTGCCGGTTTTATGCGAGCCGTGCGCCTTCTGCCCACGCTTCGATGACAGGCACCGGCGCCGAGAGTTGCCGGGCGGTGCCTTCAATCCCATGCGCCGGGACAAGGCTCCCGAGCCGCTCGACGATGATCGCCAGATCGCCCCCGAGCGTTACACGGCCCTTCGCCAGCGCCATCGCCTCTCCAAGCTCGCGAGCGGTTTCAGGTTCGAGATTTGCGAGAAGCTGGCTAGCGCCTTCGGGCATGACGGGAAAGCTGATGATTTGTGCTGACATGGTGAAGCTCCGGATTTGCGGCTTGCGATGACGTAATGCTGATTCGTTTATCATGGTTTGTCGAGCACTTTTTGTGTCCTGATCTAGCGCAGGACAAACAAGACAGGGCAGGAGCGCAGGCTTTTGCTTCAATCGAGAGCGCGAAATCGAGCGAATTATTTTTTTGTCCTGTGCGGTTACGGGACACAGGACACGGGGACACGGGACACGGGACGCGCGGTACCGTCGCGCGTGCCTTCATCGTGAACCGGTGCCGCGAAGATGCTGACGCAGATGCATGCGCGTGCCTGTCCAGGGACACGAGCACCCGCGCAGAGGGAGAGGCGTGCGCCGGCAACGGCCCCCGGCTGGAAGGGGACAGCCGCGCACGCAACATGCGGGGCGAAGCAGATGCATGGGCCGTGAGGGCGCGCGGGACGGGCGGCGGCGCGAGCGTGCGGACCCATAGGGCACCGGCGCCCGTGCCCGTCATGCGCCCGGTGCCGGCGCCGCGCGCGAGCCGTCAGCGCGCCTGTCCAGCCGGGCAGACCAAACCGGTTACGGTGCAGAGGGCGAGCGCCTGTCCGCATCCGGCGCGGGCTGTCTGTCCAGACAGGCAGATGCAAGACGCGGGACATATCGCGCCGGACAGGGACAACGACAGGGACAGGGACGCGGGAGGCAGGGACAGGACAGGGACAATGGCACCGCGCGCCACCAGCACTATGTGCGCCAGGGCGAAAGCAGGCGCCGCGCGCTGCGCCGGTGCCGTTCGAGCCGAGCAGATGTATGGACGTGAGGGCAGCGCGCCAGGACGCGAGACAGGCGCACCGTGTCCAGACCCCGAACCCCCGAACAGATTGCGAGCACTCCACCGGCGCAGGTGCGCGCGTGCCGTCCGCTGCGGGAAGGCGTCTGCGCCGATGCTGGCACCGCCGCACCAATCGAGCCGGACCCCGCCCCCCTGGCTTGCCCGACGCGCGTGGTTTAACCGATAATGGGTGTACTTCGGAAATTTCGCGATTTTTTAAGTCAAATAACAATTAAAAGTATTATCAGCAGTGTCGCGACGGCAACCACAATATGCATCCGCCGGGATTCTTCCTTTCGAAATGTTTCCATGTAGCCGTCCGTAAAAGGTGTCTGCCGATTGAATTCCTCAACTATTTCTGGCGCGGCATCAAATATGTAGTATCGATTTTCGAGCGGGAACCTCTCGACATGTTTATTTTTTGCTCCGCTCGCCTCGCCTTGAAAAATCGCAAACGCAGTGAAATGTGTTCTGCCTATCGCCTCGATCTGCATGATCACCGGTTTTCCACGCACGTGGCCCTCTATGAAACCACCGATATAAGGGGTGTGCGACATAATTCTGGCTCCAAATTGATCATTGGCAAAGCCTGTCGTGACGCGTCTGCGGCGTCAATCTTCGGAAAAACGCCCATGCGCTGTATCATGTAAGGGATATTGACATCGGAGACCGTGCATGTTCGGCGGAATACTCAATGCAGAGCACCGCGCCCGGTTCGAAGCGGCGCGGGCCAAAGCCACCATAGGCCAGCCGAGCCGTGCCATATGCGGCGCAAAGACCCGCAACGGCGGGGCGTGCCAGCACCCGCCTGTTACGGGTTTCTCCCGATGCAGGAAGCATTGCGGGCCGAAGGGGCACCGCGCGGTGCGAGAACGGGAATTGAAGGCACTCGGCAAGGGCAAGCTGCCTTTCGAGGATTGGGTGCGCCGGGAGGATCGCCGCGCCGCAACGCGGATCACCGAGCGGTGGAAGAAAGACCCGTGGGCACCGGGCGCGACGCTCTCGCTCGGCAAGCATGAAGCCCCCTTCTGCGCAGAGATGGCGGCGCAGGGATGGGCGGTGCCCGATCTGCCCCCTTCCGTCGCGGATTGGGCGCGCTGGAAATATCGGCGTGCGTTCATCGATCGCCGCCAGCCGGACATATGGACACGCGCGACCGAGCAGATGGCGGATCGCGTCGCGCGTGCCGGTGAAGCCCCGTTCGGACATGATCTGTCCATGTCCGGCACCACGCCGCCGCCTGTCTACGCTGTCCCGGACAAGCTGTCCCCATACTCGAAGCGGCGTCGGCTCGATCGCAAGCCCGTCGAGCAGAAGCCACAGGAGGCACCGCCCCCGCCCTTTGCGGACGAACTGGCCGATCTGATGGAGAAGTACGCGGATGGGCTTGAGCCGATCCTTCTGCGTTGCGGCTCGGACATGGCGCGGCTTGTCGTGCTGCGTGCGTATGACCGGCTCGCCGCATCGAAGCACGACGCGGCGGCCTATGATGAATGGCGTGCGGCCCTCCAGGCGGCGCGCGTCGGGTGAGTTACGCCGAGAGGCGTTCCTCTTGCTCTTCCTCGCAAGTGTCTTCGATCTGATCCGCAAGGTCGCGCAGGGCGTCGGCAACCGCGCGCCGATCTTCGACGCAACGGCTCGCCACAGCGAAGGATGCGTCGCTCACGTCCGGCACCACGTCGATGATGAGCATATCGGTATCGGTGCGCGTGATGCCGGCGAGATCGTTCGGATGGATGGCGAGTTGCAGGCCGAAACGCATATCCCGCGCGAAGGTGAGCGCCGCGCGTTCGGGTTCGAGCACCGTTGCCTGCACCGCGTCGAGATCGAGCGACGTCACGTCCTCGGGCGTGTCCAGAACGTGCGAGAAGTCGATGGGCTCATCGCAGGGGGTGAGCGCGAGCGAGCCGTGTGCGTCTGTGGAGAAGCTGAATACCTTGTTCATGGTGGGGGTGTGCCTTTCTACGTGATCTGGGTTACAATTGTGCTGTTTCCTGTGTCCTCCCAATCGGCTCGCGACGGCGGGGTGCTCAATGCCCCACCGTCGCGGGTATTTTACGACATCTCGCTGTCGTAGCCGAATGTCTCGGCGTCCTCGCGCCATTGTGCGAGCGCGCGGGCCACCTTCTTCTCGAAGGCTGCGATGTCCGCCAGATATTGCCGGGCGGTATTGCTATCGCGGGTTAGATCGCGGGGCGCGAGCGTCAACCGCGCCTCTTCGTCCTTCGACGCATGGCGCAGCCGCATCTTGATGCGCACCCGGTCGCCTTCGCGGACGATCTGTAGCGCATCCAGAGGCGCGGACAGTTCAACATCGAACTCCTTGGCGTGCTCATCCTCGCCTGTCTGCTTGGCGATGAACGTGAGCTCGGGGCGGTGCTCGATCAGGCTCGGCGGGATGATCCGCACATGCTCAAGCGTGTTTTGCGGCAGTTTTCCCGGTGCCGTTGGCGCGCGCCGAAGCGTGCGAGCAGAGGCACCGTGCCGGGATGGATTGGGATAAGCGGCCATATCAGCCCCTTTCAGCAAGTTGGGGAGTTGAGGGCGGCGCGCGCAGACGGCACGCGCCGGTGTGCAGACCGACCCGCGAGACGCGGCGGCCATGCTGGTTTGGCGTCCGGGGACGCAGCGTGTCGGGAGAGCAGAGGGCGCGGGCGTGTCCGGTGTCCCGCGTCCGTGCCCCTCTGCGCGTCCGGGCGATACGGGCACCCGCTGGGCCGCGTGGGCCGCGTGGGCCACCATTTTGGGGCCGCGTACCCACACCCTCTCTTTGTTACCTTTTGGGAAATAATAGGTACATAGGGTAGCATACAGCAGGCTGGAGCGATCATAAGGGCGCATGATAGCGCGCGCGCGGCGGGTGCCGGCAACGCTGTGAGTTTGGTGGGCCGCGCGGCCACGCGGCCCAGCGCGGCCCAGCCTCTGATTAGTCGAAGCTCGACGCATCATTGGCCTCCTTGATGGCTTCGGCAGGGGCGCTGATCTGGATGTGCATACGGCGATCCGCGCCCGTACCTGTTTTGCGGCGGTTGATCGTCCACCCCGAAGAACGGAGTGCCGTCTCGATCCGGGTGAGCGAGCGGGAAAAGACGTCCGGCGTGCGCGGTGGGCCTTTCGGCCCCCAGTTGGGACCGAGGGCCCTGCTGACAGCCGCGAGCCAATCAGAAGGCGTTGCGTCCCATTCACCCCCCTGCGAGTGCAGGACACGGGCGATCCGCATTGCGAGGGGGGAGCCCATGACTACGGACTGGTTGCCTTCCTGCGCAGCGGCGTGCAGAGCCTGGATCAAGAGGAAGTCCGGCCAGCCGAGGGCACGGGCCATCGCCTCTCCGAACGTGGCGGCGTGCCGGAAACGGGGCGGCGGTGCCGGCGCCTTGTCGAGATCGACATCGAGCAGGATTTCGAGCGCCTTGGCGAGCATATCGAGCAGCGCGCCGAAAACCTCCGGGAGAGCGGCGTTCCATTCGGCTTCCGCCTTGGCCTCATCGCGCGGGTGCGTGTGAGGCACAAGGTTGAGCCGCAGCGCCCTATCGGACAGATCGGAGCGCATGGGGATTTCGATCCCGTTCAGGATCACCGGGCGCCGGATGCTCCAGCTTGCGAGCTCTCCGTTTGTGTAGAGCTGCCTTGCGGCGAACATCGCTCCCGTGCTGACCGAGCAGAGGAAATCGCTCATCTCGGGAGTGAACACGGAAATGTTGTCGAAGGTCGGCACGGCCATGTTACGCACCACAGCGGCGAGCTGTTGCACGTCGCGCGGTGCCGTCATCGCCCCCAACGTGCTTGGATCGAGCAGCCCGCGCAGGCGCTGCGTGACCACCGTTTTCCCCGAGCGCGCCGGGCCATTGATGATGAGGATCGGAAGGTGCGCCCCCGGCGCTGGCGCATGGACACCCGCCACAAATACGAGGGTCGCGGCGATTGCCTGAACCCCTGCGTCGTCGGCGTCGAGGCTTTCGACTTCCGGCAGAGAGAAATGCAGCTTGATGTAGTCGAGGAATGAGCCCTTCGGCGCCACAGGGGAGCGTATCTCAAGCATCCCGTCCGCCTGGACAAACCTGAAGGGGAGACCCTCAAGATCGGCGTAGGTAAGCGTTTCCTGCCCGGCTGCGCTGATCCTGTGCACCTTCCCAACGTCGGTGTCGATATAGATCGTCTGTTCATGCCAAGCGAAGCGCATGCGCGCCTCACGCACATCGCCTTCATACCGTGCCTTCGCTTCGAGCGAGGCCCGCACCTGCTTCAAATCGTTTTCACCAGGGATAATCCCGGCTCGATAGAGTACGGCGTTCAGCGCGTGGCGCCCTGCCGCGCTGTTGATTGCGTGGGATTGACCGCTCGGGAGGCGCAGATAAGCCTCCTTCCCATGATCGGCCCACACTGTAAGCCCCGCCTGCTCCAAGACTTCCAAGGCGATTTCAGCCTTGCTCTTGCGCCCCCGTGTCGATGACGGCGCCGATTTTTTGGACCAAGCCCCCCCGCTGCTGTTCGAGTTCGCGGCCAGAGACAGGCGGAAAGGTTGCGCGCGCTTCCACGCACATAGCCGCGAAGAAGTCCTCCGGGGCGATCTGGCCGCTTCTAACAAATTTCCAAGCCTGATCCTTGAGCCACCACATCCCAACGTGCTTTTGGGAGGGGGCAGGGTTAACCCCATCATACAGCTCTGCATCCGCTTCCGGGTCAGTCTCGTACGCCTCCCACCGCTCGCAGAAGCGCATAAATGCGTCGCGCGTGATAGGGCCGCCCCGCCCTGCCACTGCCGCCGATATAAAGAGGCTTTCGAACGGACCGTTATCATCATCCGCCCATCCATCGTTGGGCATAAGGTCAATGAGCATGGCAGCGGCGCGAGGATCGCGGGCGACCTTCTCCTCAGCCCGCCACCTGCTTTTTTCGTCGCGATCTTCGGCGGGTGCGTGCGTGGTCTTCGCGGCCTTTCCGCCCTGCTTCTGCTGCGGCGGGACAGCGCCGTTGCCGCGCGCCGCCCTCAACCGTTCAAGCAGTTTCTCCGGGTCGATCCGCACTCCGGTCGTATGATTATCGTCGAGACAGACAGGATACCCACCGTGCTTTGAGTTCTTGCCAAACGGAAGTCGCCCCCACCGCGCGCGGTTATTCCAGCACTTGTGGTCGCCCAGGCGGAGCCGCTTTCGATGCTCTTCGATCTCGTCTTGCTCGTCCTGTGTGGCCGGGCGCGTGTAGCCGTAAAACCACTGACAATTCCCCGGTGAAGAGTTTACGGACATGGTTGGGCGCTGCCCGATAATCGCTTCGATTTCATCTGACGCGATGCCTTTCTTGCCCACGTCATCCACGAGCAGCCCGCCATAGCCAACGACGTGGGCTTTCTGTAACGGCTTACCTTCCGGCACCAGCGCGATGTTGAAATAATAATCCCGGTTCGTGTCGTTGTCGGACCGACTTGCCAGCTTTTGAACGCGACACCCGGCCCAATCCGTGCCCGGTCGAGTGGCAACGGACATCTGGTCAGGTGGAGTGCCGGGGGGAAGCATTGCGCCCAGCACCCCCGGAATAGCGCCGGCATCCACTGGCTTGCCGCCCTGCGGTTTCTGTGGCATAACGTGTTGTGTCATCGATAGAAATCCTGCTTTCAGGCCGTGGCGTTCACCCGCTGCGGCCTCTTCTTTTCGGGCCGTAGGGTGATCGTCACGCAGCGTCGCGAGCGGCGGCGCGTTCCTCGATCCATGCGAGCACTTCCCGGCGCAGCCAGAGGGACCGCGAGCCGATCTTGATGGGCTTCGGGAACTTGCCGTTCTTCACGAGGCGCCAAAGGGTGGCGCGGCCACGCACATTCAGCAGCGCGAGCACTTCGCGGCTATCGAGGCAGATTTCGCTGCGGCCAGTGCCAGCCTGCGGTTCAACCGCTTGCGTTGCGGGCTCGGGTTCGCGCAAGAGCCCACGGTGCGCAGGGCTTGTCTTGGTGCTGTCCATGTATCCCTCCTTGAATACTGTGGACAGACAAAGAGAGCCATGCCGCGCCTTCGCGCAACAAGAGTTGTGGCACATTTTTATGTCGAGAGCGGAAGGCGCACCGTCGGCCTACGCCGGGTTTTTCATCAGGCGCGATCGATCCGCTTGAGAGCGTGCCGAACGCGGTGCGCCGCCTTCTCGTAGGTATCTGCATCCCAACTGCGCGCGTCCTTGTTCAATATTTCCAGCACTTCCTTGGCGCGTTCACGCGCGGACAGCGGCGGGCCTTCGCGGCTGTCCACAAGCGCCGCTGCGGCGGCGAGTGTCAGCCCCTTGCAGTCAGCACCTGCCGGCCCCGGCATGTTGCAGATTTCAATGCCCACAAGCTCCGCCAGCCCTTCCGGCCCACCATGGGGGCGACCCTTCCGGTTTCCGGTTGAGGGACGGCGAGGCGCTTCGAACGTCGGCGGGGTGCCTTCTTGCCAGTCAGGGGCAAAGCCCCGGTCCACATGGCGTGTGCGCTCCCACCGCCAGCCATTGGCACCCGTCCAGCGCCTTTCGACGGCGCCTTTTGCCTTCGGCTTATCCTCGCTCATGCGGCACCGCGCGGTGCCAGAGTGACCACATTCGCCGGCTTCTGCTCGATGAACCCGGCCCATGCTTCCATCAGTTCCCGGCGCCGTTCGAGCGCATCCGAGCGACGGTATGCGCGTTCTGTCATGTCCCCGACCGTGTGGGCGAGCGCTGCCTCTGCGATCTCGCGCGGGAAGTGCGTCCTGTCTCCGGCCCAATCGCGGAAGGCAGACCGGAAGCCGTGAACGGTGACGTTCTGGACAAGGCGGCGCAGGCACATCGCCATTGCCATGTTGGACAGGGGCTTGCCCTTGCGCGCGCCGGGGAACACGAACCCATCATTCAACCTTGGCAGGGCGCGAAGCAGATCAAGCGCCTTCCCGGACAGCGGGACACGGTGGACACGTCCGGCTTTCATCCGCGCTGCCGGGATCGTCCATACGCCGGCCTCAAGATCGATCTCCGACCATTCCGCCCCCAATGTCTCGCCGGACCGTGCAGCCGTGAGGATGGTGAACTCCAGGGCACGCGCGGCGAGCCCATCGATCTCACCGAGCCGTGCCATGAAGTCCGGTACGTCCGTGAAGGGCATGGCGGCGTGGTTCCCGCGCGCATATGCCGGCGGACGCTTCGGCAAGAGCTTGTCCAGATGCCCACGCCACCGGGCCGGGTTCGCATCACGCCGATGCCCCATCGCCATTGCGGTGTCGAGAACACGCTCGATGCGACCGCGCAGACGTGACGCGGTTTCGTTCTTCGTCGTCCAGATCGGGCGCAGGGCGGCGAGCACATCCTCTGTCCCGATTTCATCGACGGGCATGGGGCGCAGGGCGCGTGCGTATTCTGTCAGCGTCATGCGCCATTGGGCGCGGTGCTTCTCGTTGCGAAAGCCGCTCTCGATCGTCTCCAGCATCTGATCTGCGATAGCGCCGAAGGTGGGCACGGGCTCCGCCGCGCGGCGTTCTTCCTCTCGGGCCGTGATCGGATCGTGCCCATCGCGTAGCGCGCGCCGTGCAGCCTCTGCGGCTTCTCTGGCTTCTGCAAGGGACACGTCCCGCACAGCACCAAGCCCCATGTCGCGGGACTTCCCATCCCGCGTGTAGCGGAACACCCAGCGCCGGCGCCCATCAGCAGAGACCACCAGGGCGAGACCGCCCCCGTCACCATAGCGTCCGGGCTTCGTGGCAGAGGCAACGGCGCGTGCCGTCAGCTTGTTGCGCGTGCGTGTCATGGCGCCCTCTCCCTCTCCTAAATCGGGACCGGTCCCAAAGACGGTCCCACTTTCGGTCCCATTTTGTAAGCGGGATTGAGAGATCACGCAAGAGACATTGAGAAACGGGAAGAGAGTAAGCCGTTTTGATTAAATAGCTTTTTTGATCAGTCAGAGATGATGGGAAGCGGCCCGAAACACCATTTCGAAGGACACCCCTTCCGCCAATTCTCAGAATTAACGCATTGGAAATTTATAGATATTTTTATTCTACCTGGAGGCAACCCACCTTTATCCCCACCGGAGTGCCCTCATCGGGGGCTTTCCTGAGCAGGAAGTGGGTTTGGCTCCGCGAGTATCGGTGCCAAATGAAATTCCATTCTCATGATTGGCGTTACACTTCCCGATGAAGCGAAACGGGCTTTGCGGACCTAACTTCTCTTTCGAACCGCGATCCTGATCGCTGCAACAAATAGGAGGGCGATCGAGCGACAAAGTCCGTCAAAACGGGAAAGAGCCGTCGTCCAACGGCGAGGGCAAGGGTATCGCGTCCCGCCTGAACATGGCTTCCATGGCTGCCGATACCGGGTCTAAGAGCCCGACCCGAAAAGATAGGATATTCGGCTTGGGCACCACCTCGGACGGTGATGCGGAAGAGTGCTGCGCTTCGAGCTGATGATAGAACGTGGTTTGTTTCGCAACAGCCACAAGCATCAGGAAAGGAAGCGCAGCATGAAGCACTTTATCGGCCTCGATGTCTCGGTTAAAGAGACCGCCGTTTGCATTGTCGACGGATCTGG
>Ga0208112_101230_pt1 | contig 10129 bp, 8 predicted proteins | sample HotLakConsoUCCLE_FD_184736 | JGI IMG/M metagenome (GOLD analysis project Ga0208112, IMG submission 184736) | Hypersaline microbial mat communities from Hot Lake, Washington, USA - Hot Lake Consortium UCC-LE (SPAdes) (version 2) ... | reverse complement strand
CCCTTTCTTTCCGTGCGACTTCGGGAAGAAAGGGGAAAGCTTGGCCATCTGCTCGTCGGTCAGCCAGAAAAGGTCGCTCATGTCACCGCTCCGTTTTCCGAGCCGTGAAGCACGCAGCGCGTTGAAAATCAATGCATCCTGACCCTAGCATCTGCTGGATGCCTGTGGACTTCGACCCAGCGATGAGATCGCGGGTCTTCACCCCGGGCAGACCCTTCTTCTTCGCGTCCACCAGCAGCCGAAAACAATGGACCTGCTGCTCGCTGAACAAGGGCAACTCCGGCTTTCCGGGTACGTGAAGCGTTCCCGACTCCCCATCCGCGTTTTCCACAATGGTCAGGGCGGTGCCGCCGAGCGCGAGACCGAGGTTCGAACGGAAGAAAGTCTCGACGAAGCTCTTGTCGAGGCTGGCAAACCCGGCCGAGCCATCGGTGGCCCGCGGAAGGGTCATGATGAGGTTCGCGGCGATGCACTTCCAGCCGGGATCGTTCCCGCAGAACACGATGCCGGGGCCCGCTCCGGATCGCATGCGCAGTTGGGCCTCGGCATCCACGAACCACTTCTGTTCGCCCAATCCGCGCGCGAGGTAGCAGGGAACATCTTTTCCATCGATGGACATGCTGCCGATGAAGAAGAGCCTCGTTGTGATCTCCTGCCTCCCCTGAATTGACAGCACGCTCTGCAGAGCCTCGATGATCCGCTGCTCGAGCCATTCCGTGCTGATGGCATAGAGCATCCGGTCCTTCGCTGGTGGTACGTCTTCGTCGTCGAAGTCGTCGATCACGCTGTCATCGACGTCCTTGCGCACGATTAGCTTGGCCTCGACGAGGCGATCCGGGTCGCTTTTCCTCTCCGAGAAGAATGTTGCGGGGACTGTGTCTTCCCCTCGGTCATGCAGTTCCAGCAACAAGGGGAGGAAGTCGCCGAGCTCGCCGGAGCTGAGGTCTCGGAAGGGATGCTGGATCTTCCACTCGGTGAGAAGCGTCCGCCCCAGCCTGCGAAGCTCGGGATCGGGATCGCTGAGCAGGCTGCAGCGGTTACGGTCGGAGATCGTGATCTCCAGGAGGGACGAAGGGTCGGAGTCCTGGCGCCGGTAGCGCACCGCGATGACCGCTCGGGAGATCCCCGACGCGCGCTGCAGTACGCGGGCGGGCGCTAGGTAGCTTTGCGCTGTCTTCTCTATCTCGTCGCCAAACGGGACAGAAAGACGAAGCCTTTGCTTCCACCTGGCGAGGCGCACCTCGATTTCGACGAGCGCAGTCTTGTCCACGAGGAACCCGGGCACGGCAGGTGGGTCAAGCGTGAGCGTCCTGAAGAACTGCGAAAGATCGTAATTCACCCACGTCAGCGGCTTCGTCGATACATCGTGCCCCAGGACCTCGGTTGCAAAACACTCAGAAACCAACGCGCGCTCTGGGGCTGTATCAGCACAGATCTCGATCCTTTGTTCCACAGGGGTGTAGATCAGCAGAACTTCCTTTTGCGGTCGCAGAAAGCGAAGGCGCCTGCCTCCATTGTCGAGATGTTCGGGAATACCTGTGATGTCCTTTGGAATCCGGATAATCACCAGAACCGACGGCTTGTACGCTTCCGTCGCCGGGAGGTCGACGACGCTCATTCCACAATCTACGGAAAGCTTGAGGCGCAACCGCACAGCAGCGAGGAGTTTCTCCTTCGGTATCGCGTTTGCGTCCACCGGCTTGGGGTGCTCGAGATCCACATCGAATGCGCTGTACAGCTTTCCATCTCGCCATAGGCGTGCATTTCGGAAGCTAACTGCGTCATCGAATGCCCGACGATGATGAGCGTGAACGTGTAGTGCGACGGCCAACTCACCAAGCTGAGCGAACGCAGCTTCGTACTCCTCGTTGGAGAGTTCCTCTTCGGCAATCACCTTGAGAGCGGACGGGCCCTTTCCGTTCGTCAAAAGTAAAACGCGTTGCGCCTCGATTTCGACAGGAAGCGTGACCTCCGGTTTCATGTCGTTGATCGCTGCGATCACCGCATTTCGGTTCTCTTCGTTGTCTTCTTCTTCGAGGGGCTGAAAAGGTTCAGCGATCTCCGAGGCAATCGCAACGAAATTCTCATCGTCCTGAAAAAAGAAGCCCCGAAGAGATTCGGGTGATGCGTTCTCAATTACTGTCTGAAGGGACCGCAAGCTACGTTTCGATGAAGGGGCCATCACTTCCTCTCGCTAAAGACGCCAAGGCAACTATAAGCGCAGCATCCCGCAGGGGCACTCGCCCATCAATAGATTTTCTCCCGCTCCGACATGGGGCTGTCCCATCGGCAGCCGTCAGGTGGCTTTTGATCGGTAACAGCACCACCGATCACGGGTACCAAGACATGAAGCGCCCCAATCCGCTCACGCCCGACCAGATGACGCCCGCAGAGCGCCGCACCGAGCTGTGCGGCCTGCTGGCGCTCGGGCTAGTTCGGTTGCGGATGCGGGAGACGGGCGAAGTATCTGACGATACTGGAGAAAGTTGCCTACACTATCCGCCCGACCAATGCCGTCATGCAACTCCAACTCACCGGAGAAATGCATGAACAAGCCCGATCCCATCCCCGCGCGCCTGGCCGCGCTGAAGACCACGCAGACGCCTGACCTGAAGAAGCAGTGGCGCGATCTGTTCGACAGCGAGCCGCCACCGTTCAACCGCCGCTACCTCGAGTCCCGCCTGGCCTATCGCATCCAGGAAATGGCCTACGGCGGGCTGAAACCGGAGACGATCCGGCGGCTGGAACGGCTGGGCGAGGAACTGGACGGCGGCGACACGACGAAACGCAGAATCCGCGCCGACCGCGACCGCCCGATCAACGGCACACGGCTTCTGCGCGAGTGGCAGGGCGTCGAACAGGTCGTCACCGTCACCGCCGATGGCTTCGAGTGGCAGGGCCGGCCGTACAAGTCGTTGTCCGCCATCGCGCGGGCCATCACCGGCACGCGCTGGAACGGCTGGGTCTTCTTCGGCCTCAAGAACCACAGGGGGCGAAGATGACCAAGGCGCCGGAAAAATCGAAGGTCGTACGCAAACTGCGATGTGCCGTCTACACTCGCAAATCGTCCGAAGAAGGGCTGGAGCAGGAGTTCAACAGCCTCCACGCCCAGCGCGAGGCCTGCGAGGCCTACATCGCCAGCCAGCGGTCCGAGGGTTGGGTGCTCGTCCGCGATCAGTATGACGACGGAGGCATTTCGGGCGGCACGCTGGAACGGCCGGGCCTGAAGCGGCTGCTGGAGGACATCGAGGACGGGCTGGTCGACGTGGTGGTGGTCTACAAGATCGACCGACTCAGCCGCTCTCTGGCGGATTTCGCCAAGCTGGTCGAGGTATTCGACCGGAACGGCGTGACGTTCGTGTCAGTCACGCAGTCGTTCAACACCACCACCTCTATGGGGCGGCTGACGCTGAACATCCTGCTCTCGTTCGCACAGTTCGAGCGCGAGGTCACGGCCGAGCGCATCCGCGACAAGGTCGCCGCGAGCCGAAAGAAGGGGATGTGGATGGGAGGGGTCCCGCCCTACGGTTACCGCGTCGAGAACCGGAAGCTGCTCGTCGACGAGGACAGCGCCACCCATGTGCGCTGGATCTTCGCCCGCTTCCTCGAGATCGGGTCCTGCACGGAACTGGCGCGAGAAGTCGGCGCGCGCGGCATCCGGACACCGCGCGGCAACCGGATCGACAAGAAATACATCTACCGGATGCTCAGCAACCGCGCCTACATCGGCGAGGCGGTGCACAAGGGCGACAGCTATCCCGGCGAGCACGACGCGCTCATCGACCGCGAGACGTGGGACCGCGTCCATGCCATCCTGCAGGAGAGCCCTCGCAAGCGGGCCGCGCGCACCCGCGCCGAGACGCCCGCGCTGCTGAAGGGGTTGCTCTACGGTCCCGATGGCGCGGCGTTTTCGCCGACTCATACGCGGAAGGGCGACAGGCTCTACCGCTACTATGTCAGCCAGACGGTGCTGAAGCATGGCGCCGGATCATGCCCGGTGGGCCGGGTGCCAGCAGGCGAGATCGAGGCCGCCGTCATCGATCAGCTGCGCGCTGTCTTACGCCAGCCGGAGATTGTTGCGGGGACTTGGAAGGCGGCGCGCGCCCACGCCGAAGATATCTCCGAGGCCGACGCACGCGCGGCCTTGCAGCAGCTCGACCCGCTGTGGGACGAACTCTTCCCCGCCGAGCAGGCGCGCATTGTCACGCTGCTGGTCGACCGCGTCGATATCAGCACGAACGGGCTCAACGTCCGGCTCCGGATGGACGGCCTCGGAGGGCTCGCGCGCGAGATGCTGTCTGGCAGCATCGGAGAAGCGGCATGACCCGCGCGACGGCGGTCCCCGAGACCGTGACGCTCCACGTTCCGTTCCGCGTCGTGAAGCGCGGCGGGCGTAAGGAAATGCACCTGCCCGATGGTTTCCGGCCAGACCGCAAGGCGGACAACACGCTGGTCAAGGCGCTGGCGCGCGCCTTCCGCTGGAAGCGGATGCTCGAGTCGGGCGATTTCACCACCATCGCCGAATTGGCCGAGCGCGAGGGCATCGCATCCTCCTACATGACGCGCATCCTGCGCCTGACGCAGCTTGAGCCCGGCATCATTGAGGCGGTTCTCGACGGACGGCAGGGCCATGCCGTTACGCTTGCGCGACTTATGGAGCCGTTCCCGATCAGCTGGATCGAGCAGAAGCACACCTTCTCAGGCACCTGATCACCTCACTGCACAATCTCACGCCACCACTGCTATTGCTTCATTGGGCCAAATTGGCCAAAAGTGGTGAAGGCATAGGCGGGGAGTCGAATGCAGACCCTGAGCGCGAAAGACGCGAAGTACGGATTCGGACGGTTGATCGATCTCGCCCGAGCCGAGCCGGTGGCGGTGGCCAAGCACGGGCGGACTGTCGTCGTCGTGTTGGCCGTCGAGGAGTATGAACGGCTGAAGGCGGTCGAGGCCGGCGTAGCCCCCAAAGCCCCCGGTGGCGCTCAGAGTGAAGAATGAACGATTCGTTGAACAATGGTCTGCATTTGAAATCTGCGATGTGGGACGCCGCGAACACTCTCCGCGGCTCCGCTGTCGATCGCACCGATTGGAAGGGCTACATTCTTCCCCTGCTTTTCTTCAAGCGCATCTCCGACGTCTGGGACGAAGAGACGGCTGAGGCTCGGGAGATCTATGGCGAAGCGGACCCCTCCCTGTTTCCTGAGGTGCACCGTTTCGTGCTGCCTGAGGGCTGTCACTGGAACGACATCAGGGAAGTCCCGGCCAACGTCGGCGCGGCCCTCCAGAGGGCCATGCAGGAGATCGAGCGGGCCAATCCGGACACGCTGTTCCGCGTCTTCGGGTCGGCGGACTGGGGCAACAAGGAGAAGTTCTCCGACGAGTTGCTGAAGGATCTGATCGAGGGTTTCTCGGAGATCGGGCTCGGCAACACCACAGTCAGCACCGACGTGCTCGGCGACGCTTATGAATATCTGGTTGGCAAGTTCGCCGATGTCACCCGCCGCAACAAGGCAGGCGAGTTCTACACGCCACGCAGCGTCGTGCGCATGATGGTCGAGATCCTCGACCCTCAGGAGAGCGAAAGCATCTACGACCCCGCCTGCGGCACGGGTGGCATGCTGCTCGGGGCTATCGAGCATGTGATGCGCAAGGGCGGCGATCCGCGCACCTTCTACGGCAAGATCTACGGCCAGGAGAAGAACCTGACCACGGCCGCGATCGCCCGGATGAACCTTGTCCTGCACGGGATCGAGGACTTCCAGGTGGCCCGTGAGGACACCTTGCGGAACCCGGCCTTCACGGATTCCAGCACCGGCGGCCTCGCCACCTTCGACTGTGTCATCGCGAACCCGCCGTTCTCGCTGAAGGAATGGGGCCGTGACCTGTGGGAGGCCGATCCTTGGGGCCGCGCACAGTACGGCATCCCGCCTGAGAGCTATGGCGACTATGCCTTCGTCCAGCACATGATCGCATCCATGGCGCCGACCGGAAACAGCCGCATGGCCGTCGTCCTGCCGCAAGGCGCGCTGTTTCGGAAGTCGGCCGAAGGCTCGATCCGGCAAGCCCTGCTGGAAAATGACATGGTCGAGGCGGTCATCGGCCTTGCGCCGAACCTGTTCTACGGGACGCAGCTGGCTGGGTGTGTCGTCATCTTGCGCCGCAAGAAACCCGAGGCCCGCAAGAACAAGGTGCTGATCATCGACGCCTCGAGCCTGTTCCGCAAAGGCCGGGCGCAGAACTTCCTCGACCAGGAGCACAGCGACCAGATCATCTCTTGGTACCGCGCCTTCGAGGATGTCGAGGATCGCGCCAAGGTCGCGACGCTGGACGAGATCAAGAAAGAAGGCTGGACGCTGAACATCTCGCGTTACGTCCTGCCGCCCATCGGCCAGGACATCCCGCCGCTGCCTGAGGCCGTCGAGACGTTCAAGACCGCGCTGGCCGACGCCCGGGCAGCCGAGGATCACCTGCGCAAGGTGCTGGTCGAAGGAGGCTGGCTGCAATGAGCGGGCTGACCCAGCGCGAACTCGAAAGCTATCTCTGGGGCGCAGCCACCTTGCTGCGCGGTCTTATCGATGCCAGCGACTACAAGCAGTACATCTTTCCGCTGTTGTTCTTCAAACGTCTGTCCGACGTCTGGGATGGGGATTACCAGGACGCCCTCGATGAAACCGGCGACGAGGGATATGCGACCGCCACCGCCAACGACCGTTTCGTGATCCCCGAAGGCGCGCATTGGAACGACGTGCGCTCGGCACCGCGCGATGTTGGGCGGGCGCTGCTGTCGGCCTTCCTCGCCATCGAGGCCGCGAACCCGGAGCGCCTTCAGGGCGTATTCGGCAACGCGAACTGGACCGACAAGGCCCAGACACCCGACAGCACGCTGAAGAACCTGATCGAGCATTTCTCCAAGCACGACCTCACCCTTGCCGCCGTGCCCGAGGACGAACTTGGCAACGGCTACGAGTATCTGATCAAGAAATTCGCCGACGACAGCGGCCACACCGCGCAGGAATTCTACACCAACCGCACCCTCGTCCATCTGATGGCGCAGATGCTCGAACCCCAACCGGGCGAGAGCATCTATGACCCGACATGCGGCACCGGGGGCATGCTGATCTCCTGCCTGGCCGAGGTGAAGCGGCGCGGGGGCGACATCCGCACCACCGGCCTTTACGGGCAGGAGCTGATCACCATCACCGCCGCCATCGCGCGGATGAACCTGGTCATCCATGGCGTGGACGATTTCCACATTGCCAGCGGCAACACGCTGGCCACGCCCGCCTTCGTGCAGGGCGACCGGCTGCGGACCTTCGACGTGGTCCTGGCCAACCCGCCCTATTCCATCAAGAAATGGAACCGCGGCGCGTGGGAGCAGGATGCCTGGGGGCGCAACTTCCTTGGCACCCCGCCGCAGGGGCGGGCGGATTACGCCTTCTTCCAGCACATCCTGTCGTCGATGGACCCCAAGACCGGGCGCTGCGCGATCCTGTTCCCGCACGGCGTGCTGTTCCGCAACGAAGAGGCCGAGATGCGGCGCAGGCTGGTGGAATCCGACCGGGTCGAGTGTGTGCTGGGGCTGGGGCCGGGGCTGTTCTACAACTCGCCGATGGAGGCCTGCGTGGTGATCTGCCGGTCGCAGAAGCCGGAGGCGCGCAAGGGGCGCATCCTGTTCATCGACGCGGTGGCCGAGATTGCGCGCGAGCGGGCGCAAAGCTTTCTGCGGCCCGAGCATCAGGCGCGCATCCTGTCGTCCTATCACACCTTTGAGGGTGAGCCCGGCTTTGCCGCGGTGGCGGATGTGGCCGATGTGCTTGCGGCGGACGGCAACCTGTCGATTGCCCGCTATGTGAAGCGGCCAAAGGCGGCGGTGGCGGGCGGGGGCGCCACGCTGGCGGCGACCTGGGCGGCGTTTGACGAGGAAGGGCGCGACTTCTGGACGGGCATGGACGCGCTGGTGGACATGCTGGATGGCCTGACGCCTGCGGAGGATGCCGATGCTTGAGCGGCCGATTTCCAGGGCGAGGTGGGCGCGCGTGGCCTTTGGCGACGTGGTGCGCCTGTCTAAATCGCGGGTGGTCGATCCCGAGGCGGCCGGGATCGAACGTGTTGTCGGGCTGGAGCATCTCGAACCCGGCGATCTTCGCGTCCAGCGCTGGGGCGATGTGGCCGATGGCACGACCTTCACCACGCTGTTCAAGCCCGGGCAGGTTCTGTTCGGCAAGCGCCGCGCCTATCAGCGCAAGGTGGCGGTGGCAGATTTCGAAGGGGTCTGTTCCGGCGATATCTATGTGCTGGAACCGGCAAACGACCGGCTGATGCCCGAACTGCTGCCGTTCCTGTGCCAGACGGATGCCTTCTTCGATCATGCCGTCGGCACCTCGGCCGGATCGCTGTCGCCGCGCACCAACTGGACCAGCCTTGCCAGCTTCGAGTTCCTGCTGCCGCCGATCCAGGAGCAGGCGCGAATCGTCTCGATGGCAATGTCAGCTCTGAAGACGATTAACGCCTACGCCGATGCAGTGAGCGCGGCCGAAAGCCTCAGAATGGCTATGTTCGTTAACCTGTATCGTAGAGGCACACTTGGCGAAGCGACCAAGCTCAGCCCGCTGGGCGAGCTTCCAGAATCGTGGACCGTTTGTGCTCTGGGTGAAAGGTTTGAGGTACAACTTGGCAAGCGAATCTCGGAGCTTGAACTGACTGGGCCATTCGTAATTCCGTATATGCGGAACGCGAATGTGCAATGGAACAGGCTCGATTTGGAGGACGTGTCTACCGTTCGCGTGACTGCGGCCGAGCGTGAAAAATATGCCCTGCGTGAGGGCGACATATTGGCTTGTGAAGGCCGACATGTTGGAAAGGCTGCGATGTGGCGCAACGAAGTGCCGGGTGCGATCTATCAGATGGCATTACACCGACTTCGTCCATTGACCCAGGCCGATAGCCCTCATTTCATGCTGCATTGCCTTCAATATTATTCTTGGACTGGAATGTTTGCCGCAGATACAGCTGAGACAACTATTCCGCACCTCTCAGCTGAGCGTTTCCGGGCAATGCTCTTTCCGTTTCCGCCCAGAAATGAGCAAGATGCAATTGCTGCGGCAATAAGCGCTTTCGACGAAAATCTCGAAGATCTGCGTCTAAGAGCGCAGAGCACTAAGGCCATACTGGCAGACCTCATGACCCTTGAGGGTTTCTGAAATGACCTTCAACGAAGCCAACACCGTCGAAGCCCATCTGCGCGACCTTCTCGCGGGCGCAGCCTCAGCCCGCCCGGCGCAGCTCTCCACCGGCCTCGCCCGCGCGGGCGGCAAGATCGCGGGCCTCGGCTGGCACTACGTCGCCCCCGCCGACCTTCCCCGCCAACCGCAAGAGGTGCTGGTCGAACCCCATCTGCGCGACGCCCTGATCCGCCTGAACCCCGACATCGCCGCCAACCCCGGCCGAGCCGATGACGTGCTTTATCGCCTGCGTGCCATCGTCATGGGCGCGCGGTCGGATGGGCTGGTGAAGGCGAACGAGGAATTTGCCGCATGGGCGCTGGGCGAACGGTCGATGCCCTTTGGCGCAAACGGCGAACACGTCACCATCCGCCTGATCGACTTCGACGACATCGAAAAGAACAGCTTCGTCGTCACCCAGCAGTTCACCATCTGCGCGGGCAAGTCTGAGAAGCGCGCCGATCTGGTGCTGCTGGTCAACGGCATTCCGCTGGTCCTGATCGAGGCCAAGACGCCGGTGCGGTCCAGCCAAAGCTGGCTCGACGCCGCCATCCAGGTCCATGACGACTATGAGAAAAACGTGCCGGAGCTGTTCGTGCCCAACGTCCTCTCAGTCGCGACCGAGGGCAAGGAGTTCCGCTATGGCTCGGTCCGGATGCCGGTCGACATGTGGGGCCCCTGGCGGGACGGCGACGGGCCGCAGACGATGGGCGAGGTGGAAAAGGCCGCCACCTCGATGCTGCGCCCGGCGATGGTGCTCGACATGCTCGACAGCTTTACGGCCTTCGCCACGCAGAAGGGCAAGCACCGCATCAAGATCATCGCCCGCTATCAGCAGGTGGACGGCGTCAACAAGATCGTCGCGCGGGTCGTGGCGGGCCAGCCGCGCAAGGGGCTGATCTGGCATT
>Ga0208112_101228_pt1 | contig 10141 bp, 8 predicted proteins | sample HotLakConsoUCCLE_FD_184736 | JGI IMG/M metagenome (GOLD analysis project Ga0208112, IMG submission 184736) | Hypersaline microbial mat communities from Hot Lake, Washington, USA - Hot Lake Consortium UCC-LE (SPAdes) (version 2) ... | reverse complement strand
TCCACAACCAACATCCCGATCTCACCACCTGGAAAACCAGGCAGCCTGCTACACCATCAGAATGAGGGGTCCCTTTTAGACGCCGATCACCCCGCTAACGGGGTCCCTTTTGCACGCCGTTCCACAGTCCTGGAACGGCTGGTCGCCCTCAAGTCGGAGGATCGCGCGGCTTTCGAAGCCTTGCGCGCGAGGCTCAAGAAGGCCGGCTGCCGGGTGACGGCGCTCGACGAGGCCATGGCAGCGGAAAGCGGAGATGGCGGGCGCGGTCCGACTCAGGCTGACATCCTGATCGACCTCGCGGGCGCGGCCGACCTGTTCCATTCGGCGGACGGAACGGCCCTTGCCGACATCCTGATCAACGAACATCGCGAAACCTGGCCGGTGCGCACGAAAGGCTTCCGTCGCTGGCTGGCGCGGCAGTTCTTCGAGCAGACCGGCGGCGCCCCAAGCTCGGAGGCGCTTCAATCCGCGCTCAACGTGATTGAGGCGAAAGCTCACTTCGACGGACCGGAACGGCCTGTATTCATCCGGGTGGGCGGTCTCGACGGACGGCTTTATCTCGATCTCGGAGACGAGGCCTGGCGGGCGGTGGAGATCGACGCCACCGGCTGGCGGATCATAGACGAGCCGCCGGTTCGCTTCCGCCGCGCTGCTGGCATGCAACCCCTGGCCGTCCCGATGCCCGGCGGGTCGGTCGAGACGCTACGTGCCTTTCTGAATGTCCAGTCCGATCAGGATTTCGTCCTGGTGGTGGCTTGGGCGCTCGCTGTCCTGCGCAACAAGGGCCCTTATCCGGCGCTCGTGCTGTCGGGCGAGCAGGGTTCGGCGAAATCCACCTTCTCGGCGATCCTGCGGGCGCTGCTCGATCCCAATACCGCGCCGTTGCGCGCCCTGCCGCGCGAGGACCGCGACCTTTTCATCGCCGCCAGCAACGGCCATGTGCTTGCGTTTGACAACGTGTCGGGCCTGCCAGCGTGGATTTCGGATACGCTCTGCCGATTGGCCACCGGCGGCGGCTTCGCCGTGCGCCAGCTCTACACCGACCAGGATGAGGTGCTGTTCGACGCCGCACGCCCGGTGATCCTCAACGGCATCGAGGACATCGTGACCCGGCCCGACCTTGCCGACCGCGCGGTGTTCCTGACGCTGGAGCCGATCCCAGAAGAGCGCCGCCGACCCGAGGCGGAATTGTGGGCGGCATTCGAGGCGGAACGCGGGCGTATCTTCGGCGTCCTGCTCGACGCGGTGGTGGAGGGCCTGAAGCGTCTGCCCGACACGCATCTGCCCAAGTTGCCGCGCATGGCCGATTTCGCGCTCTGGGCCTCGGCCTGCGAGACCGCGATTTGGCCTGCTGGCACATTCTGGTCGGCCTATTGCGGCAACCGGGACGAGGCCGTCGAGGGCGTTATCGACGCCGATCCGGTCGCCGCCGCGGTGCGCGCCGTCATGTTGGAGCGGACGGAGTGGACGGGAACAGCCTCCGATCTTCTGGGCGCCCTTGGAGAAGCGGCGGGCGAACGCATCGCCAAATCCAAGACCTGGCCCGACAGTCCCCGCGCGCTTTCGGGACGGCTGCGGCGCGCCGCCACTTTCCTGCGCAAGATCGGCATCGAGGTGTTATTCGAGCGCGAAGGCCGGGCGCGGACCCGTATCATCCGCATCACCGCCGCAGGCGCGGAATTGGTGCCGGAACGCGGCGGGGTGCAACCGTCCGCACCGTCCGCACCGTCCGCGCCAAGGCCGAAATCCGTTCCTGACAACGACTTCGCGGCACCTGACCCGCGGACGGTCGCCAACGATGCGGACGGTTGTGCGAGCCGGAAGGTCGATAGCGTCCGCGCTAACCCTTTGAAATCCAATTGCCGGGACGATGCAGACGGTGCGGACGCAAACCGCGCTGCTCATTCCGAGCCGGAAAAAATGGCAGCCACCAGCTGGAGGGCACGGCTATGAGCGCCGCGAACGCCTTGCGGGCCGCCCGCGATGCAGGAATCGGCTTGCATGTTGATGGCGTGGATCTGGTTCTGGAAGCATCTGCACCGCCGCCCGCCGCTGTCCTCGATCTGCTGACCCGCCACAAGGCGGACCTGATCGTGCTCTTGCGACCCGGCGATGACGGCTGGTCGGCCGAGGATTGGCAGGCGCATTTCGATGAGCGCGCCGGCATCGCCGAGTTTGACGGCGGGCTGCCGCGCCCAGACGCGGAGACCCTGGCTTTCGAATGCTGCATCGTCGAATGGCTGAACCGCACCTTCGAGCGCTCGCCGCCCGGCAGGTGCTTCGCCTGCGGAGTTGGCGATAGCGCCCACGACGCCCTGCTTCCGCACGGCGTCGAGCCGACCGGCCATGTCTGGCTGCATTCGCGCTGCTGGCCTGCATGGCATGCGGGCAGAAGGGCAGATGCGGTCACCGCCCTCAAGGCCATGGGGATTGAAGACAGGAGCAAAGGGACATGACGAAGAGCAAGGCAAAGAAGGCCAATGAACCGACGACCGTTGTCGCCAATGATCCGGAGGACCGGAAGGGCGCGCTCAAGATGATCGGGGGATCGCAGTCCGACCACTGGAACAACACGCTGGCCAACCAGGCGGTGCAGGCGCTGTGGGTGAAGAACTCGGATGCGACGGAACGGGACCGCCAGTTGAGCGCCACTGTCGCCGGGCTGGCCGGAATTGGCCCGAAGGATGAACTGGAAGGCATGATGGCGGCGCAGCTGATCGCGGCTCACAACGCCGCGATGGAATGCTACCGCCGCGCCATGATCGGGGAGCAAACCTTCGAGGGCAGGCGCGAAAACCTCAACCAGGCGAACAAGCTGTCCCGCACCTGGGCGACGTTGCTCGACGCACTGAACAAGCATCGCGGCAAGGGCCAGCAGAAGGTGACGGTCGAGCATGTCCATGTTCACGCGGGCGGCCAGGCGGTGGTCGGGACCGTCGAGCGGCCGGGGGGTGGGGATCAGACGAAAATGGAGGAACAACCCCATGCAAAGCAGATTGCCCATGCACCTGAGCCCGCGCTGTGGGGCTCGGACGCGGAAAGGGACGCCGTGCAGGTCGCCCGCGATGGCGAACGGCCGCTGCCGGATGCACGGGGAAAGTCTCCGGGCGCGCCGACCGGGAATGACAATGCGCGCAAGCACGGTCTCTACACCGCGGACGCCATCTCCGAGCGACGAAAGCTGGCGGCGCTCCTGCGCTCCATGCAAGGTGTCATCGAAGAGGTGGATGGATAATGGGCATCTCTCGCGGTTCCTCCCGGAGGATTCCGAATGCGGGGAGCCCAGGCGCAAGGCCGCTACAGCGTGGCAGCTGACATCGCCTAAACTTAACCACGCCCTGAGGAAATTGGCGGTTCCTTCTTGGCGATATTCCTATGCTGGCGGGCGGAGCGCGGGACATCGCCAGCGACTGGCTTCCTTTTTTGGGAATCCATCGGAATCCGGAATCCAGCCTGTCCACGCTGGACGATCTCGGTTGATTGCACTGCAATCAGCGCCTAATCTCACACGAAGCCGATGGAGGGCATCATGGCCAGCATCACGATTCGAAATCTCGACGACACGTTGAAGCGCAGTCTGCGCATCCGCGCGGCCGAGCACGGCCGCTCGATGGAAGAGGAGGCGCGGGAAATCCTGCGCCAGGCAGTCGGCAGACGGGCGCCGCCCGAAAACCTTGGTGAAGCCATTCATCGCCGCTTTGCAGCCCTGGGCGGAGTGGACCTCGATCTGCCGCCCCGCGAGCCGATGCCCGAGCCCCCGCGCTTCGATTGATGCAGGCAGCCATGATCCTGATCGACACCAATGTCATCTCCGAACTTATGCGGTCGAAACCCGCCCCGGCCGTGCTGGACTGGTTCGGACATCAAGACGCCGCCGCCCTTCATCTCAGCGCGGTGGGGGAGGCCGAGTTGCGGCGTGGTGCGGTGATCCTGCCGGAGGGCAAGCGCCGCGAGCGCCTGATTGCAGAGATCGACGCCATGGTTGGCGAAGACTTCGCGGGACGGGTGCTGCCGTTCGACAGCGCCGCGGCAAAAGCCTTCGCCGACATCTTCGCCGACCGCCGCGCCGCGGGTCGGCCGATCAGCTTCCCTGACTGCCAGATTGCGGCCATAGCCCGCGCCTGCGGTGCTGCCATGGCAACCCGGAACGTCGGCGATTTCGAGGGCTGCGGTGTCGAGGTGATTGATCCATGGCAGCATCCGGAGGGCGGCTGACCGGTATGGACAAGCGAAGCCTCACCGAGCGCGATATCTGCACCAAGTTCATCCTGCCTGCCGTCAAGCGCGCAGGCTGGGACGAGATGGTGCAGGTTCGGGAGGAGGTCTATTTCACCAAGGGCCGCATCATCGTGCGCGGCAAGCTGGTGACGCGCGGCAAGGCGAAGAAGGCCGACTTTGTTCTCTACTACAAGCCGAACATTCCGATCGCGCTGATCGAGGCGAAGGACAACTCCCGCAGCGTCGGCGACGGCATGCAGCAGGCGCTCGACTATGCCGAAACGCTGAAGATCCCCTTCGTCTTCAGTTCGAACGGCGACGGCTTCGTATTCCATGACCGCACCGGCGCGAGCACACCGCGCGAGGCGAACCTCGGCCTCGACGCCTTCCCGTCACCCGCCGACCTGTGGGCGCGCTTTCGCTCCTGGAAAGGACTGGACGGCGCATCCGAGGAGATCGTTCTTCAGGACTACCACGACGACGGCAGCGGCAAGGAGCCGCGCTACTATCAGGTGAATGCCGTCAACGCCACGATCGAGGCCATCGCCAAGGGACAGGACCGGGTTCTGCTGGTCATGGCGACCGGCACGGGCAAGACCTACACGGCATTCCAGATCATCTGGCGGCTGTGGAAATCGCGGCGCTGGAACCCCGAAGGCAACAAGCGCATCCTGTTCCTCGCCGACCGCAATGTGCTGATCGACCAGACCATGGTGAACGATTTCCGCCCCTTTGGTGCGGCAATGGCGAAGCTTTCAACCAATGCCAAGACCATCGAACGGCAGGACGGAGACTCGGTCGACCTGACGCTGGCGCTCGACAGGAAACGCCGCATCGACACCGCCTTCGAGGTCTATCTCGGCCTCTATCAGGCGATCACTGGACCGGAAGAGCGGCAGAAGCTGTTCAAGGAGTTCTCGAAGGACTTCTTCGACCTGATCGTGATCGACGAATGCCATCGCGGCAGCGCCGCCGAGGATTCCGCCTGGCGTGAAATTCTGACCCATTTTTCCGGTGCGACGCAGATCGGCCTGACCGCCACGCCGAAGGAGACGAAATACGTCTCCAATACGGAATATTTCGGCGAGCCTGTATTCACCTATTCGCTGAAGCAGGGCATCAGCGACGGATTTCTGGCGCCTTACAAGGTCATCAAGGTTCACATCGACCGGGATGTGGAAGGCTATCGGCCGGAAAAGGGCCAGTTGGACCGCGACGGCAACGAGGTCGAGGACCGCATCTACAACGCCAAGGATTTCGACCGCACTTTGGTTCTGGACGATCGCACCCTTCTGACGGCTAAAAAGATCACGGCCTTCCTCAAGGAGAGCGGCGATCGCTACCAGAAGACCATCGTGTTCTGCGTCGATCAGGAACACGCCGCCCGCATGCGTCAGGCGCTGATCAACGAGAACGCCGATCTGGTGGCCGAGAACGCGCGCTATGTCATGCGGATCACCGGCAGCGACAAGGAGGGCCAGGACCAGCTCGGCAACTTCATCGACCCGGAATCGAAGTGGCCCGTGCTGGTCACGACCTCGCGCCTGCTGTCCACCGGCGTCGATGCGCAGACCTGCCGCCTGATCGTGCTCGACCGCGAAATCGGCTCGATGACCGAGTTCAAGCAGATCGTCGGACGCGGAACCCGCGTGCACGAGGACACCAGGAAGTTCTATTTCACGCTGATCGATTTCCGTGGCGCGACCGCGCATTTTGCGGACCCGGATTTCGACGGCGACCCGGTGCAGATTTACGCGCCAGGCGCGGATGACCCGATGACGCCGCCCGACGAGGAACCAGCAACGCCCGAGGGCGAGGACGCGATTCCGCCGACGCCGGATGAGGACGAGACCATCGTCGATCAGCCCGGCCTGCCGCTGCCGACGGGCGATCCCGTGCGCAAGATCTACGTCGATGGCGTCGGCGCCCGCATCATCGCCGAGCGGGTGGAATATCTCGACGAGAACGGCAAGCTTGTCACCGAATCCCTGCGCGATTTCACCAAGAACGCCCTGAGGAAACGCTTCGCCAGCCTCGACGAGTTTCTGAAACGCTGGAACGCCGCCGAGCGCAAGCAGGCCATCGTCGAGGAACTGGAGGCCGAAGGTTTAGCCCTCGATGCCATCGCTGACGAGCTTGGAAAAAATCTCGATCCGTTCGACCTGATCTGCCATGTCGCCTTCGACGCCAAGCCCCTCACGCGCCGCGAACGGGCCGAGAACGTGAAGAAGCGCGACGTGTTCACCAAATACGGGCCGCAAGCTCGTGCCGTCCTTGATGCGCTGCTGGAGAAGTACCGCGACGAGGGCGTCCTCAATCTCGACGACGCTAACGTGCTGAAGGTTACTCCCTTCACCGACATGGGCAGCGTCGTTCAACTCATCAACGCGTTCGGCGGCAAGGCGGGCTTCGAAAAGGCCGTCCATGAATTGCAGGACGCGCTCTACCAGGAGACCGCCTGAACCATGATCGTCCGCACCACCGTAAAATCCATTCAGGACATCATGCGCCAGGACGTGGGCGTCGATGGCGATGCCCAGCGCATCAGCCAGCTCACATGGCTGTTCTTCCTCAAAATCATCGACGATCAGGATCAGGAACTCGAAATCACGCGGGACGATTACCGCTCGCCCATCCCCGAGCGTTTCCAGTGGCGGAACTGGGCGGCAGATCCCGAAGGGATCACGGGACAGGCCATGCTCGATTTTGTCAACGACGAGCTGTTTCCGGCCCTAAAGGGCCTCCAGGTCTCGGCTAAGCCGGGCGACCGCCGCCGCGTCGTGCGCGATGTGTTCGAGGATGCCTACAACTACATGAAATCCGGCCAGCTGCTTCGGCAGGTTGTCAACAAGATCAATCAGGTTGATTTCAACAATCTCGACGAACGCCGCCACTTCGGCGAGTTCTACGAGCAGCTGCTCAACGACCTGCAGTCGGCGGGCAATGCGGGGGAATACTATACGCCGCGCGCCGTCACCTCCTTCATGGTCCAGATGATAGACCCGCATCCGGGCGAGACGCTGTTCGACCCCGCCTGCGGCACCGGCGGCTTCCTAACCTGCGCCATACGCCACATGGAGGAGAAGTACGTCCGCACGCCTGCGCAGCGCGAGACGATGCAGGCAGGGTTGCTTGCTGTCGAGAAAAAGCAGCTTCCCCATATGCTCTGCGTCACCAACATGCTGCTCCACGGCATCGAGGACCCGTCCTTCGTACGCCACGACAATACGTTGGCCCGGCCGTTGATATCGTGGGGTAAGGACGAGAGGGTGGACATCGTGCTGACCAACCCGCCCTTCGGCGGGCGCGAGGAGGACGGGATCGAGTCCAACTTCCCGCAGCACTTCCGCACCCGCGAAACCGCCGACCTCTTCCTCGCCCTGATCATCCGCCTCCTGAAACCGGGCGGCCGCGCGGCCGTGGTCCTGCCCGACGGCTCGCTCTTCGGCGAGGGCGTCAAGACCCGGCTCAAGGAACACCTGATGGCGGAATGCAACCTCCACACCATCGTGCGCCTGCCGAACTCGGTCTTCCGCCCCTACGCCTCGATCGGCACCAACCTGTTGTTCTTCGAGAAGGGCGCGCCCACGCAGGACATCTGGTTCTGGGAACACCAGGTGCCAGAGGGGCAGAAGGCCTATTCCATGACCCGGCCCATCCGGCTGGAGCATCTGGCCGACTGCGCCGCCTGGTGGGGCGGGCCGCGGCGCGAGGGGCGGGAGGAGAATGACCGCGCCTGGAAGGTCAGCGCCGAGGAGGTGAAGGCCCGCGGCTACAACCTCGACATCAAGAACCCGCACACGGTGGCCGAGGATCACGGCGATCCCGAGACGCTGCTGAAGGACCTGACCAAAGCCGAGGCCGAGGTGGCGGCGCTCCGCGACCAGGTGAAGGCGATCCTGTCCGAGGCGCTCGCAAGATGAATGCGGAAAGGCTGCTCGCCCTCTACGAAAAGGTGGCCGAGGCGCCCGACGCGGTGCCCCGCCTGCGCCGCTTCGTGCTGGACCTCGCCGTGCGAGGCAAGCTGGTGCCGCAGGAGGCGGGCGACGAACCGGCGTCGGAATTGCTGAAGCGGATTGCTGCTGAGAAGGCGCGGCTGGTAAAGGCGGGAGAGATCAGGAAGAAGGCTGCGCAGAACCCGAAGATGGTCGAGCCGCCGCACGAGCTTCCCTCGAACTGGCGCTGGGTCTCGCTCGGAACCGTATTCCTTTACGATGCAGGCGCGAAGCGCGAACCCAAGTCGCTGGACCCTTCGCTCTGGCTCCTTGAACTGGAAGACATTGAGAAGGAGACGGGACGGCTTGTTGCGCGCATCTCCGTCGCTGACCGCGAGTCGAAGAGCACGAAGTCCGAGTTTCAGGTCGGCGACATTCTCTACGGCAAGCTCCGGCCATACCTGACGAAGGTGCTTGTGGCGGATGCCCCCGGCTATTCGACAACGGAAATCGTGGCAATTCGCCCGTTCCTTCCGCTCTGCTCGGAGTATTGCGCGCTTGCGCTAAAGCGTCCGGCTTTCGTGGACTATGTCACCCGCCTCGGCCAAGGCACGAAGATGCCGCGTCTCCGCACGGAGGATGCTGTCGTTTCACCGTTCCCCCTCCCACCCCTCGCCGAGCAGCGGCGGATCGTGGCGAAGGTGGAGGAACTGATGGCGCTGCTGGACCGGCTGGAGGCGGCCCGCACCGCGCGCGAGGCCACCCGCGACCGGCTCACCGCCGCCAGCCTCGCCCGCCTGACCGCACACGACACGGATGCAGCGGACTTCCCGGCCCACGCCCGCTTCGCCCTCGCCGCGCTCCCCGCCCTCACCACCCGCCCAGACCAGGTCAAACCCCTCCGCCAGACCATCCTCAACCTGGCCGTCCGCGGCAAACTGGTGGACCAGGACCCGACCGACGAACCGGCCTCGGAGTTGTTGAAGCGGATCGCGATGGAGAAGAAACGACTGGGTCTGAAACACCCAGTTGTGCCCTTAGGTGCCGAGGAGGAGCCCTTCGAACTGCCCTCGGGCTGGAGTTGGACACGCGTTGGAGAAATCTGCTCGAAAACTGGATCGGGCAGCACGCCGCGCGGCGGCAAAGATGTTTACAAGAAATCCGGCATTCCTTTTTTGCGGTCGCAGAACGTCTACAATGATGGCCTTCGGCTCGACGACGTGGCTTTCATTGACGCACCTACGCACGAGCGAATGAAAGGGACCCGCGTATCGCCCGGAGATCTCTTGCTAAACATCACAGGGGGCTCGATGGGCCGCTGCGGTCGAGTGCCAGAAGACTTTGGCGAAGCAAATATTAGTCAGCACGTCGCGATCATTCGGCCTGCCGTCAGCGGCATGGAAGCCTTTTTGCACAGCCTGGTTCTGTCGCCATACTTCCAAGCCTTCATTTTTGACGAACAGACGGGTGCAGGACGGGGCGGACTGCCCAAGAACCGAATGGACAAAATCGCCGTAGCTCTGCCACCCCTCGCCGAACAACACCGCATCGTGGCCAAGGTCGATGCCCTCATGGCCCTCTGCGACCGGCTGGAGGCCACCCTCACCACCACCGAAACCACCCGCGCCCGCCTCCTCGAAGCCCTCCTCCACGAGGCGCTGACGCCGGCCGAGGAACGGGAGGCCGCGGCGTGACGGTCCGGCTGGTCGATGCGGGTTGGGGGCGGGAACTGACCGATGCCCTGCGCGCGGACGCCGGCGAGCTTCGGGTGATTTCACCTTTCATCAAGGCGGGCGCGCTCGACCGCCTGCTGTCCCTTAGCCTCTCTTATTCACGGCGATGCGGTTGGGCGCCTCTCGGCGCGAGCTTGACGCCACTGCTGCGTGCGGCGGCGTAGAGCGGGCGTGCGGCACCGCTGGCGTCTGTTTCACCGCGCTGTGATCGATGGGCTTTTCTGGTTGAAGGACTTGGCTCGGGGTTTCTGCGGC
>Ga0208112_101223_pt1 | contig 10165 bp, 9 predicted proteins | sample HotLakConsoUCCLE_FD_184736 | JGI IMG/M metagenome (GOLD analysis project Ga0208112, IMG submission 184736) | Hypersaline microbial mat communities from Hot Lake, Washington, USA - Hot Lake Consortium UCC-LE (SPAdes) (version 2) ... | reverse complement strand
CCCGGGCCGGCACCCTGACCCTGGCGGGGCGCAGCCGCGAGGTGGCGGGCATCCGCCCCCGCGACGCCATGACCGCGCGGATCGCCATGATCCCGGCGGACCGGCAGAGGGCCGGCATCGCGCCGGATCTCAGCCTGACCGAAAACGCCATGCTGCCGGTTCTGGAGGGCTCGCTGGCGCTGCGCCACGGGCGGCTGCGCGCGGCCACCGCGGACATCATGCGGCGCTTCTCGGTCAAGGCCAGCGCGCCGGAACAGCCCGCCTCCGAGTTGTCGGGCGGCAACCAGCAGAAGCTGGTGCTGGGCAAGTGGCTGCAACTCAAGCCGCTGCTGGTGCTGCTGGACGAGCCCACGCAGGGGATCGACGTGGGGGCAAGGCAGGAGATCTACGACCGGCTGGCCGAGCTTTGCGCCGAGGGCGGCGCGGTGATCTGCGCCACGTCGGAATTCGAGCAACTGGAAATGATCGCCCACCGGGTGCTGGTCTTCGACCGTGGCCGGATCAAGGCGGAACTGAAGGGGGACGAAGTGAGCAAACCGGCAATCGCCGAGGCCTGCTACAAGGCGGCGGAAACCCATGCGGCTGAATAGTCTGAGCTACCAGCTGGAACGCTTCGGCCTGGTGATCGTCTGGATCGCCTTCATCGCGCTGTTCGGCGCGTTGCGGCCGGACACCTTCCTGACCTGGTCCAATTTCTCCACCATCTTCGGCTCCGAGGCGGTGCTGGTCATCGTCACGCTGGGGCTGATCATCCCGCTGACGGCGGGGGATTTCGACCTGTCCATCGCGCAGGTGCTGACGCTGGTCTCGATGAGCGTGGCGCTCATGGACGCACGGCTCGACTGGCCGCTGGCGCTGGTGCTGCCCATCGGTCTGGCCATCGGCGCGCTGGTGGGTCTGATCAACGGGGCGATCACCCTCTATTTCCGGGTGCATTCGCTGATCGTGACGCTGGGCGTGGGCACGTTCCTGCACGGGATCACGCTCTGGATCGGGAATTCGCAGACCATCTCGGGCGTCTCCATGGTGCTGATGGAATGGGTGATCATCCAGCGCGTCCTCGGCATTCCGATCGCGTTCTACTACGCCATCGGGCTGGCGTTGGTGATCTGGTACATGCTGAGCTATACCGCCTTCGGCCAGCACCTGCTGTTCACCGGCCGCGGCCGCGAGGTGGGCCGGCTCACCGGCGTGTCGGTGGGCCGCGTGAGGCTGACGGCCTTCGTGCTGTCGGGCGTGCTGGGGGCCTTCGCGGGCATCCTCTATACCGGCACCACCGGCTCGGCCAATCCCAGTTCGGGCACCTACCTGCTGCTGCCTGCCTTCGCCGCCGCCTTCCTCGGCGCCACCTGCATCAAGCCCGGGCGGTTCAACCCCTGGGGCTCGGTGATCGCGGTCTATTTCCTGGTCACCGGCATCAACGGCCTGTCGGTGCTGGGCTTTCGCACCTTCGTGCAGGACCTGTTCTACGGCGGCGCGCTGGTGCTGGCGGTGATGGTCTCGCAACTCGTTTCCGGCCGGAAGGAGCGCGGGCTATGACCGTTTCCGAGCGCAAGCGCCGCAATGCCCTGCGGGTGGATGCCGCGCGGCTCTGGGCGCGCCACATGGAGATGGCCGCCATCGGCGTGGTCGAGGAGACCGGGAATTGCCGCCTGGCGCTGTCGGACGAGGACGCCGCCGCGCGCGACCTCTTCGCCGGCTGGTGCCGGGAGGCGGGGCTGGAGATGCGCACCGACCGGGCGGGCAACATGTTCGCCCTGCGGCCGGGCCGCGATCCGTCGCGCCCGGCCGTGGCGATGGGCAGCCACCTCGACACCCAGCCCCACGGCGGGCGGTTCGACGGGATCTCGGGCGTGCTGACCGCACTGGAAGTGGTGGAGACCCTGAACGACGCGGGGATCGAGACCGAGGCGCCGCTGGCGGTGGTGAACTGGACCAACGAGGAGGGTGTGCGCTTTGCGCCCGGGCTGCTGGGCTCGGCCTGGTTCGCGGGCCAGATCACGGACGCCGCGCTGGACGACATTCGCGCCCCGAACGGCGCGCGCTTCGCCGACGAGGCCGCGCGGATCGGCTGGCGCGGAGAGCTGACCCCTGACAAGATGCCGCTCGACGCCTTTTTCGAGCTGCATATCGAGCAAGGCCCCATCCTGGAGGCGGAAGGCGCGCAGGTGGGAGTCGTTACCTCGGTCCAGGGGCTGCGCTGGCTTGACGTGGCGGTGACGGGCATGGACGCCCATGCGGGCACCACGCCGCTGGCCGCGCGCCAGGATGCGCTGCTGGCGGCGGCGGCGATGCTGGTCGAGCTGAATTCCCTGGGCCGTGCCTCGGGCGAGGATGCCCGCGTCAGCGTGGGGCGCCTGAACCCGGGTACCGACGGGCCCAGCACCGTGGCCGGGCGGGCCGATTTCGTGATCGACATCCGCAACCCGGAGGCCGATGTGCTGGAGAAACTGGCAAAGGGCGCCGCGCGCATCTGCGCCGAGGTGGCGGGGCGCTACGGCTGCACGGCCGAGGTGTCGGAGCGCCTCGCGGTGCCGCCGCGCGCCTTCGATTCCGAATGCGTCGAGGCGGTGGAGAGTTCGGCGCGGGAATTGGGCCTGCGCTACCGAACCCTGCCCAGCGGCGCGCTGCACGATGCCTCCAACATCGCCGCGATCGCCCCCACGGCGATGATCTTCGTGCCCTGCCGGGACGGGATCAGCCACAACGTGCGGGAACATGCCGAGGCCGACGACCTCGCGGCGGGCTGCGACGTGCTGTTGCACGCGGTGCTGGCCCGCGCCGGCCGGAAGGTCTGAGGCCGGCCCTACGGCAGCAGCGCTTCCTGCAACGAGGCCGCGGGCGCGGCCTGCGCGCGCAGGTCGAGCGATGACAGCAGATCGGTCAGGTGGCCGCGCATCAGGTCTTCGGCGAGCGTGCTGTCCCCGGCAGCCAGCGCGCCCAGCAGCGCGTCATGGGCATGGCTTTCGCACAGCGCCGCGCGCCGCTGCCAGTAGAGCGCGATGATCAGCGACGAGCGCGACACCAGCTGACCCACGAATTCCGCGATGGTGGACTGGTCTGCGATCCGGGCGATCTCGATATGGAACTGGCCCGAAAGTTGCAGCGCCCGGCCCGGCTCGCCCGCGGCGGTGGCCTTGTGCTCCTCGTCGATATGGGCCCGCAGCAGGGCGATATCCGCCGCGCCGGCCCGTTCGGCCGCGTAGCGCGCCAGGCGCGGCTCCAGCAGGGCGCGCGCCTCGAAAACCTCGCGCGCCTCGCGCGGTGAGGGTTGGGCAACGAAGGCGCCCCTGTTGCGCCGCAGCGAGACCAGCCGCATATGCGCCAGCTGCTGGAGCGCGGCGCGTACCACCGTGCGGCTGACGCCATAGATGCGGCCCACCTCGTCCTCGTTCAGCTTCATGCCCGGACTCAGCCGATGCTCGTGAATGGCCTCGGCAAGGCGTGCGGCCACATGGGCGCTGCCGGTCTCGTGGATCGTGTGCTCGGTCTGCATGGCTTGCCCCTCTCCCCCTTGGGGAAAGGTGTGGTTCCGGAGGGGGATTCGCAAGGTATGCGAAAATGCGCGCAAATTTGTATACAATAACGGATTGAAAATTGGGCACAATGATGCGCTGCAGGTCGCTTTTCCGTGCAACCCGGGATTTCCTCGGGCGCGCGGGGCCATTTCCGTTCCGGAGCGGCCGTCTTGAGGGGCAGCCTGTCCCTGACGGAGATGGACGGGACAAGGCGACATGCGCACGGGACGCGATCTGGAACTGGTGCATCTGACCAAGCGCTACGGCGACACGGTCGCGGTGCGCGACGTGAACCATGTTTTCCTGGGCGGCTCCTACGTGTGCCTGCTGGGCCCGTCGGGATGCGGCAAATCCTCGACCCTGCGGATGATCGCCGGGCATGAAAGCATCACGGAAGGCTCCATACTGCTGGAGGGGCAGGATATCGGGGCGCTCTCGCCCGCGCAGCGCGGCACCGCGATGATGTTCCAGAACTATGCCCTCTTTCCGCATCTTTCGGTGCGCGACAACGTGGCCTTCTCGTTGCGGATGAAGGGCGTGGCGCGCGCCGAGCGACATGCCGCCGCCGACGAGATGCTGGCGCTGGTGGACATGGGACACCTGGCCGACCGGATGCCCGCGCAGCTGTCGGGCGGACAGCAGCAGCGCGTCGCGCTGGCGCGCGCGCTGGTGACGCGGCCGCGGGTGCTGCTGCTGGACGAGCCGCTTTCGGCGCTCGATCCGTTCCTGCGCGTGCGGGTGCGCGGAGAGCTGAAGCGGCTCCAGCGCGAGCTGGGCATCACCTTCGTGCATGTCACGCACGGGCAGGACGAGGCGCTGGCGCTGGCCGACGAGATCGTGCTGATGAACGACGCGGTGATCGAGCAGGCCGGGCCCCCGCGCGAGATCTTCGCCACCCCGCGCACCGAATTCGTGGCCCGCTTCATGGGCGGTCACAACGTGCTGGCGCTGAACGGGCACCGCTACGCGCTGCGCGCCGATGACGTGCGCTTAGGCACGGACGGGCCCGAGGCAAGCGTGCGCAGCGTCGAATACCAGGGCGCGCATGTGGCCGTCACCGCCACGATGGGCAGCGACGAGATCCTTGCGCACCTGCCCGAGGCCGAATTCTTCGCGAACCCGAAATCCCCGGGCGACGCCGTGCGTCTGACCTGGGACGAGGGGCGGCTGCACCGCCTCCAGGCCTGACCGGCCCGAGCTTCCACCATCCCATATCCACCCGGACAAGAGAGAGACACATCATGGCCAAAGTCGGATACACCCGCAGATCCTTCCTGAAATCCACCGGCGCCGCCGCGGCGGCAAGCGCGCTGCCCGCGCCGATGCTCTGGGCGCAGCAGATCAAGGATGTCACACTGCGCCAGTTCGGCACCGGCGTCAGCAACCTCAACGAGGTGGCGCAGAAGGTGAAGGAGGAGCTGGGCTTCACGCTGGAGATGACCGCGCTGGACAGCGACAGCGTCACCCAGCGCGCCGCCACCCAGCCCGACAGCTTCGACATCGCCGATATCGAATACTGGATCTGCAAGAAGGTCTGGCCCACCGGCAACCTGCAGGCGATGGATACCTCCAAGATCGCCAATTACGACAAGATCGTGGGCATCTTCCGCGATGGCAAGCTGACGCCCGAAAGCACCATCGCCCAGGGCACCGCGCCGCACACGGTGGGCTTCACCTCCGGGCCGGGCGGGACGGATTTCGTGGACGAGGAATCCGGCTGGATGACCCTGATCCCCACGATCTACAACGCCGACACGCTGGGCATCCGCCCCGACCTGATCAATCGGACCATCAGCAACTGGTCCGAGCTGTTGAACCCGGAGTTCAAGGGCAAGGCCTCGATCCTCGACATCTCCTCGATCGGGATCATGGATATGGCCATGGTCTGCGAGTCGATGGGAGAGATCCAGTATGGCGACAAGGGCAACATGACCCGCGAGGAGATCGACAAGACCATCGCGATCTTCACCGAGGCCAAGCGCGCCGGCCAGTTCCGCGCCTTCTGGAAGACCTTCGACGAGAGCGTGAACCTGATGGCGAGCGGTGAGGTGGTGATCCAGTCGATGTGGTCGCCCGCCATCACCGCGGTGAAGTCGCGCGGCATCCCCTGCGTCTACCAGCCGCTCGAAGAGGGCTACCGCAGCTGGGGCGGCGGCATCGGGCTGTCGGCGAACCTGTCGGGGCTCGAGCTGGAGGCGGCCTACGAATACATCAACTGGTATCTCTCGGGTTGGGTCGGCGGCTTCCTGATGCGCCAGGGCTACTACTCGGCCGTCCCCGAGACTTCCAAGCTGTTCATGTCCGAGAACGAGTGGGGCTACTGGTTCGAGGGCAAGCCCGCCACCGGCGACATCACCAACCCCTTCGGCGACGTGATGGCCACCGCCGGCGAGATCCGCGACGGCGGCTCCTTCGAGGAGCGCATGGGCGCCGTGGCCTGTTGGAACGCGGTTATGGACGAGAACCTCTACATGCAGCGCAAGTGGAACGAGTTCATCGCGGCCTGACGACCCGGCTGCCTAGAACCCGATCGGCCGGGGGGCGTTCCGTCCCCCGGCCGCAACGAATGCTTCGACAAAGAACATGAGGCAGGCGCTGGCCTGGAAGCCGATGCTGCGAAACCGTCACCTTTCGGGATGGCTACAGGCCGCGCCGCTGTCGCTGGTGCTGCTGGGCTTCCTGATCCTGCCCATCGCCACCGTGGTCACCGTGAGCTTCTGGCGGGCCACGGAATTCTCGATCATCCCGGCCTTCACGCTGGAGAATTACGAGTTCCTGTTCGGCTCGGAGGTGGTCTGGCGGGTGTTCGGCGCCACCTTCCGCTATGCCGCGATCACCTGGGCGCTGACGCTCGGGATCGGGTTCACCGTGGCCTATTTCCTGGCCTTCCACGTCCGGTCGCTGAAATGGCAGGTGGCGCTTTTCCTGCTCTGCACGATCCCGTTCTGGACCTCGAACATCATCCGCATGATCAGCTGGATCCCGTTCCTGGGGCGCAACGGCATCGCCAACAGCACCCTGATCGAGCTGGGCCTGATCGACGCGCCGCTGGAATGGCTGCTCTATTCCGATTTCTCGGTCATCCTGGCCTTCGTGCATCTCTACACGCTGTTCATGGTGGTGCCGATCTTCAACTCGATGATGCGCATCGACCGCGCGTTGATCGAGGCGGCGCGGGACGGCGGCGCAAGCGGCTTCCAGACCCTCGTTCACGTCATCATCCCGCTTTGCAAGCCCGGCATGATGATCGGCACGATCTTCGTGACCACGCTGGTGATGGGCGACTTCATCACCGTGCGCTTCATGTCGGGCTCGCAGAGCGCCAATGTGGGGCGGCTCATCTCCAACGACATCGGTCTGCTGGCCTATCCGTCGGCGGCCGCCACGGCGGTGGTGCTGCTGGCCACGGTGCTGATCACCATCGCGATCCTGCTGCGGTTCGTCGATATCCGGAAGGAGCTGTGACATGGAGCGCCGCCCGCTGTCCTTCTACCTGCTGACCGCGTTCTTCGTGCTGTTCGTGGCCTTTCTCTACGGGCCGATCCTTGTGATCGGCATCCTGTCCTTCCAGGGGCCGCAGGGCGGCCTGACCTTCCCGATGAACGGCGTCTCGCTCCACTGGTTCCGCGACCTGTTCGAGGATCAGGCGGTGGGCGATATCTGGGGCAGCTTTCGGCGCTCCTTCGCGCTGGGGATGATGGTGATGGTGACGACGGTGGTCGTCTCGGTGCTGGGCGGGCTGGCGTTCCGCAAGCGCTTCGCCGGATCGGGGGTGCTGTTCTATCTCATCATCGCGAGCCTCGTGATCCCGTCGATCCTGATCTCGCTGGGGGTGGGGCTGATCTTCAACCAGTTCGGCCTGCGGGTGCACTGGGCGAGTTCCGGCTTCGGCTCGCAACTGACCTGGACGTTGCCCTTCGGGCTGCTGATCATGTTCGCCGTCTTCAACCGCTTCGACGGCTCCTTCGAGGAGGCGGCGCGCGATCTCGGCGCCTCGTCCTGGCAGACCTTCGCCCATGTGGTGCTGCCGCTGATCGCGCCCTCGCTGATCGGGGTGGCGCTGTTCGGCTTCACGTTGAGCTATGACGAGTTCGCCCGCACCCTGCTGACCGCGGGAAGCTACAATACGCTGCCGCTGGAGATCTTCGGGATGACCACCAATGTCACCACGCCGGTGATCTACGCGCTCGGCACGCTGACCACGGCATTCTCGTTCCTGGTGGTCGGGCTGTGCCTGCTGGGGATCACCCTGATGGGCCGGCGCCGGGCGCGCGCGGCGGAGGGCGCGGGGCGGTGAGGCTGATCTTTCTCAATCCAAACGCCTCCGAGGAGATGACCGAAGGAATGGTCGCCGTCGCGCGCGGCGCGCTGCCGGGCGCCGAGGTCCTGGGCCGGACCAACACCGGCGGGCCGGCGGCGATCCAGGGCGCCGAGGACGGGGCGGCGGCGGTGCCGGGCCTGCTGGAGATGCTGCCGGACGCGCGCGCGGCCCGCGCCGATGCGCTGGTGATCGGCTGTTTCGACGATACCGGCCTGGAGGAAATGCGCGCCCGCGCCCATTGTCCGGTGTTCGGGATCGGGCGCGCGGCCTTTCACCTTGCCGCCACGGGCGGGCCCGGTTTCGCGGTGCTCACGACGCTGCCGATCTCGGTTCCGGTGATCGAGGCGAACCTCGTCGAGGCGGGGCTGGCGGGCCAGTGCCTGGGCGTCTTCGCCAGCGGCGTGCCGGTGCTGGAAGTGGACGCGGGCGCGCCCGGGACGCTGGAGCGGCTCGCCGGCAACATCCGCGCGCTGGAAGGGCAGGGTGCCAGCAGCATCGTGCTGGGCTGCGCCGGCATGTCGCGCCATCACCGGGCGCTGGCCACGGTCGCGCGCGTGCCTCTGGTGGATCCCGTCAGGGCGGCGGCACTGGCCGCGCTGGCCCTGCTGGGCGCCGTCTGAACCGTCTGAGCCGTCAGGCCGACGGCTGCGGGGGCGGGGCATAGATCGCGCGTGTCAGCGCCGCCCGGCCCGATATGCCCGCCTTCTGGTAGATCCGCGCGGTCTGGTTGCGCACCGTTGCGGGAGAGATGCCGAGCTGGCGAGCGATCTCCTTGTGGGTAAGCCCCTCGGCGATCAGTTCCACGATCTGGCGTTCGCGCGGCGAGAAGCGGTCGATCAGCCGGCGCCGCACCAGGTGCAGTTCGGTCAGTTGGTGGCCGTGCTCCAGCGGCGCTTCCACGGCCACGATCTCGAAGCCGCGCGCGGCCACGAAGGCGTCGAAACTCTCGCTGCGTTCGGTGCTCCAGCCGGCCCAGAGCGCCAGCGCCGCCCGGCTGCCCGCCAGGGGGCGGCCCTCGGTGTCCACGAGCAGCCGGAACGCGCCGTCCGCATCCGTGCCCGCCCGGTCCAGCATCGCCTGCAGATGGTCCAGCGCGCAGGCGAGAAAGGTGAGTTCGCGCGCGCGCAGCTTGCTGGCCCGCGCGCCCGCCCGGTAGGCGGACAGGAACAGTTGCGGCCGCATCGGGCAGAATGACCGTGTCACCACCGACAGCTTGTGCAGCCCGTAGCGGTCCGCCAGCGCGATCATCCCCTCGGTATGCCGCTCGCCGTCGCGGTCATACTGGGCCCAGGGCTGGCTGTTGCGGTCCGAGGCGATCACATCGGCGGCGAGCAGGTCCTGCGTGCTGATCTCGCGCCAGAAGCTGACATAGTCGTCGGGCAGGTTCAACACGGTGGAGCCGGCGATCTCCACCTTGCCGGGCGCCAGTTCGGCCCAGCCGATCCAGGCCGCGTCGAAACCCACAAGACCGGAAAGCTCGCCTGCGGCCCATTCGAGCAAGGCCGCGCCCTCAAGCTCCTGCCGGACCTCGTGAAGCGCGCCGATGAAGCCGCTGAACGCCTCTAGTTCTGTTCCCGTGCGCATTCTCCTCCTTTCGGGGGGTCACACCGCCTGAAACGCTAGGGCGACGCAACGTAAACTGTCAACGCCAAAGCTTCTCGTCGCCCTTCCAGGCGCCGCCGGGCAGGGCGCCGGGCTTCGTGAATGCATCGAGCACGTTGCGCATGAAGCGCGCGGCGGTGTTGTCGCCGCCGGACATGGGCAGGGCCATCGACCAGGCGATCGAGCCGATGGACAGGCAGGCGCCGTGATTGGCGGTGGTGAAAAAGGTGATGTCCGCGCGCACCTGCGGGTCCTGCGTGCCGCCGCGCCCGGGGAAGGCGTAGGTGATCTCTTCGCTGACCAGCGGATAATTGTCCGAGAACCCGTCGGCCATGCCCAGCAGCATCGTGTGCGGCGGCGTGCCCAGCGCCAGGTCGTAGCGGTCGATCTCGATCCCCGCAGCGCCGCCCAGGCCCAGGCCGGTGTCGCCGATCTTCTCCTGCGGGCCGATCCCCTCGAACATCCAGTCGGCACGCTTGTGGAAACTGTCGGGCATCCGCTCGAAATGGGTGGAATGGTCCATCCCCTCGGCGGTGAAGCCCACGCCCACGATCTTCTGGGGCGCGCGCCCGCGCGAGCGCCACAGCCCCGAGCGCTCGCCGGTGCAGGCCAGGTAGCCCTCGCCCGGTTCCGCCTGCCAGGCGCGCGAGCCCGCGTCGAGCTTGCGCACCTCCAGCACCTCCGGCTCGCCCTCGCGCAGGCCCGAGACCCAGTAATAGCCGTT
>Ga0208112_101222_pt1 | contig 10170 bp, 16 predicted proteins | sample HotLakConsoUCCLE_FD_184736 | JGI IMG/M metagenome (GOLD analysis project Ga0208112, IMG submission 184736) | Hypersaline microbial mat communities from Hot Lake, Washington, USA - Hot Lake Consortium UCC-LE (SPAdes) (version 2) ... | reverse complement strand
GGGCGAGCATCTCTTCGATCTCCGCCTTCTTGCCGATGAAGGCGTTCAGGGCTGCCTCCCGATTGCGGCGGGCCTTCTCGGCGCGGAGTTCGTGGCGCGGGGTGGTGATCGGGTTCAGGCGCGTGGTCATCGTCGTGGCTCGTTGGTGAGTTGCATCGTCCTTGTGGGATGGGCGTTCGCTCCGCTGGCCCGGCTTATCAACTCGATAAGCACTTGACTTTGAATGATAATCTGGGCTGGCGATGCAGGGCATGAGCGAGCGCCAGTATGCCGCCCATATCGGGCTGTCGCTCGGGGCGATCCAGAAGGCGAAGACGGCGGGGCGGCTCGTACTGCACGAGGATGGCAGCATCGACGCCGCGGCCTCCGACAGGCGACGGGCCGAGACGACCGACCCGTCGAAGACCCGGAAGACGGCGGCGCCGAAGCTCAAGCCGGTGCCCGAGGCGGCAGTTTCGGCCGTTGGCGACACGCTGCGGGAACAGGGGCTGTCCGCGCCGGCCGTCGGCGGCGGCACGACGTTCCTCCAGGCCAAGACCGCGAACGAGGTGCTGAAGGCGCAGGAGCGGCGCATCCGGCTCCAGAAGCTGAAGGGGGAACTGGTCGATCGCGCCCGGGCGGAGATGCTTATGTTCCGGCTCGCGCGCGCCGAGCGCGACGCGTGGGTGACCTGGCCGGCGCGGGTTGGCGAACCATGACCCGGTGGCCTTCGAGGCCGCGGCGCGCGAGGTTGGGTTCCTCGGCTTCGGGTTCTACCCGCGTTCTGGGTTCATCCATGTCGACCTCGGCCCCGCGCGCCAGTGGGGCGAGCGCTTCCCTCCGCGCCCGCTGCCGTTTGCGGCCGAGACGCCGCCGGCGCGCGATGTCCTGGCGCAGAGCCGGACCATGAAGGGCGGCGGAGCCGCCGGCGTCGCAACGTTGGGTGCAGCCGGCGTCGAGGTGGCGCAGCAGGTGCTGTCCGAGACACAGACCGACATCCTGCCGCTGGTTCCCTATCTAGACACGCTCCGCTGGGTGTTTATCCCCGTCGCGCTCGGGGGCATCGCGGTCACGATCTACGCCCGCCTCGATGACTGGCGCCGGGGGCAGCGATGATCGTCTCCTTACTCGGCGGGTTCGCCGCCAGCCCTTGGGGGCGGGCGACGCTGCGCTACGGCGCCACCGCGCTCGCCTTGCTCCTGTTCCTACTTGCGCTTCGGCGCTCAGGCGAACGCACGGGCCGCCTCGCCGAACGCCTTGAGACCACGGAGAAAGCCAATGATGTCCAATGCCGGATGCTGGAAGCAGCAGCTCGCTGCCCTCGCGGTCGCGACGATCTCGCTAACCGGCTGCGAGACGGTGAGTTATGAGGACGGCAGGCGCGCAACGTGCCCGCCCGTGGTCGAGTATGGCCGGGAGTTCCAGGCGCGGGCGGCAGAGGAACTTGCCCTGCTGCCGGAGGGCTCCGCAATCGAGGAGATGCTGAGCGACTTCGCCGTGATGCGGGAGCAGGCGCGGGGATGCATTGACTAACTCGCAGGCTACTCTACCGAACACGCATGTCGCGCACGCTCTCCAACACCTCATCACCGTCACTTTGTTGTGTGCCAGAGGCTGCCTGATGCAGCAAGTCGCCGCGTCTCCCGCTACCATCTGGCTCAATTATTGGTGATAGCCAATCACTTCGACAACCACCTATTTCTTCTTGTGCTCGCCCAGATTGCTCAGGGCCTTGCCCTTCGTGAAGTCGGCTGTCGCAACGACCTTTTCCTTGACCTTCTTGGGCTTCTTCGCTTCGCGGTTGCCGCGTTGCTTGTCACCTTTGGACATTTCGGTTTCTCCTGATTACGGATGTTGTTCGTATGTTCACCGGTGTTCTTGCCATCAACCGGGTGATTTCGTGTCCCGAGATTTCTATCCGCGGGACGCGGCCTTTCACATCATCCCGCCCATGTCGGACATTTCGCTGCCTGCGCCGGCCTTCTCGGGCTTCTGCGCAACCATGGCTTCGGTCGTGATCAAGAGCCCGGCAATGGACGCGGCGTTTTCGAGCGCGATCCGGACGACTTTCGTCGGATCGATGACACCGGCCTTCAGCATGTCGCCGTATTCCTCGGCCTGCGCGTCGAAACCGAAGCTCGGGCTGTCGTTCTCGATCACCTTGCCGACGACAACCGAACCGTCGACCCCGGCATTTTCGGCGATCTGGCGCAGCGGTGCCTGGATCGCGCGGCGGACGATCTTGATACCGGCATCCTGATCACTGTTCTCACCCTTCAGCGTCGCCAGCACCCTGCCAGCGTGAACCAGTGCCACGCCGCCACCGGGCACGACACCTTCCTGAACCGCAGCGCGGGTAGCATTCAGCGCATCGTCCACGCGGTCCTTGCGCTCCTTCACCTCGATCTCGGTTGCTCCGCCGACCCGGATCACGGCAATGCCGCCGGCAAGCTTGGCCAGCCGTTCCTGCAGCTTTTCCTTGTCGTAGTCCGACGTGGTCTCCTCGATCTGCGCCCGGATCTGGGTGACGCGCGCCGCGATGGCGTCCTTATCGCCGGCACCGTCGATGATCGTCGTGTCATCCTTGGTGATCGCAACCTTCTTGGCGGACCCGAGCATGTCCATGGTGACATTCTCCAGCTTGGTGCCCATTTCTGCGGAAATCACCTGACCGCCCGTGAGCACGGCAATGTCTTCCATCATCGCCTTGCGGCGGTCTCCGAAGCCGGGCGCCTTGACGGCCGCGACCTTCAGCCCGCCGCGCAGCTTGTTGACGACCAGTGTCGCCAGCGCCTCGCCCTCGATATCCTCGGCCACGATCAGCAGTTGCTTTTCGGCCTGAATCACAGCCTCCAGCAGCGGTACCATGGATGCCAACGAGGTCAGTTTCTTCTCGTGCAGCAGGATGACGCAGTCATCCAGCTCGACGACCATCCTCTGAGCGTTCGTGATGAAATAGGGGCTCAGATAACCGCGATCGAACTGCATGCCCTCGACCACTTCGGTTTCGGTCTCCAGCCCCTTGTTTTCCTCGACGGTGATCACGCCTTCGTTGCCGACCCTGGCCATCGCATCTGCGATCTGGCGGCCGATGGCGACCTCTCCGTTGGCGGAAATGGCGCCGACCTTCGCGATCTCGTCGCTGTCGCCAACCGGTCGGGACATGGTCTTGATCTCGGCCACGACCGCGGCGACGGCCTTGTCGATCCCGCGCTTGAGATCCATCGGGTTCATGCCGGCGGCGACCGACTTCATGCCCTCCCGGACAATCGCATGGGCGAGAACGGTCGCGGTCGTGGTGCCGTCGCCCGCCTCGTCATTGGTGCGCTGCGCGACCTCCTTGACCATCTGCGCGCCCATGTTCTCGAAATGGTCCGAAAGCTCGATTTCCTTGGCGACGGTCACGCCGTCCTTGGTGATGCGCGGCGACCCCCAGGATTTGTCGATGATGACGTTTCGACCCTTGGGACCAAGGGTGATCTTCACGGCGTTGGCCAGCGTGTTGATGCCTTTCAGCATGCGGTCGCGGGCATCGGTACTGAATCTGACGTCTTTGGCGGACATGGTCGGGTACTCCTGAGAATGAAATGTCGGCGTCGCTTTGGTGCTCAGGCCATCACGCCGAGAATGTCGCCCTCCTTCATGATCATGAGGTCTTCGCCATCGAGCTTGATTTCGGTTCCCGACCATTTGCCGAACAGGATCCGGTCGCCCGCCTTGACGTCCATGGCGATGCGATCGCCATCCTCGTCCTTGGCGCCGGCGCCGGCCGCGACGATTTCGCCTTCCTGCGGTTTCTCTTTTGCGGTGTCGGGGATGATGAGCCCACCTGAGGTCTTCGCGTCACCTTCGATGCGGCGGACGAGAACCCGGTCGTGGAGTGGAGTGAACGACACGTAAGCGCTCCTTCTTCGGATGTCCAAGGGAGCATGGCGATGTTCGGCAGCGCTTTGGCACTCGCCATACCGGAGTGCCAATGCCATTGAAATGATGGCTCAGCAGGGGTTCTGCAATAGCGTCTCAAAGAATATATTGTGGCTTCCAATCAATTGATATCCGTAACTGCTCCCGCAGTTCGACGAAGCTCGACTTCACAAGCGTCGAACTGAATTACCGCCGGAGATGATCGCGTTGATCAGGTCCGCGACAGCTCGGTGGTTTTCCGTTTCCTGGTCGGTGCCGACCGCGTTCTCATGGGTTGCTGCGGCGTCGCGGAGGACGCCCACGATCTCGTGCTCCGGCAGCACTCCGCGATCGTTCATGGCAAGCAGGAGTGCCTCGCAGATCGACAGGGCGGCCTGGCCTGCATGCTCGCTTGCGGTCGACATCCGGGTTTCCTTCCTTGGCATCGTGAACCGGGAAAGATGAGGTTCAGATACATCCGTACTTCTCGCAGGAATTGCCTTATGCTGGACTGATCCAGAGCAGTGTCCCGGCCGATTTCCGCTCTTGGGTCACGACACGCCCGGAGGCCCCATGAAATCAGTAGAACTCAGCCCCCTGACCCGGAAGCTCTCGGCCTTCGTCGCCCTGTCGGAGGTCGAACTGGCCGTGCTTGAACGACTGCACCAGCGTCGCCGGTCCTTCGTGGCGGGGCGCGATATGGTGCATCAGGGCCAGTCGGCCCAGGCGGCTTACATTCTGTCGGCGGGTTGGGTCTGTTCCTACAAGCTGCAGGCCGACGGGACCCGGCAGATCGTGGATTTCCAGGTGCCCGGGGACTTTCTGGGATTGCGGAGCGTCTTGTTGCGCACGTCGGACCACAGCTTCGAACCTGTCGGCGACATCGAGGCTGCCGAGGTGCTGACGAGCGACCTTCTTGATGCGTTCGCGCAGACCCCTCGCTTGGCGACCGCCATCCTCTGGGCGGCGTCAAGGGACGAGGCGATGGTCGTGGAGCATCTCGTCGGGATCGGTCGACGCGATGCGGACGCGCGCATGGCGCATTTCCTGCTGGAGCTGGGATCGAGGCTGGCGTTGGTGGGGATGGGCAGCAAGGAAGGCTACGACTGCCCGCTGACGCAGTACCACCTCGCCGATACGTTGGGGCTCAGCGCGGTCCATGTGAACCGCGTCCTGCGGCAGCTACGCGAGAGCGGACTGGTGACCTTCCGGGACGGACTTGTGACATTTCACGACTATGGCGGGCTGGTGGAGCTTGCCGAGTTCGATCCGGCATATCTGGACCAGACTGGACCGCTTCTGAAATGAAAGGGCCGCCCTCCTTTGCTCGGCAGGCGGCCCCGGTGATCAGGTCAGACGCCGGAGGTCACGCGAGGGCGTGGGTCGCCGCGTCGAGTTCCCGATGGGTCTCGGCGTCATTCTTCGCCGTGTTAGCCTTCTCGGCCGCCTGGTAGTGCTTCAGGGCCGCGTCCTTCTTGGGGCCCGAGGGCGCCTTGTCCCACGCGGCCTTGACGGAGGTCATCTTCTCGGCAGTCTTGGTCTGTTCGGGAGTCATTGGGATTGTCCTTTCCTGGACGCTCCGAGAATAAGAAGCGCGCAGGCATGCCGTTCTTTGGGGGACAGGCACGCCCACACGCTTCCCAAGCACTCGGAAAAAACGTGCCGCCAAATGATCGGTGGGCACATCTCATCTAGCCGAGACAAGCGACTCGCCGCACTGACGCAGGTTAGTCGGGGCGCGTGACGCCGAGGATTTCTTTCATGTCGAGTGGTGTTCACTGGCACCGGCCGATAGCCGACAGCCAAGGCGTAGGCGTCCAAACAGGGTGTTGAAACGCTGCACGGCACGTCATGTCACCATCGTCTGCTGGTGGGAGAGGCGCAGCCACCTGCCGTCATCGTGGAGGTAGGTTGAGGCGCAGAGCGCCTTGAAGACAGGCACCTCCGGCTTTTCCGCCGACACTCGGTACGTGAGAATGGCGATGTCCCCACACCGTGTCGTTCGCCGTTCTGCCATGATGACGGAACGCCAGCCGGTACTTTGGCGCAGATGAGCCCAGATGGGCTCGCCCTGCAGAATGCCGGCAGGATAGGGAAAGATCATCACCGCGTTCGCGGCTGTGCTCGAGCGCGCGCTATCCGCCCCGCTCGTCCAGAACTGTTCCTCCATGTCCCACACAACGTCCCGTTCGCGCTGCGATAGCGTGCCGCCCCTGTGAGCCTCATGATCCGGTTCGGTGGTGGTCTGAGTGGAAAAGGTCATTGGCCTGGCGCCGATCCGCCAAACATCAGCACTTGATACAGCAAAAAGAGGATCGCGAGGACCGTCCAGATCACGCCGCTCATGCCCGGTCGGCCCTCGGCCACCCTCGAGGTGGCACGCGGCCTAGCACCTCGCGTCGGACCTGCAGGAAGCAGCTGGCTCAGGTCTCGTGCGACCTTGCCGTGATCGCGCGCAAGCGTGGGAACGTCGCGAAATCGTTCAAGCAGCGATCCGAGGCGCGTGCGCGCCGCGTCGCGCCCCAGCGTCACGAGATCGGCGGTCTCCGCCCAGGGATCGAGGCCAAGCCGCGCGAGCGTGGAGAGGACAGTCACGACATATCCGTTCCGGTCCTCGCCGACCGACGCATGGAGAAATCGCTCGAACTCGGGCGGGTGCGGGTTGAGGATGTCGGGCTGGGTCATTGTCATACCTTGTTTGCAGGAGCGAAGATCGCCCCTGTTTCTCCGAATATAGACGCAGGCCGGTTCCGTCGCCCTTACACAGGTCAGTGCCGGCGACTGTCCCGATCACGTTTGCAACCGGCGGGCTGCGCCGGGCTAACCTGTGTCAGCGCCGGGCGAACGATGATGACGTAAATGAAAAAAAACCGATCGACTGATGCGCCCCGCGATCCGAAAGGCCGTGATCAGAGATCAGCGACGGTTCTGCCATAATCGTGGAGACCAGAGATGAATATGCGGTCGTCCAGATCGACTCTTACGTTTTCCAACCCCTTCACCTTGCCGGGATACCCGGACCAGCTGCCTGCAGGCGACTACGAACTTCTTGTCGAAGAGGAGCTTCTTCAAGGGCTCAGCTTCGAGGCCTACAGACGGACGGCGACCTACCTGACCGTGCGCGGCAGGGGTCGCCATGCGGGACGCTCCGAGTTGCGGGCGATTTCCGACAGCGACTTGAAAGAGGCGCTGAGCCGGGATCAGGCCGCAACCGAGTACCAGAAAAACCAAAGAGATGCCGGGATGGCACCTGTGTCTCGGAATTGAACCGGTAGCGTTCCATCGCAGGACGGAAGTGTTCGTCCGTCGTCGGCTCGCGAGGCCGGCCGCTTTGCCGGTTTCCCCGTCATGGCATCCCAAATCACCGATCATCCTGGAGAACCGAGATGACCAATTCGATCAAGACGACCGCCGTATTCCTGCGACCGTTCCAGCTTCCGAGCTTCAACGAGACCCTTCCGCCGGGCGAATACGAGATCGAGACCCACCTGCTGGAGCCTGTGGACTGGATCGAACGGGGCACCTGGACGTCGTGCGTGCTCGTCCGGCTGCATCCGCGCACCTCGCATCCCGGGCTCAGCCGAACGCTCGCCGTGCCTCTCGCCGAACTGGAGCACGCGGCTGCCAAGGACAAGCTGACCGGAAAGGCTCTGACCGATTTCTTCCTCGAGGAGATGTTGGCCGACCCCATGATCCGTCTCGTCATGCAGGCCGACGGCGTGGCCGAGGCCGACCTGCGCGACTTCCACGTGCCCCGACCGGACCGACGCCGGCCGGCGCAAGACGAACCGACCAGGATGGAAGAGCCATTTCGGGCGGCAAAGCCCGGTGTCGTCGGCCTGCGCTCCGGAAGTCCGCGCCCCGGCATCGGAGAATGAATGCCGTCGCGTGCCGATCGTCAGTGGGTCACACGGGAATATCCGGGGGTTTGCAATGACCGGTGGCCCGATCGATCTCGACGGCCGCAGATCCGTTGCCGGACAGCGTGCGTCGGAAATGCGACGGCGCCCCGTGAACGGCCAGCCGTCACCTGCACTCCCGCAGCAACCGCACATTGAAAGTCTCGAAGATCAGATGCTGGCGGAGCCGGCGCGGACCACGACCGAAGTCCTGGAAAAATGCCGTTTCCTTCTTGAGCGTTACGCGACGACGCCGGAGGCTGGCGATGAACGCATTCAGAAACTCATCAAGCGTGCCCTTGGCGACATGGAACGATTGAGAAAACGCGAGGAGCGGAAATGACGATCAAGTCTGCGGAGATCGATTTCGGGTCCATCAAGGCGATGGCCGACATCGCGGCCGAGCGGGCCTGCCTGAGATGCAGGTCGAACTTCCGGAGCGAGGGGTTCGGCGAACGGATATGTTCCCGTTGCAAGGGATCGGCCGTCTGGCGCTCGGCAATTTGCGAGGGCAGCGGACAGGGTCGGCGTCGTTCGGGCGATCGATCTGTATAGGTCTGACCGATGCCATCCGTCACGATTACACACGCGACCGTTTATCATTACCGAACCGAGGTTGCTCCCGGGCCGCACCGGCTGATGCTGCGTCCGAGGGAGACCCGGGATCTCAGCCTGACGTCTTTCGACCTCGAGATCAGTCCCGAAGCCCGCATCGACTGGTCCCACGACGTTGCCGGCAACGCGATCGCAACGGCACAGTTCGACACCGACACGACGATGCTTTCCATCCGGTCATGCGCGCGTGTGGACCTGCGCGCGCCCGTCTGGCCCGTCTTCCCGATTGCCGCCGCCGCGGCCTCATACCCATTCGTGTATGCACCCGAAGATTGGACCGATCTGGGCGCCATGGCCATGCCACAATATGCGGACGACACGGGGCGACTGTCGCGCTGGGTCGAAGGTTTTGTCATGGCACGGCCGACGGATACGCTCTCCCTGCTGAAAGACGTCAGCAACGGAGCCACGGCCCAGATTTCCTACCAGAGCCGCGAGACGGAGGGCACGCAGGGACCGCTGGAGACTCTGGATCGTGGCTGGGGATCCTGCAGGGACTTCGCCGTGCTGTTCGCCGAGGCAGTCCGGACGCTTGGCTTCGGGGCCAGGCTCGTATCCGGATATCTGTTTAATCCCTCCGGAGATCAGGTGGGATCGGCGGACGCCGGTTCCACGCACGCATGGGTCGAGGTGTTCGTTCCCGGAGCGGGCTGGATTCCCTTCGACCCGACCAACAGGTCCGTCGGGTCTGGCAATCTCATTCCCGTCGCCGTTGCGAGGAGGATCCACCAGGTTGCTCCGGTGACCGGCAGTTTCCACGGTAGACCCACCGATCTGCTTTCAATGGATGTCACAGTGGATGTCCGAGAGATCTGAAAAAGAAGGACCTTCCACGCTCCTCTGTTGAGACGGGGCGGCCTTGGAAGTGCGCCCGAAGAACATGGTCGTGAAAACTGTAGCCCAAGCTACAAGAGCGAACGATAACAAGATCTTGGGCGTGCCAAGGTGACCCGGTCTCTGACATGCCCCGCGTCGAATGTGGCCGCGCGGCCGGCGAACACCGACCCGGCTTAGTGGGCTCCGATCGGGCTCGCCGGCATCCCCACGGCCGCGCTCGATCAGCCCCACAGTCCGGCGACACCCGCGGGCCCCGCGCTTGTTGGGTCGCCGTCTTCAAACAGATCTAGCAGGTTGCTGAAGAAGTGGCGGTGTCAGAACGGTTTCCCGTTTTCGCAGCCACCGATGTCACGAGGCTTGCCGACGGCGTAGCAGGACCGGCCCTAGGTCAGTGCCCCCGTCACGCTCCGAGCAGCCCAGGCAACCGGGCGAGGTTGTTGGCAGCCATCGTCAGCATGAAGCGGGCGCCGACCCGTTCGACGCCGCGGTAGACGGTCTGCGCAAGGCCGCCGACCGTCTTGGCCCATCCGAAAGGCTCCTCGATCCGCTTTCGGTGCTTCTGGGACAGGGCGTAGCCCGCGTGTCGGGTGGTGCGGCCGTCGATCGCGGAATGCCGTGATTTCTGCGCGATGTGGGGCGTGACGCAGGCCTGACGCAGGTCGCGCACGAAGGAGGCCGCGTCGTAGCCCCGGTCCGCGCCGAGCGTCAGCTGGCGGGTCGAGCCCGGAGACTGTGCGTGGATCATGGCCAGGGCCGCCCGGCGCTCGGCATGTCCGTCCGCCTGGGTGAGATCAGCCTGCACCACCAGCCCGCTACGGTTTTCCATAAGGGCATGGCCGATGAAGCAGAGCATCGCGCCGGCCCCGGTGGACTTCTTGTAGAGCCGCGCATCGGGGTCGGTCGTCGAGGCGTGGGTCGCGTTCGACCGTTTCTCGCC
>Ga0208112_101221_pt1 | contig 10172 bp, 8 predicted proteins | sample HotLakConsoUCCLE_FD_184736 | JGI IMG/M metagenome (GOLD analysis project Ga0208112, IMG submission 184736) | Hypersaline microbial mat communities from Hot Lake, Washington, USA - Hot Lake Consortium UCC-LE (SPAdes) (version 2) ... | reverse complement strand
CGATCTCCTCGCGGATGGCCGAACAGGTCCTGTCCGATGCGGACCGCTTGATCGAAGGTGCGCGCAGCCAGGGCCGCAGCGGATACCAGCGCGCCGCGCGCCGAAGCGTCGCCTACGGCCGCGCCTTTCGGGCCGCCGTTCTGCTGCATGGTCGTCTACGCCTGTCCGGGCCGCTGGCGCGCATGACAGCCGACCGGTTCGAACTCCTGCTGCCGCAGCGGCTGATCCTGCGCGATCTGAGCGCCTTCATCGACGGCCGCATACGGCGCATCCACGGCCGGCGCGTGGCGGAGCTGCTGCACGAGTTGCTCGCCCGGCGGATCGAGATGGTGGAAACCGCGCTGGAGGGACTGCGCCTTCAATACCCCGGATATGCAGAGGAACTGGAACGTCGTTTCATCCGGCGGACGGCGCTGCGCCTCGAGGAACGGGAATACACCGCGATGCGCGAGGACGGGCTGATCGGTGCCGAGGTCTACACTGCACTGGTGCAGGAACTGGACACGCGCCGGACCGCCGCCGAAGGGCGTCCTCGCCTCGACATTGTGCTGCAACGGGCGGAGCTCGTGCGACAATTCCCGCTTTTCGCCGAACTGGACGATGTCGTGCTGAAGCGCCTCGGCCGTGCGCTCGAGACGCGTTACGTCAACGCCGGCGAGGTGATCATTCGCAAGGACAGCGCCGCCCGGAGCGTGTTCTTCATCGCCTCGGGCGCGGTCGAACTGGAGACCGCCGGCCAGATGTGGCGGCTTGGACGCGGCGAGATGTTCGGGCAGATGGCGATCCTGATGAAGAAGGCCCGCCGGACAGAGGTGCGCGCCATCGCCCCCTCGACGCTGCTCGTACTCGACGAGGCGCGCTTTCGGCGGCTGCTTCACCGCAGCGCGGCGCTGCAGGAGGCCGTGCGCGCAAGCGCGGAGAAACGCGGGATCGAGCCCGGGGACCTGCTCGCGGGCGAGGACGGATCGCCTGCGAGGAGCGGTCGCGTGACCGCGTGACGTCGCTTCGGCGCCGCAGCGGAGGACGCTGCGGCCATCCCCGGGTGCGACAGAGGCGGCGTTGCCGGGACCGGGAGCCTTGGGGTCATGACGGACAGAGCGTGTCGCGTTCATTTCGAATTCACACAATCCGCTCAGCCCCACGGATCTCGTATGTCCGGGAAGCTCAAGACCAATTCCCACTCTTGAGCGACATGCACTAACCGGCGGGTCCAGCATGGCCGGATCTGAAGGCCAGTCGCATCTGCTTCTCGGTCTCGATGAGGGCGAAGAAGACGAAACCGATCGCCAGGATGAGCAGGCCATCGAACGGCGGGACGTCCTCGGTCCCGAAGACGGCCTGTAGCGGCGGCAGATAGGTGACGGCGAACTGCGCTGCGGTGACCGTGACGACGCAGATCCAGACGATCCGGGTGCCCCGGGCCGCCGCCCATGTGAGCGAGGTGCCATGAATGTTGCGTATGAAGAAGAGATAGAAGATCTGCAGCACAACAAGGGTGTTCATCGCGATGGTCTGGGCAAGCTGTCCCGGGTAGCCCTTTTCCGTCGCATAGAAATACATGCCGAACACCGCCGCCAGGATCAGTGTCGAGACAAGCGCGATCTGCCAGACCAGCGCACCGGTCAGCAACGGTTCGTCCCGGGGGCGCGGCGGCCGGCGCATCGTTCCCGGTTCCGAGGTTTCGAAGGCCAGCGCAAGCCCCAGCGTGATGGCCGTGATCAGGTTGACCCACAGGATCTGCACCGCGGTGATCGGCAGCGCCATGCCGGCGAAGAGCGCCACTATGATGGTCATGGCTTCGCCTGCATTCGTTGGCAGGGTCCAGCTGATGACCTTCTTGATGTTGTCGTAGACGGTGCGGCCCTCGCGCACCGCGGCGGCGATCGAGGCGAAATTGTCGTCGGCAAGCACGAGGTCGGCGGCCTCCTTCGTCGCCTCGCTGCCCTTGAGCCCCATGGCGATCCCGGCATCGGCGCGCTTGAGCGCGGGGGCGTCGTTCACCCCGTCGCCGGTCATGGCCACGGTCAGCCCGCGCGCCTGAAGGGCGGTGACGAGGCGCAGCTTGTGGGCGGGAGACGTGCGCGCGAAGATGTCGGTCCGGACCGCGGCCTCTGCGAGGGCGGCGTCGTCCATCGCTTCGAGGTCCGCGCCTGTCAGCACGTGCTCGTGGTTCCGCAGCCCGATCATTCCCGCGATCGCGCGGGCAGTGGCGGCGTGATCCCCGGTGATCATCTTCACCCGGATGCCGGCCGCATGGCATTCCGCGACGGCTTCGATGGCTTCGGCGCGCGGCGGGTCGATCAGTCCGATCAGCCCGATGAGCGTGAGCCGACCCTCGAGGTCCGCGGTGTTGAGGATTGTTTGGTCCTGCGGCACCGCCCGCGCCGCCACGGCGAGCACCCGTTGACCTTCGGCCGCGAGGATCTCGACCATGCCGTTCCAGTGGCCGCTGTCGAGCGGTTCGGTCCCGCCATGCGCGGCGCGCTGATCGCCGCAGAGCGCCAGCACCGCCTCGGGTGCGCCCTTGACGTGGATGCAGGCCCTCCCTTCGTGGTCATGATGCAGCACGGCCATGTAGCGATGGGCGGCGTCGAACGGAATGGCATCGGTGCGGGTCCACTGGCGGAAGGGCTCGGCCCCCTCGCGCGTGATCTTGCCGGCGAGCGCCATCAGCGCGCCCTCCATCGGGTCCCCCTCGACCCGCCAGCCCGCTTCATGGGCATGCAGCATCGCGTCGTTGCAAAGCCCGGCGGCGCGCGCGAATTCCATCAGAACCGCATGTTCGTCGGGGTGCACGCCGGTCTTGCGCCAGTGCACCGCGCCCTCCGGCGCATAGCCGTTTCCGCCGACGGAGTAGACATGCCCGGCGGCCGCCAGCGACGCCGCCATCATTTCGTTTCGGGTGAGAGTGCCGGTCTTGTCCGAGCAGATCACCGAGACCGAGCCGAGGGTCTCGATGGCCGGTAGCCGGCGCACGATGGCGTTGCGCCGCGCCATCGCCTGGACGCCCACGGCCAGCGTGATCGTCAGCACCGCCGGGAGGCCTTCGGGGATCGCCGCCACGGAGAGGCCGACGACCGCCATGAACAGGTCCGCAAATGGCATGCGTCCCACGAAATAGCCATAGGCCAGGAGCGCGGCGGCGACGATCAGGATGAAGACGGTCAGCCAGCGCGCGAACCGGTCCATCTGCGCCACGAGGGGCGTCGTCAGCGGCTCGACCCGGCCGAGCATCCCGCTGATCCGGCCGATCTCGGTCTCGGTCCCGGTCGCGGCGACCACGCCGCGCCCAGTGCCGGCGGCCACCAGCGTGCCGGAAAAGAGCATGGAAGTCCGATCACCGAGGGCCGCGTCTTCCGTCACCGGCGCGGTTCCCTTGTCCACCGGAACCGATTCTCCCGTGAGGATGGCCTCTTCCGCCTTCAGACCCCGCGCCTCGATCAGCCGCAGGTCGGCGGGCACGCGGTCGCCGGCCTCGACCAGCACGATGTCGCCCGGAACGAGATCGGACGCATCGACGCTCATCCGGCGCCCGTCACGCAGCACTGACGATCGTGGCGCCAGCATTCCCCGGATCGCGTCCATGGCCTGCTCGGCCCGGCCCTCTTGGATGTAGCCGATCACCGCATTGATGACGACCACCGCGAGGATCACGCCGGTATCGACCCAGTGCTGCAGCGCCGACGTAACCACCGCCGACGCGATTAGCACGTAGATCAGAACGTTATGGAAATGCGACAGGAACCGCAGGACCGGATTGCGCTTCGGCGGCTCGGGCAGGCGGTTCGGACCATGTTCGGCGAGGCGCCTCTTGGCCTCCTCGGCGCTCAGCCCGCGTGGTCTGGCGGCGAGCGCATCGAGAGCGTCGAGAGCGGGCATCGCGTGGTAGCGTGGAGGCTCGGTCTTCTGGTTCATTCCCTTGAACCCCGTTTTCGGTGCCGCGTCGTTTCGTGACGGTTGGCAACGCCGCCATCGGTCTGTTGCATATCCGTACGTTCGACCACACCACGTCGAGCGCCAGGGGCCAAGCGATCAGGCCGATGGTCATGAGGCCGAAGACTCCGCCGAACGGTCCGCCACTCCCTCGCGATGCCGGTCGCGGAACGTGCCGACTGGCCCGTCATTGGAAGAATGGCCAGAGACTTCGGGCAGTCACTTGCGCCGGGCCGCAAGCGGAACGCGCCCGGGCCGCAGTGCGGCTGCAAGTCCGGAAGATCAGATCGGAGGACGCGCGACAGCGACGCCGCGCGTCCCGCCGGGGTTTCCGGGCTCAGGACGTCTTCTTCTCACCGGGCCTGCCGGCATGGCCGGTCGCCGCTCCCGAGCCGGAAGGCCCTGCGGGAGATGCTGCCGGCGCGTCAGAGATTGCCGGCTCGTGCGTTTCGTGGCCGGCAGCGGCGGGTTTCGCTGGAGGGGACGAGGCGGTCGTTTCCCGCGCGGTCGGGGCCGCCGCCCGTCGCGCCGCGTCATGTGTGGCCCCGGTCGTGCCGCTCCCGGCACCGGACGCCGCGCCGGTCCCTTGCGGGGCCTCTCGATGATGCGGGGCCGCCCAGGGGTCGGACCGGTCACGCTGGTCGGATGGGCCGCTTGCGCGGCTGTCCTCGAACCGCGCGCGCTCGAGTCGTTCGCGCGTCGCCTGGTGGAGCGCCCGGTCTCCGTGTTCGGGAGAACGCGGTCCGGAACGGCGGGTGCGGTCTGCTCCCTGCGACCTCGACCGGCGGTAGCGCGCCGGGTTGTCCGAGGGGCCGAAGAGGAGAAGGCCGATGCCGAGCGCAGTCAGGCCCAGCGCGACCGGTTTCTCCCGCGCGACGCGGGCGAAGCCCTCGCCCAGTTCGCTGCCGTTGCCGCGCAGGTAGGTGCCGACCCGGTTCCAGATGTCTTCAAAGCTGAGACGGGACGAGATCTCGTGCAGCGTGTCGCGCAGCTCGGCACGCTCGTGCTCGATGTCGCGCTCGATGTCGCGTGCGGAATGTGCGTGTTCAGCCATTGTGGGTCGCCTCCCTGAGGGTGTCGGCATCGCGGCGGACGTTCTCTGCCGTCCGGGTCGGAGCGAGCCTCGCCGCCTTGAGGTTGTTTCTTCCTGTCATGAGAAGAACGAGCGCGATCACCGCAAGGACGGCGAAGACGATCACGGCGGCCCAGCCGGGTGATATGCCCGCTCCCGCCAGCCAGCCCACGAAGGCGCCGGCCAGCACGTTGAGGGCCACCAGCATGATCACGATGCCGGCCACGATCATGCCGAGGGCGGCAAAGGCCCTGTTGGTGTTCTCCTGAAGCTCCGCCCGGAACAGGTCGAGTTCCTTCCGGACAAGTTGTGTAAAGTGTTCGAACGCGTCTCCAACGAGGCCGATGGGGCCCGTCCTCGCGCTTTCGGTGCGGGTCGCCCCGCCTTCATAATTGTCGGACATCCTCTTTCTCCTTTCGCGCTTTCCTGGTCGTTCGTGTCCGGCGCGCGGGGGGCGTGCGCGGAATGACCCGGCGCCTCAGGGGGAGGCGCCGGTCGTGTCTGCCTTGACGGCCCCGCGCGCTCCTTCGGGGCGGGGGTCGCCCGTCGTGGTGTCTTCGTGCGTCTGGTGCTCGGCCTCGGAATTGAGTTCGGCTCCGAGCAGCACGACGAAAGCCGACAGCCACAGCCACAGGAGAAGAACGATCACGCCGCCCAGCGCGCCGTAGGTCTCGTTGTAGCTGCCGAAGTTCCGGACATAGACCGAGAACGCGATTGAGGCCGCGATCCAGAGGATCGTCGCCAGAATCGCGCCCGGGCTGACCCATCGCCACTTCGGCGAGGCCCGCGACGGGGCGTAGCGATAGATGAAGGCCAGCCCCAGGATCGTGAGCAGCGCCAGAAGCGGCCACCGGATCCAGTCGATCACTGTCCGGGCGGCTTCGCCGAGGCCCAGCCAGCCGAGAAGTGCCGGAGCCGCGACGATCGCCGCAAGGGCGACGAGAAGCCCGAGGATCAGGAACAGCGTCAATGCCAGCGCGGTGAGGTTCAGGGCCAGAAACCCGCGCTTCTCCTTCTCGTCATAGGCGATGTTCATGCCTTCCATCAGCGTCTTCATTCCCTTGGACGCGCTGTAGAGCGAAAAGCCGATGCCGAACGCCGCGCCGATGCCCAAGGTCGCGCCTTCGCTCTCGGCCACCTCGCGGGCCTGCGACCGGACGATCTCGGCGGCGTTCTCGGGCAGCGCGCCGGCGACGGCGGCAAGCTGGTCGTTGACGTCGGCGGGGTCCATGACGAGACCGGCTATGGCCACGAGACTGGCAATGGCCGGGAACAGGGCGAGGAGGCCGAAGAAAGCCACGCCGGCCGCGACGATCGAGACGTGATCCGCCGGAATCTGGTTCTTCGTGCGCAGCAGGATATCGCGCCACCCAGAGGCGGGGATAGCTTGGGGTTTCGATGCCTGCCGGCCTCTGTCTTGAGTGTCCATCATCTTTCCGCCTCTCATTCCTCAGAATGCGCAATCGCCTGCAATGTTCCCGCCAGCGGAAGCGACCGGGCCTGCATGAACGGGCTTTCGGTTGTCTTCGGACCTGCCTTTCGATCGCCCGCGACCGGTATCGCGGCCCCTCCGGGTGCGACGGATCTGCATGCTCATGTCTGAGACGCATCTTGTTCAGGCGGTCGAGCACGAAGAGATCGGCGCCACGGCACAGGCCTCGGCCCCTTCCTTTCGGCTCGCGGTGACGAGACACCGGAGACGCCGGCGCCGTCAACGAAGGAGGAGCCGGGGGCCTGATGCCGGCCGAGTGATCTTTCCGCCAGCGGTCGCATCCGGCTCGAGCGCTGCTCTTGCGCCCTGACCCCCTGCCGATACACCCGGGAACAAATCTGGCGGGACCTAAGTTGACGGTTTGATGCCTTCGGGTGAGCGCCCGACCGGCCGCAAGAAGATCGAGGTTCCCTTCCATGTCCTATTGGCGTTTCGGCGCGATGATCATGACGTCAACGGTCGTCATGTTCATTCTCATGTATCTCAACACCTACGCGATCGAGCATCTCTTCTGGTCGGAGACGCGGACCTACATGGCGATCATGATGGGGGCGACGATGGCGGTCATCATGCTGTCGTTCATGCTTTCGATGTATTCCAGCAGGGCGATCAACGCGGCGATCTTCATCGGAGCGGTCGTCGTCTTCGCCGCGTCGCTCTGGCTGGTGCGCAGCCAGGAGACGGTTCAGGACCGGTCGTTCATGCGCGCCATGATCCCGCACCACTCCATCGCGATCATGACGTCGGGGCGCGCCGAGATCGGCGATGCGCGGGTCGAGAAGCTCGCGCGAGAGATCCGATTGGCGCAGAACCGCGAGATATCGGAAATGCGCTATCTCATCGCCGAGATCGGGCGGGCCGGCGAAGTCGACGAGATCTACGAGGATCCGGGACTTTCAGTCGGCAGCCTCGAAGATGCGCTGAGCAGCATCCGGATGGCGACGCTCGACCCCGCGCCGCTGTCGCTCGAGGACCTGCCGGAGGACACCGGGACGGAGGCGCTCGACTGCGGGTTCCGACGCGTGCGCGGCGAAACCCCGGTGCTCTGGACCAACGATGCCGGCGGATTGATGCAGTTGAACGGCGTCATCATTCCACTGGAGCGACAGCAGGCCGATGGCGCGCAGGCGTGGGGGACGCAAGGTGTCACGATGACGGTGCGCGATGCCGCGGATGCGGACTGGCGCGGTGAGGCCGAGCTTGTCTTCGAACTCGATCAGGGCCTGACCGTGGGTTACCGCGGCTTCTACGACTGCGACCTGTGATGGCCCGTTCATCCGACGGTCGGGCGCCGGGAGCGGGCGGCTTCAAGCAACGATGCGCCGGGACGCGTCTCGCAATGAAATTCGGAGGAAAGCGAAGATGGACATGTTGAAAACACTGGGAATTGCGACAATGGCCTTGGCCTTGTCTGCAAGCGTCGGCGTCGCGCAGGATGGACAGCGTCACGGTCACGGGGGCGGTTTCGGCACGGGTCCCGGCCACGGCATGATGGACATGATGAGGCGCATGCAGGGCATGATGGGCATGGGCGGGGACATGTCCGGCATGGGCATGATGGGCATGTCGGGCATGGGCGGGATGCCTGCGGTGGGCGAAGGCATGATGAAGATGCTCGACGAGGACGGCGACGGTGACGTGACGGTCGAGGAGGCCCGCTCGGCTCTCGACGATCTCCGCGCGGAATACGATGCGGACAACGACGGGACACTATCGATCGATGAATTCGAGACGCTTCACAGCGCGTTCATGCGCAACACGATGGTCGACCGCTTCCAGCACCTCGACGCGGACGGGGACGGCGAAATCACCGCCGAGGAAATGACGGCTCCGGTCGACCGGATGGAGCGGATGCAGACCATGCGAGACCGCAGGATGCGGGGCGACGGCACCGGGGAGGGCCGGATGATGGAGGACGGCCGGAGCCCGATGATGGACGGGCAGGGGCCGATGATGGACGGCGACAGGTCGGGAATGCAGGACCGGCAGGGCAACTGACCGCCTGCGAAGCCGGTGAGCCCGCAACCGGCCTGAGCGTCGCTTCGGCCGGGCTTCCGCTGAAACAGAGGAGAATCCCCGGATGACTTATACCCATGACCGGATTCTGAAGGACACCGCCATGCCCGAGGCCGAGCAGCGCGTGCGCGACGCGCTTCAGGCGGAGGGTTTCGGCGTTCTCACCGAGATCGATGTCAAGGCCACCATGAAGCAGAAGATCGACAAGGAGATGGACGACTATCTCATCCTCGGTGCCTGCAATCCGAAGATGGCCTGGGAGGCGATGAAGCTCGAGCCGCGCATCGGAGCTATGCTGCCCTGCAACGTGATCCTGCGCAGCGTCGACGGGGCGACGGAGGTAAGCGCCGTCGATCCCGTCGCGTCGATGTCGGCGGTGGACAACCCGGAACTCCACGCATTCGCCGGAGAGGTGCGCGACATGCTGGTGCGTGCCGTCGACGCGGCCTGAGGAGACGGCGAGGTTTCTCGTCGCCATCGGGTTCGCGGCCGTCGCCTCTGTGGCCGTCGTCCACAATCATGCCCTCGTCGCCACGAGCGGGCTGGCGCCGCATGTTTCTCACATGGTCGGCGACTTATCTCTGTTTCCTCTGCGAACGCAGCTGGAACGAGGCTGAAGAAGAGGGAGAGCGCGTTGGCGCGGAAGAATGCCGTTTGTCGGGCAGGGCAGGGCCAGATCAGCGGCTTTCGAGGCGGGGAATCGTGGCCTGGAAATTGCCGTCGACCGTCATAGTCGAGGCATCTTCCTCAAGGACAAGGCCTTGCGCTCCGCCCTGAACCAATTGTCCCGAGAAACTGCCGGCGACGACCATTTCGTCTCCGGAGACCACCAGAGACTCCACATCGAGATCCGCATTCCGGGCGCTGGCAGTGTACTCCGGGCCCGGCCCGATTTCCTCGTCCGGCGTCAGTGTGATCGTGAAGTCGCTCACCTCCAGTTCCGTTGGATTGCCCTCGGTCCTGAAGTCGATCGTGAGGCTGCCCTCCGAAGAGGTCGGGGGATCGCGGCGGACCTGGCCGACAAGCCTCGCGTTCACCGCGTTTCCGTCCCAGTTTCAGCCGCTCAGGTCTTCGTCCTCGGCCGACTTCACGTACCAGATCGCCGGCTCCAGCTCGAGCGTGCCGGTGATCGTGCCGCTCACGTCCTGGGCATCGGCCGAGGCGGCCGCGATGCCCGCGAGGAGAAGCGCAGAAATGGTCTTGAGGTGCATGGGGCAGGTCCTTGCTGCTGATGCCTTCGGGCGTCCCGACTATCCGCTGCGTCAACCTCTACCGGCAGGCTTTGTTCCGAGCGCCCCCCGCGTCCGGGCAAGCCCGGAAGGAGAGGGACGATTGGCCGGCTCGGTCTGCAAGTCGATTGCCCCAGACCATCGAAGACCGGAACCGCCTTCTGCTCGCCCGCTGGCCGCACCGGGGTCTCAGCTGGAGCCGCTCAGCCCGGTGATCGCCTGCACCAGCGCCTTGTCCGAAAAGGGCTTGGTCAGGCATTTCGTGCCGGCGAACCGGTCGGGAAGCACGGAGGCTGCGTCATAGCCCGTCAGAAAGAGGAAGGGCGTGCCCTGCTCGGTCAGACGGTCGGCAATGGGAAAGCTGTCCTCCTTGCCGAGATTGACGTCCAGCACACCGACATCCACCGTGGCGCTGTCGATGATGCCGAGA
>Ga0208112_101220_pt1 | contig 10177 bp, 13 predicted proteins | sample HotLakConsoUCCLE_FD_184736 | JGI IMG/M metagenome (GOLD analysis project Ga0208112, IMG submission 184736) | Hypersaline microbial mat communities from Hot Lake, Washington, USA - Hot Lake Consortium UCC-LE (SPAdes) (version 2) ... | reverse complement strand
GATCCGATCTGCGGACGTGGTTGGGCCAGTCTCGGAACCGCCGGGCGCCTCGTCGGGCACATCTACATCCACAACGGCGACGATTCTGGCTTCGTCTGCGAGCCGGGATGATTTCTTCAACAGCCTGCTAGGACGTCGCCCTCTCACGGCGAAAACAGGGGTTCGAGTCCCCTAGGGAGCGCCATCCCCATCTTTAACATATTGATATTCCTTCACTTTTCGCCATTTTTCCCGAACCCGTTAGGGGTGGTTCGGGAATGTGTGTTCGCCTTCCGGTCTGAAAGGCGCACCATTGCGGCCCGCGCCATGCGGCCCTGATCAGCCTCGCGCGTGTAGCGCTCCGCCTCGGCAAGGCTCTTGTGGCCAAGGATCGCCATGATCTCGTTTGCGCTACACCCTGCTTCCGCGAGCCGCCGCCCAGCCGCCTTGCGCAGCCCGTGCGGCTGGCATTCCAACGGGAGCCCCGCGCCCGCGATCGCATCGCGCATGAAATTACCGAAGCCGCTCACCGTGAACGGCTTCCCGTGTGCGGTATTCAGGATCGTGACGTGCTCGCGTGGTGCCGCATCCAGAACTGCCGCAAGATCGGCATGAACCGGGATCAGCAACCGCGTGGTGGTCTTTTGCTGCGTAACGCGAATCGCGCCATCGCGCAGATCCGCCCATGTCATCCGGTGCACGTCGCTTCGCCGCTGGCCCGTGTGCAGCATCAGTGCGAAGGCAAGGCGCTCTTTCGAGCCGATCGGCCAGCGGCGCTCGAATGTCTCGATTTCGGTTTCTGTCCAGGCGCGAATCTCGTTTCCGCGCGGCCTGCGGATGCCCAGCGACGGGTCGGCCTTGAGCTCGCCGATCGCAATCCAGTGCCGTATCAGCACCCGCAGCATCTTGAGGATGGCGAGCCGCTGGCCCGGCCTGTCGAGATAGGGTGCAAGAATGGCGCGCTCGATACCGGCGCGCGTCATGCCCTTGATGCTGCGATGCCCATGCGGTACCCGGATCTTGTCCAGGCGCGAGATATATCCGGTCTTCGTGGTCGGCCGCAGATCCTGAAACTCTGCCGAACGGAGATAGCTCGCAACGCCCCATGCGATTGTGCCGCGCTCCCGGCCCGGAATATCGCTCTTGCGCCGCACGTTGCCGGCCAGTGCATCCGCGTATGCCGCTTCGAATTCCTGCGAGCCGGGAAGGCCCGGAAGCAAGGTGCGCGGCCCGTGGCCGATGCGAAAATACAGGCGCACCTTGCCGTGCCGATCGCGCTCCCGGCGAACGTGGAGGGGAAGCTTACGCGGCATGACCTTCTCCCAGAACATCCGCCCAGGTATCATCAGTATCCGCCTCACCAGCCTCTGGCAGCGCGTCACAGGCGCGGTCGAGGGCCCGGACATCCCAGCCGCGCCGCGTGCCGTGAATCCGCTTCGCCGGCGGCATGGTGCCGGCCTCAATCATGCGGTCAAAGGTGTTCGCGCTCACGCCGACATATGCCGCCGCCGCCTCGCGCCCGATCAGGCGCGGGGGAAGGTTGTGCGGCAGTGCAGCGGCGATCTTGCGCATCATCATCTCCCGAAAAACGATTGGCATCGGCGGGGCGACACGCCGAAGCGCCCCGCCGATGCTTTGTCGCAGGCTTGCCGACAGTGAGGTCACGGCTCGCCTGCGTTGTCCCCCGCTCGGGCACCACTAACCGTCAGGGCGAACGGGAGACGCGCGCTTGCTCACGCAAAGACCCCCTGACGGCATCCATCAGCCCAGCCGATACCGGCCAGGCGCAACACAAATTCCGGCGCGCGGGTTTGCACCGGTGCCGTCGCTCACGGTCAACGCATCCTCGCTCACATCGTAGTAAACCGTATCGCCCGCAGCCGGGGCGGTGCCTGTGGTCGGCAGATTGCCGAACACGCCTTCGAGGCGCACGGGAACGGTGTTGCCAGAGGTTGCGCCGGTGACGGCACAACCCACCAGATCGCCGATGCGAACCAGATCGCCCGGCTGCACATCCGCCGGCGCAACCAGATCGACGGTGACGCCATCTTGAATGAGATTTCGCATGATTGCCTCCTTATGCGTCCGTCCGGATGCGGACAGCGCCGCGATAATCGAGCCAACCGCAGCCGAATGAGAGCGATACGCGCGTCACAATCGCATTCTCGCCGATCGGCGTTTCGCTACGCACCTCCGGGTCAAGCGTCCCCGCCACGACACCGTGCTCAAGCGACATTTGCTCATCAGGGCGTGCGAGCAAGTACCAGGTCGATTGATTTGCCAGGCGCGGCTCTGTGATCACGCGCAGCTTTCGCGCAAAAACATTCACGTCCTGGACGCTGGACGCGGAAACATCAGCAACAAGCTGCTGCGCCTGAATCGACAATTCCGGTGGGCAGAGAATGTATGCCGGAGTCACCGGTGCCGGTCGTACGCCCGCAAGATCTTTCTGGCGCTGCATCCTTGCCGTTGCGGATCCCAACGCCGTGCGCATACCGTCCAGCGTGACAGACGCATTCGGAATGTCGTTGTTGTGATCCTCATGGAAGACAGGCAGATTATCGGAAAGATTGGGGTTGCCCTCGATCAGGTCGACCAGCGAAGCAACCTTTGCCTCTGCCGCAGCATACCCAGCGGCGAAACCCTGTTGTGCCAGCAAATCAGTTCGATCATTAAAGATCGATTCGATCGAAAGCTTGAGTATTCGGGCCATGTGGAAGGCCATATACGACTCGGCGCGATCATTAAGATATCCGTATTCGATCTCCGAACCTTCAGCGACTCGCTGCAATGCTGGATAACCCGACAGCTTTGCTCTGTTCTGCGGAAGGTAATTTTCAATCGAAAGGGATTCATGCGACGCCTGCAACAGGTCGAGGTTTGCCGATGCGTAACCCATAATCCCAAGCAGATTATTCGCATCCTGAATGATGCCGGGCAATGTGTCGCTCGTCATGCTCGCCTGTGGAGCGATCAGCGCTGCCGGCGAAGAAATGCCGTGTTGCGACTCGATTGATCGCAGCACGTCACGCAAGCCGCACGGCTTCACAGATTGCCGGGCTTCAGGGCCGAACACTTCCGAGAAAGTGCCGGGCCTGCCCTTGAGGGCCAGACCGATTGCCAGCGGGTGAAAATGATCAGTCAGGTTCAGGTTCTGCACTGCGCTCATCGTCCGCCCTCCTTCGTGAAATCTGACCAACGCAACGGCGCGCGCTGCCCAGGTCGGCTATTAAATGGCGAAGCCAGAGCCGCAGCGCTTGCCGGCGCTGAACTGCCCGGCATGGCGAGCGAAGCCGCCGCCGCGCGTTGCGCCGCAAGCGCATCTTCTTGCGTGGTGCTGGCCTTCGGTGCGGCTGCCAGCATCTTTGCGGCCTCGTCAGCCGGAAGTGCTGTGGCAAACGCTAGATGACGGGCAAACTCCTCCCGTCCGGATGCGTCGGAATGCGACAGAATCGCCCCGATGCGCTTGCGCTCGTCCGCGCGGATTTCGTCTTCGTTCACTTTGGCCTCCTTCGTGCGCCCCCGCGCCTCGGCTAGGGCAGCAAGGCGTTTCGGTGGATTTCGGTAATGCGCGAGCGCATATGCGGCTGCCGCCGGCTCCGGGCTCGCTGCACTCTCGGCGATGCGATCGGCGAAGCCTTCCGCCACGGCCTGATCCGCGGTGAACCAGGTTTCGGCGCGCATAAGCGCCCGAATCTCGTCAACGGCTTTTCCGGATCGCTCGGCATAAGCTTTCGCGTAGGCTTCCGAGATGGTGTCCAGCCCTTGCGCGTGCCGGCGTATTTCCTCGGCATTGCCGCCGATCCCTTGCAGGTGTGCGTCGTGCATCATCAGCAACCCGAAACGGCTCATGACGTTTACGTCACCCGCCATCCCGATCAGCGATCCGGCGGACGCCACGATCCCCTGCAAAACCATCGTGATGCGCCCGCGATGCGCGATCAGCGCGGAATAGATCGCCAGCCCTTCGCCGGCGTCCCCGCCGAAGCTGGAAAGGCGGATTTCCAGTGGCGTATCCGGCCCGGCCTCGGCAAGCGCCGCATTCACGTCCGCAGCGGTGAAATCAATCCCGACGATGCCGTGGAGAGTGACGATGCCGTTTTCCAGAAGGCGGTGCATCAGGTGGTCTCCCAGACGTTCGCAGCGTCAGGCGAAACAGCCCAGGATGCCGGGAATTCAGGATTGCCGTCTTGATCACGCAGGAGCCCAGGCAAAAGCGTGCTCAGATTGATGATGCGGCGTTCCGGAAATCCCCAATCCCATGAGCTGGCCCCCTTTGGGTCAGCCGTGATATGACCAAGGCGCAGCTCGCCTTCCTTGGTCATCTGGAATTCGAAATAGATCACCAATTTCTCAAGCGCTCGGAAGCGCCCATCATCCTCGCCATCGAGATCGACAATGCGCTTTGCGACGGCGATCGCGACGGCCAGCCCGTCATGGTAATTGAAGTGCCGCGCCCCATCCTCATTCGTCGAGAAAGCGACGTTTTTCTCGCGATTAATGTTCCGCAGCAACCGCATTGCGGTGCGGATCTGCGGAAGCTCCAGCCCGCCTTGCGCAAGGTGATGCGCGATGCGCGCCCCGGCGAGATGGCGAAGGTTGTAAAGCCGCGATGATGTCTTTCGATCGCTGATCCTCGGAATCGCACCCAGCACGCCCAGCACGCTTTGCGGTGAATGATCCCCGTCTTCGAAATCGACAGACCAATTGCGGATCTGTCGCGCGTGAAACGCGGGATCAATCCCCGTCACGCGGGCAATCCGATCCGCCATGTCGGCCACAGTGTAGGTGATGGTGGGTCGTTTCAGGTTCATGATCGCTCTCCGTTTCCACCATAATGCAATTGCCATACAATCAAAGTCAAGCTATTTTTATGTTGTAAAACATCGGGTGAATACCCCCCCAATTCCGGGTGATACCCCCCTAATTCCGGGTCGAATGCATTTCGTCCGCGGCCTCGCACATGCTCAACGCCGCCATCCGATCAACGGGTTTACCCTGCGCCCAGCCCATCAAGAGATGCGCCGCCTTAGCCCACACGTCGCGCGGGGTTCTCGCCTCATCAAACATGACGCGATGATCCAGATCGGCGGCATGTTCCAGGGCGGCGCGGGCGGTTGCCGCGAGGCGCGCATCCTCGCTCTCGAAGGCGGTGGTGCTGGTCGAGACATCCGCCCGCAACCAGACGGCCCGGAACCCGTCCACCATCTCCCAGGACCGCGCGACGTTGCCCGGCTCGCTGCCCAGCTCCTGCACCACGGCGCGTGCGATCGCGGCGATATCGGGCTCGTGCTCCAGATCGGCCCGGATCCGCTCGGCCATCACGCGCGCTTGTGCGATTGTTTCGGTGGTGAGCATCGTCGTTTTCCCTTTCATTCGAAACCGGCAATCGGGAGATACCCGCTCGCCTGTTCATAGAGCCCTTGCCCGTCTGCGATGCCGGAATCGATGATGCCCTCGTCCTCGCATTGCGCGCCTTCGTCCTCCGAGACCGCTTCCAGGTCGGTATCACCGTCGAGGGCGTCGGCAAGGGCTATCAGAGCCTCGATTGTCGCCTCCAGGCGCTCGCGCATTCCCGGTTCAAGGGCGATAAATTCCGCCGGGGCAGAGCGGCCCCGTTCGCGTGCGATGCTATGCATGGCGCGTTCCTTCTGATAAATTGGCTAACACGATGCAAAATGATCAATCTTCATCGCAAAGTCAATACAAATTGAATAGGGTTGAACAATGAAGCCAGAGCAATCCCGCGCCGCACGCGGCCTTCTCGGATGGTCTCAATCGAGGCTTGCCCAGGCGTCGGGTGTTGCCAGGGCAACTCTTGCAGAGTTTGAAGCGGGCAGGCGAGAACCTTATTTGCGAACCCTTCAAGATATCAGGCGATCTCTCGAAGATGCTGGAATCGTATTCATCGATGAAAACGGCGGTGGTGCCGGGGTTAGACTGCGGAAACCGTCAGAATAAATTCTTCTCGTCCGCCTGAAACCTTCGATTTTCATGCATTGATGCAAGCATTACACGGTCCTATCGTGCGTCCGTGTATCGTTTGCAAATCGATCTACTGCGCAAAACCCGGGCCCTTTCGCGTCGCGTCTTAGAAGGGCCCCCGTCTACGGTCCCTTTTTTGCCGGCGGCACCGCAGCCCCGGCCCGCGCCTCGTCTATCTGCGCAAGAGCGACATCGAAGAGCCCGTCAACGGTCTCGATCGCCTCAAGTACCTTCTCCCCCGGATCCTCGTCAGCCTCGATCGCCTGGTGAAGATCCTGCAAGATTGTCCACAAGGCCGAATCGATATCTTCGAGCCGCTCCGCCGCCGCGTCCAGTGACGCCCTCAGCCGGTCATTCTCGGCCACCAGCTCCCGCCGGCTCGCTTGCATCCGCATGGCCCAGGCACGGGCTTGCGCCAGCGCACCAGCCGCTCCTGTCTCATCACACGCACAGCGCTGGCCATCAGGAGGAAGTGCGCGCACCGAAGCTTGGTCAGGTAGCGCAGGTGCGCGCACTTCCTCCTGATCACGCTTTGCCATTGCATCAGTGCTCATTCACATATTCTCGCTCGTAATTTGATTATTCACGGGAGGATCAATGCCCGTAACGGGAGGGTGCAGTCGCAACCCTCCCGTTCTCAAACCGTTGCCTGATAAGCCTTTGGGAGGGTATGGGAGGGTTGGGAGGGTTATTCAGGAAAAGTTCCACATGTGCGCATGCACGCGCATATGTACCGTTTTCAAAAACCCTCCCAACCCTCCCAACCCTCCCATACCGTTGTATGGCAAGGCGTTGCGGGTGGGAGGGTTGTCGGGCTATCCTCCCAACCCTCCCATAATTGCAATCAAAGCGATCATCCGCCATCGTCGTTCTCCCCCGGATGGGGTGGCGGTTTCTCCTCGAAATCGATCTCGGACGCGGTCAGGCAGATATCCAGCCAGTGGATCACGCTGCTCTTGACCTTGAGGTAGCCCCTCTCGGACATGGCGCTGGCAAACCCCTTCGCCGACCACACCCGCTCACCGTTCGCCCGAGCCCATGCGGCAAACACACTATAAATGCGGGTAGATTGCACTTTCTCGCCGATCTCATCCTTGACAGCGACAGACAAAAACTGGCCGAGCGGGTCACTATCCTCGCGATATACCTGCGTTGCATTGATAACTTCAGAAGGCAAGACAAGACCATGATCAAGATAATCTCGCAAACCATCCAGCATCCAGTTAAGAATGCCTGATTTCTCTGCCCGCAGCTTGGATGAAAGCTTTAGATCGATCTCATCTTTTGGTATCTGCACCGCCCACGGCACCAGCATCAGCCGCCGCCATATCCCGTCATCAGTCCCGGTTATCTGCGGTCTATAGTTTCCGCTGATCGTGAGCTTGAATGTCGGGAGGAATTCGAACTGGCCTTTATACACCCGCCGCGCCGATATCGGCTCTCCTCCAGTAAACATCTTGATAGAAGCCTCGGCGAGCTTTGCGCCCTTCTCAGGCTCGGATGTGCGCAGCAACCGCGTTCCGGGCAATACCGCGAGATCTTCTGACGGCCCGCCGGCATTGCGTCCCCGCCCCTGGTCGAGAAAGCTCTCGATGGGCAGCGTCTTGCCATAATCGCCGACGATGTGGCTGACACCTTCTAGCAGAGTCGATTTGCCGTTGCGCCCCTTGCCCCAGTTGAACAAGAATTTTTGTTCATCGTTCAGGCCGGTGAGACTGTAGCCGAACCACTGCGCAAGGAATCGGCGCACAGATGCGTGCGGTTGCACGCGGGTCAGGAAGCGCTGGAAGTTGGGGGCATCAGCACGCGGATCATACCGCACCGGCGCGAGCATCGTGATCCGATCAGCCGGATCATGCGGGAGGAAGCGGATCGGATCGCCCTCCTCACCCGGCACAATGTGAATCGTGCCGTTCTCGCAATTGAACTTGAGCGGATCCGCATCGAGAGCGGATGCCAGCACCGTCAATTTCGAGCGCGCAAGGTCTGGTATGGCCTTGATCCGTTGCAGGCCCTCGCTTACGCGGCCCCACTTCTTAACCTTATCCGACAGCATTGTCGGCGGGTCTTTTTTGTCGTTTTCGTCGGGCGGGAAATCCTCATCAGACAGCCGCAACATCTCGCCTTCGATCTGGATACCCCGCGCCACATCCGCCGCCGCACGTTCAACCGCAGCATCCGCGTCTTCCCGCTTCCAGCGCCGGCCATCCCAGGCAAGCCACCCGATCGCATCAACGTGCATGAAGCGATCACCGAACCGGCGCACGAATCGTTCCGCGTTGCCCAGGTCGGTGAGCGGCAACCGTGCCAGCTCGACCAGATCCCGTTCCGTCAGATCGCCGATCAGCGGCGGCCCCGCATCCGCCATCTTCTCCGCACCCTCAACGGCCTGCAAAATCGCATTATGCCCGCTCATGACGCACCCCCGTTGAGGTTCGCAGAATCGAGGCAAAGCAACGATTTCAGCTTGCAATCGAAGGCGGTTTCGGCTATCCAATTCTTAGGGATTGTCCAGCCCCTACAAGTAAAGCCGCTGATGCTGCGCCAGGCATCGGCGGTTTTTCTTTTTGGGGGCGAAGCCCGGCCAAAAGGTGCGGGACGCGATCTAAAAAAGCATTGCAAATCAATGCCCGAATATTTCCCGCACCCAAGTGTTATGCGCTTGAAATTCCTAGTGATTTCCACAACCCTAGGGAGCGCCATCGGCTGTACAAGCTACTGATTTAAAATAGGTTCTTCGTTTTCCAAGGGTTCTTGGTGCGAGCCGCTACACGCGACCGCTACACCGGAGCCCGATATGGCACGACAGATGACACACCTTCAGCGTTCTCGGGGTTGGCCCGAATTTCGCTATCGCCTCCCCTCGGACCTCGCAGGCAAATCAGTCCCGGCTTGGTGGCCAGGGGAATCGGGTGAACGCATCTACGGCTTGACGAGGCTTGCGAGGAAATCGTCGTTCCAGGCTGCGGTCATTCGCCGGAGGCGCTGGGAGTCCTTTCCGGGGGCTCTGCGGATGAGATTGCTGGCCATGTGCTTGATCGTGGTGAAGTTTGCGGGTGCGTTTTCCGTTCGCACGCGGCATTCGTCGTCGCGAAAGACCATATCCATCACCCAGTGGAGGCTGTTCTCGATGGTCCAATGGCCGCGGATCAGCCGTCCGACGGCGCTGGCCCCGAGGGTCAGGGAGGTGATGTAGAGGCGCGTCTGGCGGGCCGTCGCGCCGTCGATCTTGCGCTGGCTCTCGACGATGACGATATCTTCCAACCCGGGCCAGTCATGGCGTTCGCGCAGCCATTCGACATCATGGATCACAGTATATCGTCGTGTTTCGATGCGCCCGTGCTCGCCGTCGAGCGTCTCGAACCGGCTGACAGGGCACACAGGCGGACAAAGCGTCCATGACCGATATGGGCAAGGGTTCTCGATCCAGCGCCTTGCAAAGGAAATAGACAAGATCAGCTATCCTGGGCTGGAGCTTTAGGCGAGGCCGCTCTCGGAGATGATAGAGGTCTGCCCCCTCTCCGAGACGCCGCCCCGGGAATCGAACAATGCATCAAAATCGAGTCAGGGCCCCTTTCCAGGGCCGATTGACACGCGCGCGCCAAAGGCTCGAGACGAAGGTTGGGTGACACCTCAAAACAGTGCGGACAAGCGCCCAAGTTCGGCGCTGACCGGCATGCCCCTTCCCGGTGCCAATGCAAAAAGCCGCAGCAAGATTTCGCCACAGGGCTTGTTTCTGGAATAACTGTGCCAAACTGTCGCATATTATGGCAATTTTTTGAACGTGCCACAGTTGAACGTTTGCCGCGCGGCGTGGGTCGCGGGCGCATTCGAGCAATTCTCGCCAGTTGCTTTGAGTGAAACCTATACAAGCAAAGCTGTATAGAAGAACCTCTGGAAGGCTATACAATGGAACTGGAATCACTCACGATCGGGCAATATGAATTTGTCCAGAACGCATTCTCGTTTGGTTTGGCCGTAATGGCGGCAACCACTTTATTTCTCTGGTTTTCCAGAGGTCTTGTTACGCCAAACTATCGAATGGCAATAACAATATCAGGCCTCGTCACTGCGATTGCGGGATACCACTACCTCCAGATCATGCTGTCATGGCAATCAGCATTTTCCGTTACCGTGGACACGATTGAAACCACTGGATCGCCATTCAACCAGGCGTATCGCTACGTTGACTGGTTGTTGACTGTCCCGCTTC
>Ga0208112_101219_pt1 | contig 10182 bp, 8 predicted proteins | sample HotLakConsoUCCLE_FD_184736 | JGI IMG/M metagenome (GOLD analysis project Ga0208112, IMG submission 184736) | Hypersaline microbial mat communities from Hot Lake, Washington, USA - Hot Lake Consortium UCC-LE (SPAdes) (version 2) ... | reverse complement strand
GCAGCTTCTCCCGCAATGCCATCCGGCGAATGATGTTCAAAAATCCCATGTGGATCACTCCGTAGTCCCCCACCGCATGCCGCGTTGGGGAAAGGGTCACATGGGTCAAATCTCAGTGGAAATTCCGTGCCTGCCCGGGTCACTTCTCGACGGAAATCAACAGCTAAGGCTTTGATTTCATTGATTTTCTTGGGTTTTTAGTTATGATGGCGGAGGGGATGGGCCTGATATCCAACCGTCTCCAGTTTAAGTGATTGTTTTTAAACGAATTTATATGACGCCGCCACGCAGCGCCAGAGTGCCTGCTCTCAAGTCCGCTTTTCCATGGGCAGTGATCCTCCGAGGTCGATGCCTTCAACCCGATCTAGCCATCGATGCAGGAGCGCCCACGGGACCGAGCGGCGCTTTTCATCGGCTGCCGCCGCGTCCGATAGCTCACCAAGAAAGCGGCTGGAAGCTACAAACTTCGAGGCGATCGCCAATGGAAGATCGTTCGTCGTCTCGATGCGTCTGGCCAAGTCGCGGATGTTATCCAGGGACAGGTCAACGGCAAACAAGTCACCGGACACTGCAGTGGGCGTCGGTGAGAACCGACGAGCAGTGGCCGTTCGAGAGAAGACCGCCGCCAGAAGGGTATTGAGTGTCTGTCCTCCCCAAGTGAGCAATGTGCCGCCGCTCAGTTGCCACCGAGTTGGATCGTAGCCACTTTGGCGCGCAAGAGCCCAAATAATGCTTCGGCTAGTTGGTAGTGCCGCGCCTGTCGCCTTGATCTTCGCCAGCGGGTGCGACGCCCTCGCCGCCTCTCCAAGATAAGCCGTTCCATCGCCTCCAGACATCAGCTTCCGCATTGAACCAGAGTGAAAGAGAGCGCCACCCGTGCTCGCCGTATCTGCATCCCGGAACGCCGTGTCGCCGGTCCTGATGTCAACGACGGCACTGCTATTGCCACCGGAGATGACGGTGTGAATTCTCCCCGCATCCCCCTCATCAATCAATCGGTCTGAGGGAACGAGCGCGCCCTGCAAGTCGATCAGGCAACCCGTTGCCAGCATGTCATAAGCCACTGACTTATGGTCGTCCGTCCCAGCTTCTACGGCCAATTGCTTCACGGTTAGCGAGCGGTCCTCGCGGGTCGCGCGCCATGCCAAGCTCAGAACCTGCTGAAATCGCACGGATGGGCGATCGTACTCGAACACGTCATCCAGATCGCCGCGGCGACTGCAGTCAAGGAGAGCGTGCAGAAGATCATCGTCTTCGCTCGAACTCCGGAAGCCGACGACCCTGCAGGTACCTGTCCTTCGGTTTCCGCGCCCAATCCTTTGCAAGAAGCCGCTGACACTTCGAGGCATATCAGCCAACACGATCGTATCAATGTCGCCGATGTCGATGCCAATTTCCAAGGTCGAGGTGGCAACGCACACTCCAAACCGGTCGGTCCGCATCTGTTCCTCTACTCGCTCACGTTGTGTCGCGGGCAAGGCCCCGAAGTGGAGATGAACGGGCCATCTGGTACCGGCGAGCTCCTCGTGAAGATGCGCTGCCATGGCGTGCGCACCATTTCGAGAGTTGGTGAAGACCAGCAACTTTTCCGCGCCCATTCTCTCAAGCCACCGCGCGAGCTGCCGAGCCTTTGCTCGGTCTGCTTGGCCAGGCTCTTCAAGCACTACATCGACCAGTTCCAAATCGATTTCACGGGGGGTGCCCTGCGACAGGACTTTGGCGTCTTCACCCAACCAGAGCGCAGCCACTCCGGGCATATCGTCCAGAGTTGCCGTCATACCGACGATTTGAAAAGTGTCCCGCTGGGAGCGCGGCATTTTAGCGGCACTACGAATTCGAGAGATTACATGCCGCAGTTGCTGACCGCGCGCTTGGCCGTGGAGCAGATGGATCTCATCCACCACGATAGATCGCACTGAGTGAAGAAGGCCAGGGTGCCTCAGCTGTAGCGAGTCGAGAGCTTCCGGAGTCACCACCACGCAAAAGGCTCCATCGGCACGGGAGTACTCATGACGATCACCGGTGTAGCGGGCAACCGTTCCAGGGTACTTGATGCCAAGGTAGGTGACCAAGCGCTCGTACAGGTCGTTCACGAGCGCCTTAGTCGGTGCAACGTAGACCGTGGATAAGGCGCCGCGTTGAAAGCTCACGTGTCGCTGGTAGAGCGGTGCGACAGCAGCCTCCGTTTTTCCCGACGCTGTGGGTGCGGCGAACAGCACGTTCCGACCGCGTACGATCTCTGGCATCACCGACGCTTGACCGGGATACGGCTGCCGCCCAGTGAAGAAGATCGGAAAGGCGTCCGGCATAATGCGTGCTAGGTCGGCTCGAGTGTTACTCATCCCAGGGCATCACCTCCCCCGAGATTTGTTTAGCCGCGTCGTCAATGATCGCGAGTAGTTCGTTGTGACCCACGGCCGTCGACTGGCTGAGCAGCACTGCAGCCGGTAGGCCGGCCATCTTCGTCCAGTTCCTGAGCAACTTCTCAGTGTCTGGGATCTGCTCGAAACGCTCTCGCAGTACAGCAGCGATCTGCGCGCACAGGTCAGGATCGGAGAGCAAGTCCACCTTCGGCCCGAGATGGATTGAGGCCTCGGTCAAAAAACGGATCGCCCACGCTTCGTAGTCGGCAGCACTCGGTGGCGCGAGGTGGACGACCTCATCAGGTGAGTGGATTAGAACGCTCATCTCCCCGGCTTTTCTCTTGAGGTCCTGCGTGTCTTCACCCTCGGTCAATCCGACGAACAAACCGAAGTGAGGACCTTCCCGCCAAAATGGCGGAACTCCAGTCATGTCGTAGTCGCAGTTAGGGTCTTGCAGATCCTTGCGTGGCGGGTGCGCACATCTTGCCAGAACGTCAAAGAAATTGTTGGCGCGAAGGTAGCGATTGATGGAATAGGTCCGAACATGCTCCGCTTCGTCAATGATCAGAGCGAGCCCGCGATATCCAAGCGCCTTCAGAACTTCGTGCAGAACGACAAGGTGAAAGGCATAGATAAGGCCGGTGTCCTTGGTCTGTGGCATTGTTGGGATCTTCCCCCGAAAGCCTTCGCGCCAAGTTAATTTCCGGATCGCACTAATGAGCTTGACCTGTCCTGCCAACCAGTTGACTGCCGAAACGTACTCTGCATCGTCTCGCCGGTGGGCAAGGAATTGCAACGCCTCGATGCCGCTTCCAAACCACTCCGACGCCTTCAGGTACTTCAGTGACCGAACAGTCATCCAGTTGTCTCGGATCTCTTTTACGAGATCGAAGAAGTCCTCATTCCGGCTGCCATCGCTACGCATCGGGAACTCTAGACCCGTGATCAGCTCCTGATAGACTGAAAAAGGCTTGGCAGGATCAGCGGCCTTCGGATCGAGTTCTATCGAAGCCGTTACCCAGCCCTCACTCAATGCGATAGCTCGCACAAGCTTCAAGTGGTGGGATTTTCCGGACCCGTAGTAACCCATAAAGATACGGGACGCTCCGCTGCGAGGTGCATCATCAAGGATACCACGCACATCAGCCGATATCTGTTCGCCACCTATCGTCAGCTTTATCAGTTGGTCGGGGTTCGATGGAACCACGCCTAGGTTGACAGCTTCGAAGGATTGCCTGAACGCCAAGTCAGTGCCTTCTCGGACTGGCGCGGTTGCCAAAACCGGACTACTGCCATTGGGGCGAGGCAGAAGCTCACCGACTTCTACATCAAACGTCTCTCCGAAGAACTCAACGGTAGCCGTCTCGCCGAGTAGCGCGAGAACCTGGCCAATCCCGAACTCCTCGTGCTCAACTTGATCGCCCGCCTTGATCACGCGTCCTCCCCCTCCAGAGGAGGTTCGTTATCGTTCACAAAATCGCTGGCCTGTTCGTTGCTTATTGCGCGCTGGGCCTCCCGTTGGCCATTCAAGAACCGGCAATACTGGTAGACAAAAAAGCGGGGTTTCGGGGTCTCAAAGAGACGGTCCTTCTGCGCTTCGACGATTGCCTTCATGTTCGTCTTTTGGAGGCTTTCGTCCCACTCAACATCATATGCTTTGGCGAAGACCGAAAGCAGCCGTTCGCCAATCTGAAAAATGACATCCTCCGAGTATGCTTCTTCGATGTTGATCAGAGGTACCAACGGGCTCCCTCGCGAGAACGCCACCGTGCCGATGCGATCCTGGAGCGCTCGGTAAGTACTGATTACCTCTGACCTGAAGTCAGGCGTAGCAGCATACAGAAACATCACACCGCCGAACTCACCTTCGGCGTTCTGGTTGATCATCGTGAGGAGATTCTCGATAGCTTGCTTCTGTTTGGCGGACCCCCTCCTGAAAGAAGAGGTGCGAGTCCCCTCATCAAAAGCGATCAGAAAACCGCGATAGGCCATCCGCGTTCGAAGAAACGCGATGACCGTCTTCAGTCGGCGGAAGGCGTTGTCATCTCGCACGGGTTCGAAGAGGCCCATCGCTTTCAACGAAGTTGAACGGACGTTGTCGCCCCTGACCCACGATATGAGTTCGCTATCGGCCACGGCCTCCGTTGCACCGCAGTTTGTCTTCAGGAGACGCTTGCTCAGCGCGGTCAACGCTGAGGCCATCTGCGTATCCGGAGCTCCTTTCCATAGCCCTCCGAGCTGCTCCTCGATCTGGCGCTGAACCAAATCTGGAACATCGCCACCAGGCTCCGCGCCAAGTTGGCGAATGCGCGTACTGATCCAGCTGTCGATAAGCACCTCAATGCCCTTCGCATCGCCTGTTTTGGCGTCGATAGGTGGCTGGAAGAACTCCATGATCGCACGGAAAATAGCAGCAGGCGAATTGAACGGGCACTCGGCACCAACCGTCACTATCGCGGTCACGACGTCATTCTCACCTGCACGCTGAGCGAGGCTATTAATGAACTGCGTCTTGCCACTTCCGTAGTCACCCTCAAGATACTTGAAACACCCAATGCCGTCTGCAAGATCGCCACGAAAGTAGTTCTGATCAAGCGCGTTAATGATCGGCTCTGTACCAACATTAATGAAGTATGAGTCACGTCCGGGCGCGATGGGCGCGTTCAGGAGTTTTTGGATCAAACGCTTCGCGTCACTCTTGTCGATAAGGATTGTCACGTGGTTACTCCTAGCTATTTTCCGACGCGGCGCATGTAGATCATGGGCCTCACAACGGTCCCCTCAGCGTTACCAGGTACGAAGAACGCTCGAGACTTGGAGCCGTGTGCTTGGTTCAGCGTTGCAGGCACAAGTTCAAAGTCGGGTCCAGAAGCAGCATCACGATTCCGACGCCAGTTAATCAGGTTGATTATGAACACTGCTTCGGGGACGTCCTCGAAGTTCCGTCGTGCTGGACTGTTCCAGAATCGATCATCCTGAACGGCGACCTTGAAGAGGCGAGCAACATCAGCAATCAATACGCTCTCGTCTTCGCTGAAGTGGCGGGCCATGCTCCAGGCGAGCGAGAGCCTGGCTAGGAATTTGTCGACAGGCATCGTCCATTTTTCAACGATGCGCTCAGATGCCGAATAAGCCTTCACAACGTAATCCACGTCGGCCGGTATTTTCGAGATCATGGCGTAGTGAGGCGTCATCGCCCACGACCAGCTAAGGCCACTCTTATCCGGCACTAGAATAAATCGGTCTGCAAAGAAGTGGTTGTCCTTATTCCCAGTGGTCACCCCTTCAAGTTGGCGGAGCACCTGCAGGGCAAACCGCCGACGGTTCTCCGGGTGCCGCATGTGGTCTGCGTGTGCATCAACAGCCCTTTGCGCCGTCTCCAATTCACGTTGTATCCCGGGTTCCCTAGTAGCGTCCTCGGGGAGAGAGAGCGCAAGCAACTCCTGCTGTCGCTCAATTGTCGCTGGCGGCAGATCAAGACCCTCTGCACGAGTCTTACCCTGGCCAAGTATTCTTGGGAGACGAGCTGCGAGAATGCCCTTTGCGTTCGCAAGAAGCCTGGTCTTCTCGACGTACCTTTCAAGTTCAGGAAATAGCTGCGCGTCGGCTGTATCTGACATCGTTCTTCTTTCTGTCAGGATTGGGTCACGTCGAATAGTGACTTGTCCATTTTTCGGAGCAGCGGCGGATACTCGCTGCAGATCAAAGCCAAGCGACGCGCTGGGCGGGAGAGCGCGACATATGCCCGGTTCAAAGTAAAGTTCAGGGCAGCGCTCTCCACGCCTTCCAGGCCCAAGACGATGCAAGCATCGAACTCCAGACCCTTGATGCGCTCTACCGAAGACGTCAGCAGGCCGTCGCCCGAGGCAGCCCAGATCGGCGCAAGGGGAACACTGATTGCCTCCAGTTCACTCCGCAGAACGTTCAGAGCCTGCTGATCCTCGTTGATCTGCAGAAGAGCAATGCTGGAAACAACATCCGATCGACGAAGAACGGCAACAAGCTGCTTGATGCGGCGAGCGTGGTCTTGGTTCGGCGCCACAATAAGCTGCGGCCTCTTATCCTCCAGCGTGCTATTTACGTCGAATGTTGGCCTCTCTCGAAACGCGATTTCGTAGAAGCCTTGGAGAAATTTCCCGATTTGTTTGCTCTGCCTCATATTCCGAGCAAACGGATAAATCTGCTCAGCACCCTTGCCCCGCAAAGACCGCCCGACGTGAAGCGCTTCAGCGTTGCGCATCCCTTGCACCGGACTCACGATCTGCCGGAAGTCTGCGGATACGGTCAGTGCGCCATCGGGGTCCACCAAAGAACCAAGCAGGGAAGCCTCTGCCACAGTAAGGTCCTGAGCCTCGTCAATGGCGATGTGCGTCCACCGATCGCCATCCACCGTTGCCGGGCTCAGCGCCGAAGGCATTTCCCGGAAGCGCCCTTGCGCCTCCAATTCAGTAGGTAGAGCAAAGCGAAGAAGCCAAGCGATCCAAGGAACATCTTCAGGTCCATAGGAGCGATCACTCCATTCACGCTGCGCGTCGGCCAGGATCTGAGCTTCGTTCACGCGGCCGCCAGTTCCGCGTCGAATTCGGTGTGCGGCTTCAGATTCTCTTGCTCCAAAGTACGCTGCGATGGCTGACAGCGGATCGTAAACCCAGTAGAGCCACTGCTGAAACGCTTCATCAAAGTGCCGGCGCTCGGCTGCGCTCACGCGATCCCGCGCTTCGGTATATGGCTGCGATACGCTCGAAAAAATGGCGGCCATGGAGAGCGCCGACGACGCCGGATCGCGCCCCATAGCTGCGTTTTCTGAAGCGCGCCGAAGCGCCGAGGTCAACTCCCCAAGAATGACCGCGGCACTTTTCGGCACGACAGCCCATTTCGCATCCGCCGCTTGTTTTAGACGTTCGGATATCTGTTGCTCGTACAGTTCCCAAAGGCGCACGAGGTCATGATGGTCCGAGAGTCCAACGATGGCGCTTCTCGCTGCAAGCTCGAGTTGAGAGAGCCTTTTTTGACGCGGTCGCGCGTTATGCTTATAGAGCCAGACTTGGTCGGCATAGTTGCCCACAAACTCGCTGACTCCCTCAACGATGGAAGGCGGGATCGCAAGTTGTCTGCTCAAGAGGTTCTTCGCTTGACCAGCAAGGTTCGCATTGGCCAAGAAGACCCGTGTTAGATCTGGCGCATACTTCACCAAGCGACCAGGATCATCGCGCTGATCCTGCTGATCAAAAAGAAAACGGATCCTCTGGAACGCAACGGTCGTCTTCCCAGAACCCGGTGCGCCAGTCACGATCATGAGGCCGCTCATGCGCGATACGAAGGCCTGCACTTGGTCCTTCGTCATCTCGAGTTTTACCGCCTTGAGCCCGGTCTTCGGCTGTGCGGCTTGACGAGGTCGGACTGCACCGCCGGGTTGGTAGACCGCGGATATCTGAGGTAGCGCCGCGTCGAAGCGCGCCTTCGCGAGAGGTTCGACGCTGCGCAGCTTGAATCCACTCGCTTTCACGTCGCGAAAGTCGCCAATGTCTGTTGACAGCGCCAATTGAATGCCGGGATGCGTCCAGGAAAGCACAGCGATGCTCAACGAACCGTCGCGAAATACCTCATTCACTGAGGAATCTACATTCGCGTACCAGAGCTGCTCCTTTTCGACGAGTTCTCCACCTTCTCCGACGACCTCGGTGTAAACCTCGACCATGGCTTGGAAGGGGTCAGACATGATTGCCTCGAGTGCATTGAGGCGTTTCTCCGCGTAGTCTCTACGGCCAAGGTCGTGCTCGGTAGGACCATGAAGTCCACTTCCAGAAAGGACTGGTGAACGGAAACGAGCGAGTTCGTGTTGCGCGGATCGAACTGCAGCTTCCGCATTAGCTTGGTCGCGAGTGATCCGCTTGCCCAACTCGTCGTGGTCTATCGGTGCGTTCATGGTTGCCCTCATCAATCCCGGTGAGGGTAAGCGCGGCGCGTATCTCTTGACAAGCCAGTCTGATGATGCTTCTTCTGGTTTCTCGCGCGCGCGCGCGAGGCCTGTCTCTATCTGATGCCGTCCGCGCAAGTGCGCGCCTGATCCCTCATGACAGCGTAGTCCACCAGCATATCCGCGATTGCCGACCCCTCCGGCAGAAGGGCCAGTTCCTCGGCCGCCCGCGCCTGGAACTTGCGGCTGTACTCTACGACGGGCGGACATGCCCCGGACTCGCCGCCCTCAGAACCGACCGTTGCGCAGCCGGCCAGCAAGCTCGTCGCGATCGCGAGGACGGCGAGCCGCCGCATCCAGCATCCGGCGTTGAACATCATTGGTTTCCTCCAAGTTTTCGAGACGTTCGGCGAGGCGGCCCGTGCGTTCGCCGGAGCGCCGGAGTGCGAACAGGAACAGGAGCACTGTGAGCGCGATGGCGCCGTAGCGCAGAGCCGCCCGGGTCCACGGGTTGGTGGCGAACCCAGTGAGGAGCGCACCAATCATCGGCGGCCCCGCTTCCAATCGTCCAGCCGCGCGTAGATCGTGATCGCGATCCCACCGAGCGCCAAGCCGATGAACACCCAGCGGAGCGTGTCGAGATATGGCACGAGCGGCAGGATGGCGGACTGGGTCTCGGCCAGGACGCTCTGCGCGACCTCCACGCCCGCAGCACCCAACGTCGCCACACCGGCCGCCCCGCCGCCCTTCATGGTGCGGCTGTCGGCCAGCACTTCGCGCGCGGGCGGCGTCTCGGCTGCAAATGCTGTCGCCCGGACCGGGAACCGCTCGCCCCACTGACGCGCGGGCCCAAGGTCGATTTGGATGAACCCCGAGCGCGGATAGAAGCCGAAGCCGAGGAATCCGACCTCGCGCGCCGCCGCCTCGAACGCCACCGGGTCGAGGTTCGTCATGGCGATATCGAAGGCGCCGCCGTCCATGTGCTTCGACCGGGTGGCGCCGCCAACGGCACGGTTGTGCTCGGGGCTGCGATAGGCCGAGCGCACGATCAGCGGCTTGCCCAGCCGGTCGCGCAGCGCTTGCAGCTTGTCGAGCGCGGGTTCGTTGATGAGCAGCTTGCCGGTGCCGCGGCAGGCGATCTCGGCGGGCGAGAAGTTGGGCCAGCGCCAGGTGCCCTCAGGCAAGTCGCGCCAATGGCGGTGGAAGGTCTTGGTCATGAGAATCCTCCGAAAACGAAAAACCCGCCTCAAGGGCGGGCGCGGTTGGGCTGATGGATGGGATGGTGAGCGGCTACGGGCTGCCGCCGAAGATCTTGAGCTTGATGGCGATGCCCGCGAGCAGCGCCAGCATGACGCCAGTGGTGATCATGCGGACGGCGGTCTGCATCGCCGTGCGCCGCACCAGACGGATGCAATCCACGAGGGAGCGCAGATCTCGGATGTCGAGCGCGGCCTCGTCGCCGTCGAGACCGACATCGGCCAGCGCGCGTTTCGCGCCTTCCTCGGCCGCCCGCGCGAGGATCGCCTCGAACTCCGGCTCGGGCATGCGGACGTGGCCCTGATCGTTGCGGCGTACCGTCATGGCATCCTCCTCGTCAGCCGATCTTCGCGCCCCAGAAAGAGGTGTGGTTGGCGGCGAAGTAGCCGTCGGCCGCGCGGAAGTACCCCTGGAGTTCGACGGTGTCGCCCGCTGTCAGCGGCACCATGGTCTGCAGCCAGAGCGCCGTGGCATCGGAGACGTGAGCCCCGCTGATCTCCCCAAATGAGCCGCGGATCTCAGAGCCCGACCCGAAAAGAGTTGAGTGATTTCAGTCAGTTGTGATTCTGTTCGGTTGCGACACTGAACGAGGATCACATGCCCTGGACCAAAATCACTCGACGGGATTATGAACGGCGTGGCCGC
>Ga0208112_101214_pt1 | contig 10196 bp, 4 predicted proteins | sample HotLakConsoUCCLE_FD_184736 | JGI IMG/M metagenome (GOLD analysis project Ga0208112, IMG submission 184736) | Hypersaline microbial mat communities from Hot Lake, Washington, USA - Hot Lake Consortium UCC-LE (SPAdes) (version 2) ... | reverse complement strand
AACCTCCTCAAGGTGGTCTCGCCAGCAGACCACCTTGAGGAGGTTCTCCACTCACTTGGAACGACGATCACCGATCTCCCATCTGCGGCTCAAGCAGCATTCGTGGCTCGACAAGCGTACACCGTAGCTTTCCTCGATCAGGTCGCGGAATGGGCCGGCCGCGCACCAAAGAAGCTAAAGCGAACGGTCGCCTCGACCGTGGTGGAGATCATCGGCAGCCACGGCCAGACCGCAATGACGATAGAGACCTGCCAGGTCTGGGTCTTGGCCGACGGTGCCATCGTCGGAGGAGAACCTGTGAAACCGGTGGCGGTCGAGCCGTACCCCGGTTTCGAAGAACCGCGCATATTCGCCATCCCGCATGTGCTCCCGGATCCAGAAACCGGTGAGTCTGTTGATGTGCTGGAGGGACAAGAAGGTGCTTCTTACCTCAAGCTCCAAACGAGTGCACGGCAACTCCAGATGTCGCAGGAAACGCGGGCGAAGAATGTGGTCCGCGTCTGGAACAATCGTAATAATGTAGCGACTTGGGCGCTCCAAGCTTTGCATGGTGTGAGTGCTGCCAGCTTCATTTTTGGCGAGTTGCGTTGTCCCTCACTGACCGGCGATCACCTCGCAGGTGCCGAGAGGCTCCACCTATCGGACACCCCCCTAGTTCGCGCGCTCGAGCATTGGGCTCGCCACAGAGTAGAAGAGCTGGCGAACGACCTCCATCAGGCAATGGCGGAAAAGACAAACCCGAAAGATCGTGAGCGAGCAAGGAGCGCGCTTAGCAGCATCCGCGATCTGATGCGGCGCTTCCTCGACGCCGACGCTGCCGGCGGGACTGCGGAAGGTGCTGAAGCAGGCGGCGGATCTGGTGCCGGATCCAAGGGGCAGCGCGGCGAAAGGGATCGCGACAGCTACGGGAAACGCGTGGACGAGATCTTCTTGGAAAACGGTCGGGGTGACCTCGCGCTTATCTGTGGGACCAAGGTACCCTTGATGTATCGTTGTCTCGAAATCGACGGAGATGGAAACTCCCGCCCGGTCAAGAACACACAAGTGAAGCTTGCCTGCATGCCCGAAGATCAGTTCCAGCTCGATGCTGAGGGCATGATTTTGGCAGCATATGCGGGTGTTGGTGAAATCTGGTTGGAAACCGTAGATGGCAGCGTCTCGTCCAATCACGTGGAAGTGTGGGTCGGAGAGGCAAACGACGTGGCATTCGACCCACCATCCGAAAGCCTGATGCAGGGCGAAAGGCGCCAGCTTCGCTTCACTTTTGAAACCGACGACGGTCCGCTTGACGAGGCGCTTATCGATGCTGAGGTGCTTGAATCCGAGATGGGACGAATTGGTCGACACGGGCTATTCACAGCCGGCCTGCAGGAAGGCGACTCGACAGTGCGTGTGCGCTTTGGAGCGGCCAGTCACGAGTTTCGAGACTATAAGGTGAGCATCGGCGCGGAGAGGGTGCCACCGCCGGAGGGCGCGGGCGAACACGGTACCGACGTCCCAGAGATACTATTCTGCGGAGATGAAGCACCAGGAATGGCCGAGTATCCGCCGGAGCAACGTACGGTTCCGGGGGGGGCAGAGCTGCCCACGATCATAGAGGATCCCTTGTTCCCAAACGTCGTTTGGATCAATTCAAGCAGCAAAGAAGCTGTGCGTGTCAGGCGCAGTGGGGGCGGCTCCAGCGGGGTCGGAAAGGTGACTTCCAAAACATTTATGCATTTCGTCGCTCTTAAGTGCTTCGACATCCTCAAGCGCCTGCACGTACGACAGCAGATAGCGGGTGGCTCGGTCACGGAATACCAGTACATGCAATATGCCGCAGAGGCAGAGATGGAATGCGCAGAGTTCATTGATGCGGCTTGGGAACTAGGCGACAAAATGGTGACGAGGGAAGGTCTTGCAGATGGCTAGATCCCCCGCATCGACGTTGACGGCCGCGCAAGAGATACTGTTCGGCGCGCATGATCTGAGTCAGTCGGGCCGAAGCGAGTTCTCGGAATGGGACCTCACAGTTTCAACATGGAAAAGAAACCCAAACCGATTTGGCTGCCGCGGTTACGAAGCCCAGTACCCTGACCACAAACGCGTGATGATGGAGATCATGGGTACTACGAAGAAAGACAACCCATTAAGAAGGGGCTGGTTTGAGAAAGTCCGGCCGAACACTTACCGCCTTACCGAGCTGGGCCTCTCCGAAGCCGAGCGACTCAGTCAGACCCGCAACGCTGACGTGCAATCGACGCGATCTCCGCAGGCCATCTACGATGCGGTGGCCCCTCTGTACCGAAGCAGTGTCTTCAGGAAGCACAGTAGAGACCCCGAAGAACCGCGGATGTGGCTTGGCGCTGCCTCTTTTCTTCAGTTGACGAAGAGCGATCCACAGCATGTAGCGGACCGCCTTCGCGCGACTGAAGCTGCAATAAAGAACGCGATTGATTGGCTGGATGAACACGGAACTGACCACATCCAGCGCGGCGTTTCAGGTGGGAGTGAGGCCATCTCCAGAAACAGCCTCCAGCAACTCAAGGATTTTTACGAAACAATACTGGACCGGTTCTCGGGGCAAATAGACGCGCTGACGAAGTCACGACGATAGCCCGCGTAGCACATTTCAAGGGCTTAGCAGGCATCGCCCGTCTCGGGCATCATTCTGCGGCCGTGGGCAATTCTGCAGCCGCGCCAGTACGTCTCTCGGTAGCACTTCCAGAAGAGAGGGTAGCTTCATCTCCGGTCTCGGAAATGGATATCTCGCTGCAGGTTGCGGTGACCTGCTGAGGATCGAACCGGCCAATTGAGTGGGCAGCGTAGGTCCAATCGGCCTCGACCGAGAGCCAGCGCCGATCGAGCGACTGCGCCACGGCGCCCGTGGTGTTGCTCCCAGCGAACGGGTCGAGGACCGTGTCGCCCTCGTCGGTGAGGAACTTGACGAAGAACTCCACCAGCGTGGAGGGCATCCGCGCTGGGTGGACCGGGGCACCCCGGTCGAGGCAGAACCTGCGGTAGCCGTCGCTGGAAAGTGTGTTGGCCGCCTTGAGCAGGTTGGTTGTCTCCTCAAGGTACTCCGCGAACCCCTTGGGGGTGATGACGCGATCCATGGAGGGGAGCGCGTCCACGCCACCGACGTTGGGCGGGATCGCCCCGTTATTGTCCGCCTTGAAACTCTCCGCGCCGATGTGGTGCTCAGACGGACGAGCCCCGGCGTTGTATTTGCCGGTCTCGATGAGGCGCTTCATGCTGGGACTGTACTCCCGCAGCACCTTCCGGTTGTCGGCCTTCGGACGCGGGTTCGGCGACATCCACCAGATGCGGGTGAAGGCGTCCTTGACCCGCGACCGCTCCTTATTCACCCACTCGATAGGAGACGGCAGCCGGGCCGGGTTGTACCAGATGAACTCCTGGCAGAGGTGCAGGTCACCCTTCTTGAGGAAGCGCAGGAACGCCTCCAGGACGTGGGTGGACATCGTCGGCTGGCCAGGCATCCAGGCGTTGCCGATCTCAATTACGATTGAACCGTCGTCGGTCACAATGTCCCGCAGGAGGGGAGCGAACTTGGCGAACCAGCGAATGTATTCCTCCCCCTGCAAGTTGCCGTAGCTCTTCTTGGTGTTCAGGGGGAATGGCGGCGACGTGAAGGCGAGCTGTACCTTGCCCGCGCGCTCCTGCAGAGGCCGGCTCTTGAGCACCTTAAGGGAGTCACCACAGTAGGCCGCCCCGAGGTCCGTCTCGTAGATCGGCGTCGAAGCGCGGCGCCCCTCCCTGAGTGCCTCGGCGATCGCTACATCGTGTGTCTTCCCCCATTCCGCCATGTCGTGAATCTGTCTCCGTATGCTTCCGGCCCACAATATATACGGTGCCAGCTGCCGTAAACTCCGAAATCTGGTCAGCTGAGCCTGTCGCGACGGTTCCTGCTCACCCGATCGACAGCTACGCAGTGATGCTGCAGGCGCGTCTCTCGAATGCGTGAGACCGGCCTCTGCGCGCTACCTTGCCCCGAGCGCACAATATGCCAACTTCTCGCTCACCGCTGCTTTCGAACCCAGTCGCAGCAGGCGCAAACGCGACTCCAATCGAAGCAATTTCGAAGACTAAATTTTCTTTCCCTCTTACAAGGACTTATAAGAAATTCACCAAATCCGCGCAGTCATCAGGTCCGGAGAATATCGGCCATGAGAGACCGCTTGCGTGCCTCCCGGCACCACTGCCAGTGCTCAGCCCCTCCCGCATAACCCTCGAAAACAACGGAAAAATCTGGCCGCAGCCGGATCGGGAGAACGCTTTCTCAAGGGCAAGTGGCGGAGGGGAAGGGCCTGATATCCAACCTTCTCCGGATATTAAACCGTTGTTCCTAATGCCTATTTCCGGCTCGCAATGCGTCGTCGAAGTGCAGTCCGTCCACCGCCGTGCCCTACAACTGGAACACTTTCATTTCGAGATCGACGCCGATGACCGCAGCCTCTCCTATGAGTAATTCGCCGTCAGCTCGTATCCTGGCACACAAACTTGGCCCATTGCAAAGTCGTCAGGGTAGAGCTGCATCCAACCTAACACCACTCACAAGCACCAGCTGTCACAGAGACTACACCTCGCCAACCTCGATATACTTTGCCCAAGCATCAAACAGGCCCTCGGGAAATCCACCTTTCTTCAAGTGCGGCTGGCTAATCGAGTACAGCTCACGCGTCCCGATGCACCCATCTCCAGAATACCTGATGATGGCATCAAGGTAGCGATCAGTGTCCGCCAAGAATTCTCGCGAGCAGAGAGATAGCAAAATCCCAAATGCGGCGGGTGACATCCTGATATCATCGAAAGTCACCTCGTCAATACCCATCGCCCAAGGGAAATCGACAATAATTCCTCGCCCATCCATCTCTATCGCAGAACTTACAGGGCCAACGTCCTTGCCAAAAGAAAAGCGCACTCCGATATCCTTGCTCTTCCGAAGCCGGATCTGATCTGATTCTTCGCTTTCAAAACTGGGTTGATAGGTTTGCAAACTTACGCCGAATAGAAAGCTCTCAATCACAAACTGAGAAGTTTCATATTCCTGTCTTAGAAGCTCTTCACGCTCGCGTTTTATAGCATCTCCAGTCAACTCCCAAATGGCGTCAACAGGGTTACCAGACTCCAGAAGAGAGATTATTTGCTTTGTAGAGAATGCCCAATACCGCTTTGATACCTCCTCGTTGATTTTTCCGAGTCCGGAACCAGAGGCAAGATAACTAAACTGACGGGACAACTCATGAAAACTTTCAGAAATGAACTTTCTCACATGGTGCCGAGCCTGCCGTTCCTTCTTCGCGCCAAAGGTTGTTTTGCCATCCAGCTCGCCCAAAGCGATTGTTGCGCTTGTGTACCCCTCAGCGATTACCGCATGGGCCTGAACCCGGTTTAGCGGCGGCACCGTCGCTTTGTTCCGGAAAAGAAGAGGTATAGCCCGTTCAACGCAACCAAAGCGTGCTCGATGAACAAACCGCACCGCATCAAAAGTCGAAGTAGCTGGGAGAATCTGCTCATCCGATGCTCGCAACAACGACACTAGGAAAGTTATTTTCCAGGTAAGATTCTCTGCAAAAGCTTCGAAATTGAATACGGAGGATTCTGTTTTCTGGCCTGAGCTTGGATAGATGGACTGAATCTCACCTATAATATTTCGCAGCGACAGACCATGGATCCACGCTAAGAAGCCAACGAAAAGCCTGAGGCATGCGTCATAGGGAGCCTCCTCATAGCGTCCAGGATCGCTCACAATCGGCTGATTGGACAGAGTCCAATCTACGAAATCAGAAATTACGGCCCTTAATTTGAACTCATCACCAGCAGCGATAATGCAGTCCTTCTCAAACCGTTGTGAGACCCGGGCGATCAAATCATCTCGGTTAGCGGCCGGATCCCACTCCATGGCCAGTCGAAATTCCGGAAGGCGAGCGATGTACTGACGATAAACCTCCGGCTGGAAAAACGCCGGCAACACGGCAAGCTCGAAAGGCAACTCCTTGTCGAAGTAGGACTTCCAAGCCGTATTCAACGCCAAAACAGCATGCCTGATATTTACAACAGTTCGTATTTCCGTGCCAGTATCGATGCTGGCACTACCGAGTGGCGTGATCTGAAAGGATCCTGACGATAGCAATTTTAGCAGTTGGTACTGGGGTTGGCTTGCGCTTTCCATTACCTGCTTGACAGCTTGAACGAGTACCCGTTGTCTCCGGATTCCTCGATCTGACGATGACGTGTCCGGCGACAATTCTGGAGGATCTTTTTGCCCTTTAGCTGCGCCATCAACGGTCTCGGAAAGCTGCTTGTTGTAGAGCGTCTCGAAAAAGAACTCAGATATGGCCTCATTCACCGTACATCCGGGCTTTCGTAATGATCCAACTGTAGATCCGGTTCCCCCCAGAAACCGGACACAATCCAGGACGCTTCTAGTAAACGGATAGCTCAGCCTCTCAACTGCAGAGAACCGCATAAGGCGAGTTTGGGTTGTTGCAGGATCCGAATCGTACGCGCCTGAAAAAGCAGTCTGGAGCGGACCAGGTGGCAAGAGTCCCACTTCCTCTTCGAGCAATAGCGCCTGCTTACGTTGCTCCTGCAGTCGTGCGAGGCTTCGAGCGTCGCTCTGGTGGAGCAATGAACTCCTTACATCACCCGAGGAGCCATAGAACGCCCTGACTACACCCTCGAAAGAACGCTCCTGTTGAGGATCGAGATACCAGAAAACCTGCGCGGGGCGCGGACTGTATCGCTGGTTCAGTCGGCCGGCACGACCGCTCATGTTGACGAAGTCGCACCGTGAAAGGAGGATCGATTCAGGTTTACCTGTAGGAACTCTTTCATTCTCGGGGAACATTACGCTGAGTAGAGCCACATCATTTATCTGCAGGTTAACCCCATAGCTAAGTGTTTCTGTCGCAATCACGAACTCAGAACGTGCTCCGCGAGGGAGTTCTCGGCCCAAGTATTCCTCAAATGCTGCTCGCACCTTACGAGGAACATCGGCGTTATGAATAAAGATACCGCCCTCGGCGCAGCGTTCAATATCTTGAACAAAGTCTGTACTTTCCACGTCATCAAGCGCATCAGTCAGTACATGGGCACCGTACCTATTCACCGTGAGTTCTTTTGGATCATTGCCAAGTTGGAAAATCGGTTTCTTCCGAACTTCATTCTTAAGCATTCTAGCAAACTCAAGAATGTCGAACTTCGAGCTCATGAAAATTAGCAATCGTCGCCCTTCAGGATTATTATTTAGCCAAGAGAGGCAGAATTCTTTCTGATACTGGAACCTCTGGCGTTTTGCATCAAATCCATAACCATCTCCAATTTGTGAGACGCCGCTCTGAAAGGTCGCAAAGCGCTTCGTTAGATTCTGTACATCGCCTTCACTTATTAGAAGTTGTTCGTCCCGACCAAATTTTCGGAGATCAAGGACAGCTGGCTGCGTTGTGTCTAATCTACCCGGAACTACGACGGAGTGGACGATCTCCCGTGCGCGGCCGGAATCTTCGAGCATAAGTGGTGCTACAACATCACCTGTGCCGTCATCATCGAATGACAAAAAACGACGAATGGAGTCTCCTGGCGCTTCAGTTGTTATGATGACAACTCGCAGAGGATTATCTTTATTGACACTGTCGATTCTCCGAAGCTTTTCGATCCGGATCTTAGCCAAAAGACACTCAACGACGCCGCCCCGATGCAAGTCATCGAGCATGTGGAATTCATCAATAATAACAAGGTTCAACTTTGACAGAAGATCTTGCCCAGCAGTGAGTATGATGTTGGCCTTCTCATAGACTGTCGCAGCAATATTGAAATCACCGCGAGTAAGTGCTCCATCAGATGCATTATCGTCGCCAGTTGATATAATAACCGGTTGAAATTCAGCATCCCGTTGGTTTATCGAAGGAAATTTCAGCTTCCATTCCTCGGCTCTTTCCTGTGCTAGTGCCTTGGTAGGTGCTACATATAGAATTCTAGCCCGAGGAAATTCATGCGTACGCGCCATGCCGAACAAACACTCGGCCAGCGTAGTCTTCCCCGATGATGTTCCGCCGGAAAGAATTAAGTCGCGAAACGGATGGTCAATAAGGTTATGCCGAGAGTCCCAGAAACTCTTTTGTAAGGCGGTCAACGGAAAGTCACTGCTTTTTGCGTAGTCGTAGACTGATGTCATATTGTGGTAATAGCTAAGGTTTTTTTCCCAACACCAGTTTCGGAGATCGGCCAGTTTCTCGTTCCAACGCAAATCCTGCGGCTCAGGCGTATGCGGGCTTACCAGGTAGTGACCATACTCCTTTTCTTCGTCGTCAGAACGATCGGCTTTGACTGCAACGGACCCAAGCAAATCCACTAAACTTTTGGCGACCATTTTCCAGCTTGGCCATTTGTTTATTATTAATTCTCTTAACTCTTGTGCTTTTTCGAATGTCTCATTAAACGCCTGCGACCTAGAAATCAGCATCAGCTTAATATCAGATATCAATTGATCTTCCGTTGTATCTTCCACTCGAACTAAGTTAACAAGTCTTTCGGCATCATCGCGGCCGATGACTTTGATTAATTCATGGTAAAAGCCGGAGCTCTCAGATACAATCGTAGGCAAACCAAAAGTGCACGCCTCGAGATAGGTAAGCCCAAAGTTTTCATACCAGGAATTTAGCAACGCAAAAGCGCAACTATCCATTCGCGCCTGCAGGCTTGATCCATCAAAGCTTGCGACATCCTCGAAAGGAAGCTCCAAGATCTGCGCTCGCCACGTATCTCGGATCTGAGACTTCTCAGAGGCAAGAACTGAGTCGCTTCCCTTCGCTCCAACGGCAAAGAATTTGATATCGTTGGTTTGAAGTGTGGAAATTTGCTTCGATCTGAACGCCTCTCGCCAAGCGCTTGCGGAAACGCGAATTTGTTTCAGGGAGTCACTAACCGGATCGAGTCTTCCGAAAGAGATGGCATTGAAATGATCAGCCTTTCTTGCTCGGGACTTCATGCTTGGAAGGCCTGGTGAAATGGAAGAGATTCTCGGGTGGAACTCACTATGAACTATCGATCGGAGGTATCCTTCGGAGAATGAACCAACCGCGATTGAAATATCGGATTCCTCAATCATTTCTCTTTGATATTGGATTTTTCTTTCAAGCTCAGTATCGGTTTTTCCTTTCCGTTTCTCGCTTCTGCCATATGCGCTATGAAAGAACGTCGCGATCCTTGCCTCAGGTGCCCAGTCGGAAATGTCCTCTAGTATTGCCTTACAGAAGATATCGTGGAGGATCACGTAGTCGGGCTGGAATCTTTCGTGGAGCTTCATCCGCCCCCATGCAGCCGCCGCCTTTTCCGATGTCCACGCACCAATTTCACCTACCGTGTCAGGTGAAGCGAACTCTGAGTTCGATGTTACATACTGAAAACCGTACTTCTTACTATCTTCTTCAAGTGCCAACGTTTTGATTTGCAGGCATGCACATATTTGTATTGATTTGGTCGACGCAAGGCTGCGAACGAGATCCATGTTAAATACATCAATCCCGCCGGTCGAACTGCCCCAGACAGATGAAAAAGTCGCAATGCGCATGGCAGCCTCCCCCTTTAATCTTCACTGCGACTATGCGATGTTTGGTAGTTTGCTGTCTACGTCCAAGTGGCAGTCATTGTGACGGTTTGTGGTAGGTTTTGGCGTCGTCTGGGTCCCGTGTCGCTGGTTCTGCGTTCTTCAGAGCGGCAATCTACAGACCAGCTTGGCAACTTCATTTATTGGCGTTTGACAGGCTGCGGTGCAGCATTCGGCGCCCGTGATTTTCTGCTGTGGCCCGACGTCATACTCTGCCTTCATTGGCTCTGTGGTCTGCAATGGTACAATGGTGTGTGTGGGCGGCGGAGGTTCCGCCTTGTGGGCCCGCGACATCCTTTCTGCTGCTCAGCACCTGCATAATCCTCATGTTAGTCGTAACTTGGAGTCAACGGCAAGCCCGCGCCTGGTCGCGCAGCACGGCGTAATCGCTCAGCATCTCGCCAATGGCCGAGCCGTGCGGCAGCAGGGCCAGTTCATCGCCAGCCGTTGCCTGAAACTCCCGGCTGTACTCGACGACGGGTGCACACGTCCCGAACCCGCCCGTCTCAGAACCGACCGTCGCGCAGCCGCTCAGCAAGCTCGTCGCGATTGCGAGGACGGCGAGACGCCGCTTCCAGCATCCGGCGTT
>Ga0208112_101211_pt1 | contig 10228 bp, 8 predicted proteins | sample HotLakConsoUCCLE_FD_184736 | JGI IMG/M metagenome (GOLD analysis project Ga0208112, IMG submission 184736) | Hypersaline microbial mat communities from Hot Lake, Washington, USA - Hot Lake Consortium UCC-LE (SPAdes) (version 2) ... | reverse complement strand
ATTTTCTGCGTAAATCACATCACGAGAATCATCAAGACCCCATGTAAGAGCAACAACATCACCAGAGTATTCACCGCTCTCTTGAAGCTGCTTGAGAATAGCCGCAACAATTCGGCTATCCATACCGCCGCTAAGTAAAACACCTATCCTAGCCTTACCCTCCAGAAACGTTAAAGCTTCCGATTGCAGCCTCTGCTTCATCTCTTTTGCGATTACTTCTGGATTGAGCATGATATTACCATGCTGGGGTAGCTCAATTTGTTCCCAATCATTTGTATCTCTGGCCCGCAACATCCATGGCGTACGCTCTATGCCTTCTACAAGTGTACGAGTGGATAGAGCATAATTTTTCATCAATAAACCTAACACTGCTGTCTTATCTATAGTGTGGCCTTCGGACATGGCGTTAGAAATATGTGTATAATTTTCAATTCGATCATTTATGCGAATATAGTAAGAGCGTGATCCTAAATATTTATACATTTACAAAATCCATTATTTTCTCTTCTTTTACGTTATTTATGGCTTAATGAGATCCATCCTACTAAATTAATAGATGAAATAAAGCTGAAGATCAAGCAGCATTGATAACAAAATCTCGGAAAAGAGAATAGTTTAATTAAAAAAACAGGAAAAATATAACTATATTTTAAAAACTATATTGATAATATTACCTCTGAAAATAGAATACTTTATGTTTATTATGAAGCTATTGAATCTTTATCTAAGAATTTCGAGCCAAAGTTCTGCAACGCGCTTCTCAGAGAAATCTTTTTTGACATATGTAGCTTTCTCACCAAGCTTTATTCTTAAAGTATCATCGGCTATTAATCTAACCATGCCAGCCTGCAAACTATCTAAAGGCACTAAAAGGCCATTAACACCGTCCTGAATAATATCTCGTGGACCAGTATTGCAATCGACTGCAACACTAGCATTACCAGATGCCATTGCTTCCAGAAGCACATTTGGGAAGCCTTCATAACGTGAGCTCAATACAAAAATGTCCGCCCGGTCATACCAATCAGAGACATTTCCTGCACGGCCTGGCAGAAAAACCCGATCCGAAATATTATATTCATTAACTACACGCTTAACCGAAGCACCCCCACCACAAATTGCCTCTGATTCTGGATCAACACCTAGAATTACTAGATCCCACTCTGGCCAGTCGGAAGCCAAGCCAGAGAACGCAAGTACAAGTAGGTCAAAACCTTTCTGATCAGGCTTACTTCCTACGGCTAAAATCACTTTGCGACCTGGTTTAAGAATATTGTTCGGTTTAATTTCAGGATTGAATTTAGCAATAGGCCAGGCTACAGGGTTAGGTATTACGTGTAGATTATCTGCACCAGTGTTATTTCTTAGCCAGTTTGCTGTCTCATAGGTCTGAGCAATATGACCATGCGCAAATCGATATGTGATACGCCGCAATAATGCCCAGGGAAGACTAATAGGCTTGTCCCCAGGAAAATTGCGCTCTGATCCGAATACTCTTATATTTAACTTTAAGGACGCCACTATTGCCAATATAATAGAAGTTGTCATCATAGCAACAACTACATCTGGCTGCTCATTCCTTAAAACATGGCGTAAGACCTTCCAACGGCGATAAGTCGCGTATAACTTTCTATAACCCCAATTGCTACCACCTAAACCTAATGGAAATCGAACAACACGAGAGTCTAAAGGATAAAAGTCTCGTTCTTCCGTGTGCATCGTGACCAAGCCAACCTCATAGCCTTTATCGACAAAATAATTAGCTAAAGTTACTGTAACTCTTTCTGCACCGCCACTTGAGAGAGAATTTATAATAAAGAAAACTTTCAAAAAAACACCGCTTGCTATAAATATAATTAGTGGGTTTTGACATATTGATGAACTTTACAGTACAAGCTCAAAATATAATCAATATATGTATCTCTAGAAAATCTCATCAATGCAATCTCATGAGACTTTCGAGCCATATAATCTTTTAAATTAACGTCTTTTGATAATGCGGAAAGCTTATAAAAAATATCATTTTCATCAATACTAACCATGCATCCATTTCCGTCAAAAAACTTTTTTTTGCTAAGCCCCTCATCGGATAAAAGCAAAGCATTTCCATAGATCATAGCTTCCAATACACTTTGAGAAGGATAGTTGTCAGGTTCTATTATAGAAACAAACACACAAGATTTACTAAGTTCGTCAGACAAGTATTTAGTATAGCCAACTTCAGCACGAGAAGATTTTATATGATCAAGTAAAATTCTACGTATTTCTTCTTCATCAGGCCCTTCACCACGTATGGTAATACGCCATTCAGGGTTTTCATCTAGAAAACGACTAGCAACTTTGGCAAAAAGAACCCCGTGTTTACGTGGAACTAGTCTATGAGCGAAGACAATTAGCTTCTCCTTCTTTTCCATATCCGGATACCCGATAACTGATGGATCAAGGTTAGGAAACATAAGCGGGGCCATTAAGATTTTTCGTTCTGGTAAAGCTTGTACTAGTTTCTCGTACACACTTTCACTAACAGCATGAAGTATCATATCTTTTGGCACGGTTCTCGATTTTCTGATAACCCTTTCTGCCCAGTCAGGGCTGGTGACTTCGAATAATGCTGGCCCCGGTACACTGTTAGCAAAATGGGTACTCATTGAAACATGCCAAAGAGTGATCCCCATATTTTTCTGAATTTTTTTTAAATATAATTTACTTGTAAAGTAGAAAAGAAAGCGAAAACCAAAGACAGACCATAAAGTATAAGCACGCGTCCTACCACGCCCAAGCATTTTAACCCACCAAGGCCATTGAAAGCTTACTACATTCGGTATACGGTGGCCTTTGATTTGTTCTAAAGCCATTGCATCACTTTTTTCCAAAAGCACAATAGCTGATATACCACGCTCATTTAAATCAGATACCAAAGCAAGAAAACGCTTTTGAGCTCCTGTTAAACTACTTGACTGCCAGCAAAAAGCAACTTTACCGTTTTGATCATTCATTTAAAAGCCTATCAATAAACGGGTAAAATACTTCCATCAGGATTTACAACTTTCACTTCAGACTCCATTTTATAACCTGTAGCACTCAAAACAGCATCGCCGACTTCACGAATTAAACAAATCATGTCCTCAGCACAAGAACTGCCAGTATTAACAAAAAAGTTAGCGTGCTGTTTTGAAACTTCTGCGCCCCCAATTTTATAGCCTTTAAAACCTAGTCTTTCTATAACAGAACCTGGAGCCCCAATCTCTGCGTACATTTCAGGGTTACTTTTAAATACAGAACCACAATTGAACTGTTTTCTAGGAAATTTACTACTGCGCTCTTTCAGAATTGCAAGCATCTTTCGTCGAATATTATTTCGATTTCGTTCAGGATCAAAACGCAAAATTGAAGAAGCAATTATGGCATCATTATGCTGGAATATAGACTGACGGTAACCAAACTCACAGGATCTGCCATCAAAGGTTAGTAATTTCCCGTTGGTATCTACCGCCGTCACTGATACCACCGCACTGCCAATTCCTTTACGTTGACTCCCACCGTTCATACAGATCAATCCACCTAGAGATCCAGGAATACCACATGTATGCTCTGCGCCCGACAGACCAGCCTGCATAATTTTTCTTGCAAGAGTAGGTATCCAAATACCAGCCTCAGCAGTTACTGTATCTTCTGTTATCGATAACTTAGAAAGTCGCGATCCAATCCGGATACAGATTGCTCGGAGACCTTGATCAACAAAAAGGAGGTTTGATGTGTCTCCGATAACAACGCTGGGTAATTCTTCTTCAGCTATTAAACGGCGAAGAGCCACCAGTTGATCTAATGAGCTCGGCTCAACGACTACATCCGCTAGCCCACCTATACGCCAGCGACTCATAAACCTTAAAGGCACATCGAGATGCACTCCGGAAGGACAAATGCTTGATAACTTATATATTAGTCTGTCCAACGACATTCGACACCCAAGCTCTTCAACTTTTCTCCAAAACGGTCGTATCCCCGAAAAATCTGCCAAGCATCGTTGATAACCGTCTCTCCCTCTGCAGTCAGTGCGCATAAGACTTCTGCTGCGCCAGCACGTAGATCAAGCGCACGAACTGTTGCCCCATTAAGTCGACCACCCTGCCCATTAATGCACAACATATCACCTCTTACTTCATGTTTAAGGCCCATATGCGCTAATTCATCAGCGTAAGCATAGCGCCCTGGGAAACGCAGATCGACAATGCGAGACTCACCTTTAGCATGTGCAGCCCAAGCAGCTAGTATCGGCTGAACGTCGGAGTTAATACCAGGATGCGGCCCTGTACTGATCTCAAGTGGGTAACAAGGACCACCACGGACAATAACTGAACCATAACCTTGATAAAGCTTTGCGCCCGCTGCTTTTAGATGTGCAAGCACAACCTCCAAATCTTGATAAGGAAAACCTTCAATTTCCACATCCCCGCCAGTAATTGAAGCACCAACCAACCATGTAATAGCTTCCATATTATCAGCGATAACTTCATGTTCAGCACCACCAAGCCCCTCAACACCGGTAACTTCAATATGCTCTTGACCAAAGACACGGATATGGGCACCCATTTTCCGCAGTAGTGCAATCAGATCTAGGATTTCTGGACGGATATGTGGATTCCATATACGGGTAACTCCTTGAGCTAAGCACCCAGTAAGCAGAGCATTTTCAGTAGCGCCGGTGGAACGAATCCGCAAATGTATATCAGCGCCGACAAGCCCTTTAGGAGCGCAAGCACAAAGCCTGCCTTCTTCTTCCCATACCTCTGCACCAAGACGCTTAAGAAGGTCTACGTGCAAATCGTATTGCCGGTCACCCAGCTTGCAACCTCCTGGTAAGGGAACAGATGCAGCTCCAGTACGAGCTAATAGAGCACCCAGAATCAACAAAGTATTGCGTATAGAACGACCTGTCCAATCAAGTCTAGATGGAGGCAAAGTGTCTTGGGTCAAAATGATCTTTTCTTGACCTTGTATTTCCGATTTCTTACCTAATACCTCCAACATTTCGACATGGACTTGGGCATCCAATAGAGTGGAAGGATAGTTGGTTAATGTGACCGGTTGATCCGTCAAAAGGCTAGCTGCTAAATGACGCAAAGCTGCGTTTTTGGCACCGGAAAGACGTACTCTACCGAAAAGTGGGGCCGGAGTGACCACAAGAGAGTTTGTATTTCTCATTTTACTTATCGCCGAATTCATCGAGTTTTTTTTGAAAAAGAATAAGCCCTTGCCTTCCTCTCACAGCTTTTTCTCTGTAATCAACAAAAGAAAATTCATTTTTTAAGCTATTAATGACATAGTTCAAAGAGTTAGCCGTGCTAAAGTACGTATCGGGCGCTCCATCTACTCCAAACCAGTCACGGCGATATTCAATATCGATTCTCTCACGAACAACTACATCCTCCTCTACTGCAGTATTTTTATTTTCAATTATAGACAAAAGAAAATATCCACCTGGCTTAAGCAGGCGTGACATTTCTTCAAACCATGCCTGTTGAGTTTCTTTCTCCATATGAGTAAAAACTGAAATTGAATAAATTATATCAAAACTTTCAGCTTTAATCGGAGATGGTGGAAAATATGGGTTTTCAAAAAAGCTAAAGCGTTTATCAAGAGGAGCCAAGTGATTCTTACAAAAGCTTATTAAACTTTTATCGACATCACTTCCACTAAAATAAGCTAATTCTTCTTCTAAAAAAAACCTTGCTAGCCTTCCACATCCGACTCCAAACTCATAAACAGAAGATTTAGAATGCCAAGACGCCTTATTTTTCTTTAAAAAACTGCGTATTTCGTTAAAAACTTGTTGACCTTCAATAATAAAATCTTCAGCTAGCACAGCAGACCTTCTTACTTTGTCTCTCATCATAATAGGAGGTACTGGAACCCCATTAAAAACTAGCTGAACATTATTATAGTCACTCCTGGATATTTTATCTGCAAAAGCCCCATCAACTTTACCGCCACGTCCATAAATCTTACAAATAAAACTTTTCATTCGATTCATTTCTAACCCTCCATTCCTAACTTTTAGCTTCCTGGATTTAGCTATCTTTTAATAGTTGAAGAAACCGAACAGGAAAATCACTAGCTTTATAGTACTTCTCAACCAATATTTTTGATTTTCCCCCCATCTCTGTAAGGTTCATCTGGGCGATTTTCTCAATTTTTTTGGCAAGGTCGTTTGCATCTTTTTTTTCAAATATAAGGCCGTTTACACCATTTTCTATCGCTCCAACAACATGTTTTTCAGAAGCGCATATGACTGGAAGGCCACACGCCATGGCCTCAATTAGTGAGTTTAAGCGTGTACCACAGCGGCCATTCGCACGCATGTAGGTTTCTTCATCAAGATCACGCTTGTCGCTTACCCAGCCCGAGTATACGAATAAATGGTGATTAGAATATTCCTTTAGCATCTGATCGGGCTCAATCATAGGCATTAGCTTTACGCAGTCTTGAAGGTTGTAATCCACTATCATCTGAGAAATTGTATGGCCAAATTCTTTGGCATGAAAATCTGAATAAGCTCCATAGATGCTGAGCACTACTGGCACTCGACTTTTCAAACGCGCGACTGCCTCTATCAGAAGGTGATGGCCTTTGCGCTCGATCAATTTGCCAACTGCCATAACTCGCAACGGTTGACCACTATTTGGGTAATAAGCCTCCAGTGATGATGAAATAGGCAGCCTTGATAAATCGATACTAAGAGGAATGAAATTCACTGGCAGGGAGTTCGCTGATGAAGTAGTAGAAAGTGGATAAATAGCATTATGGTCCACTCCTATAGAAGGATCGTAAATTTGCTGACGGTAAGTCAAGAACCGGCGACCAGTTAAAATTGCTGCAAGCCGAGCAGTTCGCAGTAGGTGCTTGTTGTCACGGCGTGCATATACTGCATCAATACTGTGCCTGTAAATATAAATTACTAGCCAAATTAAAGATGGATGTCTCTTGCGATAGGCTATTTTTTCAGGTGCCAACCCTTTAAGACGAAACCAGACTGTCAGCAATTGACTAACAATGCCATCAGGAAAACCTGAAGGCGAAAGTCCATCATTTTGATCTTTAGCAACTGTGTAAGCAACAAGAATTTCTAAATTGTTCTCTTTTGAAAAAGCGAGGAGAGAGTCTTTATAATTGGGATGCAATCTTGGAGCTATATAAAGAAGTTTCATACTTATTTTCTAAAGTAGATTAGTTTTAAAAACTAGGAAAAAAGCAAAATCATTGAAAAATACAAACAATTACTTACCACTTAAACACCAGACATACTCTTATTTTAAATAATAACAGCCGCAATATGTGGTTAAATATCTTTTTAAACCTAAATTTTCACTCAAGCTAAGCCACCATGCTTCAATACAGTTGATGTTTTGTTCAAAAAAATTGATGAATTTATTTATATCATCATAAATCAAACCAATATTTTTCAAATTTTCGACAAACTCTATATAACGAGGATGATATTCCACGTCACCATTGGTGAATGCAATAACCGGGTGATTTGTATAAAGACACTCCATAAACATGTTAGCAGGATGAGTAAGGCAAATCACAAGAACACTATTTCTTACTGAATATGCAGCATCTGAAAAATTATCAAAAATAACTTCATCATCTAAATGGCATTTTATTGCGTGCAACATATCAACATTATTTTTTTCCACTTTTGAAGGCCTTGGACGAATGATTATTTCGTATTCAGGGTACCCGATCAATGCTAATTTCAGCCGTGTATATATAGCCTTCAAAAAATCTAGGTCACGCTCATATACATGTGAAGGCATCACAAGCAAAATTCGCTTTCTACCAGGAGTTGCATTTAAATATCTATCTTTAAAATTTATCAGCCTTTTCGGCTCTCCCGGCACTTGATTTTCAGCATATGACCACCCCCATGTATAAAAATAGTCGGGTAATTCTGCCTCTATATCAGTGCCTTTATGATTTTTTAACTCTCCGTAAAATGCTCCATGTTGCTGCAATGCAGTTGCTTTCCCTCTATCTATATTAGCTGAGTAAGCCACCGAAAAGCCATTCTTCAGCGACCTTGTATCCACAATTTTTTTCATACTTAAGTCAATATTGTAATAATAGCAAAAGTCTTCAACGTAGCATGCAGGTAAATGAAATATGGCACTAGCTAAATTCTTATCTTCATAGAGTCGGCTCATTTTTTTAAGCTTTTCCCTCTTGCGATAACCCTTTAGAAAGAACACACATTTATAGAAAAAATATTTTATTGAGAGCTCTAGCATTTTAAAAACAGCATTTCTCTTTACGACTTTACCGTCTTTAACTGTAAGACTCTTAGATAGAGTGACGATGTTTCTCAGTCTTCTCCATTCCAAACGTTCCTGTCTTAACTGCCCTCTCGAAATTTCTTTATGCGAGACATCATCATAGGGGATGACTTTTTCATCTATAAGACTCCCCCTTGATTTAATGGCATCACCAATATACCAATACAACGCCATCTGCCAATATCTTTTACTACCTTGCTTATGCAACCTCATTAAAATAGGAATGATATTATCTCTTAGCTCTATATACTCTTCAGTACTTGCTGTTTTGCTCATAAATCATCCTATTCTAGTCTAAAAAGACTTATTTTTTAGCAATGTAAATAGCAAGGTTTTTGTCTTTTTCTGCACTACAATACATCAATATTAGAAATATTTTATTTTGAGCAACAGGTATATCATTAAAGTTTTTTATCCATTTTAACTTTGCCAATCGCACCTAAATTACCCAAACGCTGTACCTCTGGCGCTAAAATGTATTTGCCTTCTTTTAGATCCAGGGCTTGCATCTCCGCGCCTATGAAAGCCGTGGGTGTTTACAATCACCAGGGTATTAGCTGGAACAGTAAATGCTTTTTCCTTTAACTTTAACTTCTCAAGTCTATCATCAGACAGATCCCAAGGCTGTGTTATTGCGCCATTTTTTGGCAAACTTCCAGAATACTCAAAACCAACCCTCCATAAAGAAAATTTCTGTGTTGTAGGGCAGTATACTAAAGGACCATCTTCTGGCTTAACTTCATCTAAAAAATACCAGATTTTGTAAGTGTCAAAAAAGACATCTGTGTGTCTATTGTTAACAGAGCAAGAATCTTCACCATTCTCTATGACATCAAACCAAAAAGTAGAATTTTCATTCTTAAATTCAGAACCATGCACCTTGCTTAATGATGACCATATATAACTATTGTCAACTAATTTAATTACTGAGCTTAGCCCACCCTCTTTAATATCATCGATGCTCAATCCTCTTCTTCTGACTACTGTTCCTCCATCTTCTATAGAGAGGTCTTCACCCATTTTCTCATCAACAACTTTATTGAATTCATTTAAAATCTTCAACCTAACTTCTTCTTCAAAAAAGTTCTCTATGGTAACATATCCATTTTTAAGCAAACCGCTGACTATATTTTCATCATTTTTTTCACTTTTTTTAACTGGTGTGTAAGTTGCCCTTCGAATGGACCTTACGGCTTTTGATAAAATATATCTCGCTGGCTGAAGCCCCATATAATTGCCTATATCGCTTTTTATAACTTTTTTTGTTAGTTCAGGTGTATATTTATTTACCATGTTCATCTCCTCCAAAATTTATAATACTAAATAATGCTTCCCACGATAATGCATATATTGCACTTAATCTTTATGGGCTCTTGTAAATCTTTACCAGCGATCACTTTGCCAATACTTCTTCTTTAACGGGTGTATTAGCTGAAATATCTGCAACTACTGCTTTCCCGAGAATGTTCTCCAAAAATTTGGGGGGCATACCGAAACCTGGCCTAACGCTTCTCACCGTATCTTGCGTAATTACTTCTCCAGCTTTCATATCTTTCACAAAATACAATGATCGGCGAAATTGTGCATTCCCTTGCTCACTGGATTTTCGTCCGTAGTCTACGCCACCTAAGGCTTTCCAGGCTGTTTTGCTGTCTCTGCAGAGCGCAGCCAGGTCGTCAGGCTCCAGTGAGAAGCTATCATCCGGTCCTCCGCCGTTACGGTCGAGTGTGAAGTGCTTTTCAATCAGTGATGCGCCCATCACAACGCTGGCAATAGCGGTGGTGTTGTCTAGAGTATGATCTGACAAGCCTGTAACCAAGTCGAAACGTTCCATCATGTCTGAAATCGTTCTCAGATTGTAGTCTTCTGCAGGAGCCGGATAACCGCTTACACAG
>Ga0208112_101209_pt1 | contig 10242 bp, 10 predicted proteins | sample HotLakConsoUCCLE_FD_184736 | JGI IMG/M metagenome (GOLD analysis project Ga0208112, IMG submission 184736) | Hypersaline microbial mat communities from Hot Lake, Washington, USA - Hot Lake Consortium UCC-LE (SPAdes) (version 2) ... | reverse complement strand
GGTCGAGACGCCACCGATCCACGCCTCCTGGATCACGGCGACCAGCGCCTGCTCGGAGGTCTTGCGGGCCTCGAGGAAGCCGGGGAAGTAGCTGCCTTGGCGCAGCTTCGGCACCCGAAGGTTCAGCGTGCCAAGGCGGGTGTCGAGCGAACGATCGCGATACCCATTGCGCCAGGTCGTGCGCTCGCCGCTGCGCTCATGGCGACCGGCGCCGATCAGGCCGTCGACATCGGCCTCCATGATCAGTTGCAGGACGGCCTCGGCAATACTGCGTAGCAAGTCACCCTGATCGTGCTTGGCCAGAAGCTCGGACAGGTCCATGGTCGTCTTGGTCATCGGGGTCTCCGTGTAGTCCGTGGTTGAAGTCGCCAAACTCCACCTCGACCATACACCTCGATGGCCAACCGGAATTACACCGAACGTGTCGGTGAAATTACACCACACTCGCGGACGCTACCCCGGCCCCGGACGGCCGCCTGCGGACGGCTCCTCCCAGCGAAACACTCGGTCATCGTACTCTGCGTGGCTTTCGCGACCGCCCGCACCTGCCCTGATGGTGTGCTGGTCCCCAAGCGGTCGCGCCAAGGACTACATCCGGGGATCGTCCGCATCGTCAACATAGGTGATGGTCCACGGTCCGCTGCTGTTGAGCTGGATCACCGTCTCGCCCTCGGCATAGGCGTAGTGAACCATCCCCGGCGGATAGGCGAAGAACCCGCCCGGCTCGAGCGTGGTCGTCGCCTCCGGGTCGGCCTCCGCGCCCATGCCCAGCCGGAACGTGCCGGAAATCACCGTGACGATCTCGGGCTGGGTGTGATGATGCGGCGCGATGTGGAACCCGTCGGGCAGCCTGAGCCGCATGGCGAAGACGCCGTCCGAACCCGGATCGCCGTAGAGCACGGCGTATTCCGCGCCCTCGTCGAGCGAGGCCGGGCCGGCCTCATACTCGAACGCGCCGCTCTCGATCAGCACATGGTCGTCCTGCGCCAGCGCCACCGGGGCGGCCAGGACGGCGATCGCAAAGGCGGTGCCCGCGATAGGCAGTCGGTCGTAGGTCATTGCTAATTCCTCCAGTTCCTCCTTGAAGCGCGCCCGCTCGTGCAGGCGCAGCCTTGCTTTGCAGACGGCAGGAGCGCCTCCCCGCATGTCGTTTCGGGGCGTCGAGCCGTCGATCAACAGTTTAGGGAGGTCGTTGCCATCTTGCTTGGCGATTGCTTCGGATTTTTCTGCAGGTTTCCCGATGAGGCCCATGAGGGCGCCGGGCTTGGCCGCACTCCGTCCCAAGCGGTCTTCAACGGCCACGAATTCCCCGAAGAAGCATCACGAAAGCCCCAAGCATAGGAGCGGCCTGCTGGCCTAATCTTGAGCCATCAATCAAGCTTGCAAGGAGACCAGCATGACCACGCTCGACCAGACCGCCGCCAAGCCGGCCACCCCACCGACCCATGACGCGCCCCAGGACACCGAGTTCGTGCAGTTCTGGAACGAGGTTCTGGCACCGAAGTTCATCCGGTTCCGCCATATCCTCGTCGACGGCCTGACCCGCCACAGCGAGGCGGTCTTTCCAAGACTGCCTGTGCGCGAGGGCGACCGGGTGCTGGATGTCGGCTGCGGCTTCGGTGACACCGCGATCAAGCTTGCGCACATCGTCGGCACCAGGGGCGAGGTCGTGGGGATCGACTGTTGCGACGCGTTCCTCGCCGCAGCAGAGGCCGATCGCGAGCAGGCCGGAGTGGACAATCTCCGTCTGACCCGTGGCGATGCCGAGGTTGCGCTGCCCGAGGGACAGTTCGATTTTGTCTTCGCCCGATTTGGCACGATGTTCTTTGCCAACCCGGTCGCGGGGCTCCGGAACATGCGCCGCGCGCTGCGGCCCGGCGGACGGATGACCCACATCGTCTGGCGCAACCCGGCCGACAACCCTTGGCTTTCGATGGCCAAGGAGGTCGTGCTGCGCTTCCTGCCTCCGCCGGGTGAGGACGCGCGCACCTGCGGACCCGGCCCGTTCTCGATGGCGGACGAGGCCACGGTCCGCAAGATGATGGAAGTCGCGGGCTACGAGGACATCACCTTCGATCGCGTCGACGCGCCGGTCCTCGTCGGCCATGACGTTCGCGACGCGATCGAGTTCCAGCTGGCGATCGGCCCCGCCGGTGAAGTCTTCCGTGAGGCCGGCGAAGCGGCGGAGGCGCGACGGCCGGAGATCGAGGCGGCTCTCGCCGAGGCGATCCGCGCACAGACGACCTCGGCCGAAGGGATCATCATGCCCAGCTCGTCCTGGGTGATCGGTGGCTCGAATCCGGGCGGGCGCGCGGGCTGAGGGCCCGGGCGTCCTTGGCGGAGAGGCTCCTTTAGGATATAATCGTACCTGTCCATCGGTGTTCGGACCCCGCGCATGTCCGCCACATGGTCGCCACGGTGGCCCGGCCTCCGTCGATGGCAATAATGCCTGCGCGGCTCCACGACCGGAACCGGAGCCCGCCAGACCCGGGAGCCGCTCATGAGCCGCTCGACGGTTTCACGATCAACCCCTGAAGATGCCGACGGTACGCTGCGCTTCGGCCCGTTCGAGCTTGACCCGGAGCGGTTCGAGTTGCGCCGGGACGGGCAACCCCTGCCGGTGGAGCCACGCACCTTCGATCTCCTTCGGTTCCTTGCCCAAAACATCGGACGAACGGTCACGCGGGACGAGATTCTGAGCGCGGTCTGGCAGGACCGCATCGTGTCGGACGCGGCGCTGAGCAGCCAGATCCGGGCAGCGCGGCGCGCCCTTGGCGACGATGGCGAGGCGCAGCAGTTGATTGTGACCGTGCACGGGCGTGGATTTCGCCTGCGCCGCCAGAAGGCGGACGCACCGGAGGGCGAGGACGCCGGGGCCATCAGCGGCGCCGCGACCGGGCGCAAGGGTCTTCCGACCCTCGTCGTCCTTCCCTGCGTCAGCCTCGATCCGGACGGACGCGGTGCCCTGCTGGCCCTGGGGATGACCGAGGACATCATCACCGCACTGTCCAAGACCCGCTGGCTGAATGTGATCCCCCGCAGCACCGCCGTTGCCCTGAGCAATACCGCCAAAGAACCGGCCGAAATTGCTCGGGCAGCCGGAGCGGACTACGTCGTCACCGGCAGCGTCCGCCGTGACGGCAACCGGGTGCGGATCGCGGCGCAGACGATCGACGCGCATGACATGCGCTGCCTCTGGAGCGAGAGCTTCGACCGCGACATGGCCGACATCTTCGAGTTGCAGGACGAGATCGCGCGGCTTGTCTCCGCGCGCGTCGCGACCGAACTCGGCATCACCGAACAGCGGCGCGCCGTGCGCCAGCCGCGCAGGAACCTCGGAGCCTGGGACCTCTACCAGCTAGGCTCGCTCCAGTTCTACCGCTTCACCGATGAAAGCAACCGTCGCTGCCAGCGCCTGCTGCGGCAGGCGCTGCAGCAGGATCCCGACTTCGGCAGTCCCCATGCCCGGCTCGCCTATGCGATGATCCTCGAGATGGTCTATTTCGATGGTGCGCGGGACCAGGCAAAGATGGACGAGGCGCTGGACCTCGCGCTCCATGGCGTGGCCTGCGACGATCAGGACGCGGGCTTGTTCTTTGCGCTCGGGCGCGTGCGCCTCGCCCGCTGCGAATACCGGCTTGCCATCGACGCGCTGGAGGAGGCGCTGCGGCTGAACCCCTGTCACGCGCTTTCGTATTGCGGCCTCGGCGACTCGCTGGCCTACGAAGGACGGCTCGAGGAGGCGATAGGCCAGTTCCAGGTGGCGATCGAACTCAGCCCCCACGACCCGTTCCGTTGGGCCTTCATGTCCTATCGCGCGCTCGCCCACCTCTTCGGCGGGGAATTCGACGCGGCGGCCCACTGGGCGCGCCGCGCGACGCAGGTGCCGAACGCGCATTTCTGGGCCGATGCAAACCTCGTGTCCGCCCTCGGCCATCTCGGCGACCGGAAAGAGGTGGCGCAGGCCGTCGATGCGCTGAAGCGGGCGCGGCCGGATTTCTCGCGCAGCTTCGCGCGGGAGCGGCTGTTCTACATCAAGAACCCGGCGCAAATCGATCGCTTCATGGAAGGGTTGCGCCGCGCCGGTGTTGACGCCTGAACGCGCCTCCGGGATGGCATCGCCTCTCCGTCACCCGTCACCTCCGTAACAGTCGAAAGCGGTCACGATAAGCGGCTGGCGTCATGCCGTTGTGGCGCTTGAAGATGCGGCGGAAGAACTCCGCATCATCGTAACCGACCGCAACGCCGACCCGCTGGATGGACGGTGCGCCCTCTTCGAGCATGGTGCGCGCGGCGGCCATACGCAGCATCTGATGGTAGACCCGCGGCATGTGCCCCGTGGCAGCCTTGAACCGGCGAACGAGGTTGCGCCGGCTCATACCCGCAATGTCCGCGAGGTCGTCGACGCAAAGATCGCTAGGGAAGTTGGCGCTGAGGTGATCCTCGACCATCCTGACCTTCGCGTCGTCATGGGGGCGCGCGAGAGGCAGGATCGCATAGCCGGACTGGGTAAGGCGCGGCATGTCGAGCAGGAGCGCCCGGGAGCACTCGACCGCCACGCGGTGTCCGCAGAGCCGCTCCACCAGATAGAGGCTGAGATCAGTCGCGGCATTCACTCCGCCGCCGCAGTAGAGCCCGGAATCCTCGGTGATGAGCAGATCGGTTCGCCACTCCACATCCGGATAACGGGCTCGGAACGTGTCCGCGACACCCCAGTGGGTTGTGGCTCGGCGACCGTCGAGGAGCCCCGCCTCGGCCAGAAGGGCGACGCCCGAGCAGACGCCGGCCACGAGCGTGCCGCTCCGGTATCGGTTGGCAAGCCAGGGCAGCAGCGCGGCGTGGCGGGACATCCACTCGTCCGGCAACGTCCCCGAGGCCGAGACCATGACGAGATCGGCAGCGCCGATATCCGCAATTGCAAACTCGGGGGCGATACGCAGGCCATAGGCGCTCTCGACTGGCTGGCCGTCAATCGACGCCGTCCGGACACGGAACTGCGGATCGGGTCTGGCGCCCTGCATCTCGTTCCACATCGCACCGGCCGACGCGAAAACCTCGATCGGTCCGATGGCCGTCGACGCGTAGCCCTCGTTGACGAGAACGACCACGACCTCCAGCTTGTCGTCGCTTCTTGCCATGCTCCCTGGTCCGCTACGTGAACGCATGATGGCGAAAAAGGCGCGGAATTTCCAGCCGAGCGACGGCGGGTTGCACGTTTGCCCCTGCTGTCTGGCCGGATCACCGGCTGTCATCGCGTCGCCCGAGGGCCCATGATTCAACCATCCACCCAAGCCAAAGGAGGAGAAAATGGATCTCTACATCATCCGCCGTCACGGCCCGTGGGCAAACGAAGCAGAACTCGAAGCCACTACCAAAGAGTCGCTGCGCGTCGGCGAAGAGATGAAGGACCGGCTGCGTTGGATCCGCAGCTACGCCGTCACGGAAGAGGACGGGCGCCTCGGGTCGGTCTGCATCTACGAGGCTGAAGACCCCGATGCCATTCGGGAGCACGGCCGCCGCATCGGCGCGCCCAGCGAGGACTTCCAGAAAGTCAGCGTGACGGCTGTAAAGCGACCCGACCCGCAGCCGGTGGCATCGGTCTGAGCCTCGGTGCAGGCGGCGTGCCCGGAGCCGACATGACGGCGCCGGGTGCGCTGCCCCGTTCACCACGAACGGCTCCGCTGCCATGACCCACATAGACGCCCAAGGAGACCCGATCCCAGACCGTGCAATGGCCATAACGCGCAGCCGGCCCCCCAGGGACCAAGGTGGAAATGCCGCGACGCGGCCCTCGCCATTTCACCCCGCGCGTGCTCCTGTCCCGGGCCGGAACAGGAGCCGGAGGGTGGTGCGCACCATCATGATCTGCGCCGGCAGGATCGCGCTGTTTCCGGTCGCCCGGGCGAGGACCATGCCGCCTTCAATGGCCGTAGAGACCATGTCGGCCACGGCATCGAGATCGACCTCTTCGGCTGGCTCGTATCGCTCGCAGATCGCGTCGAGGCACGACCGGAAGCGCGCCCGCCAATCGAGCACGATTTCGTGGTAGAGCGCGTGCACGTCGGTGTCGAAGAGCCGCTCCTGATAGCAGAAGGTCGCAACGAGGCAGCCCGGAAAGGCCTCGGGCAGGTCGGCCACCGTCTCGGCAAGGAGTTTCAGCCCGATCAGGAACGCCTCGAGAGGATCATCCGACAACTCGCGTCCCCGGGCCAGAACATCGTCGAACAGGGCGTTGTCGCGGGCGAAATAGCGTTGGAGAAGCGCAAGGGCGAGCGCGTTCTTGTTCGGGAAATGGTAGAAAAAGCCGTTCTTCGTGATCCCGGCCTCCGCGACGAGTTCCTCGATCGACGTCGCGCCAAAGCCCTTCTCCAGAACCGCCCGCTCCGCGATTTCGAGCAGTCGTTCCCGCGTGTCCGGGCCGGACCGGTGATCGCTGATCTCCATTCGCCGCACCTCGAGTCCAGTTGACGCGAGCAAAATGCGCGCCTGAGGACAGCGGTGCAAGTCCGCGACCGATCAGGGCATTGAAACGGAGGAATGATTTTTTTCAGGTCCTGATAGACCGCAGGCACACTGGAGAGGTCTGGCGTCCGCGGGGCACATTGTCCGGACTTGCCGGGACGCGGCCATCGCCAGCAAGTCGGTGCCCGACCCCGGGGAACTCACTCCAAGGAGGATGCTCATGACCATGACATCGCAGACCACACACAACACCCGATCGACCTGGATCGGTCGTGAGGGCGTTGCAGCACTTGCGCCGAAGGTGTCGGGGGATCTTCTGCGCCCGGGCGACGACGCGTTCGACGCGGCGACGGAACTCTGGAACGGCACGATCCGGCGGCGACCGGCGTTGATCGTCCGCCCCGCTTCGACCGATGAGGTTTCGGCCGCAGTGCGCTTCGCGGCCCGGGTCGGGGCGCCGGTGGCGGTCCGCTCCGGGGGGCACAACGTCGCCGGGTTCGCCATGTGCGACGACGGCGTCGTCATCGACCTGTCGGCGATGAACAGCGTCGACGTCGATGCGGAGCAGCGGCTTGCCCGTGCGGGCGGCGGCGCCACCTGGGGGGACCTTGACCGCGCGACACAGCCCCATGGCCTCGCCGCCCCGGGTGGTCTGGTCTCGAAGACCGGGATCGGCGGGCTCACGCTCGGCGGCGGGCTGGGCTGGATGCGGCGTCAGCATGGCCTCAGTTGCGACAATCTTGCCTCGGTCGAGATCGTCACCGCAGATGGCGAGATCCGGCGCGCGAGTGAGGAGGAGAACCCCGACCTCTTCTGGGGCATCCGCGGCGGCGGCGGCAACTTCGGGGTGGTGACGCAGTTCGAATACCACCTGCACCCGATCGGGCCGGAGGTGATGTTTGCCTTCGTCCTCTACCCTCTGGAGGATGGGCTCGAGGTGCTGCAGGGCTGGCGCGCCTTCTGCGACGCCGCCCCCGACGAGGTGAGTTCGGTGGTGCTCTGCGGCACCGCACCCGGCGGGGATCCCTTCCCGCCCGACGTAAAGGGACGGCAGTTTGTGGCAATTGCCGCGGTTCATTCGGGTCTGCCGGAGGAGGGGGAGCAGGTCATGCAGCAGCTCCGCGCCCTGGGCCGCCCGTTGTGCGACTTCAGCGAAAGGTCGCTCTACATCGAGGTCCAGAAGGCCTTCGACGAGGATTATCCCGATGGTGGTCGGTACTACTGGAAATCGCTCTATCTCGACCGGTTCGATGACGCCGCGATCGAACGTGTGCTCGAGCTCGCGGCGTCCCGCCCATCACCGCTGTCGACCGTCGATGTCTGGCAACTCGGCGGCGCGATGGCGCGGATAGGCCCTGATGCGACCGCCTTCGGGTCTCGCGACGCGCCCTATCTGCTGGGGGTCGAGGCGAACTGGGTCGATCCCGCCGATGACGACACCAACCGGCAATGGACGCAGGGTGCCTGCGCGCGCATGAGCCGGTTCTCGACGCAGACCTCGTATCTCAACTTCGAACCCGACCCGATGGTGATCTCGCAACCCCACAGCCCCGGGCAGGACCGCCTTGCCGCGCTCAAGCGCCGATACGATCCTGACAACCTGTTCCGCAACAACCACGCGATAGCGCCAGACTGACGAGGGGAGGAACGCACCCGGCCAGAAAAAGTCCCCGTTGGACGTTCGGTTGCGCCCAATGACCGCTGTCGTAGAGTTGCCGGGTGTGGCGCAACTTGACAAACGAACCGGAGGTTTGGATGACAAATGCCAACGACGTGGCCGATCACAGGGCGATCCGGCTGTTGATCGCACGCCAGTTCAGCAGCCTCAGTTGGAATGCGGACCGCGCCCCGGACTGGGACGGGTTTTCGGCTGACTTCCTTCCCGGCGCACAGCTCTTTCCAGCAGCGCGACCCGTTCGGCCCGTGTCGGTCCCCGACTTCGTGACACGCATGAAGACGGCTTCCGCCTCGACGATGCCGGTCTTCGAGGAGACCCTGCTGGGGGTCGAGATCAGGCTCTACGGCAAGGTGGCGGTCGCTCTCGCGGTTTGCGAGCAGCGCGAACAGGACGCTTCGCCCGAGCGTGCCGCCGAAGCTCTGCTGCTTGTCAAGGAGGAGGGGAGCTGGCGCATAGCGGCCCAGGGCTGGGACAAGGAGGGCGATGGCGCGCCCATTTCCGAGGCGTTGCTCGACTGAACGGCTATGTGGGCCTGTCTGTCGAGAACTTTCGGCGGTAGTTCCCGGGCGTGACGCGGGCGATGCGCTTGAACAGACGCCGGAACGCCGCCGCGTCCTCGTAGCCGACTTCCCAGCTGATCTGATCTATGGGCAGGTCGGTCTGCTCCAACCTGCGTTTCGCCTCGTCGATGCGCACCTGATGGACGTAGCCGATGGGGGAAAGCCCCGTTGCGCACTTGAACCGCCGCTCGAAAGCGCGCGGTGAAAGCCCCGATCTGGATGTCATTTCGGTGACCGGACTGGCCACGGCGAAATTCGTCTCCAGCCAGTCCTGCATGCCGCGCACCATGCCATCGCCGTGCTGGGTCTGTGGCAGGAACGGCAGGTAGGGGGCCTGACCCTCGGCGTGCCGCTCGAGCAGCTCGAACTTCGCGACCGCCTGCGCGGCGACGGGGCTGACGAAACGGCCGATCAGGTAGAGGACGAGATCCTGCCACGAGGCGGCGCCGCCCGACATGGCGAATTCCTCGCGGTCGCCGGCGGTGACCAGAACCTCGTCCAGGCACAATTCGACATCGGGGAACGCGTCCCGAAACCCCGGTCCAAACGCCCAGTGGGTCGTCGCCTGCCGGCCATCGAGTAGCCCGGTTTCCGCCAGAAGACCGAGGCCAGTGCAGGCCGAGCACAGCATCGCGCCCTGCGCGTGCATCCGTTGCATCCACGCCACGAGTTCGGGGTGGCATCCTGGCTCCCAGCTTTCCTCGACGGCCATCGTCGGCACAATCACGATGTCAGTCCGGTCGATCCTGTCCACCGCGCGCTGGATCGTGATCGGCAGGCCGCTCGCGGCAGGCACGTTCGTCTGCGCCGTGCCCACGATTTCGACCGCAAAGGGCGGGGATGACGGCACACCCTCGTGGAAACCGGCCACAACCGGAAAGGCCGTGAGCACTTCGTAGAGCCCGGCAATGGGCAGAAGCAGCGAGCCCGGAACGGCGACGAGGCTCACGTGCAGCGGCGCATCCTCGGCCATTCTTGTCCTCCGCGACGGAAACGGACCGATCGGGACGAGTCTCGCACTTCTCGCATCCCGGCTCAACCGTCAGGCTGAGAGGGAAGCAACAGACCGCAGGAGATACCGATGATACGCATCGCCAGACGAACCCTGATCGCGGCCAGCGCATCCCTCGCATTTGTGCCGCTTTCTTAAGGCCGGTTACTCGCCGGTCCCGACGAACGGCAAGCCATCGACGACAGGCTCCAGCAGTACGAGGACCGTTTCAACGACGAGGACGCCGAGGCCGTCGCCCGGCTCTTCAGCGAGGACGTCGTCTATTTTGGCCCACTTGGCCAGGTATGCGATCACCGATTCCGAAGTCGAAAGAGATTTCGTGAAAGAGCTGGATACAAGCAGCGAGGTCGTTGTTTATGCCAAACTCCCGCGTGGATTCTTGATCCCGACTCCGGTTGGGGACTAGGGTCAGGATGCATTGATTTTCAACGCGCTGCGTGATTCACGGCTCGGAAAACGGAGCGGTGACATGAGCGACCTTTTCTGGCTGACCGACGAGCAGATGGCCAAGCTTTCCCCTTTCTTCCCGA
>Ga0208112_101207_pt1 | contig 10247 bp, 11 predicted proteins | sample HotLakConsoUCCLE_FD_184736 | JGI IMG/M metagenome (GOLD analysis project Ga0208112, IMG submission 184736) | Hypersaline microbial mat communities from Hot Lake, Washington, USA - Hot Lake Consortium UCC-LE (SPAdes) (version 2) ... | reverse complement strand
AGCTTCGATCCAGCAGCGCGGTCAGCTCCGACCATGCATCGTGCCGGTCCGGCCCGCCCTCGATCACGACGTGATCGACGAGCCAGCTTTCCAGTCCACGGCCCCAAGCCCAGACGTCGACCTCGATGCGGTCCTTCTGCACGTCGGCACCCGCCGTCAGGAACAGCCCGCCCGCTGGCACGGTGCCGGATGTCCAGCGCTCGCGCCGGTCATAGAGCCGCTGCCAGTCCGGGGCTTCCCCGGTCTCGACCCAGGTCTCGCCGAGGATCGTGTTGCGGAAGGCCTTGATCGCCTCGTCCGACCCCTGAGCCGCGTCCCATGCCCGCACGATCCGCTCCCAGCTCAGCCAGCCGATCGGCGAATAGAGCGCCGAGAGGTGATATCCGACCGTGGTCGGATCGGCGGCGGTGGCGGTCGCCCGCCATTCGCCGCCCTCCAGCATCGCCGTCTTGTGGTGTTCCGCGATGGGCGTCTCGCAGCCCTCGCAGTGATACTCCGCCGTCTCCGGGCGGCCCTCCTGCCAGCGCAGCCGGTCGAACTTCAGCCATTGCATCGCGCCGCAATGCGGGCACGGCACGAAGAACCGGCGCTGATCGCTGGTCTCGTATTCCCGCTCGATGCGCGACAGCCCCCGGATGGTGGGCGTCGAGACCAGGAACACCTTGCGACGATGCGCGAAGGTCAGCGACCGCGCTTCCGCCAGCGTGACCGGGTCGCCTTCCTCGTCGGCCGAGGCCGGATAGGCGTCGACCTCGTCGAGGAAGATGTAGCGCGCCGGAGTCGAGCGCAGCCCGACCGCCGAGTTCGCGCCCGTCATGATCAGGATGCCGCCCGCGAATTCCTTGGACAGCATCGTGTTGCCCGCGTCACGGGACCGGGCCGGTTTCACCCGCTCCCGCAGCTCCGGGCTTTCGTCGATCAGCGGGTCGATCCGCTGGCGCGAGTTGCGCTTGGCCAGTTCCACGGTCGGCTGGACCGCCAGCATCGGACCCGGCGCCTGGTGGATGGCGAACCCGATCCAGTTGTTGCCCGCCTCGGTCGCGCCGACCTGCGCGGCCTTCATGAACACGACCCGCTGCGTGGAATCGCCGGGCGACAGCCGGTCCATGATCTCGCGCATGTAGGGCGTGCGCACCGTGCGATACCGCCCGGGCTCGGCCGAGGCGCGGCCCGAGAGCATCCGGTGCCGATCCGCCCACTCCGAGACGGTCAGGTCCGGGTCGGGCCGCAGCCCGCTGCCCCAGGCGCGCAGGATCTCGCCCGCGCCGTCGAAGTCCGTCAGGCCATCATCATCACCGGAAGTCGGGCCGGACCTCGGCGAGTTCGTCGAGGTGGGCGCGTACATGTTTCTCCAGGACCTTCTGCATCGCGGCTGGCTCCACGGTGATCTGCTGGCCCGTCGCGTCGCTGCACGAGGCCGAGAGCTCGGCCGCCATCAGCGCCGCCGCGCGCGCGGGCCAGTTCACCCACGTGTCCCGTTCCTCCCGCGCCAGCCGGAACACCAGCGCCAGCGCCCGGGCCCGCTCGATCAACTCCCCCTTCAGCTTCTGGAGCCGGATGCGCCGCTCCTGCGCCTTCAGCACCTCGTTGGCGGTCTTCGCCTGCAGGAACGTCGTGCCGCCGCCGACGGCCGGCACCGCCAGGCCCTGTTCGCGCAGCGTGTCGCCGACGGCGGCCACCGCCGCCTCGGGGACGGGTTTAGGCTTCTGCGCGGGCGACTTCCTCGTCTTCGACGGGTCCGTCGTTTCCGCCCGCCGGGCGTCGCTGGCGGCCGCGTTGATGCTGCCGTCGGGATAGAGGACCAGCCGCTCGGCCGTCTTCGCCTTCTGGATCGCGCCCCGCGACAGCCCGACATGCGCGGCGTACTGGCGCTCGCTCATGCCCTGCATCGACGGCTCCGATTATCATTCAAGATCATGCGCTTATCGAGTTGATAAGCGTCGCTACCGGAGCGAACGTCACTCCGACGACGCGATGCAACTCACCACGGAGCCACCAAGATGACCCGCCGAGCCCCCGACAACACGAAGGCCCTCGACGCCTTCCTCGCCGCCAAGTTCGAGATCGACGCGATGCTGGAGCGGCTCGCCGCCCTCAGCGCGGACCATTTCGAGACCAGCCCCGACGAGATCAACTGGGGCCATGTCGGCACCCTGAACCACTACCGCGCCAAGCTGCGCGAGATCACCGACATGGCCTTCAACGAAGGCGAACACGCCGAGTAAGACGATCCGCTCCCGGTCCCGCCCGCTGACTGGCGGGCTCGACCTCGTAGAAGGGCCCGCATCCCGCGCGCCCCGATACGGGAGACGACGATGACCAAGCTTTCCGACACCCAAGCCCTGATCCTGAGCGCCGCCGCTCAGCGGCCCGAGCATATCGCCCTGCCGCTGCCCGAGAGCCTGCGGGGTGGCGCCGCCGCCAAGGTGGTCGGCGCGATGCTCGCCAAGGGCTTCCTCGAGGAGGTCGACGCCAACCTGCGCAAGGGCGAGCCCATGTGGCGCGAGAGCGGGGACGGCCACGGCGTCACGCTGGTCGCCACCGACGCGGGCCTCGCCGCCATCGGCATCGAGCCCGAGGACGCGAACCCCGCACCTGCGGGCGCGACCGACGCACCGACCGAGCAGTCTGCGCCGGAGGCCGCCACCGGCACCGAGACCGCGCCCAAGGCGCGCACACCGCGCGAGGGCACCAAGCAGGCCACGCTGATCACCATGCTGCGCGCGCCGGACGGCGCCACCATCGAGGAGATCATGGCCGCGACGGGCTGGCAGTCGCACACGGTGCGCGGCGCGATGGCCGGGGCGCTGAAGAAGAAACTCGGGCTCGAGGTGACCTCGGAGAAGGTCGAAAACCGAGGGCGGGTCTACCGGATCAGGCCATAACCGTAAGCTCTTGTTGGCATGGCGTCCTTCTCGGATATGCTGAGTGCAAACGCAGACCAAGGCGACGCATTCCGAGGGCACCATGCCAGCAAGTACAAAACAGATCCTAGAAATCTTGGCCGAACACGAGATCGAGCCTCTCGGGAACGATCCGCGCGAAGAAGAGATCACTGGCGAGATCAGTGAGAACGAGGATGTCTTCGAAGTCAGTGTCGAGGACATCCTTGGCGAAAAGATCGAGTCAGATCGAGAACGTGGCGACCTGCTTGAGGACTTCGACCCGGTGGAGGCGCTTGAAGATTATCTTCGCGAGATGCGCGGGGGTGAAGAGCCCAGTGCTCCCGAGGGCCCGTTTGGTCGTTCGGACCGGTCCTATCCTGTTGAAAACCCTCCAGAGCCATTTTGCGCATGGTACTGTCCGGTCCACTACTTTGGGGCTGACTGGGGCATCTACATCCGTGAAGACTGCACGATCCGGCAGGCGTTCGAGATCGCGAGACACCTCCGCCGTGGCGGTCGCTGGCGCGGATCACGCTCGAAGCTTGCCGAAGATCTCATCCGAGCCTCCTTCTACGCATTTTACCTGCACGAACAGTTTCACCACAAAGTGGAGAGCTTTGCGTTCCGCTTGCTCGTTTCGACGCGCCGGGACTGCTACAGGCCATACCAAGCATCGGTGTACGCCCCGAAATTTCGGACTCTCGACTGCATCGAAGAAAGCCTTGCGAATGCCGACAGCGTTCGTCGTTTGAATGAGCCTCGCTACAAGGAGAGGCTCAACCCGGCGGTCCGTCGGGCATTGAAGACCTACTTGGAACACAGCATTCCGAAGCAACCTTACAGCTACGGGCTTGGGTTGAATTTCGTACCGGATAAGCAGCACGAAGTCGGCCTTTGGGAGCTCCAGAGCCAGGTTTTGACAGCTACCTGCCCGGCAAAATTTCCATCGCACCAATGGCTGGTTGCGAAACATATGATCCGATCAGCGATGGATATCGATCGCAGGATCTACGCAATCGTCCCCCGAGGCGTCCGACCCGTGCTCCCGTGGGGCCACATCAAGCCAGCTCCAACAACGAGTTCGCGCGAGCTCGTTCAAGCAACCCGCAAGCACTATGGCTTTGAAGAAGTCGATGGCGGCAAGGGCAGCCACATCAAGATGAAACACCCAGACGGACGAACACTGATCATTCCGGGCAACCGCAAGACCCTTCGGCCGGGAACCTTGAGCAACACCCTCGAAACCCTAGGAGGTTTCAGTCTGCGGCAACTACCCGACGTTCTTGCCGGTCGCGCACCCGGATGATTTCCGCATCCGGATCGCCTCGAACACCCGCCGCAAGGCGAAGGAGCGGGCGATGCTCACCACCGTGAACACCGCACCCATCTTGAGGTTCTGCGCCAGCGTCGTGTGCAGCCCGAAGATCGGGAAGATCAGGATCTGCGTGACGACCGCAACGCCGTAGCCAACGATCACGTTGGCGATGGACTCGACCAGCGACATGAGCCGGGTCTGCTTCATGCCGCTGCCTCATCGATCGGCCAGCAGTTCAGCTGCGAGAGTTCGCAGCGCATGCGCCGCAACCAGGGGGACCACGCCGTTGCCACAGAGGCGAAGCCGGTCCACCCGGTGGGCCTGCCCATCAGTGCTTCGACGAACAGCGGGTTCAAGGTCCGGCGCGGCTCGGAGGTATCGCTCCCAGCCATCGGCGTCACGAGGACCTGGCGGCCAAGCAGGCCGTTCACCGGCGTGTTGGCAAGGCTCGTCGCCCCGTCCTTGTGATCGTCGCGTCACATGACTCAGCTATTTTTTGACTGTGGTCGAAATCGAGGAGGTACTCATGACACGGCGACAGTTGATGGCAGGAGTCGCGTTCGCGGCGGCCGGTACGGGCGGTTCGGCAGCAGCGCAAGGTTCCGGACCGAGCGAGAGTTTCAAGGCCGTGACTCTCGTCAAGCGCCGTGGCGACCTGACCTACGAGCAGTTTCGCGTGCATCAGTTCGAAACCCATGTGCCGCTCGCGCATCGGCTGCCGGGCCTCATGAGCTACGAATTCTTTCTGTTCGCACCGGGCGCAGATGGATCCGAGCAGCCCTACGACGGGATGGCAGTGCTCGAGTGGGAGAACCTGGAGGCATTTCAGTCGGCCCTTGCGTCCGAACAAGGGGCCGCCGCTCTCGCCGATCTTCCGCTTTATCTAGACAAAAATGCGGCGATAACGCTGACGGGGCCGACGACATTTTGGCTCGACGGGTTCGGCACCTGACCAAAGGTTCCGACGGCGCCGCGCCAAGGGCGGCCGTCGAAGGTTCCAACATCGTCCCAGACAACAGCCTGATCCAGGGACGCATCTTCCATCCGCGCCACGAGACTGGCTGCGGCGTTGGTTTCCCGTTCGACATGGCCCACAGCACGATATCCGGGGATGGCGATGGTGAGCCCGAGGTCGAGCCCGCCTGCGCCTGAGCACAGCGAGAGGCCGAAGAGGCATGCGTCTCCGGCCCCGGAAGCGCGTCCGGAGGAAGGTAGAGCCAGGTCATGCATGTCACGCGGCGGTCTTGCGCTTGCGCGCAGGTTCGGGGGCGGCGTCCGTGTCCGGCATATCGGCCGGGGCCTCGGCGTCGTCGCCCAGCCGCTCGGTTCTCACCTGCGCGAAGGTCCGGCCGTCGCCGTCGAGGGTCGCGTCCTTGCCGGTCTCGGCCTGCCAGCGTTCGACAGCCACATCGACATAGGCCGGGCTGATTTCCATCGCGAAGACGCGCCGGCCGTTGGCCTCGCCCGCCATGATCTGCGAACCGGAGCCGGAGAACGGCTCGTAGCACAGCCCGCCGCGGGCGACGTGCTGGCGCATCGGGATGCCGAAGGCGTCGAGCGGTTTCGGCGTCGGGTGATCGGGGCGTTCGTCCTTGGCGAAGCTGGGCAGCGCCCATGTCGATGGCAGCGTTTCCTCGGCCACCTTCGGGGGGCGGTTCGGACGCCGCCAGCCCATGAAGCAGGGCTCGTGCTTCCAAAGGTAATGCGACCGGGTCAGGACACCGCGGTCCTTCACCCAGATGATCTGCTGGTGCACGAAGGCACCGGCCTTTTCCCAGCAGGCTTCCAGCATCGCCTGACGGCGTGAGGCGTGCCAGCAATACCAGGCGGCATTATCTGCGATGGCTTCCGCCACGGCGGCCGCGATGAAGCCGTCGTAAAGCTCGGCCCCCTGCGAACTGTCGTCCCAGGTCGTGCCGTAGGACGCGGACCAGTCCTTGTTGCGGGTCGGATGGTTCGAACCGTCGTAGTCGACGAGATACGGCGGGTCCGTCGCGAACAGGATCGCCCGCTCGCCGTTCATCAGGCGGCGCACGTCGGCCGCGCTGGTGCTGTCGCCGCACAGGAGGCGATGGTCGCCGAGGATCCACAGGTCGCCCGTCCGCGAGGCCGGGTTGCGCGGCAGCTCGGGGATGGTCACCGGCGGCACGGAGCCCCCGGCGCCACCTTCTTCACCGTCGTCTTCCGCGACGTAGGCCAGCAGCTTGTCGAGTTCGCCGTCCGAGAAGCCGACCAGCGACAGGTCGAAATCTTCGGCCAGCAGGTCGTTCAGTTCCGCCGACAGCAGCGCCTCGTCCCAGGTGCCGAGTTCGGTGAGCTTGTTGTCGGCAATCCGGTAGGCCCGCCGCTGCGCCTCGGTCAGGTGCCCGAGCACGATCACCGGCGCTTCGGTCAGCCCCAGTTGCGTCGCGGCCAGCACGCGACCGTGGCCCGCGATCAGTTCCCCGTCCTCGGCGACGAGGCAGGGCACGGTCCAGCCGAACTCGGCCATGCTGGCGGCGATCTTCGCGACCTGGTCCGCGCCGTGCGCCTTCGCGTTCCTCGCGTAGGGCTGGAGCTTGGCCAGCGGCCAGGTCTCGATCGCGTCCGGGGCGAAGCTCAGCGTCATTGTGGGCAAGGTTCCTCGGTCGGGTGGATGCCGGTGGCTTCCGGACTCCGGATGCCGGGCCGGACTCCAAGCGGGGTCCGGCGGCCACCAGCGGTGTCCGGTCGGAAGGCCAGCGTTCATTGGTGTTTGCACGGGGCGTGAGTGGCTCCGGCTTCCGGGTGGCTTCCCAAAAATCCGGCCCTGTCGCTGGCGATGTTCCGCGCTTCGCCCGCCAGCATACGAATAACGCCAGGAAGGAACCAAGAACTCAATGGGTTAGCCCATCGGACCCCGGCTGGACCCTTCACTGGACCCCGGAAGCCTGCGGCGCGGCCTCTGCCTGCGCGCCCCTCTCCCGAGCATATTCGTTTTCTAGCGCCCTCGTCGAAATGTGTAAGGCCCTGCGATGTACACCCGAAAATTTCCTCAGAGGACGATTTTTCTTGACAGGCGATTGGCGTTCTCGATGACGAACTGTTGCGACCGGCGGGGCGACGGCACGCGACCGTTCAGCCGCCAGGTGATCACCGCAAGGCCGTACTGCCAGCGCTTGGTTGCGGCCGTGCGCGACAGACCGAACTGCCAGCAGATCGGCTTCCACGCCATTCCGTCGGCGCGGGCCCAGACCAGGCGCGCATCCTCGGGCTCGAGCCAGCGCAGCCAGAGCATCGCCTCGTCGGCCTGCGTGATCTGACGCGGGCTCGGCCTCGGGCGACGCATCTGCGGCTCCTGACCGACCTTGTCGGCGAAGCTGTGGAAGTACTCCGGCCAGGCGTTGAAGAAACCCTGCGGCATCACGCCCGGCATCTGCCGCATCACGCCCGCCGCAAGCTCCAGACGATCCTGCACTTGTGCTGTGGTCCAGTCAGTCATGGCGCACCTCGCGGACCGCAGGGAGCTTGCCGTACAGCTTTTCGCCAAGCTGACGGACCAGCTCGCGCTCGGGCCAGGTCAGGCGGTCGTCGTCGATGGCGACGGCCAGCAGCCCCTGTTCCTTCCAGCCGTCGCGCTTGACCTCGTCGGGGTTGCGGCGGTGACCGCCATAGCCTTTGGGCGTGAACCGCATGCCGCTCATTGCACACCTCCCCGGGTCTCCAGCGCCCAGAGCAGGATCGCGATGGCGTCGGCCTCGTTGTCGTCGGCAGGCGAGAACCCGCGCGCGCGGGCGGCCGCCATCATGGCGTCCTTGTTCGCGTTGCCCTTGCCGGTAGCGTGGCGCTTGATGGTGCCGACCGGCACGCCCTCGTAGGGAATGCCGCGCAGTTCGGCCCATGCCGTCAGCGTGGCCATCAGCCCGCCATAGACATGGGCGGCATCGGTCGCGGCATGACGGCGGACCTCCTCGAACCAGATGGCGGCGACGGGGCCCGACAGCCGGTCGATTTCGGTGAGCCAGTTGGTGAAGCGGAGATACCGCATGCCGCCGCCATCAAACCGCCCGGGGCGGAAGGACGCCGTGCCGGAGGTGATCAGCCCGTCGATGCCGTGCAGCGCCCATCCCGTCGTGGTGCCGAGGTCGAGCGCCAGCATCACCCGGTTGGCGCGAACGACGGGCCGCAGATCGGGGATTGCCTCGCGGCTGGAGGTGGCGAGAGTCAGGTCAGCCATGGGTGGTCTCCTCTTCTGGTTGGCTGCTCGGGTGGAAGACGACGGTGGCCTGGTGCTTGGCGGTACGGGACCGCCGTCGTCGGATCGGAATGTGCAGGGAGCGTCGGAGCCAGCGCGCGGATACCCTCGACGTATGGGAGGAGAGGCCAAACCTGCCGGTTGGCCTCCCCATACGTAGTATGGGGGCTTGCCCACTCGTCTCATCTTCTGGCTGCAAGTCATTGTTCCAATTGATTTTTCATGGCTCAGAGGATGAAGCGGGTCGATGAGGAAGGCCTTTCTCATCCTCATGCCCAACCCGTTGATTTCATTGGGCCATGAGAAAGGGATGAGAATGAGGAAGGCCGCGCTCATGATGAGGAAGTCAGTCATGGGCCTCCTCCGGATAGACCCAGACGGAGGGGTTCTCGACCTCGCGCGCGCGGCCGGAATGGGGGCATTTGTAGTGGGTCGGCAGCACCGCGACGCCCTCGGCAAGGACCTCTCCGGTGTCCGTGTCGATCACGGGGTCGCGGCCGAAGCGCATGTCCCTGATCACGAGATATCCGAAATGCGATTGCGTCCCGGCGTACCCGTGCTCCGTGAAACTCCGGCGGAACTTGATCAGGCCCTTGGTGGCGAGTACCGACAGCCGCTCACGGATGCTGTAGCGCCCGCCGAGATCGTGCTGGTTCTCGAACGCCTCCGCGAACTGCGTGGCGGTGTAGAGCCGACCCTCGGCCGCCTCGTCGAAGATCATCCCGAGGACGACCTGGTTTTTCCGATCCCGCTCGGCATCATGCCTGGCGCCGATGTCCTGGCGCACGAGGCGCTCGTTCATCGGGTTGATCTCGACCCATTGGCCGCGCACCTTGTCGATCAGCTTCGAGGGCAGCGCGGGGCCGTTGCGCAGCTCGATTTCCAACTTGCGCTCTGACGCGTCCTCGTCGGGGCGGTGCAGGATCAGGCCGGAGGTGTAGAAGCCCCGCAGGGCGCTGGCGCCCGAAAGCGCGAGGAACGGATCCTCCTTTACCTGGTGCTTGCTGAGCTTCTTGGTGTGGTGGATCAGAATGACTCCGCAGTCCGGGTCGATGTGGTCGCGCAGAACCTCGACCCGCTCCTTGAGGAAGAACATCATGGCGGTGTTGTCGTTCTCGCCACCGCCATCGGGTCCGCCATCGAAGAGGTTCCGGATCGGGTCGACGCAGAGGATGTCGGGCGGCGCATCCGGAAATGCCCTCCGGATCGCGCGGGCGACCCGCACGCTGCCCTCGTTGTCGAGCAGCATCTTCAGCTTCGGCGTGGCGACAAAGGTGTCGCGTGCGGCGGCCATCACGTCGGGCGGCAAGGCGATCTGCTTCAGCCGCTCGCGCAGATAGTGATACTGGATCTCGGCCTGCAGATAGAAGATCCGCAGCGGCCGTGGCGGCGTGAAGCCGAGGAAGGGCACACCGGCGGCCATGTGGACAAGCCAGGAGATCAGCAGGTCGCTCTTGCCGACCTTGGGCGCACCGCCCAGCACCAGCAGTCCGCCCGGCGTCAGCACCCGGGGCGCGATGATGTCCTCCGGCATCGGGCTCTGATCGTCCAGCAGCGCGCCCAACGTGAAGGCGGGCATCTCGACCGGTCCCGGTGCGCCGGAGTCCAGCCGGATCAGCGGCGGGCCGTATTTCTTGACATGCAGTTCCCAAAGCCGCTCGGATTCCCGCTTCAGCCGCTCTACCGGCCACTGGGGCCGCAGCATCGCGGCGTTGTAGCCGCAGATGCCAATCCAGCCCTCGTCCTTTGTCATCCGGCCCTCGTGGACCATGCGGATGAAATGCCCGATCGCGGCGGACGCGCCCTCGAAACGGGACCAGTCGTCCTGCGCCCC
>Ga0208112_101203_pt1 | contig 10288 bp, 15 predicted proteins | sample HotLakConsoUCCLE_FD_184736 | JGI IMG/M metagenome (GOLD analysis project Ga0208112, IMG submission 184736) | Hypersaline microbial mat communities from Hot Lake, Washington, USA - Hot Lake Consortium UCC-LE (SPAdes) (version 2) ... | reverse complement strand
AACAAGGCCGGATCGCGGTAGACCGCATAGGGAATGCGGGTGAAGTCGCTGGCAGGCCAGCTGATCGTCTGCTGGGTCACGAGGGCCTCCCTTGTGCGGTCGACTCAAATCGCATAATCGTATACAATATTACCGTTGGCGGCGGGGATGTCAAGCATACGGGTAGGCGTTAATGCCCCGAGGCACGGGTGACGGAGCCGCCGCTCCGACACCCGATATCGAGCAGGGAAGGCTGAGATGGCCTGGAAAGGGCATTCTCACGGGAGCGGGGGGCGAGCGCGCTAATGACGGGGCCATTGCAGCTATCACGCCGCTGCCGCCGCCTTCTCCCACGCGTTGATGGCCGCGGCTCGGAAACGGCGGAGCGTCGCTCGGGAGATCAGGTGGCGTTGGAGGTTGAAGGTATTGAGGACGGCGGCGTGGAGGGCGAGGAACCTTTAAGCTTACCCCAGTGATTTGAAGAGCTGGAGCTTGCGTTCTCGACGCCGGACGGGTCGGTGCGAGACTTCGGCGCGGTTGTTCTGCCTCAGGCCCTGCACATGCTGGGTCGATAGACCGAGTTTGGCGAAGGCCGCGCCATATAGGATCAGAGCCGGTCGGTGGTCACGCGCGTCGGGGCGAAGCCGCCCTTCTTCAGCAATCGCCGCATCAGGTTCAACGCGGCGGCCCGGTTGCGACGGCGCTGGACCAGAACAACGAGGGCCTGGCCTTCGTCGTCGACGGCACGCCCGAGGTAGAGCCGCTCTCCGCCGATCCGGGTGACCATCTCATCCAGGTGCCAGCGCGCTGGGGCTCGGTCGCTGCCGGCGCAGCCGCCGCGCGATCGCCGGGCCGAACTTACACACCCATCGCCGGACGGTCTCATAGCTGAACGACGGGCCCCGCCCGGCCAGCATTTCCTCGACATCGGGGTAGACGAGGGTGAAGCGACGGTACAGCCGGACAACCTGCTGGATGACCGACGGCGAAAAGCGATGGCGGGCGTAGGAAATCGGCCTCATAGACCAAGTTTACCGGGCCTCGGTCCCGCTGGCCAAGTTCCCGTGACAACGCCCTTCGCGGGCATCAACCGCTTCTGTCACAGGGCGTTCCACAACCCAGAAACCAGCCACACCCTCGTCGCAATCGAGACATTGGCGTCAGCCATGCATGCCTCCCGGCTAAGCGACTATAGAGACCTCTACCTCGGCACAATTCGTGCCGCCGAAATAATCTATTTCCACCAAAATGCCTTATTGGATACAAAACGGGTCGAACAAGCTTGTGTCATGTTGTGAAGCCGAGATCCCTCGGGCCGGAGCCAACTTCGGCGTGCAGGTCACCGTCGATTTAACCATCGGACGCATCCGGATGGCGATCGCCGCCAAATGCCCTACGCCGACGCGTTCGCCACGCCACGCGCCACTTGTCTATCCCACTATCATCACAACGAAAATACGCCACGCCTGATTGACAGGACCAGGTATCCCGCATGGCCCATCTCACTCCCGTGAGGGGCTCGGACATTGCCGTCTCTTCTTGCCGCGCACGAATAGGGGTTGACCCTCCCCAGGCTTGTTTGGATAATTGGATACGATAATGCATATGACCGCTGGAGAGAAGTGATGCAGGGCATGTACCGAGAGGAGGTTCGAATCGACGATCTCAACCCGCCGATAAGTCACTATACCGATGCGGTGCGGTTGGGAGGCTTCCTGTTCATTTCCGGATTGGCTGCCCTCGACGACGACCTGAACGTTATTGGAGGGGACGACGTGGTTGAACAGACCCGGACGATCTTCGAAGGGATGCGCAAGATCCTTGAGAAGGTTGGGATGGGTTTTGAGGATGTATTGCGGGTAACCGTGTATCTAACGGACGTCGCGGATCGCGAATCAATCAACCCAGTACGTCAAGAATACTTCGGCGATTGCCGGCCAGCCAGCACTCTGATCGGTGTCAAAGAACTCGCAATTCCGGGAATGAAAGTAGAAATCGAAGCTATCGCCGGAAAACTCTCGTAGATACTGTTTCAGGACGGAAAGAACGGAGAAAAGTCTCATGACCAAATGGACGAACGAAAAAATCCGCTCTCTAGTACAAGAAGATCGCGTCCATCGGGATGTGTACACCGACCCAGATCTTTTCGAACTGGAAATGGAGAGGGTTTTTGGCCGGCTCTGGGTGTTTGTTGGTCACGAAAGCCAAGTGAGCGCGCCGGGAGACTACGTCACGGCTACGGTAGCGCGCCGTCCGGTCGTCATGAGCCGCGATGCAACCGGCAAAGTGCACGTCTTGTTTAACCGCTGTGGCCATCGGGGAGCCAAGGTTGTCAATCAGGACTGCGGTCGCACGAAGCTGTTCCAGTGTTGCTATCATGGCTGGTCTTTCGATCTGGATGGCCGGCTGGCCGGTGTTCCACTCAAGGAAGACTATCCTGCCAGCGTCGATCTGTCCGATCCAAAGTACGGGATGATGCCTGTTCCTAGGGTGGAGATTTACCGCGGCTTCGTGTTCGCCTCTCTCGCTGAAGACGGGCCCGGCCTTCTCGATTTCCTCGGCCCGGCCGCCGAGGGTATCGATGAATTGGCGGACAGATCGCCCGAAGGCGAGCTTGAATTCTCAAACGGGCGCCATCGTTACTTCTACAGGGGCAATTGGAAACATCAGTTCGAGAACCTGGCGGACACTTATCATCCCGTAGCCGCGCATGCATCGACGGTCGGGCCAGATGGCCGGCAGTTCAAACGCCGGCCGGGGGCGAAGGGGGGCCGTGCGCCGTTCTTTGACGAGAAGGGGACGCCCCTCGTTTCCCTTATCGGTGTGTGGGCCTATCCGAACGGCCATACGTCCGAAGGGACCATGTTCGCCCACGATGAGCAGGAGGGCGAGCCGGAGCTTGAGGCCTATCGACGCCTGATGATCGACAGATATGGCGCTGAACGTGCCAAAGAGCTGCTGAATTCAAGTCGCCACAGCCTCACGATGTTTCCGAGTTGCGACATCCTGATGCTTCAGAACTCGGTCAGGGTCGTAATCCCCCGTGCCGTCAACCTCACCGAGGTCCATGTCTACCCGGTTCGTCTGAAAGGCGCCCCGGATGGGCTCAACCGCGATATCGTCAGATACGTGAACATTACGCACTCTGCATCGTCGTTCGTCCAGTCCGACGACCTCGAAAGCTTCCTTCGGGTCCAGGAGGGTGTGGAGGCGGATGGCAACCCGTGGTGCCTCACCGCGCGTGGCCTTGGTGCCGAGAATCGCGACGCGAACGGTGTCTTTTGGGGCGATCGATCCAGTGAGATAGGGCAGCGCAACCAACACGAGGCCTGGGTCGGTTTCATGACTGCGTGACGAGAGACGCTGCGCCTCAAACAGCACCGAAAGGTTTCGATATGGTATCAAAAGCAACAGCTGCCGCCGAAGATGTCAAGATTTCCAACACTTCCCAAGAGGGACAGGAAGTCATCGAGTTTGTTGAAGCGGAAGCAAGGCTTCTGGATGAAGGAAGGTATGAAGAGTGGCTTGATCTCTTCGCAGACGACGGTTTCTATTGGGCGCCGATCGACCGGCAACAGACCGACCCGACATCACACGTATCGCTCTTCTATGACTCAAAGGAGTTTCTTGCAACGCGTATCGAGAGGCTTCGACACCCACAGATCCATGTTCAAATCCCGGCGTCCCGTTGCTCGCGGATGATGACCGGATACCGGGTCTGGCGGAACGACGATGATCCTGGATACCGCGTAGAAGCGAAGTACCTGGCAGTTGAATATCGAACAGGACACCCCCAGCAGATGCATGCTGGCGATGTGTCTTTCGAGATCAAGCGACGGAGCGGTCGCATGGTCATCACCCAGAAGAAAGTATTGCTCGTCAATAGCGACGGGGTGTTCCCTGCATTGGCAGTCCCCTTCTGACGCAAGACGGCAAACTTTGCTGAAGCTAGAACAACTATGAACAGGAGGTCGGTTCATGAGGATCGGAAAAGGACTTGTGTCCTTCGCGGGCGCCCTGACTCTGGCTGCCGGAGTGGTCGGCGCGCAGGAGCCACTGGAGATCACCACGACGGGCGTAGGACCGACCGGGTTCGTCAAGGCCATCGTGGAATCATACCACGACATCGTCCGTGCAGAATATCCGGGCGCCTCCGCAACGTTCCTGCCTGGAACAATTACCGGTGGGATGGTGCAGGCCGCGGCTGGAGACGTGGATCTGACCGTCGGCGTAACGCCCGTCGAGCTTATCTTCGGTCTTGAAGGAAGAGCTCCATTCCAGGACCCGCTTGAGGGCGAAATCCTGCATGTGCTGACGATGTTCGACACGATCGACTTTTGGTTCATCGCCGACAAGGCGTGGGCGGACGCCAACGGCATCCAGTCGATTGGTGATATCGCCGAGACCCAGCCGGCCATGAACCTGGCCCTCGGGGCATTGAGTACGCCCTATATCGTGGAGACTGCGAAGGAGGTCTTTGCGAACTATGGGTTTACTCTTGATGATGTAGAATCCTGGGGAGGGTCTGTAAATACCTATCCCAGCGGTCGTGGTATTGACGATCTTCGTGACGGCAAGGTCGACGTGCAGATCGTGGCCGGTCTCCATCCAGACGCGCGCCTTGTCGATCTGAACCGGTCCCGTCCGCTGGTTTGGCTGGACGTCAGTGAAGAAGTCGTAGCCGCCGTCGCGCCCGAGATCGGGCTGCCCACACAGCGACTGTCCGCCTCGCACTATGACTTCCTGTCGGAGGACAAGCTGACGTTCCGCGCTCCAGCAGCGCTGATGGCTGGAGCGCATGTACCGGAAGAGGATGTGTATCGCTTCGTCAGAGCGCTCGGCGAGAACATCGACCGGGTCCAGGCGATTCATCCCGCTCTGGCTGCATACAGCCCAGAGACGATGATCTACAAGTCGCCAAGGGTTGATTACCATCCCGGCGCGCTTCGCTACTACCGCGAGATGGGCTGGGTGGACTGAGCCCCAAGGCCGACCGTCCCCGCCGGAAGCTCCTGCGGGGACGGTTCGCCCTTGTTGAACAAGCTGCGACGACGGAGAACTTCGATGTTCACGAGACTCCGCGTGGTTCTACCGGGTATTCCCGTCGAGCCCGGAAAATGGATCAGGACGCTCGGGTACGTTGCAGGGCTCTGTCTTGCAATTTATATTATGTGGTATGCGTTGCTCGCACCGAGTAACCGGCACCTCCACGGTGCGATTTTTATTACTCTAACCTTGCCCTTCGCCTTCCTCCTGTTCTCAGTAAATCCGTCGGTAAAAAGGATCACGCTGGTTGATGTCGCACTCGCCGCACTCTCGGCAGTAGCTGGCCTCTATTATGCATTCAATAATGAGTTCTATAGGACGTATATCGAGGGTATGTATTCACTTCCAGTCATTGAACTGGTAATGGGCCTCATCCTCATAGGTCTTTCGCTTGAAGCATGCCGGCGCTGCGTCGGCTTGGGATTGACGGCAATAGCCACCATCGTCATTCTCTATGCCGGTCTTGGCCAATATATCTATGGAGAATTTGGGCACCTCGGAATATCGTTGGAATATTTTATTTCTCGGCAAACAGTTGGCGAAGACGGGATCTTTGGTGTCCCCCTTAGTGTCGCGGCAACGTATGCTTTTCTATTTGTATTCTTCGGAACGCTATACCAGTATTCCGGCGGCGGTGACCTTATGTTCAATGTCGCGGCCGCCCTTACAGGTCGTTCGATAGCTGGCGTGCCGAAGTCGTGCGTGGTTTCCAGCGCACTTTATGGCTCAGTATCTGGTAGTCCCGTAGCCGATGTCGTCACTACTGGGCCGATAACGATTCCAATGATGATCAAAACCGGCATTTCGCCGAAGCGTGCGGGCGGAATCGAATCCGCCGCGTCGTGCGGTGGGGCCTTCCTGCCTCCCGTCATGGGATCGGTGGCCTTTCTGATGATGGAGTTCACCGGTCTCAGTTACCTCGAGATCGTTGTGGCGTCGATCATCCCTGCGGCAATTTATTATTTGGGCGTCTTTACGCTCATTCACTTTGACGGCATGCGGGACCCCTCGGTTGGGACTCTGGAGGACAACCGGCTGACCATGGCCCAGGCGCTCCGGAATGACTGGCACCACCTCCTCCCGATTGTCGCGCTCGTGACGCTCATAGCGCAGGGCTACACGGCGAGCTTCGTGGCCAGCGCTTCAATCGCTGTTGTCATCGTATCGAGCATGCTCAACAGGAAACCGGAAAGGAGAATTCTTCCCCGCGCCTTCGCCTTCTGTTGTTTCGACACTCTGCAGAAGATGGTGGTCCTCGGCGCTGCAGTGCTTGTCGCAGGCCTGATCATTGCCGGGATTGACCTGTCGGGCCTGACAGGGAAGTTCACGGGTCTTCTCATCCGAATTGCGGGCGAGGATCTTCTTGCAATTTTTTTAGCCTCGGCATTCGTTATCGTGCTTCTTGGGATGGGGATGCCCACACCGGCGGTCTATATCATGGGCGCGGCATTGATCGCGCCAGTCTTGGTCGGTCAGTTCGGAGTACCGATGCTGCAGGCCCACATGTTCCTGTTGTTCTTTTCATGTATGTCCGCCATTACGCCGCCTATGGCCGTAGCATGCTTCGCGGCTGCTACAATAGCCAAAGCGCCACCAATGCAGATTGCTTTTGAGGCATCGCGAATTGGCATCGTCGGCTTCTTCGTGCCATTCTACATCGCCTATAATCCCGGAGTACTTTGGATCGGATCGCCGCTCGAGATCATGGTCGATATCATCGGCGCCATCTTGATGGTGGCCGGGCTGGCGATCGCGTTCTCGCGGCTGACAAATGGGCTTCCCTTCAGTTGGTCGGTCAGGATTCTTTCCAGCGTCTCAGGCGCACTGATCATCTATCCCCAACCGGTCCTGGGAATCATTGGTGCGGGAGGCGTCGTGGCGTGCCTCTTCACATCATTGATGATAACCGGTCGGACCAGGGTGGTTAAATGAATGGACCTATTGCGTTTCACGTCCTGGTATCAGCTTCGAGAACGATTGGAGACGCTATTGGCGAACTTTGTGTTGCGGCAGCCGACGGGGATCGACTGCCGGATTGGCAGCCAGGGGCGCATGTCGAGTTGTCGCTGCCGTCGGGGCGCCAGCGCTCCTATTCCATCTGTTCCGAGCTGACCGAGAGGAGGAATTTCCGCTTCCTCCTGCGACGTTCCGGCACGTCAGACAGCGCCTTTGACGAAGTTACGAAACTCGCGACTGGCACAAGAATTGAGGGACGTCTCCGACCCAGTGCTTTTCCCGTTCCCGGGCCGGGCGACAGAATCCTTATTGTTTGCGGAGGTATTGGTGTCACGCCCATGCTTTCGATTGCCGAAGCAGCGCGAGCCGTCGGAGCCAACGTCGAAGCGGTGCACTTCATCAGTGGTGAGCGGGACTCGCCGCTGGCGACCATTCTCGCTCGTGTCCTGCCACCCGACCGCCTCCGGGTGCATTTTGGCGGCCGGCCTGCCGGAGCGGCATCCATACTAGAAGATGTTATGCAGCAAGTGCCGTGCGGGACGGTTGTTTATTCCTGCGGGCCTGCCTCGCTGATGCAGTCCGTCATGAACATTTGCCAAGGGCGGAACCCTCCGCTGGTCGTCTACCGTGAATCCTTCGATCTTCCGCTTTCTCCAACCGATGTCGAGGATGAACCTTTCCAGGTGCGACTTGAAGGGCATACGGACTGGATCACCGTCCCCCCTGGTCGGAGTCTGCTGTCTGTTCTGGAAGGGTTGGGGCTGTCGATTCCAAGCAGTTGTCGCAGGGGGATCTGCGGGACCTGCATGGTGTGGGTCAAGGACGGTGTCCCGCTGCACCGTGACAATTTCCTGACGGAAGCGGCTCGTAGCGGAAACAGGTGTATGCTCAGCTGCGTGTCCCGCGCAAGATCCGGTCGCTTGGTTATCGAACTTTAGGAGGCTGAAATGCGCAGCGAGGATCTGGGGCAGGGTCGCGTGATCATGCTCAGCGGCGCAACCGGAGGTATAGGAGGCACACTTGTTGGTTCCCTCATCGAAGCCGGCTTCAGGGTGTCTGCGGGCGCGCGAGATCCAGCCAGGTTTCTTGCAGCTTTTCCTTCTCAGCTTGGCAATCGGTTGGCGGTCTATCGGCATGTCGCCGAAGACGCATCGACGGCCAGCTCTTGGGTCGCGTCGACGGAGGCCGACTTCGGGGGCGTCGACGGACTCGTCAATATCGCCGGTGTCCTGGAACGTTTCGATCTCGATGAGGGCGACGATGAAGCGCTGGACTACATGTGGGCAGTAAACGCCAAGGGCTGTATTCACACTGTCAGGGCCGTTGTGCCGGTACTTCAACGGGGAGGTGGAGGGCACATCATCAATGTGGCCTCTCTGTCCGGCCTCCGTCCCGGGCGGACAGGTATGGGCTACGCGATGACCAAGGCCGCTGTGGTTGCCTTCACCCACCATATCCGCCTGAAGCTTTGGGACGATGGCATACGCTGCACTGTCGTTTGCCCCAGTGCCGTGGACACCGATATGATCGCGCACCTGGGAAAATCATCCGGAGGCTCGACGCATCCGGATGATGTGGCCAGATCAATAAGATACCTCCTGGACCTTCCCCGCAACGCGAGTGTCGCCATGTTGCCGATCAATTGTCGTGCGGAGAGCATCTGGTAAGGCTGTCATTTGCGGGCATAGGTTGCTTCGGATTGCATCTGGCTTCAAATAGTGCTGAAGCCTGGATTGTGCTTCGAGCAGTGAATCGCAAGATAGCGCCGAGAGTGACGGTAAGTCCAAGGCCCGCAATCATTGCCCATTCGTTGGCAGTAATTAGTGCCCCAATGGCAGCCGCCGCAGCGCCGCTGCAGACCATTTGAAGGAAGCCCGAAAGCCCGGCGGCGCGTCCTGACGCGCCGGGAACCGCCCCCACTGCGGTGGCAATCGTGCCCGGGAGCATTAGTCCGTTTCCGAAATTGTAAAGAGAGATTACAGTAAAAAGGATCGACGGAATGAGTGCGTCGGCGAAATCCAGAAAAAACAGGGTGGCCACTGAAAGCCCCTGAAGAACCAAGGCAGTGTCGATGAGCCGTTCCGTTCCAATTCGCATCCCGAAACGGCCGCAGAGAAAGTTCCCCAGCATGTAGCTGCCGGCGGGTAGTAGGAACCAAAGTCCAAATTCGGAAGGGGAAACCTCCATCGACGAAACAATGACAAACGGTGCTGCTGCAAGGAAAACGTGAAATCCGCTGCTTCCCAAGGCAGTTTGTCCAGCATAGAGAAGAAATTCGCGGTTTCTCAGTAGCTTTGAAAAGCCAGCTGGAGAGCCGTCCGCGGATCTGCGTTGCCATGGTGTTGCGGTCTCGCGCACCGAGACAGCAGCCATGATCAGTAGAAGCAGCGCGAACGTCGTGGCGACAATGAACGACGCTCTCCACCCATAGTGCTCCTCAAGCATGCCGCCGAACAGGGGTGCCAACATCGGTGCCACAACCATGGCCGTCGTAACATAGGCGAGCCTGCTTGCTGCCTCATCGCGCGAGTAGAGGTCCCGTACGATCACCCGGGCCAGTGCAAGGCCCGCCGAAGCTCCGACGGCTTGGATTGTTCGGCCGACGGCGAGACCGATGAAAGAAGAGGCGCCAGCCGATAGCGCTGAGCCCAATGCAAACACGAAAATCCCAAAAAGCAGTGGCAGGCGTCTTCCGATGCGGTCCGAAATATATCCGAAAAAAAGTTGGGGGACAGCCAATCCGATCAGGTATCCAGCTTGAAGTGTCAATACACTGGAGGGGGAGACACCGAACTCGCGGCCAATTTGCGGTAACGACGGGAGCATGAGGGTGAAAGCACCCATTGCCAGCATAGTACAGCCAACCAAGACAGGCAGTAGGATGCGGTCCATACCTTTACGTCGATCTCTATCCATTTGCTGATCCCGTCCCAGTCCGTCGGCCAGTGGCGGCCACAGGCCGCGGCCCCTGAGGATATGGCTGATCGTGGCTGGCGAGAGCCGGACATTCTGGGCGATCAGCCTGCCGGTGCGGCCTCGACGACCGGTCCCGAAGCCTTTCCGTACCCTGCCACGGGTGCCGGGCAAGGTATTCTACTCGTTCGAATCTGAGGCGTCGAACGAGTGGATGCTTTGTCGATCGGTCAACCTATCAAGCCATTTGAATGGCAAGAATTAATGCCAACGGCCTGAGTTTCTGACTCGGAGGGGATTCCCGAATCAGGCTTTGGCATGATTCAAGGCTGGTGAAGGAGAATCGCCATGCCTTGGACCATCCGACTTCGAGGTGACTACGACGCCCTCGAGC
>Ga0208112_101196_pt1 | contig 10356 bp, 7 predicted proteins | sample HotLakConsoUCCLE_FD_184736 | JGI IMG/M metagenome (GOLD analysis project Ga0208112, IMG submission 184736) | Hypersaline microbial mat communities from Hot Lake, Washington, USA - Hot Lake Consortium UCC-LE (SPAdes) (version 2) ... | reverse complement strand
CCCGGGGCGCTGCGTCGCGATCCTGGATGCCGGCGGAATGAACCACCGTGGCGACCATCAGCCCCAGCGTGTCGGTCAGGATATGCCGCTTGCGACCGTTGATCTTCTTGCCGGCATCATAGCCGCGCGCGCCTCCGCTCTCCGTCGTCTTCACGCTCTGGCTGTCGATCACGCCAGCGGAAGGGCTCGGACCACAGCCTTCCAGTTCGCGGGAGCCGCGACCAGATATTGGTTGATCCTGTTCAGAAGCCCGGTGTCGCGCCATTCATAGAAATAGCGCTGAACCGTTGATGGGGCTGATCAGGCGTCACAAGCTGATCCGGCGCTATACGGTGACGGACGCTGCGGTTCATGACAGCCAGGTTCTCGGCGATATCCTCGACGGGTCCAACACGGCCTGCGATGTCTGGGCGGACAGCGCTTATCGATCGGCAGAAACGGAAGCCCGGCTCGCCGATCATGGTATGCGCAGCCGGATCCACCGCAAGGCCCGTCGCAACCGTCCGCTGAGCCAGCGTGAGCAGCAGGGCAACAAGAGCCGCTCGAAGATCCGTGCCCGGGTCGAGCATGTGTTTGGCGCACTCACCAACGACATGGGCGGCACCCTGGTGCGCAGCATCGGTATCGCCCGCGCGAAGACGCGGATCGGGCTGAAGAACATGGCCTACAACATGCGGAGAATGGTCTATCTCGCGGGCGTGACGGGCAGCCCGACGCCAACATGACGCCTGCCGAGGGGTGAGGAGCGCCCATAGCTCCTCAAAAACAGAAAAAACAACCCGAAATAACCCTGGAAATCGTCGAAATCAGATATCGGCAAGCTTCAGATACCCATTCTCTGTGCTAAAGTAGACGGATCGGCGTATTCTTCGAGGTGCCCATATGCACATCCCTCAAAATTTAGTGCTGTTCAGAGGAGCTCTTGATGATGCTCCCCTTCCATACGAAATCCTTTTCGGCCATGAGTCGCCCAGCACCAAGCGGGCGGTCGAAGCTGCGGAAATCATAGAGTCCGGTTGGACTCGAAAAGGGTTTGGTCCCGTCAAGATCGACTGCCCCTTCGATTGGTTCACGCAGGGGCCACAGCACCGCAGCTGGCGCTTCCATCTCCACTGCTTGGATTTTCTCGGGCCATTGTTGGCGATGCATTCCTATACGGGAGAGGAGAAATATCTCGACTATAGTTTCGAGAGGATGGTCGACTGGGCGAGGCAGCATAGGAAGATCTCCTCCGAAGGCTTCGCGTGGTACGACATGGCCATTGGCGTTCGCGCCTATCGCCTTGCCTATGTCTTCGACGTTGCGCTACGCCGGCCGGATAGATATTTGGACGACGAGCTTATCGTGCTCGCCGAAAGCATCGCGCTCCACCAGCGCGCTTTCGAGGACGAGAGCAATTTCGCCGCCCATTCGAACCACGGCCTCTATTTCGCCGCGGGACAGGTGGCCATGGCGCGTCGCCTCCACTGGTTCCCGGGTATGGATGTAACCCGCGCGCTCGGCGAGGAGAGGCTGCGGCGCGTGCTCACGACGCAGTTTTCTCCCGACGGCGTGCACCGCGAGCATTCTCCCGATTATCACCGCATGGTCTGGGAGACTGTGCAAGGCATGATCGAGGCCGGCATTCTCGACAAGGGCGAGCATGGCCCCACCTCCCGCCGTATCCAGGAGGCGCTGGCGTGGTTCGTCCAGCCCGATCGTACTCTCACCATGTTCGGGGACACGCCGCGGCGGGAGATAACATGGAACGAGCGGCGTCTCGCTCTGGTCGAGGACGAGCACCTCCGTCATGCCGCGAGCGCCGGCGAGGTCGGGCTTGCGCCGGCCGAGCCCATGCGCGTGTTTTCCGAATCGGGCTTTGCAATCGTTCGCGCCTCCGCGCCCGAGGCGCCGGCCGACTTCTCCCGCCAATCCTATCTCGCGCAGATCTGCGCCTTCAACTCGCGCACCCACAAGCACGCGGACAATCTGAGCCTCGTATGGTACGATCGGGGCAGCGAGGTTCTGGTCGACTCGGGGCGTTTCGGCTATCTCGACCCAACTAAGGGTGATTCCGAGCTGGGCCGCGAAGGCTTCTACTACGCGCATCCGAGCCGGGTCTATGTCGAGTCGACGCGCGCGCACAACACGGTCGAGATCGACGGCAAGAGCCATCAGCGACGTGGCGTAAAGCCGTTCGGTAGTGCGCTGGGTCGGACCGGTGAGAGTGACGGCGTGTTCTTCATCGAGAGCGAGATGCGCCACCACCGTACGATCCGCCACACCCGGCTCGTTTACTTCAGGCCAGGCAAGTGGTTGCTCGTCCACGATCGATTGGCGGACAGCGCGGAGCAGCCGCATGTTTTCAAACAATGGTTCCAGTTTGCCCCGGAGCTCGATCTGACGCTGCGCGGCGCGAATCTGGAGATCGACCTTCCCGATTCAGCCGAACGGCTTTTCGTCTCCACGCTTCTCGACGGCTCCATTGCACAGCCCATTAGGGGCCAGACGGAGCCAGAATTGCAGGGCTGGATTTCACGCAAAGACGGCGAGCTAACACCATCGTGGAGTGTTCCGTTCGAAGCCAAGGGGAGCGTCGTGCAATGCGCGACGCTCTTCGCCTTCGGTCAAGAGGCCCCTACACTCCTCGACGCGCGCTCGTCGCCGAGTGCCACGGGGGCGACCTTCCGATGGGAGCAGGGCAGACATACGACTAGGCTAAAGGTCAAGCGCACCGCTGGCTCCGATTTCGAGTTGACCCATTCTTTTCGTTAGCTGCAAAGGAATTAGACCGACTTATGTCGGAATTTGACAAACTGGAGGCAGAACCATGCTGAAACTTCTACGCGCTCTCGCATCCGAGGACCGCGACCCGGAAGATCGCAGTCAACTTTTGAATTTTCTTATTCGCGTTCAAACAACTTTTGATGCTAAAAAAGATGGTCCTCTAAAAAGCAAAAATGCACCGCGAATGCCAGATCCTGGTCGACAACTACGAGGAGGCCGGCTGCGAGCCGACGGACTTCGTCACGAGGACAAAGGGCCTCCTCGCCGAGCACCGGCCATTTTCCTATACGCGGCTGCACACGGCGATGTCGCGGGCGGGCGGCGGCACGGCTGTGTGGGCCGCACTTAGGGCGACCGCAAAAGCATATAAAGCCCTTTGAGCTGACCATGACACCAGCCGGGATGACATCCTCCGGATAAGAATCTAGAAGCGTGCAGCCACTGTTGATCGGTGCGAGCCAGCGACTTCTCGCTACTTATGGGCGGGCACTGAGGGAGTTTTCATGCGCACTAAGGAACGCTCGGGTCGGCTGGAGGGAATATGGAAGCATATGCCCCTTCCCGCCATATGGATCCTGGAGGAGATACGGCTGCGGGGGCATGGCCGATCCGCGGCGGGGAGCACAGTTGGGTTCGCGCCGCGCCTCCTGCGGCTGTACCGCGTCGCCCTCCTCGTCATCTTCTCCTTCGCCAGGCGCGTGGTTTGTGCTCTTCCTAAGCTGTTGCTCGCGTTGTTCCGCCTTATCGTTTCGCTTCCGTCGAGGGTGAGCCAAGCGGTGGTGCGCCTCGCCCGGTTTCAGCGTAGTCACGGTTTCCGGAAGCTTATTATTGCGATACTGCGCATCGTCTTGCGCATCTTGCGACGTTTGCCGCGCGTGTTGCGGCAGACTCGCAGGAATTGGGCTGATAGCGCTCGCCGTCGCCGCCGCAGCCTCACACGACTTGGGCGGGCCTATGGCATCGCCCGTGATGAGATCCGCCTTCTGCGCGAGGGTGCGGGTGAGCTGCTCGGGAGGGCGGATGCTCGGGAGGATGGCACGCAGGGAGCTTCCGCCTATCTCGTCTACAATTCGCTTCCCTTCCACAGTGCCGGCTATGCCACGCGCTCGCACGGGCTCGTCGGCGGCTTGCGCGAGGAGGGAATCGATGTGCGGGTCGTCAACCGCCTCGGCTACCCCCAGGTCTTCGCGAAATTCCGCGACATCGCGCTGGAACCCGTGGTCGAGATCGATGCCGTGCCTTATCATCGCGTAGGCGGCGACGTCGAGGCCCTGTTCTTCCGCTCCACCCGCTCCTACCTTGGGATGAACATCGCCGCGACGACCGAACTCGTACGCGAGCTTGAGCCCGCGATCGTCCACGGCGCCTCGAATTTCGTTACGGGACTTACGGCAGTGGCAGTTGCGCGGCAACTCGGCGTACCCAGCGTCTACGAAGTTCGTGGGCTTTGGGAGGTTACGCAGGCTTCGCGTGACCCCTCCTATGTCGACACACTCCATCACGCGCAAGCGGTGAAGCTTGAGACGCAAGCTTGTTTGGAGGCTGACAGGGTGATCGCCATCACGGAAGCTTTACGCGATGAGTTGGTGCGCCGCAGCGTTCCGGGAGAAAAGATCAGGATTGTACCGAACGGCGTTGACAGCGCACGCTTCAAACCCTTGTCCCGCGACCATGTGCTCGCTGAGGGGCTCGGCATTGAAGGCGATGCGGTTGTGGTCGGCTATGTCGGCTCGATTCTCGATTATGAGGGTCTCGATGACCTCCTGAAAGCTGCGCGCCTCCTTGTTGACCGCGGCCTGACGCACCTGCGCCTCCTGATCGTTGGCGACGGTGCCGCTTATGAGACGTGCCGGGCACTGGCGCGCGAGCTCGACCTTGAAGAGATCGTAATTTTCACTGGCCGCGTCCCCCATGAAGAGGTTGAGGCATATTATTCGCTGATCGACATCGCGCCCTTCCCGCGGAAGCCGTTACCGGTCTGCGAGATGGTCTCCCCGCTCAAGCCCTTTGAAGCCATGGCGATGGAGAAATGCGTCGTGGTCTCATCGGTCGCGGCTCTCGCCGAGATCGTCGAAGACCGACCGATCGGGCTCGTCCACGAAAAGGGCAATGTAGATAGCCTTGCAGATACGCTCGCACGTGCGATCGAGGACCCCGATCTGCGGCGGGAAATGGGGTGCGCCGCCCGCGACTTTGTCGTTCAAGAACGCGATTGGCGCGTGCTGGCCGAACGCGTGCTCGAAGTCTATCGCGAGCTCGGCGTCGTCCCCCCTGCGCAGAACGACGGCCTGAGGCGCATGTCGCGAAGCGGTGCGCGATGAACAAGCGACGCGCTGTTCTCTTCGCTGCTCATCCTTGGCATGTGACGCCCTACGGACTGCACCATGTTGCACGCGCGTTGGCCAAGCTTGATTGGCGCGTACTCTACGTGGAGCCGCAATTCACACCCGTGCATCTTATCGCGGGTTTCCGGCGTGGGCGGCAAGTCGGGGCCTGTCCTCGTCCTAGCGGGGAACCTGGTATCGAACTCCTGTCGCCTTTCGCCCCGCTTCCCCACGTCAATCGCCCGCTCCTGCGTAATCGGTGGGTGCTCGAACTCATCTCGCGGTGGAACTGGCCACCTGTGGCACGGACGGTTCTGCGCGACGGTACACCGGATCTCGCGCTCGTGGGATCGCCGACGTATCTCGATGCCGCTCGTGCGACGCGGTCACGTGTGCTCGCCTATCGCCTGGCGGATGACGCTTCGTTGTTTTCGGTTGTCAGTCGAGCTGTGCGCGAAGTGGAGGCGCGTGGTCTCTCACAGGTCGATGCCGTGCTCGCAACGACGCCGCTCCTCGCGCGGAAGGCCGAGGCTGCTGGCGCACGAAGCGTCGTCATGATGCCGAACGGTGTCGATATTGCCCGCTTTGCTAAGCCGCTCCCCGTGCCCACCGAGATGGCCAACCTGCCGCGGCCGATCATTCTGTATGTCGGTGCGATCGAGGACTGGTTTGATTGGGGCGCGGTCGTATCGGCGGCCCGTGCGAGCCCGCAGCGCAGCTTCGTTATTGTGGGACACGTGGCCCGCGAGCCGAACGAGCCCCTTCCCGCCAATGTCCATCTCCTCGGGCCGCGCCCCTACGATGCGGTTCCAGCCTATATGCGGGCGGCCGATATCGGTATCGTTCCTTTTGCACTGCCAAGGCGTGAGGAGGCCATCGAGGCGATCAACCCGCTCAAGATCCATGAATATCTCGCCGCCGGCTTGCCGGTGGTCAGCAGCGTCGTGCCGGCGGGATGCGAAGAACCTCGCGTCTTCGGCTATCGCGGCGCCCGGGCCTTTTGCGCCACGCTCGACCGCGCGGTCGCCGAGCGCGAACGCGGCACGGCTATCGTGGCCTGCGCGGCTTCTGATTGGCAGGCGATTGTTTCCGGCACGATCACGCGACTCGGTCTCAGCTGATCGCGAAGCCGCCGTCGTCGGGCGTGTCGAGAAGAGCCACGATCGTCGCGGCCATGCCATGAGCTTCCTTGAGCTTCTTGGCCCTCACGAGCCGGATCAGCCGTGAGCACGCATCGACCAGACGGATATCCGCGGGTCCCCACTCCGGGGACAGGTCATGGCGCGCGGCACGGACGCGCTCGACGGCCGCCGAGAGGGCCTCCTCCGAAAACGACGATAACGAATGGATGCCGATGGGTTCGATGCGCCAATTGCCGGGATACAGCGTTCTCGGCCGTGCGCTTGCGTCGATCCGGAGCCAATCTGCCCTTTGCCGGTCAAAATGGATGTAGCGCGGGGCGTGCGCGAGACGATTGTGAAGCACGGGGATGACAGTATCAAAGCGGACCAGCAGAGCTTCCTCTCCTTCATCATCTACCGCTTCTCGAAGATCAGCGCTCAATTCGGGCGTGAAGCGTTGCGCCACTTCGGCATGGCTGCGCCGGTAGGCTGCAATAAGATCCTGGGGCGGCGGGTAGGACCAGGAACGGAGAAGAAATTCAGTCTCGAAGTCCTTTTGATCGGCTGCGGCGATCGGGGCCAGCCCGGACATGTCGTAGAGGGTACAGGTCTTCTCGTCGAGCACCGCGCGTGATCTAATCGGGACACACAGGCTGGTGTGCGCACCGTTGAAACGCGACAGCAATTCCTCATTGGCGATCACATGCCGTGCACCGTGCAGAGCTATCCGCATGCGATACGGCTTCTCGCCGGTCGGACCACGTGCTTGCAGTTCGAAATCGCGCTCGTGGGGTGATGCCGGGTCAATCCAGACACAAGAGACGAATTCGGCCTCCGGGTCGTTCGCCGTCAAGGCTCGCCGAAGCCAGGCGTCCCGTTCGTCCCGGGTGAGGCGGTCAAAATTCGTCCCCAGTTGCCTGTGTTCGCTGAGGCCAGGCTCAGCCTTTGTCAGAAAAGCGAGTTTGCTCCTCTGGAAAAACAGATTAGCATAATTATTTACACTTGTCTCAAGGCCCGACAGCAGCTGTCTGAGAATGATAAACGTGATCACTGCAATTAGAGCATTGCCACCATCTCCCATAAAAAAGGGTAATAATAGTGTAAAAAATCCAATTACAAATATTATAAACGATGCAATCTGAGTATATTGCTTAAAATTGTTCAATATATAATTTTTAAAGACACCAACGGTCTTGGAACGGGTTCGCAAGACGCTCACGGTAAATATTAATACGACCAAAATCAACGCTAGCAACACTGAGAAGAGTGCCGGATTCAGCCAGAAAATCACTGCAAGGCCGATTACAGCCGTAAGCACGGCGCCATTTGCGTCGAGAAGAGTCCTACAGTTTTGGGAAGCCTTTTCGCGCTCATCCGCACGCTTATGCACGAGGTTCATCGAATCGATGATTCTCGAACCAAATGCGTCGGCGAGTCTGCGAAACCCATGATCGACGGCCAGGCCGAGCAAATAGAACAGCACCGTGCCGCCTGCCAACGATGCGATCCAGAGTCCACGAGTTTCGTCCGTTATCAAACCGGCGAAGTACCTTGGAACGCCGGGGTTTGCAGCAAGAAGGATCACTTTCAATGGCAGCAGGAACGCCACGATCATACAAAGGCGCTTGGCAATAGAGAATATAATACCCACGACGCCGTGGACCGGAGACAAGCGGTATGCGTTGGAGTTTACCCTCAGGAGAAAGCTAACCAGGCTCAGGCTCGCTCTGCGATCGCTCATTTTGTTTCCCTTTAGTCCCGTGAACAGCGTTTGTCGTTTTTGCCTGCTGGTTGGGACACCTCATCAATCATTGAAACTTTTGAGCGTTCAGCCTCAAGAAAGGTTGCCTCTCTCGTCGCCACTGAGCTCGGCCGTGCGATCACTGTTGCGCACCTATAGGCCGCTTGTTGCGGCGATGCGGCTAGGCCGCGCGCTCGAAGTTATCGTGCTGCATCATTTCGTTCACGAACCGTCGCTTCACCTCGTGGATTGACGCTCTAGCAACGGCAGCACGACCTCGCAACTGCGCCGCCCCTCTTTCCTGCCCGCCTCGCCTTATACCCACCATCGGCGCAGATGCAGAGAAAACCGTGGCACGGCAAGAATGGATCGGAACAGGAAGGTTGCCATCGCCGGAAGGTTTCCAGCGTTGCGCCTTGCTGCTGCACGCTCGAGCAGCAGATACGCTTTGAGCCGACGAGCGCATGAAGGGTCCAGCCTTCTGCCGATGCCCTCGGAAAAATGTCTCCACGACGCATCGACAGACTTGATGGTTGGCCGCTGCCCTATTGCTATCTGTGCGCCCACGATCGATGCCACTTCAAGCCGACCACCGGCAAGTGCGAAGCGTAGGAACCAGTCGAGGTCTTCCAGGCGCTTGAGTTTCGGGTCAAAGGGGCCAACGATTTCAAAAGCACGCCTCGGTAGGATCGTCGTGCTACCTGGTGCAAACCAGCATCCGCTCGCGAAATCCCGAGGGTCAGCGCTGGAAATAGGTATGCGCTCGCGCCTGTCGCGATTGCTGTTTCCGTAGACAGCCCACCAGCCGCAGGCCACGGCGACAAGCGGTTGGTCGAGGGAAGGCAGGAATGGTGTCTGCTTCTCAAGCTTTTCTGGCAGCCAGATATCGTCTGAGTCGAGAAAAGCGACGTAATCGCCTTGCGCTGCGTCGATACCAGTCTGGCGGGCTGCCGCAGCTCCAAGGTTGCGCTTGTGACGGATGATTCGCACAGCTGCGCTGACCGGCCCGAGCTCGTCTTGGCGTAAAGGCGCCTGCGATCCGTCATCTACGATAATGATTTCTCCGGGGGGGGTGGTCTGACAGCAAACGGATTGGACGGCCGCGCGAGTTTCTGCGGGACGATTGAAGCTTGGAATGACAACACTGATCCCGTGGGCGATGTTGCTCGCGTCGGTAGAGAACTGACTCACGAGACCGGCCCTATGATCTTATTGGGTTTGTGGGAAGTTGCGATACGCGCACCCAGCTCTGCGTAAGTCTGTATAATCACTCCTTTCACATGCGTATCCGTATAGCCGGAGAGGATGCGAGCGCGGGCGGCTTCACCCATTCGTTCTCGCATCTCTGGATTGTTCGCGAGGCGTTCGAGGGCGGTGGCGAGGGCATCAGGGTCTTCGGGAGGAACGATCAGGCCTTCTACGCCATCACGCACGAAGTCCTTCAGCCCTGGTACATCGGCCACAATGAGCGGTCTTGCGCAAGCAGCAGCCTCAAGCATGGCGCGTGGCATGCCTTCACGGTCGCGAGCGGGGAAAACAGCGATGTCGCTTTGCCGCCAGACGCTGACAACGTCATTTGTCTCGCGACCTCCCTCAATCAGGCCGCTCTCCACCCAACCCCGCAGAGTGTTCGGGGCGATAGCGTCAGGGTTGCCTGGATCAGGGCGGGCGAAGATCTGAACTCTAAGTGGCACACTGCGCGTCACGAGGCGCTTCTTCGCCGCCACGAGGATATCCAGTCCCTTCTGATGGATCAGACGCGAGATGGATGCGGCGATTGGAATAGGATTAGCAGGTGTGGTTTGGGCGCAAAATTCCTCCGGATCGATTCCGGCTCCGCGCAAGATGGCCGATTTCCCAGTGGTATCAATCCCAAACGCCGAGAGATCTGTAAGGTCGGTTTCATTCTCGGCCAGAATCCAGCTGATGTTGTGGCGCAACATCTTATCCACGAGGTGCAGAGACGCGTATCGTATCAGACGAATGACCGGGTTGGTCGAAGTGCCGAGATAACCGAAACCGGTAATATGGGTTACAACAGCGGGCATTTTCGATATCTTTGCAACCGCAGAGCCAATAATGATCGGGTTGAGCGCGATCAGGTGTACGACGTCTGGCTTCTCCTTTCGAATAATGTTCATCAGTTGTATTGTAGAGTTGCCTTGTTTAATGATGTTCAGGCTTTTGCGATCAAAACTTAGAGGGATTGCTCTTGCACCAAGTGCTTCGATCTCTGCCTCATAGCCAGAACAGCGCGTGACTACAACTAACTCCTCGCAAAGCGGCCTGAGGGCTGCGAGCAATGGCCGAAAGTGGGATAACACAAACCAATCCTCAGCAGCGATAACAGCGATTTTCGAAAACCGGTTCGCACCATTGCCGTTCACTTCCCCCCCCCCCCCCC
>Ga0208112_101194_pt1 | contig 10371 bp, 7 predicted proteins | sample HotLakConsoUCCLE_FD_184736 | JGI IMG/M metagenome (GOLD analysis project Ga0208112, IMG submission 184736) | Hypersaline microbial mat communities from Hot Lake, Washington, USA - Hot Lake Consortium UCC-LE (SPAdes) (version 2) ... | reverse complement strand
GCATCGCACCGGGCTGTCCGGGTGGCGCAGGCGAAAAGGCCCCCGCTGCCCGGCAGGCGGCGGGGGCCTTTTCCCATTGCCGACAAGCGGTCGGCAAATTCGTGTGGCCGACACGCGGTCGGCAAAGGGGGCCGTGCGGCCCTGTCGATCGCGCCGATCCTAGCGCGGCGCCATCCGGATCGCGCCGTCGAGGCGCACGTCCTCGCCGTTGAAATAGCCGGTTTCGATCATGCACATGGCGAGCTTGGCGTATTCCTCCGGCTGGCCGAGCCGCTTGGGGAACGGGACCGATGCGGCGAGCGCTTCCTTCACCTGCGGCGGGGCGGCGTTCATCAGCGGGGTGTCGAAGATGCCCGGAAGGATGGTGTTCACCCGGATGCCTTCCTTCATCAGGTCGCGCGCGATCGGCAGGGTCATGCCGACGACGCCGCCCTTGGACGCGGAATAGGCCGCCTGGCCCATCTGGCCGTCCTCGGCGGCGACCGACGCGGTGTTGACGATCGCGCCGCGATCGCCGTCCTCGGACAGCGGGTCGAGCGTCATCATGCCCGCCGCCGACTTGGCGATGCAGCGGAACGTCCCGATGAGGTTGACCTGGATCACGAAGTCGAAGGCGGAAATCGGGAAATGCTTGATCTCGCCGGTCTGCTTGTCGCGGCTGGCGGTCTTGATCGCGTTGCCGATCCCGGCGCAGTTGACCAGGATCCGCTCCTGTCCGTGCGCCTCGCGCGCCTTGGCGAAGGCGGCGTCGACCTCTTCGTCGCTGGTCACGTTGACCTTGCAGAACACGCCGCCCAGTTCGGCGGCGCGCTTCTCGCCCTCTTCCTCCTTGAGGTCGAAGATCGCGACCTTGGCGCCCTTCGCGGCGAGCGCGCGGGCGGTGGCGAGGCCGAGGCCGGAGGCGCCGCCGGTGACGACGGCGGGGGTGTTGGCAGATACTTCCATGGTGGTTTTCCTCTCAGATGAAACTTCGGCGAGGCCCCGCAAATGCGGGGCCTCGTGCGATTTGGCGGGAGGTCCCTGCCTCCGCAGGGACCCGCGGGAGATTACACGGCCTCCACGATGGTGACGTTGGCGACGCCGCCGCCTTCGCACATCGTCTGCAGGCCGTATTTCTTGCCGTGGCGCCTCAGCGCGTGGACCAGCGTCGCCATCAGCTTGGTCCCCGATGCGCCGAGCGGGTGGCCGAGCGCGATCGCCCCGCCGTGGACGTTGAGCCTGTCCGGGTCGGCGCCGGTGTGCTTGAGCCAGGCGAGCGGCACGGGGGCGAAGGCCTCGTTCACCTCGTAGAGGTCGATGTCCTCGATCTTCAGACCGGCCCGCTCGAGCGCCCGGTCGGTCGCGAACAGCGGTTCCTCCAGCATGATGACCGGATCGCCCGCGGTGACGGTGAGGTTGTGGATGCGCGCGATCGGGGTGAGGCCGAATTTCTTGAGCGCCTCTTCGGAAACGACCAGCACCGCGCTCGACCCGTCGCAGATCTGGCTCGACGAAGCCGCAGTGATCTTGCCCTCGGGCGAGAGCAGCTTGACCCCCGCAATCCCTTCGAGGCTCGCATCGAAACGGATGCCTTCGTCGACCGTGTGCATTTCGGTGCCTTCGGGCGTTTCGATCTCCACCGGAACGATCTCGCTTTCGAAGGCGCCGCCCTGCGTCGCGGCGATCGCCTTTTCGTGGCTCGACAGGGCGAAGCGATCGAGATCGTCCTTGGTGAAGCCGTGCTTCTGCGCGATCATTTCCGCGCCCATGAACTGGCTGAACTGCACGCCGGGGAATTTCTCCTCCAGCCGCGGCGACTTGTAGTGGCCGAGCCCCTCCTTCATGTGCAGCGTCGCGTTGGAACCCATCGGCACGCGGCTCATGCTTTCGACGCCGCTCGCGATGACCACGTCCTGCGTCCCCGACATCACCGCCTGCGCGGCGAACTGGATCGCCTGCTGCGAGGAGCCGCATTGCCGGTCGATCGTCACCGCCGGGGTCGAATCCGGCAGGTTGGAGGCGAGCACGCCCATCCGCCCGACCTGCATCGCCTGTTCGCCCGCCTGCGTGACGCAGCCGGTCACCACGTCGTCGATCGCGTTCGGATCGATCCCGCTGCGCTCGACGATCGCGTCGAGCGACGCCGCGAGCAGGTCGACCGGGTGCACCCCCGCAAGACGCCCGCCGCGCCGCCCCCCGGCGGTGCGGACGGCTTCGACGATGTAAGCTGTGCTCATCTCTCTCTCCTTTGATCCCCTTCGAAAAACCGGTTTCGGTTTGGAACTCGCCTATGAGAGGCCTTCGCCGGAATCAAGCGGGCAAAACGGACCGGCACGGCGCGCGCGGCTTGCCAGCGCGGCGCACGGCTGGCAGGCACTCGCGCCGTGAGCACCATGGAGACGACGACGCCTCTCGCGGGGAATCCCGCGCTCGAGCGCACGCGCGCCACGACCGGCCGGCTGCGCCCGGCATGAGCGCGGCCCCTTCCCTGTCGGCGCCCGAGGCGATGGTGCGCGTCCGCATGGCGCTGCAGCGCGGCCAGCTGGCGCGCGCGCGGGCCATCGTCGAGGAGGCGCGGCGCGGCCATCCCGCCGATGCCGCGCTGGCCGATGCGGCAGGCGACATCGCGCTGAGATCGAACGACGCCGAGGCGGCCGCCGCGCATTTCGCCGCCGCCTGCACCAACGCGCCCGCGATGGTGGATTACGCGCTCAATCACGCGATCGCCCTGCAGCGGCTCGGCCGTCACGAGGAAGCGCTCGCCGCGATCCGCCCGCACGAGGGCGCGGGCCGCACGCTCGCGCGCTATGGCAGCGTCGCCGCGCTCTCGCACCGCGCCTGCGGGCGTCCGGCCGAGGCGGCACGCTGGTACGAGGCGGCGCTCGCCCGCGAGCCGCGCCATCCGCGGGCGCTCCATGGCCGCGCGCGGGTCGCGCTCGAACGGGGCGAAGCCGATGCGCTCGCCCGGTTCGATGCGGCGCTCGCGGTCAATCCGGGCGATGCGGACCTGTGGCTCGGCAAGGCGCAGGCGCTCGAACTCGCCGGCGACGTCGCGGGCGCCCGGATCGTGGCCGAACAGATCTGCGCGCAGGCCCCGGGCTTCATCGCGGCGCTGACCTTCCTTGCCGGGCTGAAGCACGCCGCGGGCGAGGCCGACTGGACCGCTCCCTTCGCCGAGGCCGCGAGGAAGGCGCCGCAGGATCCCAACATCGCGCACGCCCATGTCGAGGCGCTGGCCGGGCTCGATCGCGCCGAAGAGGCCGCCGCCATCGCCGCCGAGGCCCGCGCGCGCTTCCCGCGCGAGCCGCATTTCGCCCTGCTCGAGGCGGTGCATTGCGGCTCGGCGGGCGACTGGGACCGGGCCGAGGCGATCTTCGCGCGGCTTGCCGACTCCCGCCCGATCCGGTTCCGCAACGAGGCGCGCCACGCCCTGCGCGCGCGCGACCTGCCGCGCGCCCACGCCTGCCTCGACCGCGCGCTCGCCGCCGATCCGCGGGACATCGGGGCCTGGGCGCTGCGCGGGATCGCCTGGCGGCTGGGCGAGGACGCGGCATCGCGCGAACGGGCGGCCTGGCTGCACGGGCAGGCGGGGCTGGTGGGCTTTCGCGAACTGGCCGGGCGGGACGGGCTGGTGGCCGACGCGGCGCAGGCCTTGCGCGCGATCCATGCCCGCTCGACCATGCCGCTCGGCCAGAGCCTGCGCGGGGGCACGCAGACGCGCGGCATCCTGTTCCACCGGACCGAGCCGGTCCTTGCCGAACTGCACGAGGCGATCCGCGCGACGCTCGAGCTTCACCGCGCGGGCCTGCCGCCGCGCGACGCGGCGCACCCGCTGCTGCGCCACCGCGAGACGCCGTGGCAGCTGCTCGGTTCGTGGTCGGTCCGGCTGGCGGGCGGCGGAGCGGGGGGACAGGGCGATTACCACACCGCGCACATCCACCCGCAGGGGATCGTCTCGAGCGCGCTCTACCTCGTCGTGCCGGAGGAAGCCCACGCGCCCGTCGGCGAGGGCGAGCGCCCGCCCGGCTGGCTCGAAATCGGTTGTCCGCCGCCCGAGCTCGGGCTCGACCTGCCACCGCTCGCCACGATCGAGCCGCGCGAAGGCCGGCTCGCGCTGTTCCCCTCCACGCTCTATCACGGCACCACCCCGTTCGGATCGGCCGAGCGGATGACGATCGCCTTCGACGTGACATCCGCGGGCGGCCGCGAGACCTGACGCGCCCTACGGCAGGGACGCGGCAAGGAACGCGGCGAGGGACGCACCGCAAGCCACGTTGCAATGGTGCAGCAAACGCATTGCGCGATGCAGTTCGCGCAAGCACGTCACAGTGTTGCAACATGGCGACACCGGCGCCCGAAATTGGCGGTTTTCCCTTGCTGAGCTTTTCTTGGACACCCGGAACGTTCATTCCACTTCACAGGCGATTCCTGTTCGCTTGTTGCGCCGCTTCGTCGGCGCACCTTGCGTTGGAACCTTGCCCGACGTGAGAGGGGAGTCCGGGCGGTCCGTATACCGCCCTCCGCTCCATCGAGGAAATGGCCCGACCCCGGGATGGGGGGGCGGAAACGAAAGGGTACAGATTACATGAGAAAGTCCACGCTATTGCGTCTGAGCGCCGGCTCCTTTGCGGTCGGCCTCGCGCTGGCGGCCTCGCCGACCCTGGCGCAACAGACCGACCTCGAGGAAGAGGACGAAGCCGTCGCGCAGGATGCCGGCACCCGTCCGCAGCCTGCCGCGACCGATGCCCCGGCGATCATCGTCACGGGTTCGCGCGTCACCGACCCCAACCTGCGGCTGTCGAGCCCGGTTGCCGCGGTCGACGAAGCGGAACTGACCCTGCGCGGTACGAACGTCGCCGAACAGTTCCTGCGCGAACTGCCCGGCGCGGTGCCGAGCGTGGGCGCCCAGGTCAACAACGGCAACGGCGGCGCCAGCTTCGTCAACCTGCGCGGCATCGGTTCGCAGCGCAACCTCGTCCTGCTCGACGGTCGCCGCTTCGTCCCCGCGGACGAATCCGGCCGCGTCGACCTCAACAACATCCCGATCGCGGTGCTCGAACGGACCGACATCCTGACCGGCGGTGCGACCACCACCTATGGTGCGGACGCCGTTTCGGGTGTCGTCAACTTCATCACCAAGCGCGATTTCGCCGGCATCCAGCTCGACCTGACCAACCAGATCACCGAGCGCGGCGACGGCGAGATGTATCGCGCCGAAATGACGATCGGTGCCAATTTCGACGACGGTCGCGGCAACGCGGTCCTCAGCGTCGGCTACCAGGACCAGGCCGAAGTCTTCCAGGGCGACCGCGACTTCTCGATCTTCAACGTCGGTTCGTTCACCGGCACGGCGGGCGGTTCGTCGGCAACGGTCCCGTCCTACATCGTGTTCAACGGCCCGGAAGGCAGCGTGAACGGCCAGATCAACGACGAAGGCACGGACATCAAGCCGGGCGGTTTCAGCGGCGTCGACCTGTACAACTTCAACCCGCTCAACATCTTCCAGACGCCGTTCGAACGGTTCAACATGTACGGCGCGGCCAATTACGAGATCAGCCCGGCGATCGAACTCTATTCGCAGGCCGTGTTCTCGAAGCAGACCGTGTCGACCATCATCGCGCCGGGCGGTTCGTTCTTCAACACCTTCGAATACAACCTCAACAACCCGCTGATCCCCGATGCCATCGCGCAGCGTTTCGGCGATGCGCTGGGTCTCTCCGCGGCCGATTACGAGGCGGCGCGCAACACGCCGTTCGGTTCGACACTCCCCGACGGCACGTCGAACCCCGCCTACCGCACTTTCGACGCGCAGGTGCGTCGTCGTACGGTCGAAATCGGCACCCGCGATTCGGACTTCACCACCACGCTGTTCAACATGGTCGTGGGTGCGCGCGGTTCGATCACCGACAACATCGACTATGACCTGTTCGCCACCTACGGCGAATCCGAGCGTATTCAGCGCCAGTCGGGCTTCGCGCGCGCCGATCGCCTGCAGCAGTCGGTCCTTGCCATCCCCGATGGCGAGGGCGGCGTGCAGTGCATCGACACCTCGCGCGGCTGTGAACCGGTCAACCTGTTCGGCACACAGGGCAACCTCGGCAGCCAGGCCGCGCAGGACTTCGTGTTCAACCTGACCCAGCAGATCATCGACCAGTCGTCGATCGGCACGGTGCAGGGCTCGGTGTTCGGCGACCTGCCGATCACGCTGTTCGCCGACAGTCCGGTGAACTTCGCGGTCGGTGCGGAATATCGCGAATTCTCGACCAGCCAGGTTTCGGACGAAGCCTCGCAGACGCCGGGTGCGATCGTCGGCGCGGGCGGTGCGGACCCGAACTTCAGCGGTTCGTACGACGTGTTCGACGTCTACGGCGAACTCGTGGTCCCGATTCTCGAAGGGCTCCCCTTCGCCGAAAACCTGACGCTCGACCTGGGCGGCCGCTATTCGAACTACGAGCTTTCGAGCAACGAGTTCACCTGGAAGGCCGGCCTGACCTGGGAACCGGTGCTCGGCTTCTCGCTGCGCGGCAACTACCAGCGGGCGGCGCGGGCGCCGACCATCGGTGAGCTGTTCTTCCCGCAGGTCACGGGCCTCGACAACCTGTCGCAGGATCCGTGCGCGGGCAATGCGCCGACCACCGACGCCCAGCTTGCGGCGGTCTGTATCGCCCAGGGCGCACCGGCCTCGATCGTCAACAACGGCCTGATCGGTCAGCCTCCGGCGGGCCAGATCAACGTCACCACCGGCGGCAATCTCAACCTCGACACCGAACAGGCCGAAACCTGGACGGTCGGCTTCATCGCACAGCCCGATTTCGTTCCGGGCCTGACGCTGACGGTCGATTACTTCAACATCGCGATCGAGGATGCGATCACCTCGCCCGCCATCGGCGACATCATCCGGGGTTGCTACAATTCGGACAATCTCGATTTCGCGACCAACACCAACTGCCAGCTGATCGAACGCAGCGCCAGCACCGGTGAGATCGCGGGGGCCCAGAACGAAGTTCGCGGGGTCCTGCTCAACCTCACCAATCTGGGTCGCATCCAGACCGATGGTATCGACGTTCGCGTGAACTACGGCTCCGACCTGACCGACGACATCCGGCTCAACCTCAACTTCGAGGGCACCTGGACCAACGAAAACCGCTTCCAGGCGAATGCGGGCGACCCGAATTCGTTGTTCCGCGATTGCGTCGGCTTCTACTCGGTCAACTGCAACGTCCAGCCGGAATTCGTGTTCAACCAGCGCACGACGCTCAGCTTCATGGACGATTACTCGCTGTCGCTGCGGTGGCGTTACCTCAGCGGGGTCGAGCAGGAACCGGAAGACATCGCGGACCAGGGTCCGGCCTTCATCGGCGACTCCCCGGTCTTCGGCGAGGTCGATTTCACGCAGATCCCTGCGGAAAGCTATTTCGACCTGACCTTCCAGTGGGACGTGATGCAGAACGTGCTGTTCACCGCGACGGTAATCAACCTGTTCGACAACCAGCCCTCCGTGGTCGGTTCGGACATTGGTTCGACCTCGTTCAACTCGGGCAACGTCTTCCCGTCGACCTACGATCCGCTGGGTCGTCGCTACAGCGCGAACATCCGCTTCAGCTTCTAAGCCGAAGCCGGTTCGGCGCTGCCGGGCTAAAGGAAGGGGCGAGCCTCGCAAGGGCCCGCCCCTTTTCCTTTTCGCCGCCATTTCGCCCGGAGGCCCGCTGTGCTAGGGCCTTGCCCTTACCACGGAAGCCTGCCGATGTTCACGACACCCCTGTTCCTTGCCGCGCTCATCCTGTTCCAGGCCGCGCCCGCCACCATGGCCGAGCCCGCAACTCCACCCGAAACCGGCGCCGACCCCGCGACCGGACAGGTCGATGCGGCAGCCGAGGCCGCGCCGGACGAAGCTGCGAAGCCGGAAAAGATCACCGACCGTTCGCATCCCGATTTCGTGCGCTGCAGGACCGAAGCCGTCATCGGATCGCGCGCCCGGCGCAAACGGACCTGCATGACCAATCGCGAATGGGAACTGCTCGCGCGCCGGGGCAACGCCGCCGCGCGCGAATTCGTGGGCGACAACCAGCCCGGATTCCTGCCCGAATGACCGGATCGCGCAGGGACGCGGGGACGCTCGCCCAGGCGCCCTCGCCTTCCCGCCCCATCGAGGAAAAGACACGAGCATGACGACCTTTCCAAGGCTGCGCCCGCTGGCTGTCCTGGCCGCCGCCCTCCTCGCTGCGCCCTTGGCGTCGCTTCACGCGCAGGACGAACCCCGCGCGCGCGACCGCATCGCCGACAGCCCGCTCGTCGGCACGCTCGCCGCCTGCCGCGAGATCGCCGAGGATGCCGAACGCCTCGCCTGTTTCGACCGGGCGGCCGGCGCGCTGGTGGATGCGGCGGAAGGAGGCGAAGTGAAGGTCGTCGAGACCGAGGAGATCACCGAGGCCCGGCGCGCCCTGTTCGGCTTCTCGGTCCCCAGAAGCGGCATCCTCGCGGTGGACGAGGACGAAGAGGAAGAGGCCGACCGCCTGGTCTCGACCGTCGCCCGCGTGCAGCAGGCAGGCCGCAACGAATGGTTCATCTGGATCGCGGACGGCGGCGCGATGTGGCGGCTGAAAAGCAACTCGATCCGATTCCGCGCGCCCGAAGTCGGCGACACGGTCGAGTTCAAGCCCGCGGCGATGGGAACCTTCTGGGTCAGCTTCAACGGCCGCAAGGGCGTGCGCGGCAGCCGCGTCGAGTAGGCCTGCGCCCGCGAACGGGGTGCGAAACGGGAGCGCAACCGCTTGCGGCGCTGCGGCCTGGCGCTACCGTATCCAACGTCGTTGACCCGGGTGGCGCTGCGGAATCCCATCGGATCGGCGGCGAGCCTGCGCGACAGCCCGCTGAGGTCGTCGGCCTTGTGGACCCGGAACGGGCAGTCGCCTTCGCGGCCGGGATTGACGTGGACGAACAGGTGCTTATCGTCGCGCGAGACGGCCACTTGTTGACAACGTCGCGCAGCGCCCATACCCCGATCGGGACCGGCCGCGTGGTGCAATTCGTGCAAGCGCGTCACAGTGTTGCAACTCGGCGACACCAACTCCCGAAATTGCCGGCTCCCCCTTCCTGAGCTTTTCTTGGACGTTGTGAAGGTTCACTCAACCGCACAGGCGATTCCCGTTCGCTTGTTGCGCCGCTTCGCCGGTGCACCTTGCGTGGGAACTCTGCCCGACGTGAGAGCGGAGGCCGGGCGGCCCGAAGGCCGCGCCCTCCGCTCCATCGAGGAAATCGCCCCAACCCGGGATGGGAGGGCGGAAACGAAAGGGTGCAGATTAGATGAGAAAGTCCACGCTATTGCGTCTGAGCGCCGGCTCCTTTGCGGTCGGTCTCGCGCTGGCGGCCTCGCCGACCCTGGCGCAACAGACCGACCTCGAGGAAGAGGACGAAGCCGTCGCGCAGGACGCCGACGAAGAAGTCTTCGTCGATAACGAAGCCGGCATGGAAGAAGGCCAGGTGATCACGGTCACCGGTTCGCGTATTCAACGGCCCGAACTGAGCGGCCTCGAGCCGGTCACCTCGCTGACCAACGAATATTACGAAGCGCGGAACATCACGAACGCGGCCGACGCACTCAACGAACTTCCGCAGTTCCGCGGGAGCGTCACCCAGCGCGGCGACCAGGCAGCGTTCGGCAATGGCGTGAACTTCATCAACACCTTCGGCCTCGGCTCGAACCGTACGCTGAGCCTGATCAACGGGCGCCGCGTCGTTTCGTCGAACCTGCCTTCGCTGTTCTCCGCAGGCGGCCCGGGCGTCCAGGTCGACCTCAACATCATCCCGACCCAGCTGATCGAACGGATCGACAGCGTGTTCATCGGCGGCGCGCCGGTCTACGGTTCGGACGCGATCGCGGGTACGGTCAACATCATCCTCAAGGATGATTACGAAGGCCTCAACCTGACGAGCACCGCGGGCATTTCGGACCGCGGCGATGCCTTCAACTACAACATCTCGGGCCTTTTCGGGCAGAACTTCGCCGACGGACGCGGTAACTTCACCGTCGCCATGACCTATGACGAGGCGGAAGGTGTGCGCGGGATCGACCGCGGCTTCATCCGCGACAATGTCGGCTCGCTCAACAACTGCACCGATCCGGACCAGGCCACTCCGATCAATGACGGGCGCATCAATCCGAACATCGGTTGTAATACCGGTGGGGACGACGGTATCCCGCCGCGCGTCCTCTTTCGCGATCTGGCCTCTCTTATTCACGGCGATGCGGTTGGGCGCCTCTCGGTGCGAGCTTGACGCCACTGCTGCGTGCGGCGGCGTAGAGCGGGCGTGCGGCACCGCTGGCGTCTGTTTCACCGCGCTGTGATCGATGGGCTTTTCTGGTTGAAGGACTTGGCTCGGGGTTTCTGCGGC
>Ga0208112_101189_pt1 | contig 10437 bp, 9 predicted proteins | sample HotLakConsoUCCLE_FD_184736 | JGI IMG/M metagenome (GOLD analysis project Ga0208112, IMG submission 184736) | Hypersaline microbial mat communities from Hot Lake, Washington, USA - Hot Lake Consortium UCC-LE (SPAdes) (version 2) ... | reverse complement strand
GACAATCTCGTCAAGCACGAGCGGGACAACTGTGCCCCCGATTCAATAATAACGCATATTTAGTAAGCGATTGACGAAGAAGTCTCTGTCACCGCATCCATTCGTTGAGTAATTGAAACCGTCGCTGACTCAAAATCCCACATCGCGGCCAGAAATAAGTTGGCCTGCGGCCAAAATAATTTATCTCACGGATTCAGGTACCTGTCATACCCCGCCGGGGATCCGGCTTCCGGAGAAAATAATTTTATCCGGAAAGCATTGGAACCGATCATCACGTCTCATCTCATGTCTGAAAAACTGAATATTCTTCTCATCAGTTGTGACGATCTGGGCTATGGAGACTTGGGTTGTTACGGCTCGCCCGCCAACCGGACACCGTGGACCGACGCCCTGGCACATCCTGGTTGGATCGGCTCAGGTGGTTCGGAAAAACCTTCGCCGATCAGACCTTCACCCCGGCATTGCTGGTGCATCCACGGGAAAGCTCCCAGGAACGAAGCGAAGTAACGGTTTGCAATCAAGGAGACTTCGCCCGGCATCTCCCCTCGAATGCGCGTTCGTGAATGCCGGTTTACCTCAAACAATACGGACCGCTCATGGCCGGATTCACCACTTCCTCCGTGCCCCTCCTCGTCATCTTCCTGTTTTCCATGAAGTTCTCCGTCAAGGGCCTCTCCGCCGGAGCCGCCAAAGGCTAGTCGCGTGCAGCGAACGCCACCCGGCGCGGCTCCAGTGTTGTACGCCCGTCGGAGCCGCTCAGAACCAGCGCACGCGTGGCCTCTCCAAACGCACTGCCCTACACGTAAGCTGCGGCTGAAAGCACGCAGCTACGCCCGCCCCGCCGCATCCGTCAGGCCGAAACGAATCTCCGCCCGCAAACTGAGCTGAGGGCATTTCAGTCATTTTGGTAACAAAGAGCCCGAGGCGTTTAACTTCTATTTTTTATTCGTGCTTTATTGCGATTTATTTCCTATTTTTACTTTAAATCGCTACATTCAACGATTTGTGTTTAGACCTCAACTGATCTGAGACTCGACTACCTCCGAGCAGGTTCAGCAAGCTGCATTCTCAGTCCAATAAATTCGCCCGAATCGGCCACCTGCCTCCAGCGCACGGAGATGCAACTTTCCAACTTTTTTATTCTGATTCGTTTTTTCTTGCGATTATTTTTGTTTCTATCATGTTATTCGCAGTTTAACACGATTAAGAATAATGAAAGGCACAGATACAGTCATCCTCCGCGAAATCGGGGAGCGGCTCACCCGCGCCCGGGTCCGCGCGCGTCTCACCCAAGCCGAGCTGGCGAAAGAGGCCGGCATCGGCAAGCGGACCTTGGAGCGCCTTGAAAACGGAGACACGGTCCAGCTGACGAGCTTCCTCCGCGTCCTCCGGGCGCTTGATTTGCTGGACCGCTTCGGTGCCGCCCTGCCCGACCTCGAGCCGAGCCCGATGCAACTGCTCCGCTACCAGACCGAGGAACCGCGCCGCGTCTATAAACGGCGGAAGCCGGAGCCGAAAAAGCCCTGGACCTGGGCGGACGATTGAAGGCCCCCGCCTTTTAACCAACGATGAAGACCCTCGCCAGCGTGGAACTATGGGGACGCCCGATCGGAGCGGTCTCCATCGATTCGGCGGGCGCGGCCGCCCGCTTCGAATACGCGCCGGACTTCGCGGCCGCCGGGATCGAGCCCGCTCCCCTGAAGATGCCCGTGCAGGCCGGGCGGATCTACCGCTTTCCGGAACTGCCCCGCCCCGCCTTCCACGGCCTGCCCGGCATGCTGGCGGATGCCATTCCGGACAAGTTCGGCAACGCGCTGATCGACGCCTGGCTGGCCGGCGAGGGCCGCTCCGCCGACTCCTTCGACGCGGTCGAACGCCTCTGCTACATCGGCCGGCGGGGCATGGGGGCGCTGGAGTTCGGCCCGCTCCGCGGCCCCCGCCCGCGCAAAAGCGAGCGCCTCCACATCGACCGGCTGGTCGAACTCGCCTCCGAGGTGCTGAGCCACCGCGACGACCTGCGGGCCCGTTTCGAAGAGGACGGAAACGGGCTGCGCGAGATCCTCCGCGTCGGCACTTCGGCGGGAGGCGCGCGGGCCAAAGCGGTTGTCGCCTGGAACCCGACGACCAACGAGGTCCGCTCCGGCCAGGTCACCGCCCCCGAGGGCTTCGGCTACTGGCTGCTGAAGTTCGACGGCGTGCGCGGCAACCGGGACAAGGAACTGGCCGATCCGCACGGCTACGGCGCGGTCGAATTCGCCTACCACAAAATGGCGCTGGCCGCCGGCATCGAGATGACCGAATGCCGCCTGCTGGAAGAAAACGGCCGACGCCACTTCATGACGAGGCGCTTCGACCGTCTGCCCGACGGCTCCAAGCTGCACCTGCAATCCCTCGCCGCCCTCGCCCACTTCGACTTCAACCACGCCGGTGCCTACGGCTACGAACAGGCCTTCCAGGTCATCCGCGATCTCGGGCTCGGCATGGACGCGCTACTGGAGCAGTTCCGGCGCATGGTCTTCAACCTCGTGGCCCGCAATCAGGACGACCACGTCAAGAACATCGCCTTCCTGATGGACAAGCGCGGACGCTGGCGGCTCGCCCCGGCCTTCGATGTCACCTACGCCTACAACCCCGACGGCGATTGGACCAGCCGCCACCAGATGACGGTGAACGGCAAACGCGACGACTTCACCCTCGGAGATCTCGAACACTGCGCGGAAAGCGCCTCCATCGCCAAATCCAAGGTGAAACCCATCCTCGAGCAAGTCCGCACCGCCGTCGCCCGCTGGCCCGAGTTCGCCGACCCCGCCAAAGTCGACCCGACCTGGCGCGACGCGATCGCCAAGACCCACCGGCTGAGCGGGTGGCACTGACGATCCCACACACCTCCCATCGAGGGTGTTTCAAAACGTCACGATTTCAAAGCCCTCCCAAAAAATCCGATTTTTTACTTCACAGACCGGTAAGTTTATTAGATATCGGCTCCATGGCTCGTCCCAGAAAAACCGATACCCCGGCCCGGGAAAAGATTCTCGCGGCGGCGCGGGACTTGTTTTTCCACCAGGGCTACCACCGCACGGGGATCAACCAGCTCATCGAGGCGGCCGGGGTTTCCAAGGCTTCCTTCTACGACCAGTTCCCGTCCAAGGAGGATCTGGCGGTCGCTTACGTGCGGGAAAACGCCGCTCAGGCACTGCGCCTGATCCGAGACGCCTTGGCAAGCCGGCAGGACCCGATGGAGCGCTACCTCGCCTTCCAGGAGGTTATGCGGGCTTATCTGATCGAAACCGATTTCCGCGGCTGCGCGTTCAGCAATATCGCCCGCGAATTTCCGGATCTCGATTCGCCCGTGCGGCGCGAGGTGATCGAGCTGGAAGACCGCAGCCGCGCGCTCCTTCGCGAAACCGTCCAAGCCCTCTTCGACTCGAATCCGCAAGCCTTTGCCAATCACCGCCTGTCCGTCGACGAAGTCACGGACCGCTACTACCTCCTGATCGACGGCGCCATCAACGCCAGCGCGAATTACCACGCTGCCTGGCCCTTCGCTATTCTCGAGCCTGCGGCCCGGGATCTGGTCGCCCGCTGAACCGCCCGCTGGCCGCGCCTTTTTTTTTGAATCCTTATAAACTTACCAGTCTGTTTATTTATTTCGACGTCAAGCATCTCCGAACCCTCAACCCGAAAAACACGAAACCATGACAGCAAGTCTCCCTACCCAAACCAGCCAGCTGCGGCCTCTCGGCCGCGCGGATCGAGCGGCGGCGGCAGCCGTGCTCCACCGCGCATTCGCGGCGTATCCGGTCGTCCGCTACCTCTTTGAAAACAGCAGCGCCGGGCAGCGGAACTCCTTTTCCCGGATGTTCGAAGCGCTCATCGAAAGCCGATTGGTGCGGAACTGGCCGGCGCTCGGAGCCTTAGAGCAGGACCGCATCGCCGGTGTCGCCCTGGTCGGCGCGCCGGAAGACCGCCCCTCGACTCCCGCCGCCGACGCCCTCTTCGAAGCCGCCGAGCGGGTGATCGGTCCGGAGGCGGCCGGGCGCTTCCACGCCTATGCCGAACTCTGCACCGTCGGCCTCCCCGCCTGGCCGCACCACTACCTCGGCGTCCTCGGGGTGGACCCCGGGCACCGCGGGAGGCACCACGGCCGCGCTTTGATTGCCGCGGTCCAATCGATCGCGCGGGAGGACCCCCGCTCGAACGGAGTCGTCCTGAATACCGAATCGCTCTCTAACCTGCCCTACTACGAGCAGTCCGGCTTTCGCGTCGTTCACGAGGAGCGGATGGACTCGATCGTCAGCTGGACCATGACTTGGGAAGCCGAGGACTCACGGTTCGCTGCGCAAGCTTGAATCCGCAGAGGACAGCGGGGTAAAGCCTGATGCCGCGTAAAAGCTTCTTGCATTCAAAATCGACATTTCGAATACTTCGATTCAATCGAATCCTGAAGAATCCGCCGATTCCTTCCTTCACTGCCCGATGGTGTAATGGCAGCACAGCAGACTCTGACTCTGTTTGTCTAGGTTCAAATCCTAGTCGGGCAGCCATGGAGGAAAGCGGATTCCGAGATCACGCCCCTCCGCGAAAACGGGGAAAACCGCCCGACCGGGTGCCATTCCTAGCTTGAGGCCGCTCAGCCCGGGCCTCCCGACCCGGCGCCCCGGCCCTCCGTCCGGCCCTAGGCGGGCAACCCGGCTAAAACAGTGTTGAAAATTCGTCCCCGGGCCGAAAGATACTTGCTCTTCTTTCGCTCGGAGATAAGCACACCTTACTTTCGGACACATCCAGATAACATAAACTAATCCAAGACCATGCCAGTAGCCACACCCAAACAATACGCCGCGATGCTCGACGCCGCCCAGAAGGGCAACTACGCCTATCCGGCCGTCAACATCACCTCGATCACGACGATCAACGCCGCGCTCAAAGCCTTTGCCGACGCCAAGTCCGACGGGATCATCCAGGTGTCCACCGGGGGCGGTCAATTCGCCGCCGGCCTCAACGTGGCCGACGCCGCTTTCGGCGCCATCGTCCTGGCCGAAGCCACCCACATCCTGGCCGAGAAGTACGACGTGCTGGTCGCGCTCCACACCGACCACTGCCACCCGGATAAGGTCGACGGCTTCCTCAAGCCCCTGCTCGAAGCTTCCCGCAAGCGCATCGCCGAAGGCAAGGGTCCCCTCTTCCAGTCCCACATGTTCGACGGTTCGGTTCTGCCGCTGGAGGAAAACATGAAGGTTTCCAAAGAGCTGCTCAAAGAGTGCGCCGAGCTCGACATCATCCTCGAAATCGAAGCCGGCGTGGTCGGCGGCGAGGAGGACGGTCACGACACCTCCGGCGTCCCCTCCGAAAAGCTCTACACCACGCCCGAAGACATGGTCGCGGTGCACGAGGCTCTCAACGGCATCGGCCGCTTCCTCTTCGCCGCCACCTTCGGCAACGTCCACGGCTCCTACAAGCCCGGCGCGGTCAAGCTCAAGCCCAGCATCCTCCGCGACGGCCAGAAGGCGGTCGAGGACAAGTATGGCAAGGAGTCGCGCTTCGACCTCGTCTTCCACGGCGGCTCGGGCTCGGATCTCAGCGACATCCGCGAAACCCTCGAATACGGCGTGGTCAAGATGAACATCGACACCGACACCCAGTACGCCTTCACCCGTCCGATCGTCACCCACGTCTGCGAAAACATCGAGGGCGTGCTCAAGATCGACGGCGAGGTCGGCAACAAGAAGACCTACGACCCCCGCAGCTACCTGAAGAAAGCCGAAAAGAGCATGGCCGCCCGCCTCGTGCAGGCCTGCGAAGACCTCTGCTCGAACGGCAAGACGATCTGCGGCACCGTCTGATTCCTCCACCCAGGGATTCTTTCCCAAAGGCCGGATGCCCGCGCATCCGGCCTTTTTTGCGTCCTCTTTCGGAGCGGGAGGGAAGTTCGGAGTGAAAATACCTTCGCACCTGTCAGCACCCGCAAAGTCCCCGCCGGTCCGGCCGCCGCCGGATAGGAGGGACCGCTTGATCGTCGTCCAGATGATCAAGCAGGGGTGGTCCGACCCGGCCGTAAAAACCCGCGCCATCCCAAAACGTTCCCTTCCAAATCCACCCCATCCCCCGCTCCGATTGATCGTTGATTCCCGCCGGAATTTCCTCGATCTTTCCGGAACCCGCCGCTCACCGTCCAGTCCTTCTTCCCTGTCACCCCCTGCCGCATGAATCTCGATTCCCTCTACGCCGATATCGACGAGGAACAGCGCGAGCTCCTTGAGACGCTGCCCCGGTCGGAACGCCTCGCCCAGATCGCCTTGAGCCGCAACCGGCCGACCGCCGAGCTCCTGCAGGAGGCCGCCTCCCTCGCCGGTATCCCGCTGGCCGAGCGGATCGAGCTGGTCGACAATCCGACCGCCACCCTGCCGCTCCGCCTGATTCACGAGTACCAGTGCATCCCCATCCGCCGCAACGGAAGCGATGCGGACGAAGGCGCCGAGGAAAACGGAAACGGGCGGATCCCCCTCGTCACGCTCTGGCCGCCCGACGACCGTATGAACCGCTGGATCTACGCCGTCAGCGGACGGCGGCCGGAATGGTTCCTCGGCGATCCGGACCAAGTCACCAACACCATCACCCAGCACTTCGGCGTCGGCGCGGGCAGTCTGGACGAGTCGGATCTGTTGACGGACGAATCCGAGGCGGAGGCCGAGGAAGACGAGGACGCCGCCGTCATCCGCTTCGTCAACGAGGTCGTCCACAAAGCGGTGACCGACCGCGCGACCGACATCCACTTCGAGCCCCACCGCGAGACCCTCCAGATCCGCTACCGCATCGACGGCGAGTTGATCCCCGTTCGCGTGCCGGACAACCTGATCCGTTTCCAAAGCGCCATCATCTCCCGGCTCAAGATCATGGCGAAGCTCAACATCTCGGAGAAACGCCGCCCCCAGGACGGACGCATTTCCTTCGGCGCCGGCGAGAGCGAGCTCGATATCCGGATTTCAACCTTCCCCACCATGTATGGGGAAAGCATCTCCCTGCGTCTGCTCAATCAGAAGTCGAAGCCGCTCTCCATGCGCGAGCTCGGCCTCGCCCAAGACGAGGAACAGAAACTCGTCCGCGCCCTCGAGTCCCCCCACGGCATCATCCTCGTGACCGGTCCGACCGGCTCGGGCAAGTCGACCTCCCTGACCGCCTTCATCCGCCTGATCAACAAGCCGGAGCGCCGCATCATCACGGTCGAAGACCCGGTCGAGTACGAAGTCCCCGGCGTCAACCAGACCCAGGTCCACCCCGAGATCGGCCTGACCTTCGCCCACTCGCTCCGCTCGGTCCTGCGCCAGGACCCGGATGTGATCATGGTGGGCGAAATCCGCGACCGCGAAACCGCCGACATCGCGATCCGCGCCTCCCTCACCGGTCACCTGGTCATGAGCACGCTACACACGAACGACGCCCCCGGCGCGCTCACGCGGCTGATCGACATGGACATCGAGCCCTTCCTGATCGCCTCCTCCGTCGAAATGATCATCGCCCAGCGCTTGGTCCGTCGCCTTTGCCCGAATTGCGCGAAGCCCGCCGCTTACGACCTCAAGCACCTTGAGAGCTGCCTCGCCACCATGCACATCGACCGCGCCGAATCCGTCCACCGCGAGCGGATCAAGGAGGCGGACGGCTGCGAACGTTGCCGTCAACTCGGCTTCCGCGGACGGATCGGGATGTTCGAGACCCTCCGCGTGACCGACGAGATCCACGAACACATCGTCCAACGCGCCTCGGCCCGGCTCATCCGCCAGACCGCCGTGCGCCAGGGCATGCGCACCCTCATGCAGAGCGGCTGGGCGCATGTGAAGAACGGCCTCACCACCCTCGAAGAGGTCATGCGCTACGCCGAGGTCGAAGACGGCGACGCCGAGACAGGCAAATAGGGTTTTACGAAAACGTACGAAAGTATTTTCGTTTCCAGCTCCCCACTCGCTCCGATAGTTGGAGGGGTGCGCGAAGGGCGGGGTGCTTGGCGCTCCTGCATGCGGCTTGGGGGATTTTTGAGGTAGGGCCGCTGCGCCGCGCCGACACGTTCGGCCCGACTTTTTGACATCCCGGCCCATCGGGTATTGCCTTTCTACATGCCCGAAAGCAACGGAAGCTCCAGCCCCGCCGAACAACTGGTCGAAGTGGGAGCCGCCGACTCGGCCGGGGACGGCTCGCCCGGCGAGACCGCCATTCAGGCCGAACCGCTCTCCCTCGAGCGTGTGGTCGACATTCTGGCGGAGAACCTCCTCGCCGGCCTCCTCATGGGTATCCGCAAGCCCTTCGAGACGGGGCACCTGATCGAGTCCAACGGCCAGCTCGGCTTCGTCCGCGGGCTCAACCTCCGCAACACCATTATCCGGAACTTCTCCGGTCAGATCATCTACATTCCGAACAAAGAGGTCTTTAAAAGCGTCCTTCGAAACTATTCCAAGACCGGCGAGCGCCGCATCGAGATCCCGGTCGGCGTTTCCTACGGGGAGGACCTCGAGGCGGTCGCCCGCGTGCTTCGCGAAGCGATCGAAGGCATCGACGGCTTGAAGGAGGACAAGGGCGTGGACGTCTTCGCCCTCGAGTTCGGGGAGAGCTCCGTCAACTTCAGCGTCCGCTACTGGATCGCCTACCCCGGCGAAGGACTCGGCTACTTCAACGCGATCGATGCCGGCGTGAAGGCCATCAAAGCCGCTTTCGACGAGCAGGACATCCTCATCCCCTTCCCCATCCGCACGCTCGATTTCAACGCCAAGGGCGGGGTCGGACTGGACGAAAACTTCGGGCCCGTCTTCCGGCGCGAGGAGGATTGAGCGGGCGATTTGCCGCAAGCCGCTAATTGCCGGCATTAAATGCGATTACGGAAGCGCTCGCCCTCGTTGTGCCATTGACACCCCCTTTCCTTCCCGCACAACAGTTCACGCTCGACCGGCCCAGCGGCCCTTCCGTCGGGCCCCGTTCCATTCATTCGAAATAAAGACCGCATCATGAGCACAACCATCATAGACATCCGCGCCCGCGAAATCATCGATTCCCGCGGCAATCCCACCGTCGAGGTCGACGTCGAGCTCGACTCCGGCATCATCGGCCGCGCCGCCGTTCCCTCGGGCGCCAGCACCGGCGAGAACGAAGCGGTCGAACTGCGCGACGGCTCCCTCGCCGCCAGCCAGTTTCCCAAGGGCTTCGACAACAAGAAGCGTTACCTCGGCAAAGGCGTCGTCAAGGCGGTCGAAAACGTCGACAACCTGATCGCTCCCGAGCTGATCGGCCTCGACGCCTGCGACCAAGTCACGATCGACAAGACCATGCTCGAGCTCGACGGCACGCCGACCAAGAAGAAGCTCGGCGCCAACGCCATCCTCGGCGTCTCCCTCGCCACCGCCAAGGCCGCCGCCGAGACGCTCGGCCTCCCGCTTTACCGCTACATCGGCGGCGCCAACGCCAAGGTCCTGCCGGTTCCGATGATGAATATCATGAACGGCGGCGCCCACTCCGACGCCCCCATCGACATCCAGGAATTCATGATCATGCCGAAGGGCGCGCCGACCTTCCGCGAAGCCCTCCGTATGGGCTGCGAGATCTTCCATGCCCTCAAGGGCGTGCTCAAGGGCAAAGGCCTCTCCACCGCCGTCGGCGACGAGGGTGGCTTCGCTCCCGTGCTCGAGTCCAACGAGGCCGCCCTCGAAGTGATCGCCGAAGCCGTCAAGAAAGCCGGTTACAAGCTCGGCAAGGAAATCTTCATCGCCCTCGACGTCGCCTCCTCCGAGTTCTACGACGCGAAGAGCAAGAAGTACGTCTTCAAAAAGTCCGACGGCTCCAAGCGCAGCGCCGAGCAAATGGTCGAGTTCTACCAGGACCTGCAGAAGAAGTTCCCCATCATCTCGATCGAGGACGGCTGCGACGAAAACGACTGGGCCGGTTGGAAGAAGCTGACCGACGCGATCGGCGACAAGACCCAACTCGTCGGCGACGACCTCTTCGTGACCAACACCAAGTTCCTCAAGAAGGGCATCGATACCGGCACCGCCAACTCGATCCTCGTCAAGGTCAACCAGATCGGCTCCCTTACCGAAACGCTCGACGCCGTCGAAATGGCCAAGGAAGCCGGCTACACCTCCGTTCTCTCCCACCGTTCCGGCGAGACCGAAGACAGCACCATCGCCGACATCGCCGTCGCCACGAACTGCGGCCAGATCAAGACCGGCTCGCTCAGCCGCTCCGACCGTATCGCCAAATACAACCAGCTCCTCCGCATCGAAGAGGAACTGGGCGACAACGCCGTCTTCGGCGGCAAGATGAACGTCTAGGCGGAATGGCACTTAGTTAAGCCCCACTCTCGGGGTTATTTGGGGTCGAAAAACTTGAGAAAAAGAGTGCGGAAAACCCAGCCACAGGCGATGATTTGGTGTGAAAAAAACAACTCCATTTCTGACCGGG
>Ga0208112_101186_pt1 | contig 10442 bp, 9 predicted proteins | sample HotLakConsoUCCLE_FD_184736 | JGI IMG/M metagenome (GOLD analysis project Ga0208112, IMG submission 184736) | Hypersaline microbial mat communities from Hot Lake, Washington, USA - Hot Lake Consortium UCC-LE (SPAdes) (version 2) ... | reverse complement strand
GCCAAAGGTGGCATGTCCCGGCCGAAGCCGTGATCCGGGGGCATGCCCCCGGATCACGGCACCCCGGCCCTCAGAACTGGGGAATTTTCAAACGGCACTTTTGGGGAGAATACGATCGGCAGTGACACTTCTCAAAAAAGAGGGTTTTCCAGAAAGCCTGAGCGTGATCCGCCCAGTTGTTGAAAATGCTCAGATTATCTTTTCCGAAAACCCTATCCGGAAACATGCTCTCCGAAAAGCACGAGATCCGTTGAGTTTCCGGAGGACCCTGCCCAACTTTCTTGTCGTATCCATTGATCGTGTGTATTTCTGGTGTGGACGAGGAGGTTGCGATGGAACAGTCCACGGCAGAGAACCAGCGTACGAACGTGACGCTAAACGCGACCAATCTCGCCGCCGCCCGGGAGCTGGGCCTCAATGTGTCGGCGATCAGTGATGCAGCACTCGCCGAAGCGGTCAGAGCTGCCCGTATCGAGCTGTGGCAGAAGGAGAACGCCGCAGCCATCGCAGAGCGTCGGTCCTAGATCGAAAGCAACGGTCCGCCGCTCGCCGACCTTCAGGTCATGAAGCTCGATTAATAAAACAGCTCCAAGTACATCTCCCCTAATCAGGGTTGTACTTTTAGTCTATAAAGCGCAAAAATATTTAAATGCACCTGTATCAATATAGTGTGAAAACATAAAAAATATTTCCACATTGAGATACAGGCGCATAAATGCTTTTTGATTATAATTTAATATCTTATCACTGAACGCCGGCGAAAGGTTCATCTATGGAAGATGATGGATTTGTGTGCCAAACAGCACCTTCCTCTGTGACAAAAAAATGGTCCTCGACACGTACACCAAACTCACCATAGAGGCAGACAGTTGGCTCAATGGAACCAGTCATGCCAACGGCCATGGGCAGGCTGTTGCCACGAACAAAATAAGGGCCTTCGTGCACATCCATGCCGACACCATGGCCTATCCGGTGGGGCACACCAGGTACCTCATAGTCTGGCCCAAGCCCTGCATCGACGATCACCGCCCTCGCCGCATCGTCTACTGCACCACAGGCCACGCCAGGGCGAATAGCAGCAAAGGCGGCATCCTGTGAGGCGCGCTGCAGGTTCCAGATCTCACGATGACGCGGCGTAGGTTCGCCAAAGACATAGCTGCGGGTAATATCAGAGACATAGCCATGCATTGGACCGCCACAGTCTATCAGGACCATGTCACCTTCGCGCAAGGTCTGAGGATAGGGTACACCATGGGGATAGGCTGTGGCCTCACCGAAGAGCGCGACTCCGCCGCCCACTCCGGGGTCAAAGCCCACTTTGCGGTGGGCAGCTGCAACAAATTCCTGCACTTCGGTGGTGGTGATGCCTTCGTGTAAAATGCGTGCGGCAGCCGCCTGAATCACCACGGTGGCCTGCATGGCATGGGTGATCAGAGCCAACTCGGCGGGCGACTTACATGACCGACACCAGCCTGCAACACTGTCGGATGACGACAACACATAGTCGGAACCTGCCGCCTGCGACAGTGCATGCACAGTGGAGAACGGTGCGTTTTCGTCGATCGCTAGAACGCCCGAGGAAATCTGCATATCGCGCAGTGTTTGCATGAACAGAGTGTGAGGGCTTTCATCCTCCTCCCAGCCCACAATGCGATCCCCGATCGTCAACATCGTACGCAGCTTCTCTGCCTCGAAAGCAGGCGAAAGATAAACTGGATCACCGCGCGCGGGAATGATAGCGCCAATCATACGCTCGGTAAGCTTGTGACGCACACCCGTGAAATATTCGAGGTTGGTACTCGCATCGAGCCACATCGCGGCGATGCCTGTCTCAGACATTCGCGCCTGCGCTCGCTCAATTCGAGCGACACGTTCCTCGACGGTAATGGGTGACACTGCACCGCGCCATGATGTTAACCGCGCAAGCTCTGCCTCAGCGGTCGAACCGCCAATTCCCTTGGTCATGTACGTTCTCCCAAATCAGTTGGCAGCAATGGCCCAGTTAATATCGCGGGGTGTGATCACGGCCGATTCTGGCTCAGTCCGCCCCACGATCACCGTGTCGTCAATGCGGTAGCCACCCAGCCCCCAAATGTAGATTCCCGGTTCGCAACTATAGACCTCGTTTTCCAGCAGAGGACGCTCAAGGAAGGCCATGTCGTCAGGATATTCGTGCCCCTTCATCCCAACACCGTGCCCCGTACGGTGGAAGATATAGTCGCCGAAGCCGGCTTTCTCGATAGCTGCTGTAGCGGCGCGGTCCGCCTCGGCCACAGGCGTGCCGGCGACAAAACAGGCAAACGCTGCGCGATTAGCGGCAAGTGCTGCATCATAGGCGCGCAAATGACGGTCATCTGTGGGACGTCCACAGAAGAGCGTACGTTCGTTCTCCACGACCATGCCGTTGAGGCGGAAGATAACGTTAGAGATTAGCACACCGCCGGCATCATAGCGCATACCAGTAGGTGCCCCTGTGCCATGAGGCGACGCTGCTGCAGGCCCCGCCAAGGTACCCACGCGGATCTCCATGTTCTGTCCTTCGAACCGTTCAGCAGCGAGCGCATGCATCTTCGCCTCGACCAGTCGGTCAACCTCCTGAACAACTCGACCAGGCGCCACCTGACGTTTCAGTTCTTCCATACCCTCATGGGAGAAGGCCGCAACAGTACGCAGCAGTGCCAACTCTTCGGGATGCTTTACAAGCCGCAAATCCCGCAGCCGACGGTGCATAGAGAGAAGCTTTAGATCTGGAAGATGCTCGGGTACGTGACCCAACGCCTCGAATATCCCATCCGTACCGATCCGCGCTGCCGATAGGCCACGATCTCCCAAAAGCTCAGCCATCAGTGCAGGCCATTGCGGTGTACTCCACTGGAGCGGAGAACGGGAATGTTCGGCGTAGATGGATACGTCCTCAACCCAGAGCGTGCCGCGGTTTCGAGCCATCTGGATATGATTTGTTGACAGCTCATTCACCACGAGGAAGGGGGCGCCTTCCTTGGGTACCACGACTGCCGTCGGTCGCTCCCAAGGCTCCACATCCACCGAGAAGTTTGAGGCAAAGAACGCAAAATCCGGTTGGCCGAAGAGAAGCGCATCTAGGCCCTCCTCTTCCATCAGTCGGCGCATCGCCGACAGACGGTACTCGAACACGGCGGGAGACAGGAATGACATAATACCTCCTTCATCGGGCATAGCGGCGCTGGACGATCCAGGCCGAAACAATGGTGAGCACAAGCGTCGCTATCATGAGCACAAAGGCCAGCGCTGCACCGAAAGGCCAATTGGCGCGCTCGGCAATTTCTTCATAAACCTTCGGCGCCATGACGTGAAACCGCGGGCCACCCAGAAGCACTGGTGTAGCATAAGCATTCATGCATAGAATAAAGACGAGGATCGTGCCCGCGATCACTCCTGGCAACGCCAGAGGTAGAACGATACGGCGAAACGTCGTCAGCGGAGAAGCTCCAAGATTTTGTGCGGCTTCCTCTACCGATACGTGCACTGTTTCGATCACGCTTTGGATCGACAAGATCATATAAGGCAACACTACTGCCACGATCCCTACGATCACAGCGGTCTTAGTATAAAGGATCTGAACTGGCGCATCGATCACGCCTGTCCATAACATACTTGAGTTGAGAAAGCCTCCGGTGCCCATTACCGCCATCCAACCTGCAGCCCGAACCGCATTACCAATAAATAGCGGAAACACCACAAGCATAATCAAAGCGCTTTTCCAACGCGCAGGAGCGCGTGCTATGTAGTAGGCCACCGGCAACGCCAACAATAACGTAATAACAGTCGACAGCACTGCGACATGGATTGTCCTCAATAAAACATCTTGCCAAAAACTATCGGTGAAAAAATTTATATAGTTCTCAAATGTAAACGTCTCGATCATGAACTCGATGCGATCATATCGGTTCAGACTATATCGAAATAAGAGTATCAAAGGCGCGGCAAGCACACCCACTACAAGAAGTGTGGCTGGCAAAACAAGCCAAGGCGTCCGATCCCGGGGGCGGCTCGTCGCCGCCCCCTGCACATCTGCTACTGCTAGCATCAAGCCAAGAACTCCCGCGTCCACCAGTTGCGGAACTGATCATTATTCTCAGCAATATACTCGTAATCAGGCGTGAAAAAACGCTCCTGTTCTTCTTCCGTAAAAGTCAGTACGTCTTCCAAATCTGCGGAAAGAGGCGCGTTGTTTACTACTGGAACATACCCCATGGAATCAGCAAACCGATCCTGCGCCTCCGGATCCAGCATTGCGTCAAGGAAGGCATAAGCCGCCTCCTTATTTGGTGCGTTAACAGGGATACCGAACTCAAAGGAGATGGGCGTAGTGCCTTCGGTAGGAACGATGTCACGCACCGGAATACCATCATTGGCCCATTGGAATGAACGGGCACGCCACATCGGCGTCATCCAGATCTCACCGGTCTGTAGCGCCTCCGCCACTGCCTCATTAGAGGGGTAAACGTTGGCTCCGCCATTATCGCGCAGCCGCATCAACATCTCCTTACCCGGCTCCAAGTCAGACACATTACCGCCAGCAGCCAGTGTCGCGGCGGTCAGGTGCTGGACATAGAGCCCGTCGGCAAAGCCTACGCGACCAGCATAGGTGGGATCCCACATATCTGCCCAAGACTGAGGGTTGGCATGCTCTGGATTGTAGACTAACACGAGTCCAGAAAAGATATGAGGTGCAGCGAAGGATTTGCGCAACGCGGGAATTATATTGGCAGAGTTGGGCAACTGATCCTCGTCAAGCTCTTCCAGGAGACCAGTAAGCGACATCTCGAACATATCGATGTCAGAGAAGCCCACAATGTCGAGCGAGCCACGCGGCAAACGACGTTCAGCCAGCATCTTGTTCTTACGTGGTGGGGCATTGGCGACATCGTACTGGACGGTCACGCCCCGCGGCTCCAAAAGTGGAGTGACGATATTATCCTGCAGCAGATTCTGGTAATCTCCACCCCATGTGCCAACAACAGCTGTCATCGACTGCGCACGCGCCGCCAGCGGCCCCATCGCCGCAAAAGCTGCTGTCCCGCCCAGCATCATCAGCGCCTGACGGCGCGAAGGGGTCAGTCTATTCAATCGAGTCATCTCCACTCTCCCAGTTTAGGCCATAGTCAAGCCGCCTCACTTCGATCATTGGCCTCCAATACGCGGGAGGCCTCGGCGCTCCAGTCAACGATCACTCTGCCCCCAGGCTTGGGGCGCCAGAGAACCTCGGCATTGGGGATGCGGGCCACGAGACCAGCGCCGTCCTCAAGGCGCATGCGAACTTCGATCACGGAACCCAGGAATGTCACCAAATCGACGGTGGCGCCGAAACTGTTGGCTTTGCCATCCACCGGCTCGTCGACTGGACTGACCGAAATCCGCTCGGGCCGAACCGCCAGCAATTCACCACGACGCTGCTTGTCAGCAAATCGGATTACCGTGCCACCGTGAGTTCGAAATACGCCAGGCGCCTCAACCCGACCCTCAAAGAAGGTGGACTTCCCGATGAAATCAGCGACAAACGGCGTTGCCGGCGCATCATAGAGCTCAGTAGGGCTCCCCACTTGCTCCACTCGGCCTGCATTCATCACGATTAGTCGATCAGCAACCGCCAACGCTTCTTCTTGATCGTGAGTCACAAAAACTGTGGTCAGGCCCAAAGATTTTTGCAAATCGCGGATTTCCAGCCTAACAGTCTCACGCAATTTTGCATCGAGATTAGACAGGGGCTCGTCCAGCAAGAATACCGCCGGCTCAACGACAAGCGCTCGCGCGAGCGCCACCCGTTGCTGCTGTCCACCTGAAAGCTGCCGGGGATAACGGTCTGCGAGATGATCGAGGCGGACTAACTGCAAAGCAGTGTCGATTCTCCGCTTAGCGTCCACCTTCGGGACGCCACGCATCTCTAGCCCGAAACCCACATTCTGCGCCACGGTCATGTGTGGAAATAGCGCATAGCCCTGAAACACCATCCCTGTGTCGCGGCGGTGCGGTGGCAGGTGGGTGACGTCATCCCCCCCTATCAAGATGCGTCCTGCGGTCGCCGAGACAAATCCAGCAATCATACGAAGAGTGGTTGTCTTTCCACATCCGGAAGGGCCTAGCAGTGCTACTAGCTCTCCCTGCGCAACGGTAAGCGATACTTCTTCCACCGCAACCGCAGTATCATAATGCTTGCTCACATGATCCAACGTCAAAGTTGCCATCGCTTCATACCACCCGTGAAAGCTTTACATATCGGTCCGTCAAAACTAGCGCTGCTCCAATGATCAATACCTGCACAACCGAAATGGCTGCTACCGATGGATCAAAGCGCCACTCCAAGTATTGCAGTAATGCAATCTGGAGCGTGCTACGATTTGGCCCAACGAGAAACAATGTCATTTCAAGATCTGTAAAAGATGCAATAAACCCGAATATCGCTGCAGCGACTAGACCTGGTTTAATTATTGGCAATGTAATTCTGAAAAACACTGTCACTGGCCGTGCACCAAGATTTTGTGCAGCCTCTTCGACAGAACGATCAGAATTTATCAGTGATGCTGCAATCAACCTTACTGTCCAAGGTATCGTTAACATCACATGCGCAATTACCAAGCCTGGAAGTGTAGTGATGACTCGCGTACCCGTCCAGATCTCGATTTGGACAAAATATATGTAAATGGCTGTGCCAGCAACAATGCCAGGCACAATCAGCGGAGACAAAAGCAGTGCATTAAGTGTACCACGCCCTGGGAAGCTTCCACGCACCAGCGCAAAAGCAGCAGGTGCACCCAACAGTAGGCCTGCTACCATGGAGAATAATGCAACTTGAATAGAGGTAATGAGACCACCCGTGAAATCACGATTTTCCCACGCCCGAAAATACCAATCTGTTGTATATCCTGCTGGAGGAAATGCAATGATATTTTGTGAAAAGAAACTGACCCAAGTCACAAAAAAGACTGGTAGCATCATAAATAGAAATACAAGCCAGACTGATATTCGATAACTGATCTTGCCTGCAGTAGAGAACCCAGCTCCAGCTGCGGAGCGTCTTGCTGTCGCTGTAGCCACAGCTCCAGATATGGTCCTCACAACTGTCATAAGGCTATCCCGTACATTACATTATTCCCGGCAGAGGACACTTCTCAAGGATCAAGCGCAGGTGCATGACATAGCTGCCCAAGCAATTTTTATGCCGTTTAGCTGAAGACATGTGATAGCCATCGAAGAATCGATGCATTTTTGAACTTCGACGCATTAGCGTCATCGCAAGAGTGATTCACCACGCGCAAACAGATGTTTCGATTTTTGCGCGTCAACTCCACCAGCCCCCCCCATCGCGCTCGTGCCTTTATAGCTCACTTGAGCATTTGCCATGATGGAAACAAACATGTTTGTCTGTCAAGTGAGATTCCGTATGTTTTTTTCCATGATTTTTCGCATGATAAAGTGATAGATTGTATACAAAACACCGTACGAACCGGTGGGTATCACTGAATCAAGGAGAGCCCGGTGGAATTAGTAGAGGCCCAAGATCAGAAGAAGGGACGCAAAGAGAGACAGGCAGCTGTCACAAAGGAGAAGCTATGTATAGCAGCGCTTCAAACAATTTCTGAATTCGGCTATCAAGCCAGCACTACGTCTTTAATTGCGTCTCGTGCAGGGGTCTCGCGAGGTGCTCAGACCCACCATTATCCAGTCAAACTAGACTTAGTGACAGCTGCTTTTTCCTATCTGATCAACAACTGGGAGTCCAAGAGGAGAGACTTTTTTGAATCAGCCGGTGATAATCTTAATATTGAATCTTATTTAGATTTCCTTTGGAGAGAAATATTTAATGACCCATTTTATTCAGCAGCACTGGAAATGCTACTTGCAGCCAAAGGAGATCAAAAGCTCGAAAGAGCCCTTACAAAAATTAGAGAGAAACACGGAACTCTTAGAATTCAAATATGGAGATCAATACTTAGTGAAAAAGCACACGAAAAAGATATAGACGAATTTATGAAAATGACAATATGTCTTTTTAGAGGAATGTCCTTACAAAGCTCCCTTGAAGATGGAAATAAAAATTCAAATTTGAAAATGATTGAGAGATGGAAAAAATACATCAATGATATATAGTAGTATTATTTGTATTTCGACTATTTGATAAATCATTGCTGTGCGCAAGATATTATATAATTGCGCACAGCAATTAAAAAGAAATTTTAACGGAGCATATTTTTTTCGACACAACCTTCACGTACAACGAATACAATACGCTCTCCTTGCCCCGATAACACTCCGATATCAGACAACGGATCGCCTTCGATTAGGATCGCATCTGCGGTCGCCCCCGGCTTGATTCGTCCTAAATCGGGGCGGCGAAGCAAATCCGCCGCCACTGAAGTTGCCGAACGTAGCACGTCTGCTACCGGCAGCACTTGGGCTCGAAGAGAGAACTCGGCCAATTGATCACGCTGCATCCAGCCCAGTAGGTCGGTGCCGAACGCCATTGGCACTCCCGCGCGCGCCATTATCTCAAGCGATCGCAGTCCCGCTTCGCGCACCGTTCGATTTTTCTCGCGGTTCTCTCCTCCCAAACCAATATCATCGGCATAGCGCTCTAAAGAGTCATATACCACCAGCGTCGGCACCGCATAACAGCCCCGCTCCACCAGGATTGCCGCGACTCTCTCATCAATTAAATTGCAATGCTCAAGCGAGTGCACACCATTGACCGCAGCATGTTCAATGGCACGTGCAGTGTATGTGTGCGCGGCTACATAAGTGCATGACGCCTCAGCTACCTCGACAATAGCCCGGATTTCCTCCGGCGTGTACTGGATCCAATCAATCGGGTCAGTGGGTGAAGCAACGCCGCCATTAGCCATGATTTTGACGAAATCCGCACCCAGTCGAAGCTCATCGCGAGCCGCTTTCATACAGTCTGGTACTCCGTCGGCGATACGGCCCAACAAGGGCAGGTGACGGCGCTGGATATCGTTTAACTCGGCGCGGTTATGCCCTCGGAAATCCGTGTGCCCTCCGGTCTGACCTATTGCCTTACCCGAGGTTTGTAGCCGTGGCCCCCTGATTAGCCCCTCCTCCAACGCTCGGCGGGTACCTGCGTCGCCGCCACCCACATCGCGCAATGTGGTGAAACCACGATCCAGCGCCTCGCCCAAGGCGCGCGCTGTCCAGTGCGCAACATAAATTGGGCTCATCGTTTCAAGAGCGGCTAGGTTCGGGGTCGCAGCTGCGACGTGGACATGCGCATCTATCAACCCGGGCATCATTGTGTAGCCGGTGGCATCAATAATGTGGTCGGCACCACCGCCAATCGCGGTCTCCGAAACTTCAGCGATCCGACCGTCCGCTATTAGAACATGAACTCCTCGCTTAAGGTCGTCGTCAGTTCCATCAAACAGATCACAATTTTCAACCAGAAGGCGCATAACCACTCCCTATATTTCTGTATTTGCTGCCGAGGTGAATGCTTCGCAGGAAGCGTCGCCACCGAAGCCAGATAAGATCCTCTCGCTGGTAAAATGGCGCACAGCTTAGCCTTAAGGTCGCGTAAGAGCCCACGCTAATCAAGCCCTTTCCGCTTCAGATCACATTCGTACCCGCAAGTGCACCTGAAACCGAGCAACTGTGACATAACTCCATGTCTTGCATCCCGCACACGGTAGAGCTTGCGGCCATCCCCTCCACCTTGATCAAGGGACAGCCGGTCGCAGACTTCTCTGATCGGGATTACGGGATATGCCCTCGACATGGTGTTTTCCGAGTTCTGACCGGGCGTTCTGCCGGGTCCAATCACTCCCTTGAAATTCATCGCATAAGGGCAAAAAACCCTTGTTCTTACTTGCTTTCATGCCTCCGAAAAGCTATCCTGTAATTCAGTTTTCGGAAGATATGACATGCTGATCGGCTACGCCCGCGTCTCCACGCAAGACCAGAAACCCCAGCTGCAGCTCGATGCCCTGAAAGGCGCCGGCTGTGAGCGGATTTTTGAGGAGAAAGCTTCTGGTGCTCAGCGTGAGCGACCAGCCCTGAAAGAGGCCATCGCCTTCCTGCGCGAGGGCGACACGCTCGTGGTCTGGAAGCTCGATCGCCTGGCGCGATCCCTGCGGCAGCTGATCGATACGATCGAGACGCTGGAAGCACGCGGGATCGGGCTTCGCTCCCTTACCGAGAATATCGACACCACGACCTCGGGAGGACGCCTGGTGTTTCATATCTTCGGAGCGCTTGCCGAATTCGAGCGATCGATCATTCGCGAAAGAACGGTGGCGGGTCTCGCTTCAGCCCGGGCGCGGGGACGCCTCGGGGGACGACCCCGGGCGATGACGCCGGAGGATGTCGCGATCGCAAAGACGCTGCTGGCAAATCCCGAGATCCCGGTGAAAGAGATCGCCCGCCGCCAGGGCGTCTCCGTCTCGACATTGTAC
>Ga0208112_101183_pt1 | contig 10489 bp, 11 predicted proteins | sample HotLakConsoUCCLE_FD_184736 | JGI IMG/M metagenome (GOLD analysis project Ga0208112, IMG submission 184736) | Hypersaline microbial mat communities from Hot Lake, Washington, USA - Hot Lake Consortium UCC-LE (SPAdes) (version 2) ... | reverse complement strand
GCCGCATCTGCGGCAGCCCGCTCGCCATCGCCCGGCGGCCCGGCGAGACCGCGTTCCACATCGCGAGCCTCGACGACCCCGAGCATCTGGCGCCGGAACGGCACGCGTTTTTCGATGAGAAACCGGGCTGGCTCAGGCTATCCGACGGGTTGCCCGGGCAATCCGCCGACTGACTGCCGCGCCGCGATTGCGCCGCTCCCTCGGGACGTCTAGCTTCGCCCCTCAGAGAGGATTTCCCATGCCCGACGACGCCCCGAACTCCTGGGAGGCCCGCGCCGCCGCCCACACGCTTTACGGCTTCACCGACCTGCCGACGATCGACCGGCGCGGGACGGTGGTGCTCACCCATGGCGAGGGACCTTACGTCTTCGATGTCCATGGCCGGCGTTATCTCGACGCGAACTCCGGGCTCTGGAACATGGTCGCGGGCTTCGACCACCCCGGCCTCGCAGCCGCCGCCAAGGCGCAATACGACCGCTTCCCCGGTTACCACGCCTTCTTCGGGCGCATGGCCGACACCACCGTGATGCTGTCGGAGAAGCTCGTGGAGGTCTCGCCCTTCGAGCAGGGCCGCGTGTTCTACACCAACTCCGGAAGCGAGGCGAACGACACACTGGTGAAGATGCTGTGGTTTCTCGGTGCTCAGGAAGGCCAGCCCCAGCGCAGGAAGATCCTCACCCGCATCAACGGCTACCACGGTGTCACGGTCGTTTCGGCCTCGATGACCGGCAAGCCCTACAACGCGCTCTTCGGGCTGCCGCTGCCGGGGTTCTTCCACCTCACCTGCCCGCATTTCTGGCGCGAGGGCCAGCCGGGCGAGACCGAGGCGGCCTTCACCGCGCGGCTTGCCCGGGAACTCGAGGAGGTGATCGCGCGCGAAGGCGCCGACACGATCGCGGCCTTCGTCGCCGAGCCGGTGCAGGGTGCCGGCGGGGTCATCCCCCCGTCCGAGGGCTATTTCCAGGCCATCCAGCCGATCCTGAAGCGCCACGGCATTCCGCTCGTGGCCGACGAGGTGATCTGCGGCTTCGGGCGCACTGGCAACGCCTGGGGGTCGGAGACTTACGGATTCGTGCCCGACGCGATCATCGCCTCGAAGGCGTTGACAGCCGGCCTCTTTCCCATGGGTGCCGTCATTCTCGGCCCCGACCTCGCCGACCGGCTCCAGGCGGCCTCGGAAGCGGTCGAGGAGTTTCCGCATGGTTTCACCGCATCGGGGCACCCGGTGGGCTCGGCCATCGCGCTGAAGGCCATCGAGGTCGTGCTCGAGGGCGAGGGCGACGCCCCGCCGCTTCTCGACAACGTCCGCCGCCTGACACCGCGCTTCGAGGCCGGGCTCGCCGAACTCGCGAAGCTGCCGAACATCGGAGAGGCGCGCGGCAAGGGGCTCATGGGCGCGCTCGAGGCGGTCGCTGACAAGGCGACAAAGACGCCCTTCCCGTCCGACCTCTCGGTGTCGGAACGCATCGCCAACACCTGCACCGACCATGGGCTCATCTGCCGCCCGCTCGGCCAGTCGATCGTGCTCTGCCCGCCCTTCGTGATGAGCGACGCGGAGATGGACGAGATGTTCGAAAAGCTCGGGGCGGCACTTGGTCAGGTCTTCGCCGAAGTGGGCTGACCCTGCCCGAGCGGAAGCGGGAACCCACGCCTCCGCCGGTTCTGGACGCTGGGGTGATGTGCGGCGTCCGGCGACCCGGGGACCGCCCTACTTCTTCATCTTCTGAAGCTCTTCCTGCATGGCCGCGAGTTGAGCGCGGATCTCCTCGAGTTCCGTCGGGCTATCGGCGGTCTCCCTCTCGTCCTCCTCGGAGCCCGGGCCGGACCAGTTCGACATGCCTCCTGTCATCGCCTTGAGAAACGCCGCCTGCTGGGCCTTCATCGCCTCGAAGGCCGGCACACCGGACATCGGGCTCGTGATCTGCTCGACCATCTTCGACTGGCTCTCGCGCAGCATGTCGAAGCTCATGGCGAGAAACTGCGGCACCACGGAGTGCGCCTGGCTCGTGTAGGAGCGGACAAGGTCGGTCAGCACATCTATGGGCAGAACGCTCTCGCCCCGGCTCTCGTGCTCGGCGACGATCTGGAGAAGGTATTGACGCGTGAGGTCGTCGCCGGTCTTCAGGTCGATGATCTGGACCTCGCGGCCGTCGCGGATGAAACGCGCGATATCCTCGAGCGTGACGTAGTCGGAGGTCTCGGTGTTGTAGAGTCTGCGGCTGGCGTAGCGCTTGATGAGCAGCGGATCGGACGGCGATTTTGCCAAGGCGGCCTCCCTTTCGGCGGTGCAGCACAGCTTAGGGGCCTGAAACCGGGAAGGAAAGACGAGGTTTTCGGCATGTGCGAAAAAGAAAGGCGGCCGCGGGGCCGCCTTTCTTCATCATGTTGCGCGGGTCAGGCCGCCTTGCGCTTCCTGCGCAGAGCCGCGAGGCCGCCGAGCGCGCCGATCAGCATCCAGCCAGCGGCGGGAAGCGGGATCGGGTTCAGCGGGTCGGGCGCGGTTCCGGCGGTGCCAAACTCTTTCGACGATTCCCCACAATCGTCAGTCGAACCGAAGAAACAATCCTCAGCAGGACCGACAGATTGGCCGCGAACAGCGAATGTCTGTCCGTAGAAATCGGATATGTCGATGCTCGTGCCGAGGATAGTCAACATGAACGAACTGAAGAAATCTCCTCCGGAGCCGGTGTTCCCGATCGCGACACCAAGATCAAATGTCTCGCCGATGTTGCCGGCGGCGACGTTGTTCGTCTCGAGCGCGACGGTTGTCACCGGGTTGCCGTCTCCGGTTCCTCCGGGAGCGACACCGTTGACTGTCACATCCCCGGGAACGCTCCCGAGAAAATTCATGTACACTGCAACGAGATCGGAGGAATTCAACGCGTCGCTCACCGTGAACGACATTGTCACGCCGCCCAAAATATCCTCGATAATCACGTCAGTGTCGGTCGATGCGGAACCCTGCGTATCCGCCAAAGTAAATGACAGAGTAGCCGCCGAAGCGACGCCTGCGGTCAGCAGAATTGCTGTTGCAGTCGAAAGTAACGTTTTCATGATGTCAAACATTCGGTGTAGTCCCCCATACAATTCATCGCGCCTGAAAAGGCGCGACTCACCCATTAGACTTTCACCGCTTGCAACATTGAAAGAGCGCTCTTCTTGAACGCTTGTCAATACCTGGGAAATGCGAGGCTACGTGTTCCATCCCGGATGATCACGTAGACCCTCGCCGGTCTGCCCTGTTCATGGCAAGGTCGATCCTGCGCGAGGTTCGGGAGGGAGTGGGAGCATGCTGATCTCTTTGCACAAGCAGGCCACCACGACGCCGAAGATCCGTGCAGCGATCCAGGCGAGCAGCGAACCGGCCTGGCTGGTTGCGGAGCGCTACGGTGTCTCCGAACAGACCATCTGGAAGTGGCGCAATCGCGACGACGTGCAGGACCGGAGCCACACGCCGCACCGGTTGCAGACGACATTGACACCTGCGCAGGAGGCCGTCGCGGTGGCGCTGCGCAAGACCCTGTTCCTGCCGCTCGACGACCTGCTCGCCGCGGTGCGCGAGTTCCTCAACCCGGACGTCTCGCGCTCGGGCCTCGACCGCTGCCTGCGGCGCCATGGAGCGGGCAATCTGCGGGCGCTGAAGCCCCGCGAGCCGAAGCCCGCGCACGGCACCTTCAAGGCCTACGAGCCCGGCTATCTCCACATCGACGTCAAATACCTACCCCAGATGGCCGACGAGGACCGCCGCCGCTACCTCTTCGTGGCCATCGACCGGGCGACGCGATGGGTCTTCGTGCGCATCTATCCGACACAGACTGCCGCCAACGCCCGCCGTTTCCTGCGCGATCTGGAACGCGCGGCTCCGATGAAGATTACCCGCGTGCTGACCGACAACGGCAAGGCCTTCACCGACCGCCTGTTCGGCCTGCGCAAACGCAGCCCCACCGGACAACACGAGTTCGACCTGCTCTGCGCGGAACTCGGCATCGAGCACCGCCTCGCGCCCCCGATGCGGCCGCAGACGAACGGCATGGTCGAACGCTTCAACGGTCGGATCGAGGATGTCCTGCAGAGCCACAGGTTCCACAGCGGCGAGGACCTGGAGCAGACCCTCCTGCGCTACGTCCACCTCTACAACAGCCAGCTGCCGCAGTCCGCCCTGAAGGGACGATCACCCGTCGAAGCGCTCAAGAACTGGCAATGCCAAAGGCCCGAGCTGTTCAAGAAGCGTGTCTACAATCACGCGGGATGTGACACTTACTTGATCTTGCCTTCCTTGTACTCGACGTGCTTGCGCGCGACGGGGTCGTACTTCCGCACCGACATCTTCTCGGTCATCGTCCGGGCGTTCTTCTTGGTCACGTAGAAATGGCCCGTGTCGGCGGTCGAGTTGAGCCGGATCTTGATCGTCGTCGGTTTGGCCATGCGCCGTCTCCTGCCATCGGAGGCCCGCGGCCCCCGGTCATGTTCGAAGGCCGCCTTTTACCCGTGCGGCCCCCGAAGTCAACCCGGCGCGCGCGCCTCAGGTCACCCCCATCGACCGGTGCACCGTCTCGCGCACCTCGGGCGACAGGTCGAGCGCATCGGCGAGCGCGTCGAGATACTGCGCCTCTTTGACATGATCGACCTTGATCGCCATGAGGCTCGTCGCATAGACCTGCGCCTTCATCTGGTCGGAGGTGTCCGCGGCGAGACCTTCGACATCGACCGGGGCGGCCAGTTCGGCGCGCACGAAATCGAGTTCCCCGGCATCCATCTCGCCCATGTGCTCGAGGATCGCCTCGCGCTCGGCCTCGTCGATCTCGCCGTCCGCCTTCGCGGCCTGGATCATCGCCCGGATCATCAGCTTCGCGTTCGCCTCCTGGGTGTCGGTGACGACGGTGTTGCCGGTCAGGCTGTCCATCATCCGGCCGGCCTCCTCCGTGCCGGCGGCCGCCGCGCCGCCAAGCGCCGTCAGAAGCCCGCCGAGCCCCGCCGCCGCCGCTCCGCCGGCCGCGGCCTGCTGCCCGGTGAACTTGCCCATCATGTCCTGCACCCCCTCCGCACCACCGGGAATGCCCATCTTCTCCATCATCGCGCCCATCTGGCCCGCAAGGCCCGCCATCGCGGGGTTGCCCGCCATCGCCTCCTGCACGCCCGCCATGCCGCCCATCTTCCTGAAATGATCCACACCCTTGGCCGCCGCGAAACCGGCCGCAAGGGTCGCCAATGTCCGAACGAAACTCACTTTCCGCCACTCCCTGAAAAAGAATAGATTCGTACCCGACCATAGCACGGAGACGCACGTCCGCCTCGCCCATCGACGCTTGCGCGTCGTCAAGGCGGCGCGGCGCCGGATGAGGCAGGATGGCTCCTCGAAGGAAGGAGAGCCCATGTCTTCCAGAGCCGTATCGCGCGACCTCGGCACCGCCGCGCTCCTGCCGTTCTTCGCCCTGACCATCGCGATCACCTGGTCGCTCTTCGCGCTCTTCATCGTGGCCCCGGGTCCGGTCGAACGTCTCTTCGGCCCGTCCTCGGGCAGCCACCCGCTCTTCATCCTCGCCGTCTACGCACCGGCGATCTCGGCGTTCCTTCTCGTGCTGCGGCGCGCCGGCCCCGGCGGCATGGTCCGGTTTCTCTAGCGCCTCACGCTCTGGCGCGCCCCTCCGGTCTGGTATCTCATGCTTCTCGCGGGCATTCCCGCGGTCTACTACGCCGGCGCGCTGATCAAGGGCGCGCCGCTTCTGCCGCCCTTCGAGAGCCTCGCGGCGTTTTTTGGGCTTCTCGCCTTCATGGCCATCCTCGGACCGGTCGAGGAATTCGGCTGGCGCGGCGTCGCCCTGCCGCTGCTCCAGCGGCGCATGGTGCCCTTCGCGGCCTCGGTCGTCCTCGGCCTCGTCTGGGCGCTCTGGCACCTGCCGGCCTTCCTTCTCTCGGGCACCCTCCAGAGCAACTGGCAATTCATGCCCTTCCTGCTCGGGCTCGTCGCGACCAGCGTGATCATGACGCAACTCTTCAACGCATCCCGGGGAAGCATCGTCCTGCCGATGCTGTTTCACTGGCAGCTCAACAATCCCGCATGGCCCGACGCGCAGCCCTGGGACACCGGCGTCTTCGTCGCCGCGGCGGCCGTCGTCGCCTTTTCCTGCCGCGGGCGGATGTTCACCCGCGCCGGCGCGGTGACCGAGGTTGTTCCCGAACGTTCACGATCGGCGAAAGAGGCTGCGGAGGGCCTGTAAGCCGGATTCTGTCCAGGGGCGAAGCCCCCTGGGCGACCATTCCTCTGGGCGGACCGTTGCCGGCCCGCTCGAGCTGCCAACCCGGACCCCTGGGCCGAAGCCACCCTGCGACAGAAGCCGCGCGGGGTCCCTATTCGGCATTGCTTCCGGTGGGGCTTGCCGTGCCGGTCCGGTTGCCCGTCCCGCGGTGGGCCCTTACCCCACCGTTTCACCCTTACCCCCGGCACACGCCGAGGGCGGTCTCTTTTCTGTGGCGCTTTCCGTCGGGTTGCCCCGCCCGGGCGTTACCCGGCACCGTCGCTTCGTGAAGTCCGGACTTTCCTCGGAACCGGAGATGAACCCGGCCCCGCGGCCGCCCGGCCCTCCGCGAAAGGGACTTAGGCGTCCCACCCGGCCCCGGTCAAGGCCTCGCGGCCAGCCCCTCGCGCACGAGCCGCTTCCAGTCGAAGCGGGGCCCGGGGTCCGATTTCCGACCCGGCGCACAATCCTCGTGGCCGATCACGCCTTCCGGACCGATATCCCAGCGCTGCATTATCTCTCTCAGAAGCCGCTCCAGCGCATCCATCTGCGGCTCGGGGAAGGGCTCCGCCCCGTCGTTCTGCAACTCGATCCCGATCGAGTGCGAGTTCACGTCCGCGATCGCGCCCCATCGTCCGGCCCCCGCATGCCAGGCCCGCGCCGCCTCCTCGACGAGCGAGAACACCGCCCCGTCGTAATCAACGAGATAATGCGCCGAGACCTCCGCCCCGGCGTCGCAAAGCCGGGCGCGGGCGGCCTCGGCGCTTTCCATCGCGGTGTAATGGATCACGACGAGCGAGGGCCGCGCCCCGTCCCGGCGCTCCCCGAAGTTCGGCGAGGGATGGCTCAGGCGCAAGGGCCCGCTCCTTCATCTTGGCACAAATACCCCTGCCGGAGGCAGCGCGCCAACAGCGGGCCTACCGCCGCGCGACCCGGAACGGCGCGGGGTCCCAGAGACAGGCATAACCGTCGCCATCGGGGTCGAGGCCGCGCCGGTCGCGCTCGGGCCCGCCCTGTTCGAGAAACGCCCGCTGTGCCGCGTCGGCCGAGACATAGGCCGCGCACCGCCGCAGGTATTCTTCCCGGCTCGGTTCCCGGCCGAGCCTCTGGTAGACCTGCTGGCCCACCGGGTGCGAGGTCTCGAGCGCGAAGGCGACGATGTTGGGGCCACCGTCGCCACTCCGCTCGGGCACCGGGCGCGGCTGGATGACCTGGTAGTCCCGCCGCAGCCGTTCGAGACGCGCGGCATCGCTCTCGATGGTCTGGCGTCCGCTCACCGCCTCGAAATCCTGCTCGTCGGAAATGTCCGGGTTGTCGAGCGTCGGCACGCTCGCGCTGCCCGCCGGCGCGGGGAAGGTGAAGATCGGCTCCTGTTCCTCACCCTGGCCGAGCGTCTCCGTCTCGTAGTTCTCGTAAGCGTCGAACCCCACGCCGGCGCCGACGCCGGCAGCGGAGTTCGGAACCTGCGGCGCACAGGCGGCCAGGGCGAGAAGAACGAGGGGGAATATGCGTTTCATGAGCCTGCCCGGGTGCGTTTTCGTCCGTCTACCACCATTTGCCGGGCTTCGCCACAAAGCCCGCCGCCGCTTCCAGCGCCTGGGCGGTATTCAGAAGATCGCCCTCTTCCCAGGGCCGTCCGATCAGCTGCAGCCCCAGCGGCAACCCCTGCCGGTCGAGCCCCGTGGGCAGCGCGATGCCGGGAAGCCCCGCAAGGTTCACCGTCACCGTGAAGACGTCGTTGAGATACATCTGCACCGGGTCCGCGTCGGCCATCTCGCCGAGGCCGAAGGCCGCCGAGGGCGTCGCCGGGGTCAGAATCGCTTCGACCCCCTCCGCGAAGACCGTCTCGAAATCGCGCTTGATGAGCGCGCGCACCTTCCGCGCCCGGTTGTAATAGGCGTCGTAGAACCCCGCCGAGAGCACGTATGTGCCCACCATCACCCTGCGCTTGACCTCGGCCCCGAACCCCTCGGCACGGGTCTTTTCGTACATCTCGGTGACGCCGTCGCCCTGCGCGAGCCTGGCGCGGTGCCCGTAGCGCACCCCGTCGTAGCGGGCGAGGTTCGACGAGGCCTCGGCGGGCGCGATCACGTAATAGGCCGGCAGGGCGTATTTCGTGTGCGGCAGCGAGATGTCGACGATCTTCGCGCCCGCATTCTCGAGCATCGCCCGGCCCTCGGCCCAGAGCGCCTCGATCTCGTCGGGCATCCCGTCCATGCGGTATTCGCGGGGAATGCCGATGGTCTTGCCGCGAATGTCGCCCGTCAGCATCGCCTCGAAATCGGGCACGGGCAGATCGGCCGAGGTCGAATCCTTCGCGTCATGCCCCGCCATCGCCTTCAGCATGATGGCGCAGTCGCGCACGCTCTTGCCCATCGGCCCCGCCTGGTCGAGCGAGGAGGCGAAGGCGATGATGCCCCAGCGCGAGACGCGCCCGTAGGTCGGCTTCAGCCCGGTGATCCCGGCGAAGGCGGCGGGCTGGCGGATCGAGCCGCCGGTGTCAGTGCCGGTCGCCCCGAGGCAGAGGTCGGCCGCCACCGCCGCCGCCGAGCCCCCCGACGAGCCCCCGGGCGTCAGCGCGGTGTCGTCGTTGCCCCGCCGCCAGGGGTTCACCACCGGCCCGTAGGCGCTCGTTTCATTGGACGAGCCCATGGCGAACTCGTCCATGTTGAGCTTGCCGAGCATGACGGCACCGGCGTCGAAGAGCTGCGCAGTGACGGTCGATTCGTACTCGGGGCGGAAGCCTTCGAGAATGGCGCTCGCGGCCTGCGAGGGCACGCCCTGCGTGCAGAAAAGGTCCTTGATGCCGAGGGGAATGCCGCAGAGATCGGGCGCATCGCCCGCCTTCAGCCGCTTGTCCGCCGCCGCGGCCTGGGCGCGGGCGAGATCGGGGGTCTTGTGGACGAAGGCGCCGAGTGCGGCCGCGCCTTCGATCTCGGCGAGACAGGCCTCCGTCAGGTCGGCGGAACTCACCTCCCCGCCCCGCAGCCGGTCGCGCGCCTCTGCTATGGTGAGAGATGTAAGCTCGCTCATTCCACCACCTTCGGCACCGCGAAGAAGCCTTCCCGGGCGTCCGGCGCGTTCGACAGCACCTTGCCGGCCTGCCCGCCGTCGGTCACCACGTCCTTCCGGCGCTTCAGATGCATCGGCGTGACCGACACCATTGGCTCGACACCCTCCACGTCCACCTCGCCCAGCTGTTCGATGAAGCCGAGAATGGCGTTGAACTCGCCCGCGAGGGCCGGAAGGTCCTCCTCCGGCACGGCGATCCGCGCCAGCTTCGCCACTTTCCGCGCCGTTTCGATGTCGATCGACATGAGCGTCTCCGAGCCAGGAACCGCTCGGGGCTTTAGCCTCCTGCAGCCCGGGCTTCAAGGGCACGGTCCCGAACGCGTCATCCCGGAGCAGATACCCCCGGGGGAGCCGCGAAGCGGCGGGGGCAGCGCTCCTAGCCCGCCATCGCCTCCCGCAATCGGTGCCGCCGGTAGACCTCGATCATCCACGGCAGCATGATCGCGTTGAAGCTGTGCCAGAAGATATGGGTGCCGACCGGGAACACGTCGCAGAGGATGAGATCGAGCGACCTGAGGGTGATCGAGACCGAAAGGATGCCGGCACCGATCAGCATCCCCCGCGCCGTCGCGGGGTGGCGCCGGGCGACGAAGGGGGCGTAGGCCGCGATCAGAAGCGGCACCGTCCAGTAGAAATTCGAGATCGCGAGGAACGGCACGCGGTCGAGCACGGGTATCAGGAGGGCCGCATAGGGAATGAACAGAAGCGTCGCGCCGAGCGCGAGCCACCAGCGCATGCCGATGACATCGCGGTTCACCGCGAAGAGATAGACGAGGATGAAGAGTGCTATCGGCACGACATCCGCCGTCGAGGCCCAGACGGTGGCATGGGTGTGAAAGAGATACGAGCCGATGGCGATCAGCCCCAGAAGCACCGCGAGCACCCGGTTGATCGCGACCTCGGGCTCGGGATTGCGCCACCACGCCCAGACCGCGCCGGCGAGATAGAAGAAGTTCGTCAGCGCGTTGAGCGGTTCGGACCAATAGGAGAAATCCGTCCGCTCGCAATAGATGTCGATCTGAGAAAACCAATCCACGCGTGACCGCTCCCCATCCCCTTTGCTAGGTGTTCCATCCCGGATGATCACGTAGACCCTCGCCGGTCTGCCCTGTTCATGGCAAGGTCGATCCTGCGCGAGGTTCGGGAGGGAGTGGGAGCATGCTGATCTCTTTGCACAAGCA
>Ga0208112_101181_pt1 | contig 10504 bp, 7 predicted proteins | sample HotLakConsoUCCLE_FD_184736 | JGI IMG/M metagenome (GOLD analysis project Ga0208112, IMG submission 184736) | Hypersaline microbial mat communities from Hot Lake, Washington, USA - Hot Lake Consortium UCC-LE (SPAdes) (version 2) ... | reverse complement strand
CGTGCACGAGCTTCTCCCCTGGAACTGGAAGAAACAATCCATCGCCGAGGCTGCGTGACCATGCTGTTGAACAAGGCTCATCGCGACGACGGAACCTGATACCCCGCGGCCCACGCCGGATGGTTACGGCGGACGCGACCGAATTCCGCTTCGGAAAGGCGCCTGCAGCCGTAACAGTTTGATCACCAACAATCCAACAGAGGATGCAGCAGACGCACGTGATCTGAATACAGCTTTCGCCCAAAGCGGCGATACCCGGATCGTTCCTCGGGGACGATGGGCGAGGTGATCTCGTTGAGAACCCGGAACCTGCAGAACCACGGTTCGCAAGGTCGTGCAACAGATTGAGACGCCACGCTCTACTGACCCCATCATGCGGCGGTTGTACGCCGACCGCGAAGAGAAGCAAGTGCCTCAAGGAACGACCCGAGAAAAAACGCAGGAGCAGCTTGACCACAAAGACCCCAATCAGAGAGGGCTCTCAGATGGGTCGCCGCAGGCATGATCGAAGCGGCGAAAGGCTTCCGCAAGCTGAAGGCGCATCGACAGCTGCCGCTCCTCCGCTCCGCCCTGATCGCACGGCAGGAGCGCCTCACCAAAAGCACGGTTGCCCCAGCATCAAGGGCCGCATAATGTTCAATCAGGCAACGCCGCCCTCTGAAAGTTCAACATGAAGCGGGACATCCCCGGGACCAGGATCTGCTCGACATAGGCGAGGAACACGCTTCCGTTCATGGCGTCGTCGTAAACGAAGGGCGTTGTCATGCCCGTCAGCCTGAGTCCGTCGGTGAAGGTGGTCGTTTTTCAATGGCCGTGCGGCACGTCGGCCCGGCAACATTTGCGCAACCGTCTCTATAGTGCCAACTTTCCTTGAAGCCTCTCTATCCCAAATCTAAGGATAGGATCGGCGTGATAATAGATGAAGCGCGCTCCCTTGCGAGTCCAATGATCAACTTTTTCGGCACTCGCTACTGTCCCACCAATCCTGCCCGCAGCAGAAATTTTGCTCAACGCCAGCTCCACCATCTCCTCAACCTCTTGACGTGCGGAAATGCCATACTTCGTCCGAGGAAGCAATCCCATCGACTGCGCCAGATCGCTGGGACCTATGAAAAATACGTCGACCCCTTCCACCTCAAGCATCGCATCGAGATCGTTGCGGATGGTGTTGATGTTCTCAATCATACAGATGATCAGACGTTCGTCAAAATCGGCGGGATACGCGTAGCGCACACACTCAACGATATTGCGCGCTTCATCGGCTGTGTTAACCATAGGAACCATGATGCCATCGGCACCGACATTGAGATACCGAATGATCAACGAACGTTGATGCGAATCTGGGCGCACGATCATAGCTCCGCCGGCGCCACGCACTGTCTGCCCAGTTACACGAACATCCTCGAAACCCCAAGGACCGTGCTCACAATCGACGAATATAGCGTCTGCACCGTGCTCAATCAGACGCGACGCTAGCGTGGGAGAGTTATGATGTGGATTTATCATCCCGACAGCCTCGCCGGCTTGAAGACGTTTTCTGATATGAGAGCCTTGCATTGACCCTATCCTTGATTTGCCTACCTTAGACGTGTGAGTTTAGAGCACAACTCAACTCAGTCAATAAGAGACATACCAGCAAACTACAGCGCTAATTTCGCCTTCTCCAAAACAGAATGAACTATCAGTGAGTCAACTTATCCGCGAATTAGTCCTTCGCCTTCGCTCCATAAAAAATGTAAAAGTAACAGACCCCAATGCAACCAGTATAATACCAAGCGAAACGGGCCGCTCAAAAAACACCAGATAATTTCCTTGCGATATCAATAATGTCTGACGAAATGAGTTTTCCAAAAGCGGACCTAAAATAAATCCTATGACAATAGTAACTGGCGCAAAACCCCGTTTTCTCAAAACAGCTCCAACTACCCCCGTTATTACTAATACATAAACATCAAACAAGCTATTATTTATTGCATACGTCCCGCCAATGCAGAAAACCAATACAAACGGCATAAGATGCTCAAACTTAATTAACGTAATTAATCGAGATATACGTATAAATAGCAATCCAATTGGCCAGTGTACAAAGTTTGTAATCATCATTCCCGCATAAATTGCCACGATTGTGACGCCATGCTGTTCAAAAAGAAGGGGGCCCGGTGTTAAACCATGAACCATAAGCGCGCCGAGAAGTATCGCTGCGATCACATCGCCCGGTATTCCAAGTGCTAGCAGCGGCACCATATTCGCGCCGTTCACAGCGTTTCCAGCAGCTTCTGGAGCAGCCACGCCTTCGACGGCACCCTTCCCGAACTTTTCCGGATGACGCGAAAACCGTTTTGCTTCACCATATCCGACGAATGCAGCGACACTTTGTCCAAGACCGGGTAGTATCCCAATACCTGTTCCTATTATTGAACCAATTACTGTGCCGCGAAAAAAACCCGGCAAGTCTTCGCGTGCTAAACTGTGATCTGAAGAACTCGATAAACGTATTTCAGCGGTACGAGGTCCGGCATTAAAACGCTTTTCATATATTATTTTCTCTGCTTGCAATATAATTTCAGACATTGCAAGTAAGCCAATCATCAGCGGAATCATCGAAATGCCATCCGATAATTCCAAAATTCCAAAAGTCATTCTCGGAACACCGGTTATCATATCCGTACCGATCATACTCAGAAATATGCCAAGTGTGGCCCCCATTATACCCTTTAAAACAGCGGTCGCAGCAACTGCTCCTACTACTGTGAGAGCAAAAAACATCAGCGAAGTGTATTCTGCCGGACCGAAACTCAACGCAACCCGAGCAAGTGCCACCGCTGCAAAAATCAAAACTAAATCGGAAAACACATCCCCAATTAACCCCGCGTATAGACTAGCTTTAAGCGCTTTTCCGCTTTTCCCCTGTTTTGTCAGTTCGTATCCATCGATACAGGTTGCCGCAGCGGCTGGTGTACCAGGAGTGTTGATCAATATCGCGGGAATGGAACTTCCAAAACTTGAACCTTTCCCAACCGCAATGAGCATCGGAATCGCGACCCAAGGCGGCAAATAAAAACTCAATGGAAGTAATAGTGCAATACCAACAATTCCAGTTAACCCGGGAATTGCGCCGAGAAGCGAGCCTAATGAATATCCAATGATGATCCATAGTAATGCCTCCCATGTTAGCACCAACACTGTGCCTTCGATTATGTTCTCGAACATATTCAGCCTCCTACGTTCGTGCCAGAAAACGACTCTGCCTTAATTTTAACGAAATTCAATCTAACGAGTAATTATCTTGATCCCATTTTACCAACGCTTCATCTCGCTCGGCCTTTGACCCAAATCCGCCTCCTCCCGGAAGCTCAAGTACGAAGACATCGCCGCACTGGGCTTCAAACGGCGCTCCCCCTTGAACCGCAGTGCCGTTAAGTTCGATTTTTTCGCAGCTCCCGTTCTCTCCTCCCTGTCTTCCCAAGGGCGGAAACCGCAGTCGCTGTGAAAGAAGTGACAATGAAACACGTTGCGCTTCCGTAACCTCCATTACTACCCGTTGACCAAAGCCACCTCGGAACTTCCCTTCACCGGCCGATCTAGGTAGCAAAGTTTTTTCCCAAAACAGAAGAGGGAAGTTCCGTTCCAGGATCTCAACTGGGGTGTTTGACACATTAGTTGGAAAGCTAAGTGTAGAAATTCCATCCTGTCCTGGCCTTGCACCTTGACCGCCGTTAAAGAAAAAAATACCGGAAAAAGGCTTATCGTCATTTAAGCGACCGTTTATTGTAAATCCATGAAGTGGGATTCCACTTTCGGCCGGCACCTTGTCCGGCAAAGCGAGTGACAAGCTATTCAGAACAGCGCTTGTTGAGTAATGCCCTATCGTTGCTCGTGCTTCTACAGCCGCAGGGTACTTGACGTTAAGGCAACTTCCGTATGGAGCCCTGACTTCGATTGGAGAGAGGACGCCTTCGTTATTTGGAACATCTGGGAGCAGGACACACTTTATCGCGTAGCTTGTATACGCAGTTGTGTATCCGATTACCGCATTAAGAGGTGAATCGTTTTGAGCGGAGCTCCCATCAAAATCTACAATTATCTTATCATCATGAATGTCAACACGACAACGAAGAAGTAGCGGTTTATCAGCGTCTAATGAATCGACCCAGGTATCTGTGGTATAGCTACCATTCGGTATTTTATTAATCGCTCTTATCATTGCACTATTTGCTCGGTCAATAACATTCTGAGCTAAGATACTTATGTTATCGATATCATACTCTTCAAGCATTTCATCTAGTGAATGGCGCATTCGTTCACACGAGCCCACCATTGCATGGATGTCCCCCAGAACTTCATCGGGAACTCGAACATTACGACAAATAATGTCAACTAATGTGCTATTTATATTGCCTGACTCATATATTTTTAAAATTGGTATTTGAAGCCCCTCCTCATATATTTCACGATTATCGGGGGAACGACGACGACCGCCAATGTCCGACATATGAGCGATTGCCCCCGCAAATCCAATTATCTTCCCTTTCCGGAAAAGTGGTGCAGCCAAGGTGAGGTCCGGTAAGTGACCAGTTCCTATCCAAGGATCATTGCAAATCAGTACATCACCATCTGATAAAGTATCCGCAGGATGTTTTTGCAAAAACGCTTTCACCGTCATTGGCAATGTACCAATAAATGAAGGTATACTTCGAGAGGCCTGAGCAACTGCCCTACCGTTTGTATCAAGTAACATGCATGTATAGTCATGTGATTCACGAACTACAGTTGAAAAGGATGTTCTATGTAAGGTAAGAGCGGCTTCATCGACAGCAGAGATGAGCCTCGTCCAAAGTACCTCGAGTGTAATTGGATCAATCTTACCATCATTAGCGAAAATATTTTGCTTAATGATATTCATAGCAGTCTCCATTCCTACAGCTCGATGTTGAGGTGTCCATATCTGTCAACGTAGAAGGTCGAGTCAGGGCCCACAATTGTTGTTGTCTCGCGCTCTTCTATAACAGCTGGGCCGAAATAAACTTTTTCTTTCTTCAAACGATACCTATCATAGACAGCAGTGCTGCGGAAGCCCCCAGCTTCAAAGTAGACGCTCCTTTCAGCTTTTAAAGCGGATCCGCCGCCTCTTTGCGGCGTCAGGTGCAAATCCGTGATCGTACCCGCAAGATGGATACGGGCACGAAGGTTAATAATCTCGAGAGGGACATTAGGTGGTATATGGCCGTAGGTTTCGTTATAAGTCGATGAAAAAATCGATCGAATCGAATTCAATGTGTCTGATGGATTCGATTTTATCGAAAACGGAACGGTGACCGAATACCCTTGGCCCGCGCACCGAATGTCCATGGATCTAATTAACTGTGGTTGATCTTCGTCTGACGTCATTGCCTTCAGGGCGTCAGAACCCTCCAATAACATCTCGTCGAAATGTCTCTCTAGCTCCGACCAATCTGTATCTTCCAAATTCTGCGCGAATGCTCTGACTGTATCGATAGCAGGAGGAGCAACCAAGCATCCGATAGAAGAAGCAACGCCCGCGCCGAAGGGACAAATTATCCGTTTCATTCCCAGTTTTTGTGCCAAGGCAAATGAATGAACGGGCCCTGAACCGCCGAACGACACCATCGCGTGATCGCGAAGGTCAACGCCAAGAGTAGTTGCGTGAGCACGCGTTGCGGCTGCCATTTTTTCGTTCACCAGATCGTGGATCCCCCATGCTATTTCTTCTGTTTTCAGATTTAGGGAATTGCTCAACGCCGAGTCGATTGCGTTTCGGCTGGACTTAATACTCAACTTCATGTCTCCGCCAAGAAAATGTTGGGGATCGAGATATCCCAGCACCAAATTTGCGTCGGTGACAGTTGGTTCAACCCCGCCTTTCCCGTAACAGGCAGGGCCTGGAAAAGCACCCGCCGACATTGGCCCGACGGCTAAGAGCCCGAGATCGTTCAAATGAGCGATGCTTCCACCTCCAGCGCCAATTTCCAGCAGCTCCACTGCTGAAATTTGCAAGGGCAAACCACTTCCTTTCTTAAAACGATGTACATGCCCAACTTCATACTCACTTGCCACCGTTGGATGACCGTTTCGGATAACTGAAATTTTTGCTGTTGTTCCACCCATATCGAAGGCCAACGCATCTGGCCTCTCCAGTGTTTTTTCTGCAAAATAACCGGCTGCGATAGCTCCAGCCGCAGGACCTGACTCTATCATTCGAACGGGATATCGAGTTGCGACGTCAGCAGCAGATCCAATACCGCCGTGAGACAGCATAATCGAAAGTGGTCCATCAAAACCTATTGCCTGCAATCCGGCCTCAAGTTTAAGAATATATTTTGAAACTAACGGCTTTACGTACGCGTCGATTACAGTCGTTGACATTCTCTCATACTCGCGAGCCTCGTTCGCGACCTGACTTGAAACGCTAAGTGAGATATATGGAAATTTTCGAGACAGAAATTGTGCGATTCGAGATTCGTGCTCGGAATTTACGTACGAATGAAGTAAGCAAACCGCTGCTGATGTTACATTCATATTTGTCGAAAAAAAATCGCTTAAAGTTATGGCACAACTATCCATATCAAGTCTCTCAATGACATGTCCGCTAAAATTCACTCTCTCTTGTGCTTCGAGTCGCAAACGTCTTGGAACAAGCGGCTCTGGTATTCTAAGATTAAAATCATAAATGTCATACCGAGCCTCGCGACCAATTTCGATTACGTCAGAAAATCCTTTTGTTGTAATTAGGGCTGTTATAGCGCCACGCCTCTCAAGAACAGCATTTGTAGCTACAGTTGTCGCATGGACGACGTCTTGTATATGTGATACTGGAAAAGCGGTCTGCTCCAATATTTCGACTGCACCGTTAAGTGATCCAATGGATGGATCTTCGGGCGTGCTTAAAACCTTTGCAAACCACAACTCGCCGGTACCAGTATTAACAATAACAACGTCGGTAAAAGTACCGCCAACGTCGATTGCAATACGATAGTTTTTCTGAGCTCTATCACAATTCATAAAACCAACCCCCTCATCATCAGAACGAGTGATGATAATTATGCGGGTCTGATGGACAAATGCAAGGACAGTTTTTCTTACGATAAACATTAGAATAGCTTATGTAATTATTTTCTTGATTTTGTTTGTGTCATAAATAAACTCTGCAAGTCGGATACGGCAATTTGGCGACGTAGACGTTTAGCAAAAGAAATGGAGCCGTTCAATGTGTCCTGCAGAATCCGAAGTCGCGGCGGCAGTTTCGCCATCTATGGCTGTTGAAATGAAGCGTGCGGCAGCTGGTATCGCGACACAGGGCGTGAAGATCGCCGACTTCGGTGTCGGGCAGCCCGATTTTAACGCGCCTCCGGCCGTAGAGGATGCGGCAGTTGAATCGATACGAGCTGGACGTGGTAAGTATGTGGACCCGCAAGGCCTTTTAGAGCTTCGCGAGCAAATCGTAGCGTTCGAGGCAGACCGTCACCGTTTTGTGGCGAGCGCAGAACAAGTTGTTGTTACTCCCGGATCTTACGGTGCTTTGTCGATCGTAATGCGCGCGATTCTTGAGCATCCTTTTGAGGCTCTCGTGCTAGGGCCCGCCTGGGGGCCATATGAAAGCATTATTCGTCTTACTGGTGCTGTGGCTAAAAAAGTACCGATGCAGCCCGGCGCGGACGGACGGTTCAGTATTGACATCGTGGCAATCGAGGCTGAAATTACGGCGAACACACGCGCTATAATTGTCAACTCACCTTGGAATCCATGTGGCAGGGTTCTTTCCGTTGAAGAACTTCGGGCGCTAGGTGAAATTGCAATTCGGTATGATTTATGGATTATCTCCGATGAGATATATAGCGAAATTATATTTGATGGACGTCAACATCAATCAATCGCAACGCTTGGCGGGGAAATCGCGGAGCGGTGCATCGTCATAAATAGCCTGTCGAAGAGTTTTGCAATGACCGGGTGGCGATTAGGATACTGCATCGCGCCCTTGCGACTTGCTCCACTTTTATCGCGGATTAATCAGTACTCAAGTCGATGCGCGACAAGTTTTGTGCAGTATGCTGGGATAGTTGCACTAAGAGACTGTATTAACGAATTGGAATCGATGCGTATTGTCTATGAAGAGAGGCGCAATAAGTTGGTTGACGGTTTAAACCGTATTCCTGGATTGTGTTGCCCCAAACCTGAAGGAACATTTTATGCCTTTGCAAAGGTTGATTCTCGATTTGGCAATTCCCAACATGTTGCACGTACGCTTTTGCACGATGGTGGGGTAATCGTTATGCCGGGTGGCTCCTACGGGATCGAATCTGACGGCTTTTTACGTTTATCGTTCGCAACTGATATCGAAACGATCGAATTCGGTGTTCGGCAGATGGCAAAAGTATTTGACACAAGTCGGTTTTAAAGCTATACATTTATTATGCCCTGTACGGGCTTACGCGAAATCCGTCTGTCATATCTTGAAAAAAGGGGGGTAAAATGAAAAAATATTTTGTTGCCGGCGCCTTCTTGCTTGCGTCTAGTATTGCGCCTGCGAATGCGAGCTATCCAAGTCAACCTGTTACGGTATTGATTCCGTTTTCGCCTGGTGGGGCGACGGATTTGGTCGCGAGGGCTATAGCTTCGGTCGTTGAGGATGATCTGGGTCAGCCCTTTGTGATTGTTAATCGTCCCGGTGCTGGCGGTGCCACGGCGCTGAACGAGCTAGCAAGTGCCGAGCCAGATGGGTATACGATAGGCATTTTTAACGCTATTGCGGCCGCGATCGGGCCGCACATGCAAGAAGTTCCCTTTAATTCACTTGAAGATTTTACACCTATTATGAATTTTGGTGCTTATACTACATTCGTTGCTGTCCCAGAGAATTCGCCATTCGAGAATCTTGGCGAATTGATAGCCTATGCGAACGACAACCCGCGGGCCTTAACCGTTGGTGTTTCGGCGATTGGCGCAAGTTCACATCTTGGGATGGCACGCCTCGCGAGCGAAGGTGATGCTGATGTGACATTTGTTCCGTTTGGTGGGGGGGCGCCGGCGGTGACCGCGCTTCTTGGAGGGCACCTGGCGGCTGCCGTAACATCCGGGGAGATCCTTCCTCATGTTCGATCTGGGGACGCAAGGATTTTAGCAATGTTACAAGATGCAAAAGTCGACGAGTTTCCTCAAATTGCCAATATTCGCGAGCTTGGCTATGATTGGGATATCAATTCTTGGCTTGGGTTCGCTGGGCCTGCAGATTTGGACTCTGAGGCGCTCGAGATACTTGAGGCATCCTTCCTCGCCGCTATGGAGACTGACGAATTCAGATCTATGATGAACGAGTTGGCGATGCTAACGGTCCGACATGATCGAGTGGAAGCACAAGAGGCTTTGGTAGAAAGCTTCGACGTGTTTGGTGATATCGTTAAAAATCTTGAGATTGGTATATACGCAGAATGATTGTACTTCGCTAAGTTCTGGGCGAACGACGTGGCTTGGGGGTGTCATGAAAAAGCTTGGACCAGTTGAGGCGTTAGCTTTTCCATGTTTCGGATTGCTTGCACTTTTTTTCCTAATCCCCGTGGGAATAAAGGATCCGGCTTATTCGGTCGTCTCACCGTCACAATTCCCGCGCATCGTCGCGGGAATTTTTTTTGTTTGCGCAGTATTGTCAGTAATACAGGACATTAAGTTCCGTTCTTTACCAATCATTGAAAAAACAAGACTAGAGTTTTTTGCAATTCCGGCTATTTCGATTGGGTTTGTTTTCATTATACCTTTATTTGGTTTCGCGATTAGCGTTTTTTTATGTCTGCTTTTATTATTTCTGATTTTTCGCGAAAGGAGGGGCCAGATATTGTTGTTGCTTGTTGTTTTTGGTACTGCCGGAATATATTTCGTCTTCATCGGTCTATTGCGAGTTCCGTTTCCCGTTGGACCGTTTAAGCTTTTGTAAAGCGTTGTCTGATCAGTCTTTATCGTAGTCAGCGACGGCGAACCAGCCGCCATTATACATCCCGGTCTGATCGTGGGCGTGTTTTGCCAGACGGTTGGATTTTTCGAGTAGCCAGCCGGCGCAGTGTGATCAAGGCAGACCAGGAATGGGAAGTGATCGAAGGCTTTGGTCGGCTGGCTCAGGAGAACCAGGTTAACACCCAAGAGGTTGTCCGGCGTCTTTGATGCACCGGGCTTGCCCACGCTTCCAATGTGAGACACGCTACTTGATTAGTTATACTGAGGTGGAGTCTCTCAGCCGCCTATCCGGCGGGGAGGGATATCGAGACATCGCGTGCGGCTGATCGGCGGCCCGACAACCTGACTACCCCGTTTCCAAAGCGGATCCCGATGAGATCTCGCAGGAGCAAGACTCGCGTTAAACTTCGACGATATGGTACTGTAACCTGACGTCTGGAAATTCGCTCGAGTTGGGGGCCATGAGCCCCTGCTGGGGCGCGCCCCAGCAGGGGCTGCCCATTCTGGTATTCCATGGAGTTGCAAACCAACCATGGAGAAGAGC
>Ga0208112_101169_pt1 | contig 10661 bp, 8 predicted proteins | sample HotLakConsoUCCLE_FD_184736 | JGI IMG/M metagenome (GOLD analysis project Ga0208112, IMG submission 184736) | Hypersaline microbial mat communities from Hot Lake, Washington, USA - Hot Lake Consortium UCC-LE (SPAdes) (version 2) ... | reverse complement strand
TTGCGTTGCGTCAGGGATCTCCGGCCCCGTCCGCCGAGAAATCGAAGGAAACCAGACCAAACACCGGGAGCTATCAAATAATCAGAAAGCTGATTTTTCAAAAAGCCCGCTTCTGGGACAGGCTCTACCTGGAGGCGAACGGCGGCCGCGCGAACTTGGAGACGATCCAGAGCCTGCGGGTCAGCGGGCGGATCGAAGCTGCGGACGGGCCGACCCTGCCCTTCAAGATTTTCCGCAAGCGCCCCGCCTTGATGCGTCTGATCACCGATTATCCCGGGCACTCCATCGAGTCGATCTCGGACGGAGAGTCGGTGAAGCAGAGGCTGGTCTATCCGGATGGCCGGAGTGAACGGATCGAGCTGAAGGATTCCGTCCGCCAGCGGCTCCTGCACGACAGTCAGGTCGACGGGCCTTTTTATCAGTTGCGGGGCAGGGAAGATCTGGTGGAGGTCGAGGCCTTCGAAACGGTCGGGGAGCGGGAAGCGGTTCGCTTGTCGATCGATCCCAAAACCGGTTTGCCCTACAGCAAGCTCTGGCTCGACCGGGAGAATTTCCAAGAGATCAAGCTACGATCCTTGTCCGTGGCGGAGGACGGCTCCGAGCTTGCGACGGAGGTCTACTTCGACGATTTCAGTCCGATTTCCGGCGTCTGGTTTCCGCGGAAAATCACCTACTTCGTAAACGGCGATTTTTTTAGTAAAGTACGAATCGAAGAGGTGAGCCTGAACGTCGGGCTTTTCGACAGTTACTTCAGAGTGGATTGACCTGCCTGCCCGGCGGCTTTTTCCTGTGGAATGCGTGCGGGCATCGGAAAAAAAATACTGTCCTACCTGGTCTTGGTGGTCCTGCTTGCCTCGCTCCTGCTGGTCCTAGCGCTCCGGTTTTGCCTGACGCCCTGGCTGGAGTCCTACGCGAACACCCGCTTGGCCGAGCGCTCCGGCGAGCTCCGGATCGAAAGCGTCGACTGGTCTTTCGCGGGACTGGAGCTCCGTGTCGCCGGCTATTCGGAGCCCGGGCTCGAGTTGACCGGGGCCGCCGTCCGGATTCCCTGGCGGGGCTGGACAACGCGCGGTCGGCCCGAACGCGTGGAGCTCGTGCTGGAGTCCCTCCGGATCGAGACGGACGCACTGACGGCGGCGGACGACGCGCCGGTCCCCCCGGGCGTGGGGACGGCCGATCCGGCCGCCTTTCTCGCGGACCGGCTTGGACCTCTCGCGTCGGCCCTCTTTGAAGTGCCGGTCGGGCAACTGAGCCTCCGTTGCGAGCAGCTGGTGATCGAGGCCGGCGGGTGGAGGGAGCGGCTGCGCGTCGAAGGCGGATTCGAGTCGATCGGAGAGGAGTGGGCCCGCGCGGTCATAAGGATCGAAGGCGAGTGGTGGCAGTCGAGGGTGGAAGCCGAGGCCCTGAGCGAGCCGCTACGGCTCGGCCTGAATTACGATGCCACCCTGCCGGACACGGATGCGGCCGCCAAACGGATCGAGGAATTGACACGCGAGGTCCTGCCGTCGGGTTGGGATCTTTTTCCGGTTCCCTTCGACGAAGGCGAGGCCCTCGCGGTGTTTTCGGGTTACCTGAGGTGGACCGAGACGGACGCGCGGGCCGTCCGCATGGCCTCGCTGCTGAATCTCGGCGGCCTCGAAGGCTACCTGCCGCAGGGCGATTTTCTGATCGGCGGGTTCTCGGCCGGATTGGCCATCAATGGCCGCTCCGCTCCGAAGCTGGTGGCGACGGCCCCCTTGGAAACGCTTTTCCTCAACGGCTGGGAGACCGGCAGCGGGGGCCTCGAGCTTTCCGTGGAGGAAGAGCGCGGAAAGGTCCGGCTGCGCATCGGAGAGGCGCTCTCGGCCGACCTGGAGCTGGAGCCGGTGACGATGGGCCCGCCGGGGCGCCTGCGGGTGAGCGGAACGTTGGAGCCGGGCGAGGGAGCGGGCGAACTGCTCGCGGCCCTCTACCCGGACGCCGGCGGATGGACGCTGGAGGGAAACTTGCGGCCGCGGCTGGACCTCGATCTCGGCGGTGATCGGCCCCGCATCCGGGACTTCGCTCTGGCCGGGGATTTCGAGACGATTTCGAAGCCGGGCCAACTGGAGGGGAGCGGCGCCGAGTTCTCCTTCAATACCGAGGGCCGGGGCGCCGCCTCGTTCCGCTTGCGGTCCCTGACCGCCGGAGGCCTGACGATCCGGGACCTGCGCCTGGCCGGCGAACGGACGGCGGAGAACGCGCTGCGAGTGGAGGAGCTCTCCGCCCGCACCCTGGGGGGCGGGCTGCGGACGGGTGGATTTTCCGTGACGAGGGGGGGAGCCGTCGTCCCGGACTCCATCACCGTGCGTCTGTCTTCGATCGAGACCTCGGAACTGGCGGCGATCGTTCCTCAGTTCCGCGGGGAAGTGCGCGGCCGGATCTCCGGCGAGTTGCGGGTGGGATGGGCGGGCGAGCCCGTCCTGCTCGGCGGGCGTCTGGATCTCGACGAGTCCCAGCCGGACGGCGAGGCGCGCCTGTCCTATCCTGTGGACGGCCTCCTGACCCGCGGCATCGACCCGAAATCGGCGTCCTACGTCCAGTACCGGCGCGCCGAACTCGCCCTCGAGAACCTGGGCTTGAAGCGATTTCAGCTGGAGTTCTTCCCCGCCGACGACCGCCGCCGTCCGGTGCGTCTCAACTTTTTCGGCGAATCGCGGCAGGCCGACCTCGTCGTCCCGATCGATTTCACTCTCAACGTGAATGCCGAGGAGAGCGAGCGCCTCCTCAGTCTGCTTCAAGCCATGCAGCAGGGCGAACTCGAGCTCAGCCGCTGAATCCGAATTGACGGGCCCCGGCCGGCGACGGGGGGTACGCCCCCGCTACTGCGGAAACCGCCTCCGGCCACGGGACAGGAGGAGAGTTCCGTGGGGCGGACTTGCGGTCGCGGGCTTTTAGCGTTCATCGCACGGGATGAAATTCTCCCAAAACCGCGACCTCGGCCTGCTGGTGCTTCGCGTCGGCATCGGCTTCATGTTTGTTCTCCACGGCCTGTCCAAGCTCCTCGGCGGCAGCGGAACTTGGGAGTCGATCGGGCAAAAGGGCCTCCCCTTCCTGCCGGAAGGCTTTCTGGTGCTGATCTTCGGTCTGGCCGCGGCGGTCGCGGAGTTCGGCGGCGGCATCCTGCTGTGCCTCGGGCTCTTCCACCGCTACGTCTGCGCGGTGCTGGGGCTCACCATGGCGGTCGCCTTCACCACGAAACTGGAGGCGATCACCGGTCCGCTCGACTTCGCCAGTGCCGCCGGATGGCCGCTGGAGTTGCTGATAGTCTTTGTCGCGCTTTTCCTGACGGGCCCGGGGCGTTACGTGGTTTCCAAGAAGCCGGGCTTCTGAGGCGAGGGCAGGAAAGGGCTCAACCGGTCGTGCGCAGGCCGCTGGCGATGGCGTTGATCACGCGGAGCAGTTCGATGACGAGCGCCTCGTCCGGCTTGTCGGCGGCGCGGGCCTGGCGTAGCAGCTCGATCTGTCGCGCGTGCAGCGCGTCGAGGGGAATCTCGCGCTCCCGCAGCGTCTTCACGAAACGCGGGCGCCGCTGGCCGAGGGCTTTGGAGAAGAGGGATTCAAGTCCGGCACGGGTGCGGTTCCGCTCCTCCAGGATCGTCGAGAGGATGGCTTCGCGCGCCTCCCGCTCCGGTACGAGCCCGGCGTAGGCCCGCATCCAATCCTCGTCGGAGCTGCTCAGGCTGCTCTCCACGTTGTAAAAGACATAACGGAGGAAGGGCGTGGTCTGGAGGGCCTTCCGCAGCCGATCGGCTTGCTCCGGCCGTCCTTCACTCAGGGACTCGAGCGCGCTGCCCACGCCAAACCAGCCGGGCAGATAGAAACGGGACTGGTTCCAGCTGAAAACCCAGGGGATCGCGCGGAGGTCTTCCAGGGTGGCTCGGCCGGTGCGGCGGGCCGGACGGGAACCGATCCGGCTCAGTTCGATCGCATCGATCGGGGTCGCCTGCCGGTAGAAGGTCATGAACTCCGGGTGTTCGAGCAGCTTCCGGTAGGCGTCGCGCGAATCGTTCACCAACTGCTCCATTGCCGCCTCTACCTTCGGATCGTCGGGAAGGCGTTTGCTCAGGAAGTGCGCCCCGAGGGTGCCGGCGGAGAGCAGCTCGAGGTTCATGGTCGCGCTCGCCGGCGTGTTGTACTTCTGGGCGATGACCTCGCCCTGCTCGGTCAGGCGGAGGCCGGTGGCGAGGGACTCGGGGGGCAGCGCCTCGAGGAAGCGGTGGGTGGGTCCGGCGCCCCGCCCGACGGTCCCGCCGCGGCCGTGGAAGAAGGTGATGCCGATGCCGTGCTTCTTGCCGACCCGGATCAGTTTCTTCTGGGCGCTGCGGAGGATCCATTGGCTGGCCAGGATACCGGTGTCCTTGTTGCTGTCGCTGTAGCCCAGCATGATCATGAACCGGGCCGGCGTCCGCCGCCGGTCCGGCTTCAGGCTGTGGCGCGTGCAGGGATGGGCGAGGAACTCGTCGGTAATGCCCGGCGCCGCCTCGAGGTCGCCGTAGGTTTCGAAAAGGGGGACCACTGGGAGGCGGCAGCGCAGGGCGCCGTCTTCCCAGCGGGTGAGGCCGGCTTCCTTGGCCAACACGTACACCGTCAGCAGGTCGGCGAGGTTCCGCGTCATGCTGATGATCAGCGCGCCCACGCCCTCGGGACCGTGGCGCTCGATGTGGCCCGCGAGGACCGAAAAGGTCTGGCGCACCTCGGAGGCCTCGGCCGGAAGCTTGGTCGAGGCGTGCGTCAGGGGACGCGGCGTCCGCAGCTCCCGGTTCAGGAACTCGAGTTTCCGCGCGTCCTCCCAGCCGCCGAAGTTCCGCGCGTCCTCGATGCCGGCCGCCTCCATCATCTGGCTGAGGGCCTTTTCGTAGAAGGCGCTGTTCTGGCGGACATCGAGCCGCGCCAGATGGAGGCCGAGGCTGTCGACGAGGCGTTGCAAGGGAATCAGGTAGCTCTGGATCGTGTGCGTCGCCCCGATCTCCCGCAGCCAGTCCTCGAGCCGGGAGAGGGCTTCGTGCAGTTCGTCGAGCCGCATCGTTTCGACGGAGCCGGCGAGCTCGCCGACCCAGACGGCCCAGGGCTCGGAGAGCTCGGCCGGGCGGTGGCCCCGCTTCTTCAGGGCCGAGCGCAAGCCGCCGGGCAGGGGACCGCGGGTCTCGGTGAAGCTCAGGCGCGACCCGAGCTCGCCGAGGCGCGTCTTTAGAATCCTCAGGGCGGCCGAGCGCAGCGCGCTCAGGGTCCGGGCGGTCACCTCGGCCGTCACCAGCGGATGTCCGTCGCGGTCGCCGCCCACCCAGGAGCCGAAGCGGAGGGCGGGCAACTCTTTCCGGTCGAGCGGCTTCTCCTCGGGCCAGGCGTCTTGCCAGGCGTTCGTGAGGTTGGCGTCGAGGCGGCTGAAAACGGCGGGAAAGACTTCGCTCAGGTAGTAGAGCAGGTTGTCGAGCTCGTCCTCGACCGAGGGCTTGCGGTGGAAAATCTCCCCGGTCAGCCAGAGCCGTTCGATGATGGCCCGCATTTCGGCGCGATTGGCCTGCGACTCGCGCGGCGTGCGCTCGGTTTCGCGCCGGTCGAGGATGCGGATCACCTCCCGGTGCAGGCCGAGTACCGACCAGCGCTTGGCCTCCGTGGGGTGCTTGGTGAAGACCGGTTCGACCCGCAGCTGCCGCAAATCGGCGCGGACCTCTTTCGCGCTCAGGCCGGCGTCCTTCAGCCGCTCGAAGTAGTAAGGCCACAATCCCGGCTCCGCCGCGCTCCCGAAGCGTGATTCCCGCGTGCGCCGGATGCTCTGGGCGACATGCTCCTCCGCGAGGTTCAGCAGCTGGAAATAGAAAGAGATCGCCTGAACCGAATTGCCGTCGATGCCGCCGCCCCCGGCCTTCTCGAGGCGCGACTCGACCAGTTCCGCGACCGGACCCAGCCCTTGGGCCCGCAGGACCTCGGCGAAGGCCTCGCAGAGGAAGTGGTGGGTCGACTCGACCTGGCGCAGCCCGGCTTCGACCAGGCCTTGGAATTGCTTGTCTTTGCGGCTCGGCATGACGGATTGCGTTTTGGTTCCCGGCTTGCCGGGAGGCAACCGATTTCGAGTGGACGGAGCGCGGGACCGGCTAAAATACGATATGTTTTTCGCGATTTACAAAACCTAGCTTCTAAGTCAGGCTTCAAGCATGTCAAATCCTTCGAAGTGGAGTTTCTTCACCAACCACGCTCTTGTTTTGATCTGCCTGGCGCGGGACCCCGAGCAATCGCTGCGCCAAGTCAGCATCGCGGTCGCCATCACCGAGCGGGCGGTGCAACGGATCGTGGCCGAGCTGGAGCAGGCCGGCTACCTTCGGCGCGAGCGGGTCGGCCGCCGCAACCATTACGAGCTCGTCCGGGAGCGCCCCCTCCGCCACTCGCTCGAAGCCCACCGTCGCATCGGCGAGCTGCTCGACTGGCTCTTTCCCGAGGACGGGGAAGGCTTCCGCGGCCTCGACGGCTGGCGGGTCGGCGAGCATGGCTCGGAGGTGAAGTGACCGGGTCATATCAAAACATCCTGATATGTTGATGAAAGGCTTGCATATGAGTCGGCCGCCGGGATACTGCGCCGCTTTATGAGCAAATCTTTTATCTTCTCTTCCGAATCGGTGGGCGAAGGGCATCCGGACAAGGTCGCCGACTATATCTCGGACAGCGTGCTGGACGCCTGCCTGGAGCAGGACCCGAACAGCCGCGTGGCCTGCGAGACCTTGGTCAAAAGCAACTGCGTCTTCCTCGCCGGCGAGATCACCACCAACGCCAAGTTGAACTACCAGGACATCGTCCGCGGCGCCATCCGCGAAATCGGCTACACCCATGACGACGATGTCTTCCATGCCGACAAAGTCTTTATTTCGAATGTGATCACGGCCCAGTCCTCCGACATCGCCCAAGGTGTCGACGCCCGCGCCGCCGAGGGCAAGGAGACGGCCGAGCAGGGCGCCGGCGACCAGGGCATCATGTTCGGCTTCGCCTGCGCCCAGACGCCCGAGCTGATGCCGGCGCCGATCGTGTTCGCCCACAATCTCCTCCGCGAGATGGCGCGCCAGCGCAAGGAGGTCAAGGTCCCCTGGCTGCGGCCCGACGTGAAGAGCCAGGTCGCGGTCGAGTACGACGGTCACCAAGTCAAGTCGATCAAGAACGTCGTCATCTCGACCCAGCATTCGAATGATGTGATGCACAGCGAGATCCGCGAGTTCTGCATCGAGGAGGTCATCCGCAAGGTGCTCCCCGCCAATCTCCTGACCGACAAGACCGAGTTCCTGATCAACCCGACCGGCAAGTTCGTGATCGGCGGCCCGCAGGGCGACGCCGGCTTGACCGGCCGCAAGATCATCGTCGACACCTACGGCGGCTGGGCCCGCCATGGCGGCGGCGCTTTCTCCGGCAAGGACCCCTCGAAGGTCGACCGCTCGGCCGCGTACTTCGGCCGCTGGGTGGCCAAGAATATCGTGGCCGCCGGACTGGCCGACATCTGCGAGCTGGAGGTCGCCTATGCCATCGGCTATCCCTATCCGACCAGCATCCACGTCGACACCGCCGGCACCGGCAAGCTCGAGGATGCGAAGATCGCCGAGATCGCGCAGAAGGTCTTCAGCTTCAAGCCGGCGGATATCGTCAGCCAGCTGAATCTTCTCCGCCCCATCTACCGCGAGTCCACCCACTACGGCCACTTCGCGAAGGAAGGCCTGCCTTGGGAATCGACCGAAAAGGCGGATGATCTGAAACAAGAGGCGGGTCTCTGAGCGGCCGGCAGGGAATCCACACCATCAATCAAGCAGCCCGCCGCAGGCGGAAATCAATATGAGCGACACGCTGACCAAGACGAAGACCGACTATAAGGTCAAAGATATCAACCTCGCCGATTTCGGACGAAAAGAAGTCGAAATCGCCCAGCACGAGATGCCGGGCCTGATGGCGACCCGCGAGAAGTACGCCGCCGAGCAGCCCCTGAAGGGCGTCCGCATCATGGGCTCGCTGCACATGACCGTCCAGACGGCGGTCCTGATCGAAACCCTGAAAGTGCTCGGGGCCGACGTGCGCTGGTGCTCCTGCAACATCTTTTCCACCCAAGACCATGCCGCCGCCTACGTGGCCAAGCACCTCGACGTCGCCGTCTACGCCTGGAAGGGCGAGTCGCTCGAAGAGTACTGGTGGTGCACCCAGCAGGCCTTGACCTGGCCGGACGGTTCCGGGCCTCAGCTGATCGTCGACGACGGCGGCGACGCGACCCTGCTCATCCACAAGGGCTACGAGCTCGAAAACGGCAGCGACTGGGTCGACTCCTCCTCCGGGAGCATGGAGGAAGCGGTCATCAAGAACCTCCTCAAGAAGATCCACGCCGACCGTCCGAACCACTGGAGCGAGGTGGTCAAAGAGTGGAAGGGCGTCTCCGAGGAGACCACCACCGGCGTGCACCGTCTCTACGAGATGCATAAGAAGGGCAAGCTGCTGGTTCCGGCCATCAATGTGAACGACTCGGTCACGAAGTCCAAGTTCGACAATCTCTACGGCTGCCGCGAGTCCCTGATCGACGGGATCAAGCGCGCCACCGACGTGATGATCGCCGGCAAGGTGAGCGTGGTCTGCGGCTACGGCGATGTCGGCAAGGGCTGCGCCGCCGCGCTTCGCGGGATGGGCGCCCAGGTCGTCGTGACCGAAATCGATCCGATCTGCGCCCTTCAGGCGGCGATGGAGGGCTACCGCGTGCTGACCGTCGAGGACACCCTCGGCTGGGGCGATATCTACGTCACCACCACCGGCAACTACGGCATCATCACGGCCGAGCAGATGAGCCGGATGAAGGACCAGGCCATCGTCTGCAACATCGGGCACTTCGACAACGAGATCGAGGTTTCCAAGCTCAACGACATGCCCGGCGTGGAAGTCGAGGAGATCAAGCCCGACTCGCAGGGCGCGGTGGACAAATACAGCTTCCCGGACGGAAACTCGATTTACCTCCTGGCCAAGGGCCGGCTGGTGAACCTCGGCTGCGCGACCGGACACCCCTCCTTCGTCATGTCCAACAGCTTCACCAACCAGGCGCTCGCGCAAATCGAGCTGTGGAAGCAGGTCGAGAAGTACACGCCCGGCGTTTACATTCTGCCCAAGCACATCGACGAGGAGGTGGCCCGCCTGCACTTGGAGAAGATCGGCTGCAAGCTGACCAAGCTAACTCCGGAGCAGGCCGAGTACATCGGGGTAAAGCCCGAGGGTCCCTTCAAGCCCGAGCACTACCGCTACTAGGCGCCTCGACGCGGGTTCCGTTTGGGCTTCATGGGCTGCGTCGGAACTGGCGCAGTTCCGGGACGTAGCGGAAGCCGGCGGAAGCCAAGCAGGCTTCGAGCGCGGGCCGGTCGATACCGTGCGAGCGGCACAGATCCTCGAGATTTTCGCGGTGGTTCCTCAGGTCCGTGTTGACCAGACCAAGGAGCAGCTGGGGGTCCATCGTTCTCCAGTTTTCAAGCATTGCCGCCCAGCCAAGTCCCAGCCCAAGAGACCTGCAAGCCCGTAAGCCGGTGAAGGCCGGGGGGAAGGACGTGGCGTGCGCGCTCGTCGCGCGCTTTGCCGGGGCTGGAGTCGCGATGGCTTGCAAGCGAAGGCTTCCCGGGGCGCGCCCAAGGGCGCACGCCACGTGATCGGCGGTGGAAGCTGATCCCAAGGCTGCCGGGGGCTTCAGTCCCCTTTCAGGGCATTTTTCCAGAGGGCGGCTTCTTCTGGGATTCCGTGGGCTTGGAGGAGGCGCTCGATCTCTGCGAGACCGGGTTCCTCGATGCCTTGGGCCTCGTCGGCGGGCAGCTCGGGGCGGGTGGTGCGGACGAGCGCCCAGACCGCCCAGGCACGGGCGCGCCGACGGGCTTCGCGGGCGCCGCGCAGGCGGGTGGCCTGATGCTGGAAGCTGACCCGGGGGTTGCCGGGGAAGTCGGCGGATGGGTGCCGGGCGAAGATCCACTTCAGCGCGGCGTAGGGCAGCGGCCATTCCTCGAGCATGGGCGTCCCGGGGGGCAGGTCGGCGTAGAGGCCGCGGGTCAGGGCGAGGACGGCGCGCCCCGCTTTAGCCTGCAGCCAGAGGTAATGCCCGTACTGCAGGGCCTTGAAATAGTAGTCCTCCACCGGTCCGCCGCGGAGCTCCGTGAGGCAGCGGTGGGACATCGCCGCCTCGGGCGGCGGAAGGTGGGGGCAGGCGGGCGGCGACATTTCGGGCATGGAAGGTCGGGCATTCGACGCGGAAGGTCGGGTGAAGTTCGGGAAGAGGGTGCGGCCGATGGAAGATCGTCGGCTTCTCTAAGCCGTTTTGGGCCGGCTTGCAAAGTTTGCCGGGAAGGATTTTCTGCTTGGCGGGCTTGGGGGAAAGGCTTGGTCGCGGACGCTTGAGGGCAAGCGTCCCTACCCCGGTCGTCATGCGTTTCGAAGCGTGGTAGGGACGGCTGCCCCAGCCGTCCGCGAAGGGTAATGCCGGGCCTGCCGAACCTGCTTCCAGCCGATCGCCATTTGCGGGCTGGGATTTTCCGCTTGGCGGGCTTGGGGGAAAGGCTTGGTCGCGGACGCTTGAGGGCAAGCGTCCCTACCCCGGTCGTCATGCGTTTCGAAGCGTGGTAGGGACGGCTGCCCCAGCCGTCCGCGAAGGGTAATGCCGG
>Ga0208112_101167_pt1 | contig 10675 bp, 8 predicted proteins | sample HotLakConsoUCCLE_FD_184736 | JGI IMG/M metagenome (GOLD analysis project Ga0208112, IMG submission 184736) | Hypersaline microbial mat communities from Hot Lake, Washington, USA - Hot Lake Consortium UCC-LE (SPAdes) (version 2) ... | reverse complement strand
CGATGGAGCGGTCCATCCAGCAGGAGCTCAAACGGCGCACAGTCAAGGTCAGGGTATTCCCCGGCGAAGACGCGCTGCTGCGCCTCGTCAGCGCCGTCCTCGTCGAGATCGACGAAAAATGGGCCTCCGACACAAAGGCCTACATCAAGTGGGAATGCCAGGATGCATGATCCGCTCTCAGCAGAATTTCCAGACAAAAGGTTGCTCAATCGAGAAGATTGAATGCCTTTCGGTTCTTCTGACGTTTATCGTTCGTCGCGCGATCTGTGGGCTCACAACAAAGAACTACAATAAGTTCTTCCTCTCGGCGTTACGCCACTTGGAGTCCAAGGGATTTTCACGGGAAAATATTGTGAAATTTCTCACGGCTCAAGGTTCCGAAAGTGCACGCCTTCCGACAGATTCAGAATTTGAAGGAGCATGGATCACCGCTCCAATGTATGGACGCCGACTGACGCCGCTGCGCGTTCGGGCTGTGCTCGAAGCGATTGAGCGCAAAAAGCGTCAGGGATTTCACGAGACGAATCACCTTAGCGATAATCTGTCAGTCGAGCATATAATGCCAGCCGAATGGGAAAAGCACTGGCCGCTCGCCGATGGCGAGCAACCAACCCGCGATGAGAAGCTACAGGCGGTGTTCACAAGCGAGGAGAATAATGCGCGAGTTGGCCAGATCGTGCGGCGGCAACGGCTACTGAATACTTTTGGCAACCTTACCGTTTTGACCAAACCGCTGAACAGCAGCGTGAGCAACGGCCCTTACGAAGCCAAACGTGCAGCGCTCGCTGACCACTCATTGCTGGTTATGAATCGGGAGGTTACCAGAGTTGAAAACTGGAATGAGGCCGAGATCGAAGCACGAGGAAAAAAGCTCTTTGAGATTGCGCGCGAGATCTGGCCGTATCCAAAGACCAAGGGCAATTTTAAATAAATTAGCCCAAGACAAAACAACCAAGATCTTTGCGATGATTAATGTGCGTACCCATCTGGGTCACTGGACCTTTTTCAATTCTGCTTTGTGGGGATCATAGACGTAGTCGCCGATTGTTCCGTCCTTGATCTTTTCCACGGCCTCGTCGATCACGAATAATGGAACCAGGAACCACTCGCGTGGAATCACAGGATTGCCGAACCGATCCTTGATCTCAATATTGAGCCGGGCCGGGTCAAATATACGATGAATCAGGCTTTCCAGCTTGGTACGATTGATGTTGTAAAGCTCGTAAGTCGCGACAATTTCGACATTAGCCATCAGGAAGGTCGGCTGAAGGTGTGCACCGGCGATGCGCTTCTCGACCTTCATGTTGGTCACGCCCACCTTGTGAACAAGGTCACGGTTCTCAGCGACCATCGGGTGACCAGATTTGCTCCGCAACACATAGATCGTACCGCTAGCCTCGTCGCCGTCGATCGTCTCACCAGCAAATAGCGGTCCCGCAACCGGGTCTGTGATCCGCCTCCCGGCCTCATCTTTATTGAGTGCCCGCTGTAGCGAGCGCATAAGCATGTTGCTCTCGGTACCATTGTCAAAAATCACGCGAAGGCGGGCGTCGGTGCGCCCCTGATCCGTAAGCGTCAACTCGCCCATATCCGCGACGAAGGCTTTCTGACCACCGACGATGAAGAACCGACCTTTCTGAATTTCTGCCTTCATTTCGAAGGGACGTGTCACTCTGATGCCGGTCTCCAGTTCTCGTTGAACCTGCTCGAAGAGCGGCTTGAAGGTTTCGAAGTCCTTGCATTTCTCGCGGTTGGCTATCTCTTCGGCGGCCTTCTTTTCCGCGTTCGATCGTACATGGCGCAATTCGGTGATCGGGGCAGCTTCTGCCTCGATGCCAAGCTCGGTGAGCAGCGCATCGTCATCCATCTCATCTGGCAAGGCGTGGCGAGGCTCAATGTCATCTGCAAGGAGGTTTTGGTGGTCGAGCGGTTCAAGCAATGCCCTGCATTCCGCCTGTTCACGCAAACGATCGAGACGCACGGCATAAAGCCGTTCGAAGATATCCCGATCCTCACCATGCTGCGGCGACCGTCCATGCTCCTCGACGAAGCGCTGGACTTCCTCGAAACCTGCGATGATCCGTTCCTCGTGTGGCGTTCGGCTGGCGACCTTCTTCGCCTCGACCTCAACGCCAAGCTCGGCCAGAAGCGCGTCATCTTCATCGGTGAAATGTTTAGCCATTCGCGGCCTCGGCTTTCATGCGGGCTAGGAAGGCGACGCCTTCGGCCATGCGCTTTTCCCAAGGATCGGGTGACGTGATTTCGGGCAGCCGCCCGCGTTCCTGCTTGAATTTCACGGCGCGACGTGCCAGGTCGCGAGCGTCCTCTGGTGTAAGCTGCACCTTCTTGGCCGAAATCACGGCGGCCACCTCCTTGAGGCTCGATTCACTCATCGTCTTGGCGAGAATGGCATAGGCTTCGCTGAACGGGTTGATCCGGTCGATCAGGTCGATATCCAGCTCGCGCACATCCATCGCGAACTTACGCACTCCATCTACGAACGCAGTGTTGGAGCGCTGCTGGTCATCAGCTCCTTCAACCGCGATTTCCTTGGCCTTCTGCGTTAGGTTCAACGCTGCAATCGCGTGCTGGCGCACGGCCTCCTGATCCGCCTCGCCCAGCTCCGGATACTTATCCTTTATAATCTTACCCATCCGTACCTGGGTCAGCTCTTCCGGAACAAGTTCCTCATCGAACAGGCCGCGTTCTAGCGCCGTTTTGTCCTGGGCAAAGGCAGCGATCACCTCGTTCAAATCCTCCTGGCAGATACGCGCTGCTTCCTTACTCTTAGGCTCAGACAGACCCTTGATTTCGATCTGAAACTGGCCGCTATCCTCATTGAAGCCGACATTGCATTTTCCAGGATCGTAGCCGCCATCGCCATAATCGAAGCCTTCCATCGGCCCGCTATCCTGCATCTTGGGCGTGAAGTTAAAGCGCGGTGCGAGCACCTGCTCCATCAGAAGGCTGGCGGCGATGGCTTTCAACGTATCGTTTACGGCCTCAGCAACGGCCTGCTCGGAAGCATCCGGCTCGGCGATCAAGTTGGTAAAACGGGCGCGGGTTTTTCCCTCAGCATCCCGTGTCGCACGCCCGATGATCTGAACGATCTCGGTCAGACTGGCGCGATAACCGACGGTCAGGGCATGTTCGCACCAGATCCAATCGAACCCCTCCTTGGCCATACCTAGGGCAATGATGATATCCACATAATCACGGTTGTTCTTTTGCGATGGGTCTTTCAGCGCCGCAGAAACCCTGTCCCGTTTGGACGGATCGTCATCCACCAGATCAGCAATGCGCAGCACCTTGCCATCCGGCGTTTTCACAAGCTGAAAGCCGGTCGCTGGATCAATGCCTTGCCATTCCCCCAACTCCTCGATGATGTGCTCAACTTCCCTGATTTTATCCTTGGTGCTTTCGCGGGAATTGACCGATGGGATGTGGATGATGGTCTTTTCAGCAGGGTCGAGCACCTTCAACAGATCGTCCACATAGGCGCCAGAATAGAAGAAATAGCCGATGTCGAGGGTCTTCAAATATCGGTAGCCGTTGAGCTGCTCATAATAGGTATAGGTGACGGTATCGAACTTCGCTTCGTCGTGCGGCATGAGCACCGGCTCGGTGTCGCCCCGGAAATACGATCCGGACATGGCGACGATATGCGCCTTGTCGCGAACGATGAACGCGCCCAAATGCGCACCCAGCTTGTTGTCCGGGTTGGCGGAAACATGGTGGAATTCGTCCACGGCGATAAGCCGGTCATCGAAAGCCGCCACGCCGAACTTGTCCACGGCAAAGCGGAAGGTGGCGTGGGTACAGACCAGCACTTTATCGTCGCTGTTAAGGAACACGCCGACCGAATTGACTTTGCCGCCATTGTCACTACCCGGCGCGTTGCAGAGGTTCCATTTCGGGACGACCTGCCAGTCTGCCCAAAAGCCAAACTGACTCAATGGCTCGTCCTGGAAGCTCGCGCCGATCGACTTTTCCGGCACGACGATGATCGCCTGCTTGAGTCCCTGGTTCTCCAGCTTGTCCAGGGCGATGAACATGAGTGCACGGCTCTTGCCAGAAGCGGGCGGTGACTTGATGAGCAGATACTGCTCGCCGCGCTTCTCGAAGGCGCGCTCCTGCATTGGCCGCATACCCAGTTCGTTGGATTTGGTTGAGCTGCCATTACGGGCGTAGCTGACCGAGACCGATGGAACCGATTTCGTTTCTGGTGTCATTTCCTCTCCCCCGACACACTCGCCAGTGCGGCCTTGAGCACCTGAAAACAGACCTTCGCGGTGTGCTCATCAGGCGTGAATCCGGAAACCATCTGCTCGTAAGGATGAATGTAGTTCCGAAAATCTCGCAGCCCGTGACTGAACTTTTTCACATCGGGTTTCAGCAGGCCGACTTCACACGAAACATCTATGAATTGAGCGAGGCTCCAGTCATGGAATCTCTTCACGCCACCATGAGCAGCTTTAGGGGTAGCTGAAGCTCGGTTAAAGCGAGACGGCTCTTTCTGAGCTGCTGCCAGCAAAACGGCTTCGAGTACGCTACCGCATAGGAGGATAACAGAAAGGTATACTCCAGCCCCCATCGCTCTTCGGGCTTCGTCAAGGCGACTTTCGATTATTGGAACAGCGTGCGGCTCGATCGGCAGCCTCTGGATGTTCGGAACCGTGAATTCCCGATGCAAAAACTCGTCAACCGTCTGGGCGGACTTCATAGCCGTCAGTTTGCCGGACAGCCGAGCAACAATGCCTCGCGATTTTTCGAGAATAGGTAAATCGGCCTGGCGATTGTTCAACTCGCAATCGGCTTCATATGAATCGATCATTTCCGACAGGACCTTGCCGACCAAATTATCTGGCTCACCCTCCAAAAACGCCCGCATTTTCTTGGCCTTTGAGGTGCCGTAGATTTGATATTTCGAACCGTGGATATTAATCTTGTGACGATTGAAAAATTCGCCAAAAGTTGCGTCGGAATAATCGAGGACATAACCGCTTTGCATTCCAAGCAATTTTTCGAGATAGCGCTTTTCAATGTCGGTGAGACTGCTCATGCCGCCCCTGCCTTGCGTTTCGTCGAACTGGCTGCCGTCATCTTCGTATAAAGCTCGAACAGTTTCTCCAGTCGCTCTGTGTCATTGCGGAAGCGGCGGCCAATATAGATGCGCTCCAGTACCTCGTCGTTACGCTCATGCGCTGCTCGGAGGTCGGCGGGCGTTTTCTCGGGGTCGTAGAGATCGGCAATGGTCGCGGGGAAATGCGCCTCGCGCGCCAGAAGGATGTCCTCGGCGCAGCGTGTCAGATCGGCCTTGTTTTTCTTGGTCAGTGTGGGAACGGGAAAGGTGTTCCAGCCAAGGGTGTTTGAGTAGCTGAAATCCGTTCGCATACGAACACAGACAGTGCCGATCCAGACCCAATGAAGCCGTGAAGCGATCAACGCCATGTTCCAGAGCGGGGCGTCGAGTAGCCCATACATTTTGCCCGTGATGATTGTGCCTCGCGAAAGCAAGCCCACTGGCAGATAATCACGATTCTCTGAGCTTATCGCGGGAATTGCGATTATCTCTTCTCGCCCCGACTGCCTGGTTTCAAAAAAGAGATGCGGGACAGCTGCTGCTGCCCTTGTTGCAGCTTTTGTGCTCTCACTCCGTGTCAATGCCACCTTGGCCAATCGATTCGAAATGAACGCATCATCCAAAATCTCTTCAGATACCTCATTTAGCCACAGGCAATATTTTCTCTTACCTGAGATGAATTCATCAGAGCCAAGACACAGGCGTATAGCCGCGGCTTCAACCAGAGCGCGGTTACGCTCGCGTTCTTGCTCATCCAAATATAGATAGCCTCCGTCCACGGGAATATTTCCCCTGATAACCGGTGGAAGACCGATGGAAATCGGTGAAGGTGATTTAGCTACGATGACATCCGGAGCAGGTACAAGGTAGGCGTTGATGTTGTCCGCCTCCGTTTGGATGCTTGTTCCATCATCGGCGACTGAGAAAAGCCGCCTTATACTGCCGGCATCCCTCGAAATACCAACGATTACTACCGTAACTCCGGCTTTATTGCTGGCAAGATTAGCCCATTTGAAACTAGTGTGGGCGAAGGCGATCTCGTGCCCAGTTTGGAAGATCAGCGGCCATAAGATCGGCACCTGCTGCCCTTGGCAGATCGAGTTGGTGGACACGAAGGCGGCAGCGGCGTTGGTGTTGGTGCCGTAATCAGCTGCCTTCATGAACCAACCAGCGACGTAGTCGAGCGATTTCCAGCTGTTGGTAACATGGCCGAATATGGCTTGCAGATCAGACTTCTGATCAGCCGTCTGCCAGGTCGATCCAAGATAAGGCGGGTTTCCGCTGATGTACGTCTCACCCCCCTCATTCTCGAAGTCGATCTCGGGCTGATCGAGCGGCGTACTGAACAGGTCGTCGCCGTGCATCTTCACGCCCTTCCCTGTCGGCGGGCATATGGAAAGCCAATCCAGCCGCAGGGCATTGCCGCAGGTGATCCAGTTCTCAGCATCGAGCGGCAGGAAATCCCGTAGCGCCTCCTTCTGGCCGCGATAGAGCACGTCGCACTGATATTCAGCAATGATGAGCGCGAGGCGTGCGATTTCAGCGGGGAAGTCGCGAAGCTCGATTCCGCGGAAATTGGTCAGCGGGATCTCGCTACGCCGGTCGGCCTCGCCGCGCCTCTTGTTGATCTCGGCCTCAATGGCGCGCATTTCCTTGTAGGCGATAACCAGAAAATTGCCGCTGCCGCAGGCTGGGTCGAACACCCTGATCTTTGCCATGCGGCTCCGCAGATTGAGAAGCTTGCGGGCATTGTTACCGGCCGCTTCAAGCTTTTCGCGCAAATCGTCGAGGAAGAGCGGATTCAGCACTTTCAGGATGTTCGGTACGGATGTGTAGTGCATCCCAAGCGCACCACGCTCCTCGTCATCGGCGACCGCCTGGATCATCGAGCCGAAGATGTCCGGGTTAATCTTCCTCCAGTCGAGATTGCCAATATGCAGCAAGTAGCTGCGGGCAATTTTCGAAAAGCGTGGTACGTCCGTGCTGCCGGAAAACAGCTCGCCATTCACATAGGGAAAGACGCTCGCCCAACGGGGAATGCCCGCCGCGTGGCGATCTTCCGCCTTGGTATTCATGGCGCGGAACAATTCTCCAATCACTTCATGGGTGTTTGAGCTGTTGCCAGCGCTCATCCGCTCGACGGTTCCGGTGAACAGGCCGGCCTCCAGAAAGATATCGGTATCCTCGGCGAAGAAGCAGAAGATCAGCCGTGCCATAAAATGATTCATCTCATGCCGACGATCGGCAGCACCCCATTCGGGATTGTCTTTCAACAACTCGACATAAAGCCGGTTCAGCCGACCAGTCGCCTTGATGTCGAAGGCGCTTTCGCGGATTTGGCGGACGGTGGTGATGCCCGCCAGCGGGAGGAAGAAGCCGAAATGTTCAGGAAAAGCGGCATATTCGCAAGCGATCGGCGGCAGGTCGGACACAAGGTCTTCAGCTTCCAGCGTGATTCCATCCGTCGCTAAAATGAATTTGACCCGGTTGCGGGCATTCCGGGTGGCGGGGCTATCACGAAGTGCGCGAATCGTTTCGGGCACCTTCCCCTCATCGCAAACCTTGATGTGGATGTTGCCGGTCTGGAGAATGCCACCGATATCGGATTTGTTGGATGTGCCGCTACGCAGCCGCTTGATCGTGGTTGCCTTGTTGCCAAAAGCTTCGAGAAAAGCGAACGGGAATTCGTCGGCCTCAAACGGCTGTTCGGCCAAGGTCGAAATGGCTTCTTCGATTTCAACCGCGTTCACTTCGGCGCCCTCGTTTGCTGGGTAGAATTGTCAGAAGCAGAGGGTGGATTACCACGCACATAATCGCGCATAAATTCCCGCAGCACCTGTGCGGCAGGCTTATCCTGCGCGCGGCAGGCTGACAGGAATGCGTCTCGCAATTCCTTCTGCACCCGTATTCTCAGTCCAACATCCTTCATGACATTGAGTGTAGCCAATGGATACACATTTGTGTAGCCAAGAATGTTACATGCCGAGGCGAGGGCACGACCCTTTTCCGAAGTCTGTGGATCTCGTCTTCCTGATGCGCGTTACATTTCGTTAGATGTACCGCGTTCTCTACACCCTCGAACGCATAGATTGCCCGCTCGCTTATTTTGGTCAGATCTCCAGTTGGCCATTACGCGAGTAATTCAGTCAGAGCCGCCATTCGGAAAAAGTGATTTGCCGCCCCCTCTTCCGCTTGCCTCAACCCTCAACCCTCGCAAACTATTCGATCCTACCCATCATCGCAATAAATTCGAGAAATGTATCCCCTGTTGGATCAGGTGCTTTCCATGCTTCGCCTGCAAGATCCGCGAGCATCCGGAAATTATCGGCCGACCCGTGCAATCGTGAAATGTCGATCGATCCAAGCCGCGCATCAAGAGACCACCCCTCGAACATGTCGGCGAGGAACACCAGATCGGCATAGCCCAGTTTTTCTAACGGCCATACGAATTCGAACGCATGTGCAACCCGCACAGCCTCGGCTTCATCATGTGATAAGTTTCGCTCCTGGCGATCGCGCGGGCTTGCGAGAGACGCCTGGATATCGCTCGGCAATTCAGCAAGAAGTTCCTCGCTCAGCCGCTTTGCCGCAGCTTCTGCTTGTTTGAGATAGTCGCAGGCCAGTTCACGCAGCCGTTGATGCTCATCGTCGTTCTCGGCTTCCTCGACCCAGCCCATCACCTCAATGTACATGCCTATGAGGTCTTCAAGCGTAATCTCCGGCATCTGATCTCCAGGAGGATCTGGCATAGCCCATGAGCACCTTATCGAGATTCAGAAATCATTCAAATCAGGCGGGGCGGCCAAACTCCGCCGATTGCCCGCTCGTGATGAGTGATACACTTCCCGCGATGCTCCGCCTTTACCTCGGAATAGGGCCGCCACCTGTTGGAAAGGCGAATTCCGCAAATCAAGGCAGGCGAGCCGGCGGTAACGGTCGCGGCAGCGGTGGTGTCTGCCTGCTGCGCTACAGGCTCGGCGAGGTCGATGACAAACTGCGCACCGGCAGGTCGCCGTGCGGCCCGGTAGCGTAGCAAAAGTCAGCGATTCTAAAATACAACCATAAGAAGAAAAGCGCGCCTCCGCACTAATTGAGCAGCGGGTCTCAAACCTGGATGCGCGGGCGAGCACGGTGCATCAAAGAAGCCGAGTGATAGCCGGCGTTCGACAGCTTCGCTAAAGCTCTCGTCAGGGAGCGAAACCGCATTGATGACGAGGTTAGCGATTCCCGAAAATACAATCATAAGAAGAAAAACGCGCGGTTATACAAACCATGCAGCGGGTTTTGGAAATGGTAGCGCGGGCTCGCACAGTGCGTCACAGGAGCCAGAAGATGGTCGAAGATTTCAACAGCTTCGCTACGGCACTCGGCAACCGACATAACAGCATCAAAAACGAGGCAGGATACTCAAGATACAATCAAAAAGAGAAAAACGCGCGGTCATACAAACCATGCAGCGGGTTTTGGAAATGGTAGCGCGGCCTCGCAGCGTCAAAGAAGCGGAAAAAATGGTCGACGACTTCAAGCGTGTCGAAACGGCGATAAGCACCGGCCGGATCGCGATCGACACCTCTCAAGACAACCGCAGCCTTTTCTCGCCGGGACCCTTTCCCGCAATCACGCCGGAAATCAACGTTTCCAGATCGGATGCAGCCTCGACGAAGGACGCAGTCAATGTGAAATCGGTCGTGATGCCGCCGACGGTTTCGCGGGTGGCGAACGTGCGGTCTTCGCTGTCTAGCCTTTCTTCAGATCGACCTTGTGATTCTTGAACGCCTTCGCCAGGTATGCGTCGGCTTCTTGCGTCGAGCGCCGCAGTTTGGCGAGTTCGGAGGGCGTCAACATCATCACCTGTAGCGAACTGGCCGCCTTCTTCGCTTCGGGCAATGATGGGTGATCCCTCCTGACAATTGACATCGCGCAGCAAATCTCCAATTTCGATAACAGGGACGGGCGTTGCCGTGGTGTAAGTTGCTTGAGCTTCAACCTGCACGGCAGCCGTATTCCCGCCTGCCCCATCGATCTCCGCAAATTCAACCGCATAATGAACTCGGCCGACATCCGTCAATTCGCGAACAGTCATTTTCACACGATTCATGCCTCCGTCGGGCCGCAAGGGAGAGTATAAACGGTTGATATTGCTGACGCCAGATCGGGATCGGCTGTCATCATGGCTCTCAACGCGAACAGCCTTCCTGATGAGCGTGGGAAGGTTGGCGATGATTTCCGCGCGAGCGGCTGAGAGGTTGTCCACGACAAGGTAGAACTCAGCGCCGTCCCTCCCCGCCGGGTAGGCGGCTGAGGGATCTACGTCTTTGGCAGGAGCTTTCCATCCTTCCGTCTCTGCATCGCGCGAAATCGGTGTTCCGACCTACCGAAACACGTAACTGAAACTCCAATAAAATTGTGCATCGCACAAAAAAATGAGTTTCGCGTTATGTCTAGTAGGTTTTATTCCTGCCACGCGGCCCCCGAGGTTCTCAACCAGCCCCGCATGCTTCTTTCTTGCTAACCGAGAAGGCATCATACTCACAACATTATGTGAGTATGATCATGAGCGTGCAAGCAAATTCCAAAGCGGCCTGTTTGCGG
>Ga0208112_101161_pt1 | contig 10711 bp, 10 predicted proteins | sample HotLakConsoUCCLE_FD_184736 | JGI IMG/M metagenome (GOLD analysis project Ga0208112, IMG submission 184736) | Hypersaline microbial mat communities from Hot Lake, Washington, USA - Hot Lake Consortium UCC-LE (SPAdes) (version 2) ... | reverse complement strand
CCCGCCCCGCGCGAGACCGCCTGCGCCTCGCGCGTGCCCTGGGCCTGCCCGGCGCGGGCGTTCTGCTGGGCATTGCCCGTCTGTCCGCGGCGCTGGACGGGCGGTTGCTCTGCCCGGCGGGGCGGCTCCGCGCGGTCGGGGCGCGGCGGCGGGGTTTCCGCCCTGGCCCGCGCCTCGACGGTTGCCGGCCGGGTCGGCGGGCGCAAGGACCGGGTGACGGAGGTTTGCCTGTCGTCCACGGCCTCGAGCCGGTCGAGGGCCTCCGGAGATGCGGCAGGAGCCGGTTGCGGCGCCTGCGCGATCTGGCGTTGCGCCGGAGATGGCGGTTCGGCGCGGTCGGGCGGGGCGTCCGGCCGGGGCGGCGATCGGTCGGGCTGCGCGGCCACCGGCGCAGGCGCCGCCGGTGCCAGGGGCAGGGCGTCGACAGGGCGCGCGGTGCGCGCGGGCTCTGCCGGGCGTGCCGCCAGCGCCTGGTCGGTGGCGGGCGGTTTCTGCGCCGCGTCCGCCCGGGGCGCTGTCGGCGCCGGTTCGGGGGTGGGGCCGGGTTCCGTGGTATCGGCCGTTTCCGCGGCGCGCGCGGCCGGATCCGGGCGGGCGCTGTCGAGCGGGGGGGGCGTGTCGGGCCGCTCTGCCATCGTCTCCGTCGTCGTGGGCCGCTGGGTTCCCGCGGCCATATCGGCGAAGCTGGTGCCCAGCCGCACCTCCGCCGCCCCGCCGGCCCCTTCGGTCCGCACCGTCACGTCGGGCATCATGCCCGCCGCGAGCAATCCGTGCGCCGCGATCGCGACGCCCAAGGCGGCCAGCTTCATTCCGCGCGAGGTGGCGATCATGGCAGAGCCCTTTCGGTCACGATCATGATCCGGTCGGCCCCGGCCGCGCGCAGCTCCGCGGCCACGCGGATCAGTGTTTCCGCCGGCAGCGCCCGGTCGGGCACGATCCGGCCCGCGCCCTCCGGGCTGCCGTCGCGCGATGCGAGATAGGCGGCCACCGAGGCGATCTCGGCTCCCGCATGGGTCAGCCTGCCATCCGCATGGATCACCAGCGCATCGGGCGGCGAGACCCCCTCGAGCGAGGCGGTGCGCACCAGCGCGAGCCCGGAGTCGAGCGGCCGCGCCAGGGTGCCCGCCACGAGAAAGAAGATCAGCATCAGGAAAACGATGTTGATCAGCGCGATGGTGGGCTCGCGGGTGGATTTCGCGCGGCGCCGTCTCATGCCGGGGTCAGCACCGTGGCCTGCACGCTGGGCACGCCGCGCAGCACTGCCAGCAGGTCGGTCAGGCGCTGGGCCGTCACCTCGCCGCGCAGCGCCACCAGCAGCGGTGCGGGCCCGTCAGCCTGCTCCAGGCGGGACCGGAGCGCGTCCGGCAGCGCCTCCAGCGAGAGCGCGGCGCCGTTCAGGCGCAGGTCCTCGGGCGAGAGCTGAAGGAAGAGCGGGCGCGTGTCCGTCGCGGTCCCGGCGCCGCTTGCGGCGCTCAACTCCACCTCGGCGAAGCGGGTGAAGGTGGAACTCAGCATGAAGAACAACAGCAGCAGGAAGATGACATCGACCAGCGATGTCATGGACAGCCGCCGCTGCCTTGCCGCGCTACGCATGGCGCGGCGCCCAGTCGGGCGCCGCCCCGGTGCGCGGCGCCGCATCGCCCGGAGCCGCCGCCGGCGACAGGATGGTGTGGATCGCGCCGCCGGCAAAGACGCGCTCGGCGTCCAGCCGTGCCTCGAACCAGCTCAGCACCATCGACGCGGGCATCGCCACCGCCAGCCCCGCGGCGGTGGTCAGCAGCGCCACCCAGATCCCGCCGGCCAGAACCGACGGGTCCACCTGCGCGCCCGCCTCCTGCAAGGCCCGAAAGGCCGAGATCATGCCCAGAACCGTGCCGAACAGGCCCAGCAGCGGGGCAAGCTGCGCCACCGAATCGAGAAAGCGGAACCCCCGTTCCAGCCGGGCGAAGCGGGCCTCGGCCTCGGCCTCCAGCCGGGCGGCATCGGCCCGGCTTTCCATCGCCAGGGCGATCACCGGCCGCAGGTAGCTGCGCGATCTCTCCATCTCGCGCCGGGCATCCGGCACGGCGCCGCTGTCCCAGGCCTCGACCGCGCGGCGCAGCGCGGCATGCCGGCCCACGCCCGCGCGGGTGAACTGCCACAGCTTGTAGAGGATCAGCGCCAGCGTCACCACCGACACCGCCGCCAGCAGCAGCACGACCGGACCGCCGAGATCGGCGATCCGGGCCAGCGCTTCGCGCATCTGCCCGATCATCCCGCCACCTCCACGTCCACGCGGCTGCGCAGTTCGAGCGCCGCGCCGCAGGCGGCCGCGCTCGCGCCGCTGCATTCCGTGGCGCCGTTGAACAGCACCATGCCCAGCCCGCCGCATCCCGTGCCCGGCAGCACGAACTGTCGCACGCGCGGGCGCGCGGCGGGCAGCGCGCCGAAATCGAGCAGGGTCAGCCGCTCCACCTGGCCGCCGGTGTCGAACAGCACGACCTCGAAGACCGCGCTGCCCAGATCCTCGGCATGGCCGTTGGTGGCGAGAAAGCTCAACTCGCAGCCGCCCTCGGCCTCGCGGATCGTGTTGAGTTCCACCAGCAGCTTGCCGGTGATGTCCTCCTGCGCCAGGGCGGGCGGGGAAATGCCCGCCACCAGCAGGCAGCCCAGCCCCTGCGCGATCCTTGCAATCGTCATCCTGTCCTCCGCCTTCCATTTCCCTGGCGCCCCGGCGCGGTCGCGCCGCGCCCGGCTCATTTCGTCAGGATCAGCTTGCCCGCCCGGGTGATCCGCAGCGTGTAGACCTGACCCTCCAGCGTGATCCGCGCCTGCGCGCCGCCCCGGGTCAGGGTGCGGGCGTCGTGGCTCGGCAGGTCCTGCGGCCCAGAGGGATGCTGGGCGTCCGCGCGGTCCGCGGCTGCCATGTCCCGGCTCCGGCAGGTATCGGTCATGCTCATCTCCCCTTGCAGGATGAGCCCGCGCGCCCGGCCGCCAGAGGCCTGGCGCACGGGCGGTTTCACCAGGCGATCTCGCGGGTCAGCGCGAGTTTGACGTTTCGCCCCGGCGCGTTGTCGAGTTGCAGGTTCGGCCGGTAGGTCGCGTCGGCCAGGTTCTCCACCGCCAGCGCGACGGTGAATCCCTCCAGCGCGCCGCGCTCCGGCGTCCAGTCCACGAACAGGTCGTGGGTGACGTAGCTGTCGCCGGCGGTGGCGGCCGAGGCGGTGGTGATGTCGCCGGCCCAGGTGCCGCGCCAGCCATAGCGCAGCCCCTGCCCGGGCATCTTGCCGCCGAGCGTCAGCGACAGCGTGTCGGCGGGCGTGTCGGTCAGGGTCTCGCCGGTCGACAGGTCCTCCGAGCGCACCATCGACCAGGCCATCCGGCCGAACCAGCGCTCCGCCTCGTAGGCGCCCTCCAGTTCCAGCCCGCGAATGCGCGCCTCGTCGATGTTCGAGAAGTAGGGCACCGCCGCCAAGCCGGGCGCCGGGGCCGACGGCCGCGCCGTGGTGGCGATCATGTTGTCGATGCGGTTGTCGAAGGCGGTGATCTTGGCCTGCAGGCTGTCGCCCGGCGCGAACACGTCGAAGCCCTCGTAGGACAAGCCCAGCTCGACCGTCGTCGCGGTCTCTGGCTCCAGGTTCAGGCTGGGCGCGCGGGGCGCGAAGAACATCGGGCCGCGCTGCACCTCGCCTTCGGAGGAGTAGAGCTCGTCCAGCGTGGGCACCCGCTCCGTCCGCGCGACCGAGCCGAAGACCGACCAGTTCTCGCCCAGGTCATACATCACCGCCAGCTTGGGCGAGACGGCGGTGAAGTCGCGATCGCGCGCGCCGGCCGCGGCCGCCCCGGTGCCGGGTTCCTGCCAGACCCGTTCCAGCCGCAGGCCGGGGATCAGGGTCAGCCGGTCGTTCCAGATGAATTCGCCCTGCGCATAGAGCGCGAACCGGCGGTCCTGCCCTTCCGGGTGGAAGGGCAGGGCGCCCAGCGACGAGCCGGCCGTGCGCTCCTGCCCGGAAATCTGGGCCCCGAAGGTCAGGTAGTTCTGCCAGGCGCCGCTGCCGAACTCGACCGTGTTCTCGGCCTTGAGCGTCAGCGTCTCGTAGGCGGCCTCGTTGTCGCAAAGCACCAGGAAGATCCCCGGCGCGCACATCGCGCCCATGGAAAAGTCGCGCTTGGTCACGTCGGTCTGCGACCAGGACAGCGTCACGTCCAGGTCGAGCCAGGGATTGCCCGCGCCCTCGTGGCGCCAGCCGATCACGGCGGTGTCGTCCACCGCACGAATGTTGGCCGTGCCGAAGCCTGCCACCGCCGCGCCGCCGGTCTGGGCCACCACGGTGTCGTCCAGGTCGCTGTCGGTGCGCGACCAGGACAGGCGCAGCGACTGGTCGCGCGCCTCGCCGAAATGGAAGGTGCCCTTCACCAGCCCCGACCACCGCTCGTAGCCGCTGCCGTCCAGCGCGGTGCCGTCGCCGTCTTCCTGCTCGCCGGCCGTGCCCCGGTTCAGCGCGAACAGGAATTCCGCATCCTCGCTCGGGCGGCTGGCGAAGACGAGCCCTCCGGTCCGGCCCTCGCCGTTCGAGGTGAGCCCCGCAGAGAAGCGCAGCGCGCCCGTCTCGCCCTCATCCAGGAAATCGGAGGCGTCCTTGGTGGTGAAGTTGATCACCCCGCCGATCGCGCCCGACCCGTAAAGCGTGGAGGACGCGGGGCCGCGCAGCACCTCGACCCGCTTGTAGAGCGCCGGATCGCCGAAGAACGAGCCGGTGCGATACTGCTCGAAGAACTTGGGCGCGCCGTCCACCGTCACGACGATGCGCGCCTCGCTGGCGGTCTGTTCGGAATTGCCGATGCCGCGGATGTTGAAGGCCTCGCCCAGGGCGCGCGTCGAGCCCGTCGCCTGCACGCCCGGCACGTCGCCGAACAGCTCGCCCACCGTGTCGGCCTGTGCGCGGTCGATATCTTCCTGCTCCAGCACGGAGACCGCCTGCGGTGTGTCGATGGCCACCTTTTCCGTCCCGGCGCCCAGCACGATTCGTCCCAGCGGCGTGAATGCCTGTGTGCCCGCCTCCTGCGCGCCGGCAGCCCCGGCAAACAGCGCCGCCAACGCCGCGCTTCCTGCAAGGCGCCCCCGGCGCCCCTTGCCCCACGTCATCGCGTTCCCTTTCCTGTTCTTCGCTGGCGGACGGGGCTGGCGTGAGGCTGGCATGACCGCTAAACTTGACTTGAATAGTCAGAATAAGGTCTATAGGAAAGGCGATAGAAACAGTCAAGCATCTTCCGGGCCATCCAGCCAGACGCCAGACACGCGCCGGGACAAGGAAAGGAAACCAAGAGGATGCCGCTTACCGATCCCGTCACCCCGGATACCCTGCTCCGGGCGAAGCTTGACCGGCCCGACCGCCGCGCCCGCGATCTGGCCGCCGAACTCGGCGTCTCGGAGGGCGCGCTGGTGGCCGCGCAGGTCGGCCGCGGGGCCACCCGCCTGAAGGCCCATCCGAACGACCTGGTGCCGCCGGTCTCGACCCTGGGCGAGGTCATGGCGCTGACCCGCAACGACAGCGCGGTGCACGAGCGGGTGGGCGTCTACGACGCGTATCATGCGGGCGATCACGCCACGATGGTGCTGGGCCCCGAGATCGACCTGCGCATGTTTCCCAAGCACTGGGCCCATGCCTTCGCCGTGGTCGAGGAGGCCGAGGCTGGCGTGAAGCGCAGTTTGCAGGTCTTCGACGCGGCCGGCGACGCGGTGCACAAGGTGCATCTGAAACCGGCCTCCGACGTGGCGGCCTTCGAGCGGCTGGTGACGGCCCTGGCCACCGGCGATGATGGCCGGCAGTTCGATGCCGCCCCCCGCGCCGAACCCGAGGGCGCGCGGATCCGCGAGGACAAGCTCGACATCCTGCGCGCCGAGTGGGACCGGATGACCGATACCCACCAGTTCCTGCGGTTGGTCTCGAAGCTCAAGATGAACCGGCTGGGAGCCTACCGTGCGGCCGGTGCGCCCTATGCCGAGGCCCTTGCGCCCGAAGCCGTGTCGCTCATGCTGGAAGGGGCGGCGGCACAGGGCATCGAGATCATGCTTTTCGTGGGCAATGCGGGGTGCATCCAGATCCATGCCGGCGCGGTCGGGACGGTCAAGCCCATGGGGCCCTGGCAGAACGTGCTGGACCCGCGTTTCAACCTGCATCTGCGGGCCGATCACGTGGCCGAGGTCTGGCGGGTGTGGAAGCCCACCCAGCGCGGACCGGCGATCTCGATCGAGGCGTTCGACCCGGAGGGGCGGCTGATCCTGCAATGTTTCGGCAAGCGCAAGGAGGCGGAGCCCATCGCCTGGGACGCGATGGTGGCGGCGCTTCCGGTGGCAGGAGGGGCGGCATGACGCGGCTGTTTCTCGCAACGCTGCTCTGTGCGCTGCCGCTGGCGGCACCGGCAGCGGAGCGGATCGTCTCGGCGGGCGGATCGGTCACGGAAACCGTCTTCGCGCTGGGCGCGGGAGATCTTGTGGTCGCGCGCGACACCACGTCGAGCTGGCCGCCCGAGGTCGAGGCGCTGCCCGATGTGGGCTATGTCCGGCGGCTGTCGCCCGAGGGGGTGCTTTCGGTCGCGCCGGACCTGATCCTGGCAGAGGAGGGCGCGGGCCCGCCGGAAACCGTGCAGATCCTCGGATCGGCCGAGGTGCCCTTCGTCACCATTCCCGACGCCACCGATGCCGAGGGCGTCGCGGCCAAGATCCTCGCCGTGGGAAAGGCGCTGGGACGCGATGCGGAGGCCGAGGCCCTCGCGGCGCGGATCCGGGCCGAGATCGAGGCGGTCGGCGCCCGCGCCGCGCGGATCGAGCGCCCGGCCCGGGTGCTGTTCGTGCTGTCGGCGGAGGGCGGCCGGCTGCTGGCCTCGGGCACCGGCACCGCCGCGCATGCGATGATCGGCCTTGCCGGGGGCGAGAACGCCGCCATCGGCTTCGAGGGCTACAAGCCGCTGACCGACGAGGCGGTGCTGGCCGCCGCGCCCGACGTGGTGCTGATGATGGAGGGTCGTGCCGCCGGCCATGACGGGGCGGGCGTGCTGGCCCATCCGGCGCTGGCGGTGACGCCGGCAGGCCGCGACGGCCGGCTGGTGGAGATGGACGGGCTCTACCTGCTGGGCTTCGGCCCGCGCACCGCGCAGGCGGTGGCCGACCTGCACGCCGCGCTTTACCCGGAGGGTTGAGCGGTGGTCGCGCTGTCCGATCCGGCGACGCCCGTCGCCGGAGACCGCCGCCACCGCGCGCGCCGGGCCTCGGGCCTGCTGCTGGTGCTGGTGCTCGGGGTCAGCTGGGCCGCGCTGGCCACCGGGGCCTCGGGCGTGTCGCTGCCCGCGGCGCTGGGCCGGCTGCTCTCTGGCGAGGGGCTGAGCCTCCAGGAACAGGTGGTGCTTTGGGAAATCCGCCTGCCGCGCCTTGCCACCGGCCTTCTGGTCGGGGCCGCCCTGGCGGTGTCGGGCGCCGTGATGCAGGGGCTGTTCCGCAACCCGCTTGCCGATCCGGGGCTGGTGGGCGTGGGCGCCGGCGCGGGGCTGGGCGCCGTCACCGCGATCGTGCTGGGCGGCCTGCTGCCGCCCGCGCTTGCCACGCTGACGGGGATCTACACCGTTCCGGTCGCGGCTTTCCTGGGCGGCTGGGCCTCGACGCTGCTGCTCTACCGGGTCTCGACGCGGGGTGGGCGGACCTCCGTGGCCACCATGCTGCTGGCGGGCATCGCGCTGGGCGCGCTGGCCGGTGCGGTGACCGGGCTGCTCGTCTATGCCGCCGATGACCGGCAATTGCGCGACCTGACCTTCTGGGGCCTCGGCTCGCTGTCGGGGGCAAGCTGGGCCAAGCTGGCCGTGGCGGCCCCGATCATGGTATTGTCGATGGTGGGCACCCTGTGGCTGGCGCGCGGGCTGAACGGGCTGGCGCTGGGCGAGGCGGCGGCCGCGCATATGGGCGTGCCGGTGCAGCGGATGAAGAACCTGGCCATCCTGTCGGTTGCCGCGGCCACCGGCGCGGCGGTGGCGGTGTCGGGCGGCATCGGCTTCGTCGGCATCGTGGTCCCGCACCTGCTGCGGCTCGCCACCGGGCCGGATCACCGCTACCTGCTGCCCAATGCCGCCCTGCTGGGGGCCGCGCTGCTGGTGAGCGCCGATATCGTGGCGCGCAGCGTCATCGCCCCGGCCGAACTGCCCATCGGGATCGTCACCGCCCTGCTGGGCGCGCCGGTCTTCCTGTGGATCCTTCTGCGCCGCCGCGGCCTTCTCGACCTTTGAGGACCGACATGCTCGACGCCACCGGCCTGACCGTGCGCCTTGGCCGCCGCACCATCCTGTCCGGGCTCGACTTCCGTGCCGCGGCCGGGGATTTCACCGTCATCGTGGGGCCCAACGGATCGGGCAAGACCACGCTGATGCGCGCGCTGACCGGCGAGATCCCCGCCGACGGGCGGCTGAGGCTGAACGGCACCGATCCGCGCAGCCTGCCCCCCTGGGAGCTGGCGCGCCGGCGCGGGGTGCTGGCGCAATTCGCCCGGCTGGCCTTTCCCTTCACCGTTCTGGAAGTGGTGCGCCTGGGCGCCGAGGCCTCGGGCCTTGCGGGCCATGCCGCCACCGGGCGGGCGCGCACGGCGCTGTCGCGGGTGGACCTGTCGGGCTACGAGGGCCGGCTCTACCAGGAGCTGTCCGGCGGCGAACAGGCGCGGGTGCAGCTGGCGCGCGCCCTGGCGCAGGTCTGGGAGCCATGCGGCGCCGAGGGTCCGCGCTGGCTGTTCCTGGACGAGCCGGTGGCCAGCCTCGACGTGGCGCACCAGTTGCAGGTGATGGAACTGGCGGCGGAGTATGCGCAGGCGGGTGGCGGGGTGATCGCGGTGATGCATGACCTGACGCTCAGCGCGATCTACGCCGACCACGTGGTGCTGCTGCAGCAAGGCCGCATCGCCGCGCAGGGCAGCGTGGCCGAGGTGATCCGCCCCGAGCGCCTGAGCCCGGTCTATGGCTGCGCGCTGGAGGTCATCTCCACCGGCGACCCGGCCCGGCTGGTCGTGACTCCCGTGCGCAGGGGTTAGGGAAATTGCCCAATCCGACGTAGCCGGATACGCTTCGGTCGAGATGATTTCGAAAGATCCATGGTCACGATCTTTCGCACCTTTTCGCACCGAGCCGTAAAGAGGACGCCCAGATGGCCATACACCTTCCCACCAGCAACAACGTCACCGGGACCAATACCAATGCCTTTACGGCCAGCGGGGTCGGAGACACCGTCATCGTGCGCAACGGGATCTTCCTGACCGCCGATGGCACCAACGCGCACGGGCTTTTGCTGGAGGCCACCAACATCAACGCGGTCATCGACGGCTACGTCGCCTCCGACAATTCCAATGCCGTTGAATTCCAGTCCAACAGCGAGGTGGCCGTGGGCGTGAACGGCGTGATTTCCGGCAGCGTGGGCGACGGCTTGCGCGGGCTGGGCGCCGACAACGAGATTCTGAACGACGGCAGGATCAGCGCGAACGGCGCCGGCATCGATCTCGATCTCGGCGGTCACACGGTAACCAACAACGGCTCCATCAATGCGGGAGCCGACAATGGTATCGCGGTCGGAGCGGGCAGCAGGATCAGCAATACCGGCTCGATCAGTTCCGGTCTGGACGGGATCTATGCCGACAGCCCCGACGGGATCGTCAACGGGTCCGTCATCGCCAATAGCGGGTCGATCATCGCGGATTTCCATGGCGTTTCGTTTGTCGGCGCGGATGCGGTGCTGACCAACAGCGGCGATATCTCGGCGCGATATGACGGTATACGCGGGTTCCCGGCGCAATCCCACGGTCTGCAGATCACGAATACCTCCACCGGCTCGATCGCGGGCGATGAGACCGGCATCGACCTGAACGGCGGCGCCCACAGTATCAGCAATGCGGGCAGCATCACCGGGCGCAGCGCGGCAGGCATCGCGATCGAGGGGTCGGGCAACACCATCCTCAACGACGGCCTGATCTCCTCCGCGGAGTCAGAGGCGATCATCACCGGCAGCGAGCTGTCGCTGATCAACCGGGGCACGCTCAGCGGCGTTCGGGGCGTGTTCGCGGAGGACACGTTGGGCGACGGGACAGGCACGGGCTGGGGCAGTCATGCCATCACCAATGACGGCGACATCATCGGGACGAGCATTGGTGTGCTGGCGGTTGGGTGGGACAGCCGGATCACGAACAACGGCAACATTTCCTCCGGCACAGGGGACGGAATCAATCTGCTCGGCGACGGCGTGATCACCAATGCCGGTGAGATTTCGAGCCGGGACCAGGCGATCTATTTCGAGGGCGCCACGGGCGCGATCAAAGTCATCGTGGCCAACAGCGGCGGGGTGATCTCGGAGAACGGTTTCGGTATCCGGGTTGTGGCTGAAGACGCCCGGATCGACAACAGCGGGCGGGTCGTGGCCGATCTCGATGGCATCTGGGCAGATGGCGTGAATGGCGCGGTCACCAACAGCGGCAGCATTTCGGCAAACGACGACGGGATCTTCATGAGCGGGCCGGGCTCGGCGACCAATACCGGCACGATCGTCGCCGGCGGCTGGGGAATTTTCCAAGCCAGCGGCGGACCCGACGAGACGGCGCGGTCGGTCAATGACGGGGTGATCCATTCGGAAACCGACGCGGCGATCTACTACGACTTTTTCGGCGGCGCCTCGTCATATGTCGCGAATACCGGCACGCTTATCGGCAATGCC
>Ga0208112_101157_pt1 | contig 10768 bp, 3 predicted proteins | sample HotLakConsoUCCLE_FD_184736 | JGI IMG/M metagenome (GOLD analysis project Ga0208112, IMG submission 184736) | Hypersaline microbial mat communities from Hot Lake, Washington, USA - Hot Lake Consortium UCC-LE (SPAdes) (version 2) ... | reverse complement strand
ATGTTCGGCAGGCTCAAAGATTGGAGACGCGTGGCGACACGCTATGACCGCTGTCCCAAGGTGTTCCTCTCAGCCATCGCACTTGCTGCAACCGTCATCTACTGGTTATGAATCCTGACCCTAGCGGTGGCTGAGGCCCTGCAGAACCTCGTTCGTGGAACCGTGCTCGAAGGCAACGCCGCAGTGACCGAGCGCGCGGCGGACGCGTTCGACCGGATGCGCGAGCGCTGGATGGCGGAGTATGGGCAGCTCCTGACTGCGCAAGATGCCCATCCGGAGCGTGACCCGGCTCATGGCTTCTACATGCGGCGCGCAAAGCGGATGCGGGAAGAATTCATGATCTCCGAACTCGCCCGCCGTGGCTTCACCCCGGCCTATGGCTTTCCCGTCGATGTGGTCGCCTTCGACCATGTCGGGCGGACGGGCGGCGAAGGCGGTCCCTCGCGTCCGCTCGACATGGCGATCCGGGATTACTCGCCCGGGGCCGAGGTGGTCATCGACGGGCTCGTGCACCGCTCCGACGGCATCCTGCCGACTTGGGGCAACAGGAGCGAGCCGGGATCGGTCGAGGACCTGCGCACGCTGTGGCGCTGTCCGTCCTGCAACGCCTTCGGACTGTCGCGCCTGCCCGTCGACACCTGCCCCGACTGTGGCAGCGGGACACGGCGGGGGGAGCTGCTGCGGCCGTCCGGCTTTCTCGGCACCAGCAAGCCACATGCGGCCTACGAGACCCTCGCCTTCGTGCCGCCCGACCGCGCCCGCGTGTCGGCGGCAGGCGCGCCATGGGTCTCGCTCAGCGATCCCGCCACCGGCGCGCTGCGGACCAGCCGAGAAGGCAAGGTGCTTGTGACCTCCTCGGGGCCCGGGGGCGCGGGCTACGCGATTTGCATAGCCTGTGGCCGGGCCGAGGCTGAGACCAGCGAAGATAGTGAGACGCTGCCGGCGGGTATGCGTAATCACCGGCCATTGCAGAAACTCCGTGACAACCCGCGCGACGACGGGCTTTGCCCGGGCAACGACACGGGCTCGCGCCGGATCCGACGCAACGTACGGCTTGGCAACGAAGTTTCCACAGATGTGTTCGAGCTGCGTCTCGAGGCGCTTCAGGCGACCGAGGCGGACCAGGGCCGCGCGCTCGCGATCGGCGCGGCGGTGCGAGAAGCGCTAGCGGAGCGGCTAGGAATCGACACCGAGCTTATGGGTGTCAGCGTCGCTCCGAGCGTTCGCGCGGATGGCGGGCGGCGGTCGTCGTTCTTCCTTTACGATAAGGCGTCCGGCGGCTCTGGCTTTGCCAACACCGCCGAGACGGATCTTCCCACTCTGCTGACCGCTGCGGCTGGGCGGCTCGACTGTCCCTCGCGCTGCGCTCATGGCTGCCCCGACTGCATCCTGCGCCGCGATTTGCAGTTCGACCTCGGGCCGGTGGACCGACCCGGCGCGCTTGAAGCGCTGCGCAACGAGGTCCTGCCGCGCCTGTTCCTGCCCGAGGATTTGCAGGTCTTCGGCCCGGCGACGCGGGTGCTCACCGAACCGGTCCCCGACTGGATACGCCGCGCCCTCGCCCAAGGCGGTCTGACCCGCCTCACGCTCTTCCTGCACGGCGACGCGACCGGCTGGGACGCCATGGACTGGACTGGCCCCGAACTGCTCGCGGCGGCGCAGCGGTGCGGCGTCGAGGTCGCGCTGGCGCTGCCTGCAGGGGAAGTACCAAAGCTAGCCTTCGCGCAGAAGCTCGACTTGGTGCGGGCTGTCGCACGCTCTGGTGGGGCGCTGCGCTCCTGTGCAAACCTGCCCATGGCGGGCGGCCTTCCCATCATCGCCGAGATCGAGGCCGGCGGACGCCATCAGCAGATCGCAACCCCTTCACCGTCGGCTGCAACAGTCGGACCAACGTGGGGCGACGTCAGCGTCGCGCCAGCCCTCGTTGGCGCGCACGCTCCGGCCGAGATGGGCCCGGCGCTCTCTCTGGCTAAGCTTGCGGCCTTCGGCGAAGGTAACAGCGCCCACGTGGACATCCGGCATCAGTTTGACGGACCGGTCGCCGGTTTCGGCAAGGCCTTCTGGAAAGCGGTGGTGCCCCTTCGCCCGCAGGCCTTCGCGGGCAAGCGTCCGGTAGCTCGTGTCGTTTACAGCGACCGCTACCTGCGCACGCCACTGTCCGTGCGCCTTCTCGCGGGGATCCTGCATGCCATGCCGGGCCGGAACGAGGCGACAGCAGTCGAGGTCGTCTCTGAACAGGGCTCCGGAGCCGACCGGGAGCCGCCGCGGGCCCTGCACCACACCTGGCCGGAGGATACAACGCGCGGCGCCGTCCTGCGCACGCTGCTGCCCAGCGCCTCGGTGTCGCTCCGACCCAAGGACGCCTGTGCCCACGCCCGGAGCCTGCGGCTTGACTTTGCCGACGGCAAGGCGGTCACGATTCATCTCGATCAGGGTTTGGGCGCTTGGCGCACCCCGGGACGCCCGGTGCGCTTCGACGGCGAGGCCGAGCCAGCGCGCCAGGCTGCCGAGTTGATGCGGATCGAGACCGCTGTCGTGATCCAAGGAGAAGGTCAACAGCCCTCGCCGCTCTGGGTAACTTGGTAGGGGTTTGATAGGTAGTGAGCCAGAACGACCACAAGGCGCGGAGCTTCTTCGATCAGCCGATCCCGAAATCACTGCATCAGGCGATCGGCCGGCAATGGACGATCGACAGCGAAGGTCGGTCGACCAACCGACCGAAGCCTCGAAAAGCGGCACCGCTCCGTTCTGGGCTCGGCCATGCAGGGTGCAAAGCGAAGGACCGGCGCGAAGACGGAAAGGATGTTCGTCGCAGACACGGGCATCTCGACGACCGAGACCGGAGCCTGCTACACAGTACTTTCACGTCGAATACACAACGGAAAGCCGCGTTGCAGATTTCACTTCTTGAAAACCATGTCACATTAATCAGTGAGCCGACGTTGCTACGCCATCGCTCTTTGAAATTCGAATTAGTTCACCGGCGGCGTCCATATACGCTGCTCGACCATATCTTTGGCCGTTGGAGGGGCGAGGGCTGTTCGCACCACGATTTTACCGCGAACCCGCCTACGCACGCACGTCGCCCGAGAACAGCATCCATTCACATCGTCGAGCGCCAGATCTCTCGCGCTCACATAGCGAAAAAACTCGACTGACGCGGGGCTCAGATGGACGACAACATCCTACCCGATCCTATGGCCAGCCTTAGCGCAGATCTCGCACAGGAGATATTTCCGATTGCGAGGAGCGACCGGCGAAAGAACAAGGATCTTTTTTTCGATATAATCCCGGAGGATCGGCTAAAGAACGACGCTGACTTCTACGACGGCCTCCTCCGCATCATTGCCTCAGGAGATCATGCGCGCCTGCGTCGCTATGACGACCGTATGAAGCGGTCCGGGGATATGACCAAGACCTTCGGATTTCGCGCACTACGCTGGCTGGTGACCCGATCCGCGGGGGAACTGACTTCTGATGAGATTCACGACATTTCGGAGGACCATTTCCCCTTCGGAACACCAGAGCGAGAAGTGCACCGGTTCTACCTCGGTCTCGTAGGGATAGATTCACCCATGATGCCGGTCTCGCCTGCGGAGGCGGGAGGGAAAGAAGCTCCGGCGGCTTGCGACTGGATGACTCTCGCTCAAGGTCTTGCCGAGGGTGCGCAAAGCTTAGATCGGCCCGACGTCGAAGCGGCCGCGCGCATGGTAGAGCTGGCCGAGGCGCTGTACGAGGCTTGTCGCACCGCTGCTGAAGCTGACGCTGCGGAGGAGAACATCCGTCTGCGAGCAGACGCCTTGCGTGACCGGCTCATTACACTCGACCCGGATCTGGCCGTCGCTTGGCCGGAGGATGCTTCCGCTGAGAGCCTGGACCGGATCGAGGAGACACTCGCGGGGGCAGAGATCGCTCATCAAGCTGCTCTAGAGGCCGAAAAAGCTTTCGAGGCGGCGGATGATGAGGTCCGCGCAGCTTCAGCGGCCCGGGCCTACGATCGCTTCGGAGATCTGACTTTGCGACTCAAGGAGGCGGCGATCCAAGCGAATTCCGCTCGCACTGATCGGGATAACGTCTTCGCGGCACTGTTTGCACTTCTATCGCAGGAAGAACCAAAGGACACATCGGCAGGTAACGGCACCGAACCTGATTCCGCCAAGGACGAACCCGAGCCGGGATCAATCGGAGAGGCGGCGGGACCTGAACGGGAGGTCGCAGTGCAGACTGCAACCCGCCCGGAGGACGCTTCGCCGGACGCCGACAAGCCGGAAACGGCGAAAGAGGTAGCGACGCAGCTTGATGCTGCTCGGTCTGACAGCAGCACAGAGGTTGAGAACAATGTGCAGGCTGAGCCTGAGCCTGAGCCTGAGCCTGAGCCTGAGCCTGAGCCTGAGCCTGAGCCTGAGCCTGAGCCTGAGCCTGAGACAGCTATTCTGAGCAAAACTGATTTCACGCAAGAAGCGTTACCGGAGGCGGCGCACGTTGCGCCGGACTTATCGCCAATTCCGGAGGGGACGGATCCGGAAGAACTGCTCGCACAGTATCTTTCCGCGGGCGAGATCGCCTTCGCTTGGCATCTGGCTCGGCTGGTAAAGACACCGGTATCGGCACCGATCCTGCGGACGTTGGCGATCCTTCCCGCCATACAGCAGCCCGAGGACATGGCGGATCCGAGGCGCAGCAGTTCCCTTGCCGAACTTGCGGCCGCTTTGCCCGAAGCGACCGATCCCGTTGCCGCGGGGAGGCTAGCCCTAGCAGCGCTGTTGCGCCCGGCCCTGTTCGACCCCGATCACGGAGCCCGCGGCATTCTGGAAAACCTCGTTGGCTTGCCGGGGCTCGAAGCACAAGCACCGCTGATCGAGGCGCTCGCCAACCTCGGCTACGATGTGCGGCTGTCGGCTGGACTCCTTGCCGAACTTGCCGGGAATCGACCGCCGTCGGCGGAACCGGCCATGCGCAAGCGCCTTGAGGGGTGGCTGGCTGAAGCACGCCACCGCAAGACGGTGCATCAGCCGACTTTCGCGATATTCCACAGAGAGCTTCACCAAGAGGGTGAGATTGGACGTGTCGCCGAGGCCGTGCTGGCCGGGGCCGAGACCGCAGAGGCGCTTGCGAAGGATCTGATCGACCGACTCGCCCATGATAGGAACGCGCAGGAGGCTTTCGTTTCCGAAGCCGAACGGCGCGGCGGCCGCCCAAGGCGGGACCGGATCGAAGGCATGGCACTCGATTGGTTTTGTCGAGGGATTCAGGAGGCCTGCGATCAACTCTCCGACTGGCTTGAAGCGCGGCGCCAAGATGCTCGGCAGACGCAGGATCACAACCGAGAGCGGCTGCTGCGCGCACTTGGCCCCGTACGTAAGGCCCTGGACACTGGCGTCAGCGGACCGACCGAAGGCGAAAGCAGACTTTCCGAAGCTGTTGGTGTCGTTCTGACCGAGAAGCTCGACGATTTGCGGAAACTCATCGAAGGTCGGGCGGCACTTTCGGTCACGCCGCGCATTCAGGATCTGCTCGAATCCCCGCTACTGCGACTGCCCGGCGGCTGTCAGGACTGGACCGAGGATGACGGTCCTGCCTTTGATTCCGAGCGTGCGTTGCGCAATCGTCGCCTTGCCGCCGCTCTCGTTAGTCCGGGGTTGATTGCACCGAACGTATCCCTTGCATTCGACGCGAGGCTGAAAGAGACGGCGGTGCTCGCCGCGCAACGCCTCCTAGACCGACTGCATGAGAGCGACCTACCCAAAAATCAATACGATTCCCGACGGCAGCAGCTCGACGAGGTGCTTGAAGCTGCCCGCCGAAAGGCGCGCGAGCGTGTGGCACGTCTTCGGCAATCCTTGACGACGATCGGTTACCTTGATCTCGACGCCGCAACGGCGCTACCCGGTGATCTGTCGCGACTCGCCCTCATCGATTCCGCCTTGGTCGCCTCGGACAAGGGTGACGACGTGATGCTGCCGGCACTGAACAGAATTCGACAGCCTGATCTGCCACCAGATTTTCCAGAACTCGATTCCCTCCTTGCCGAGATGGAAGTGCGCCGGGACCGTCTGCAGGAGCAGATTGCCGAGCGTCAGCGGCTGGAACTGGAACGGCTGATGGCCTTGCCACAGGGGGAATCGGCGCGGGAGCTTCTCGCGGTCTTCGACCGCTTGGATCCAGTTACTGCCGACGACGCGATCGCCGAGATCAAGGCCGGACGAGCGGTCCCGATGCCAGAAGTTGCTGTTCCCGATGTTTTTGCCCGATTCTTTCCCGGCTTTGTAGCTGACATCGCGGCAGAACCTGAAGAGACCAAGCGAGGGCGAATTCAGGCTGCCTTGGAAACGCGAGGATCGGCTGGGCCAATCAACCTGGCAAGCATCGACGAGCGGCGCGCCCGCAGGCTCAAGCAGCTTCTAGAATCTTGGGGTCAGGGAGAGAACGCGCTGCGGCAGAGCCAGCCTGCGCGGCTGCGCGAGGCTTTGGCGAAGCTGTTTGAGTTGATCGGATTCAGTGGAGTGCGCCTTGCCGACGGGCGCGAAGCCCTGCCTGGACGGCTTCGGCTGCTGACGATGAACTCCGATGTGCCGCGCCGGGCAGACGGCTTCCTTCCCCCCGCGTTCGGCAGTGTCGCGGGCGGACGCTATCAACTGCTAGCGGCGCGCGCGGATGTGCCCATCGACCAGCTCCTGCGCCAAATCGGAAGCGAAGCCCCCGATGCGCCTTGGATCGTTGTGCTATTCAGCAGGCTTGACGTCAAAGATCGTCAACGCCTTGCACGCCAGATGAGGTCCGAGGCGCGTTCAGCTGTCTTTCTCGACGAACCGCTTCTGCTCTTCGCGGGTCTCGAAAGCGACGATACGCTCGCAACTCTTTTCGATTGTGCGATGCCCTTTGCATGGGTTCAGCCGTATACGATCAGCCCCGGCCGGATTCCGCCCGAGATCTTTTTCGGTCGCGAGGCCGAGATCGACCGGATCGTTTCTCGCAACGCAGAGGGTTGCCTGATCTACGGCGGTCGGCAGTTGGGCAAGTCGGTTCTTCTCAACCACATTCGCGGAGAGCGGCATCGGCCGGAGCGCGGCGAACTGGCGCTCTATCTCGACATCAGGTCGATCGGAGGGCCGGGTGTGCCGGCCGAGGGCATCTGGCAATCACTTGCTCATGACTTGCGCAGGTTCGCGGAATTTCAGGAGATCGAGTCCGACCCCAAGGAACTGGTTGCTGCAGTTGAGACCTGGCTCGACCGCGACCCCGCACGACGTCTGCTTGCAATGTTCGACGAGGCCGACAACTTCCTGCGCACCGAACATGCCGCCGGGTATCCCCACCTCCTGCCGCTCAAGGGGCTCATGGAAAGGACCGGACGGCGTTTCAAGGCGGTATTCGCGGGCCTGCACAATGTCCGACGGATGGCGCGGGCGCCAAACTCACCGCTGCCGCATCTTGGCGAGCCAATCTGCATTGGGCCTATGAACCAGAGCCCCGCAAACCGTACCGCTCTACGGCAGCTCGCGGTTGAGCCAATGCGCGCGGCCGGTCTTGACTATTCCGAACAGGAACTCGTTTCGGACATGTTGGCGCGAATGAACTACTATCCATCTCTTGTGCAGGTCTTTGGCCGGCAGATCGTTGAAAGCTTCGGCAGGCGACCGCGCGCAGGCAACGTTGGACCGCGCTGGAAATTGGACCGAGAGAGCCTTTTCGAGGGCGCTGCTGCGGAGAGGATCGCCGATCAGATCCGCGATCGCTTTCAGTTAACGCTGAACCTCGATGTCCGTTACGACTGTATTGCCCGCTCAATCGCGCTGCACCGGCTCGAAGCTGCAGGCGGCGACAACAAGGTTCTGGCACAGGGGCTGACGGCAGCCGAGATTCGCAGGATCACACATTGGCCGAAGGCGCTCGCTCAACCAGCGATGACTGATTTCGAGGAACTCCTTGAGGAGCTGGTAGATCTTGGCATCCTCAGCCGGTTTCCCGACAAACGGTATGGGTTGCGAAATGCCCAAGTGGCGCAGATGTTGGGGCGGCAAGAGGAACTGGAGGACGCTCTCCTTCGGCTCGACGAACGTGAGGACGACCCCGCATACGACGCGGCGCTATTCTTCCGGTTGCTCGGGCCCGAAATGCCCGGTGCGCGCGCCCCTCTATCCGACCGTGACCTCGAAAGAGTGTTTGATCGGCGCGTTCCCGGTATACGTTTGGTCCGATCTTCTTCTGCGATTGTCGGTGGTGATGTCGCGGGCCGCGTTCTTGCTGCAGCACGTCTCTGGCTGCCCGAAGGCAACCATATCCGAACCAAAAGCGACGACGCGCAGGTCCGGCGCGCGCTTGACAGGGTCAAGACGGGACCTGCGGCTCTTGTGATTGAGGGTGATTGGTCGCCTTCTTCCGCGGCGCAGCTCGCCCGCCAACCGAAGGTCGAGCGGGGAGACGTGCTGCCGATCTGGTGCGTGTCGCATGTCACTTCACCTGCCGATGGGATGATCGTCTTTGATGCCGGGGCGTGGTCCGAGGCGATGCTACGGCATTGGCTGGCAGACGAGGGCTTCGTTCCAGCTCTGGACGATGCGCCAACGCGAGCTGCGCTCATGGCTGCAACGGGCGGAGCGCCGGCCCGTCTGGAGGCTCTTCGCCATTTCCTTTCCGACTTGGCGGTTCGACCAGTCGCTGGCCGTGCCGAAGACCTTGCAGACTGGGCGGCGAAAACGCCGCTGTCAGCGGAAGCTTTGGGTCTTGATCAAGCCGACTTGAATTGCCTGAACACGCTTCACCAACTTGAGGACCTCGATCCGTCGCTCGCGGATTTCGTGGGCGAGTGTCCCGACGCGACTTCGCAAAGGATGGAACGCCTCGCCACTTTCGGAACACTTCGCCAAGGGCGGACACCCGACGCTGCACCGATCCTCACCCCGCTGGGCAGACTGATCGCTGAATGACGGCAGATCCGGATCCGTGGAGCCTGCCAGGCCTCGGCAGGTGGCTTGATGACTTAGCACGGCGGCTCGATCATGGGATCGCCGTGCTTCCTTCGGACCCGAGCCGTCCGCCCGGCGTCGAGGCAGCGCTACGGGCACACCTACGGCATCCGCCCGTCGAGTTCCGCGCGGATGTTGGCCAGTCCCCCGCCGCCGCCGTGGCTGATGCCTTCGGTACCGCGCCAACGCTCGAGGCGCTGCTCAATCCAGTACTGGATGAGGAACTCGGTATCATATCGCTCTCGGAAATCGGACCAAATGACGTGGCAGTTTGGTCTGTATTCTTGGAGCGTTTTGCGGCTGCCCGTGCTTCGGGGCGCGCCGGTCCCGCGTTGCTGGTGACCGCCATACCGACGGACCTGGCTATTCCGGCCGAGGCAATGCCTCAGAACTGGCAGAAAGGGCTGCGCCGGGGAGACCGAGTGATCTGGGCAGAAGAGCATCTTCCCGCAACGCGCGACGGCTTGGCGGGAGAATTGGCGGTAGTGCTCGCAGTGGAGCTGTGTGCTTGGCGGCTGGACCTCGCGGCGTCGCTGGTACAGGCTGGTCTCGATGACTTGGCCGATCCAGTAGCGTGGCTTTCGCGCCGCGCCGAGGCCCCGATCCTTGAACAAGAGACCCCATGCCCGCTAGCCATTCTCGCCGGTCAGCGAACGAGCGAAATACAGCAACGCATCTGGAAGGCGCAGTTGACAGCATTGTTTCCCGAGATCGAGAGTAGGCGACTTGAGATTGTGGCAGCACATCGGAGCCGGTTAAGGCTCGATGATCATCTGCGTGGCCTCGGTGTGGCCTCAATTGAAGAAATTGAGCTGGGTGCGCTTCGTTTTCAGTTACGCGGGGCTCTGACCCGACAAGAGGCCGATCGGCTGGATGTGCTTGTGCGGGCACGCAATGCACTCGCCCACCGCCAACCTGTGCCTCCTGAAGATGCTCTAAGACTCCTTCGCAACTGAAATCTGGCGACGCCTCGATCCATTTCGGTTGCGACCTCGGCTGGCACGCCTCGCTCTTTTTTCTACTGCTTGGCGCGTCGCATTCGCAATTAATGACGAGACACTAACCGATCAGGGTTCGCGTCGATACCGGAGGCATCAACTTGCGGGGCGTTCGCGTACCTCCCTCAGCCAATCTTGCAGCCCCAGAAGGACGTGTGGTCGGCGGCGAAGTAGCCGTCCGCGACCCGGAAATACCGAAAAGGCGCGGCGCGCGGTCCTCGCTTGGGCAAAGAAACGCGCCGGGGGGACGCTTCCGCCAGACGCTTGGGAAATGAGAGACTTCGATCTTCCTCGTGGGGGCCGAAACAGTTCGGCGGTGCGGATCGAGACCGATGACACGGACCTTTGGGCGCTGCGCGCCGAGGATCCCGACAAGGATATAGCTGGGCGGGTATGGTCCACAGAGGTTGTGATCGGCGGCAAGCTTGGTGAGCGGCCACATGTCAGTCTGAGGCTCATTACAAGCACAAATGAGGCCGATTTCCAGATCGAGCCTCATGTCCCTGGTCTCGTCCTGCAGCTTATTGATGGACCGGGCCTCGTTCGAGGCGGCCGTGTTCTCGGATCGATTCCCCGAGCGATCGAGAGCGAGAACGCCGCGGAGGATCTTTGCGATCACTTGGAAGATCCCGAGCGCAGGCTCCCGTTGTTCGTGGTGACAATGCCGGAAGGCGTCTCGGATTGTCAATCGGCGTTGAAGATTGACCCCCGATCGGCGTCCAACTTTGACCCCCCTTTCGCGCGGGTAGCTGGCCAGAGGCGGCGCAGCCCTCAAGTTGCGCAGCCGTCTCGGGCCAGCGGGTA
>Ga0208112_101143_pt1 | contig 10941 bp, 11 predicted proteins | sample HotLakConsoUCCLE_FD_184736 | JGI IMG/M metagenome (GOLD analysis project Ga0208112, IMG submission 184736) | Hypersaline microbial mat communities from Hot Lake, Washington, USA - Hot Lake Consortium UCC-LE (SPAdes) (version 2) ... | reverse complement strand
TCCTGCGTTTCTTCATGTCCTGATCTCCTCGTTCTTGGAGACCAGCAGACGTCAGATCGTAGCTTACGTCACTGTCCGATTTTCGGGGGGTAGCTCAGAACCATCCGGGGCAGGTTCGGGGAGCTGGAAGCGACGGTGAGACCGGCTGGTGCCGGGTGCAGGATCACCACCGCAGGATCCGCGCAGGGCTGCCAGAACGCGCGCGCTTGCGGGGCGGGGAGTGCCGGGTCCGCCGCGAAATCGTAACCCCCAGGGTTCGAGGAGCGCGGCCGCGCGCTCGGTGTCTGTCCCGGCCTTGGCCAGCGTGGCGAAGTCCTGCGCATAGTCCTTGTTGCGGCGCAGCCATTCCCAGGCGAGGTCAGACGCGGTCAGATCCCGGACGTAGTCATACCCAGCCGAGGAACGCCAGCCGGTGGGCTCCGACGGCATTGCAAACGGCCTTCAACTCAACATTCGTGATCGGAAGAGTTTACCCGTTCCGATTGTGTTACGGGAGTCCTGCTCGCGCGGATCGGCAGGATTCGGCGCAAGTCAGGGTTTCTGATCGCTCTGCCCCTGTCGCAGAAGTTCGCGATAGCCGTGTTCGGTCATCCAGCGGGCACGGGCAAGGTGACTATCATGGATGCGCTTGCAGCGCTCGGGATCGACCGATGGATCGAGGTTGAAGAGGACCTCGATCACCTCGCGCCAATCGGCGCCTTCATCGGCCGCATCGAAGATCCGCATGTAGAGGACCATATGCGTGCGGTCGTATTCGGTGATGGTCGGGCTCTCGGGTGGCGCCTCGCGCCAGGTCATGTCGGCTTTGGCCATGCTTGTCGAGGGTCGGTTGCGGCCCCCCTCCCTTATTGTCATCACGCCGGTAGCGCCGTGGGAACTTGTTACGTCATTTACGGGGCTTACTGTCCTGCGCAGAGGCTTTCAGCAGCAGGATACCCACCCCCTGATCACTCGACAGGAACTGGATACCTGCATTCTTGAGGGTCCTGTGCACCTGATCATACGTCCCCTCATGCACCTTCAATCCCCTCGGGGACTCGAGACGCTTGAGCGCTGTCAGGGCGACCCGGGCCTCATCTGCCAGCCTCTCCTGCGTCCAGCCCAGAAGTACGCGTGCGGCCCGGATTTGCGGGGCGGTGATCATGCATGATCACCTCCCATCCGGCCTGCCACTCACGCCAGAACTACGACTATTTTAGTCGCTTTCCCCGTGGCTTGCCAGCGTTCTTCCACCGCCGGGCAGCATTTTGCCTGCTCGGCGGCATCAACGCATTCTCGCCGATTCGGTTCCATCGCGGAACCGGGTCTGGGCGAAATCGCGCCGAAAGCGGCGCGAATCGGACCGGCATCTGACGCCGTGAACCCGGCGCCTTGCGCCGCCGGGCCCGTCGGGCTGACCTCAGAAGGGGATATCATCGTCGTCGATGAACTTCCCGTCTTCGGCCTCGGTCGCCTTGGCCCGGCTCAGGAAATCGACCGTGTCGGCGATGATCTCGCAGCCGTAGCGGTCGATCCCGGCGGCGTCGGTCCACTTGGTGTAGTGGATGCGGCCGCGCACCAGAAGCTTCATGCCCTTCTCGCAGTATTTCTGCACGGTCTTGCCCAGGCCGTTGAAGCAGGTGATGCGGTGCCATTCGGTGTCCTGGACGCGGTAGCCGTTCTCGTCGCGGACGACTCGGCCCTCAACGTAGCGGGGGCGCGAGGTGGCGAGGGTGAAGCTGGTGATCGAGGTGCCGCTCTGGGTGGTGCGGGTCTCGGGGGTCTGGCCGATGTTGCCAGCGAGGATGACGATGTTCTGCATGATCTTGTCTCCGTTGCTTCATCTGGAGGGACCGTCCCTCCGATGAGGCCCGTGAGAGCCCGCCGAATGGGGCCTGCACGGACGCCCTTCGCGTCCGCTCGACCCCCAAGGCGGGACGTGGTGCGGGCAGGCGCGGCACGCGCCAACACGGGTCCCGCTGCGCGGGGTTGCCGGCCCCGGACGGACGGGCTCAGGGAATCAGCCGGAAGGAGGGACAGGTCCTCGCGGAGAAGCCGGGACGGAGACAGGGATGCAGAGCCATCCTCCGCGCGCAGGCAACAGGACAGGCGCCTGCGGATGCCGACCAACTTGCGACCCGGGGCGACACGCTTACCTCGGCCGCACCGCCCGAAGCGTGAGGGTCGTGTCCGCTGTTCGAGATTGGCGGACGGATCAGGTACCCCGGCACCGCTGCCTGCGCTGGCCAGGCTGCCCCTGCAGAAATGCCGGGAAGGGAAAAGCTTCGCGCGGGCCGGGTCACGCCCACGGGGCGACGCAGGTGCCGGGTCGGAGCTTGGCATTGCGGAAGATGCCGCGAGAAGCGCGCCAGCGCCGGGCACAAGACCGAGGCAGACGGGACCATCGACACCGAACACCCCGAGAGTGGACAGCACCAGCCCTGCGGCTGCATGCCGATGGGTTCGGTTCCCTGTCCGGTTCCTCAGCGTGAGGCGAGATCCTGCGCCATTCCGAGGATGTTGATGATCGCGGCCAAGGCGACGATCCCGCCGCAGATCGCCGACAGAAGTGTTAGCCCCGGCCCGGGATCGATCGCATGGCGCGCGACGCCATGGGCCAGCGCATAGCCCGCCACAGCGGCAGGAGCAGCGAAGAGGCCGAGCGCCCCGAGTTGCAGAACCGGGTGCCGGGCGAAACAGAGGGTCAGCAGCACGACCGCCATGGCGGCAAAGGCCCCGGCAAGCGCTGCGGCGGCCGACAGGGCGAAGCCCGCGTCACCGGACTGAAGGTGCTGGAACGCGCCGATGGCGGCCATGACCGGCAGGGCGCAGACCGCGAAGCGAAAGGCCAGCATTGCCAGCGCGATGGACAGGAAAATGGCGACAAGGATGAGCGACATGGCAGCCTCCGGGAACAGATATGATGGGGATCACGTCAGGTCCGGCAGCTCAGATTCTGCACCTGACACAATCATGAGGCAATAACTGGATCGTCAACCTCGGATTGATCGATAGTAACTTTCAAGAACGCTTCCTCGAACAAAAAGGTGGGCAAGTCGTTCCAGCTTAATAGGAATACGGACCGAACCGACCGAACCTGCGGTTACTTGATAAGACGAAAAAAGTAGAACAATCTCGTCATTAGAGATCAGGAAATCAATCTCACTTAGATTTGGGAAATAATTCGGGTGAATAGAGTCGGGGTCGATAAAAGCCCCTATGTCCCGGTCGGTTAGAAAATCATAGGTATATCGCTCAAAAAATCTTCTCGCCGATGGAAGAAAAAGATCAGAAGCTTTCACTTCTACCCCATTCCGAACATCAAAATTCAAAGATCTATAAATGAACGGAAAATTCGCCCGCCCCCTGTAGTAGGTACGATTATGGGACGCCAAGCTCAACAGGGTGGCATTTGCTGTTCCGACCTCCCATTCCGACCTGTGTTCTAAAAGGTCTCTTCGCTCCACACCCCCAAAAGCAACTTGTTCTATTCTAGAGTTAACATACTGGGAAAAGTCTGCTGACCTCAAGCCAGACACATATGGATAACGCGCAACGATGAGTTGAAATTCAGTGGACGAAATATCGCTATCGACAACAAGCCCCATCGGCAGATCATTAAATGTTCGAAAGTCAATTCGAGGATTGTCTCTGGTCAAGTACAACCCAATGAAGAAATTCAAGATCGCGAATATCAAAGTTAAGACTGCTATATACGTTCCAATTGCAGTCAACTTGCTGGGGAGCGACCAGCCATTCCATTGCCTTCGAGTTGGAAAAAGGGAGAGAAACGCCCTCAAATGCTCAGCCTTATCGAAGTCATCACTTTTGCCCCGTCAAGATAATGATAACTAGGATGGGGGTCAATGCAGTCTCATTTTATGCACGTTGTATGCTCAAGCACCAAAGCGGCGCTTACGCGCCGCCCTCGTGCTTCATGACCGGGATGCCCAGCTTGCGGGCCTTGTCGGCGAGGTTCTCCTGGATCCCGGTGCCGGGGAAGACCAGCACGCCGATCGGCAGCACGTCGAGCATCGCGTCGTTGCGCTTGAAGGGGGCGGAGCGGCCGTGCTTGCCCCAGTCGGGGCGGAAGGCCACCTGCGCAACCTTGCGGTGATCGGCCCAGCGTGAGGCGATCAGCTCTGCCCCCTTGGGCGAGCCGCCATGCAGCAGCACCATGTCCGGGTGGCGGGCATGGACCTGATCCAGCCGTGCCCAGATCAGACGGTGGTCGTTGAAATCGGTCCCGCCGGTGACGGCCACCTTGGGCCCCTCGGGCAAGAGCCGCGCGGCCTCGGCCCGGCGGCGGGCGGCCAGGAAATCCCGGCTGTCGATCATCGCCGCGGTCAGGTTGCGATGGCTGGCGCGCGAGCCGGTGCGCGGGTGCCAGGGCTTGCCGAGATGATGCTCGAACCCCTCGGCGGCGAGATCGCGGAAAAGTTCCAGCGCGTTTTGCTGCTCGATCAGGCTCTGCCCCTCGGCAACCAGCCGCTCGAGTTCGACGGATTTCACCTCTGAGCCGTCCTGTTCCCGCTGCAACCGGCGCTGCGCCTGTTCGTTGTCATCGAGCACCCGTTCCGTGCGGGCCAGCGCGCGGTGGAAGAGGTTGACGGCGCCCCATAGCAACTCGTCGAGTTCGGGCTCGAGCCGCGTGTCACCCAGCGTGGCGACCATGGCGTTGAGGATGTCGGTCACGGCGCCGGCGATCCGGTCGGCCTCGGGCAGCGGGCGGGGATCGGGTTCATCCGCGAATGGACGCCAGCCGTAGAGCTGGAGTTCGGTCAGCGCGCGATGCGTCTGCGAGGTGGTCTGCGCATTGCCATGGAAATCGGGATCAAGGGTCATCTCGGGGCTCCTTCCTGGGGGTCCGGCCCGCGCCTTTCGCGGGCCTTCGTGGAAGGAGGACAGCCCACGGGCGGGGCGGCCGGGCAGCCCGAGCCCTTCGCGAGGGCCTTGATGGCCAAGCCCGGCTATTTTGTTTCGCGCTGCAAAGCGCCCCGAAGGGCGCGCGGCGGAAAATAGCCGGGCGCCGCCATTGCCGGGCCGCCCCGCTTGTGGGCCACCTGCCCTCTGAGAAGGCCGCAGGCGTAGGGCCTCTTCCCCGGGAGGGGCACACGAGACACCGGGAAGCCCGATCAGGGCGAGGCCGCACCGCCTGACGTGACGCCCGGGCTGCACCCGTCCAGATGCCGCGCTGTGTCCTCGGGGTGAAGCTGCAACCGGAGCCGCCCGCGCAGGGCGTCAACGCCGTAGCGCCGCAGATCATCGTTGAAATCGCCCAGCCGCGGAGTGAGGGTCAGCACCTCGATCCCGGCCGAAGCTGCCCGGTCCCGCAACCGCTCCCGCGCGCCTTCGCCCGCCGGATCGCGGTCGCGCAGCACATAAAGCCGCCGCAGCCCCGCCGGGAACAGGATCGCCGAGAGATGCCCCGCCGAGAGCGCGGCAAGGACGGGCAGCCGGGGCAGCGCCATGCGCAGCGACAACACGGTCTCGATCCCTTCGCCGGCTGCGAGCACTTCGCAGGCCCGCCCGAAGCGCACCCCATGGCCCAGAAGCGCGCCCATCGCCCGGCGCGGCGTGTCGAGATCGGCCTTGCCCGCCCCGCCGGGCGCAAGCCAGGTGCGATGCACCCCGGTCAGCTGGCCGTCGAGATCGGTGATCGCGGCGACCATCGCCGGAAGCCGCCGGGTCGGCCCGCCGCCCGAGGGCCGATGGTAGCAGGCCGGGTGGAACCGCAGCGCGGGCAGATCGCCGGTTGGGTCGATCCCGCGCCCGCGCAGATAGGCCGCGACGGGTGTGCCCGGAATCGCCGTGCCCATGGCAAAGAGCCGCCGCGCGGCCTCGGTCGATCCGGGGTTAGCCGGGGGCCGGGACGTGTCCGGCCGCGCCACGGGTTCCGGCTGCGGCAGGCTCAGGAACCGGCGCGCTTCCTCGGCCACGGCCTTGAAGTCGGTCAGACCAAGGCTTTCGCGGATGATGTCGAGCAGGTCGCCATGCTCGCCGCTTTGCGCATCCGTCCATTTGCCCGCCGCCCCCTTGCCGCGATCGGGCCCGATCAGCCGAACGAACAGCGACCGGCCCGGCGTGCCGCGGGCGTCGCCGATCAGCCAGTAGCGGCCGGATTTCTCGCCCTGGGGCAGGTAATGGCGGCATACCGCCTCGGCACAGGCGGCAAGGCGGCAGGACAGCTCGGATGCATCGGTTCTGGTCATGGCAGGACCTCCCGCGCGGAACGATGCGCCTGCGGGGGTCGGGCGGTATAGTTTCTGGACATGGGATCACCCCGAAATCGTGCAATGGCCTGCAGGATGCGGCGGGTTGCGGTCAGCCGAAACGCCGCCCGTCGACGGTGAAGCTGTAGTCATTGGCGCGGATCACTTCGTCGATGGCCGCGTCCGAGGTCAGGTACTCGTATTCCCGCTGCAGCTGCCGATAGAGCCAGTCGGCCAGATCGCGCAGCGAAGCTGCCACGACCTCCTCGGCATCGTCGGTCAACTCCTGCCCGGTCGGGCTGTCGCGGGTGACATCGATCACCATGGATCGCGCGTGGCAGTAATGGCCGCGCAGGCTGGTCTCGGCGCGCAGCTGGAAGAAGTTGCGTCGCTGCACCTCCAGCAGCGCATCGGCAATGCGGTGCAATTCGCCGTCCTGCGGGGCATGGGCGCGGATGCGCTGTGCGGCGCGCGTGGCGTAGCTGTACCAGGCTTCAAAGGCCGCCCCGTCGCCCTGGCTCCAGAACCCGCGAAACCAGATGCAGGGCGCCTGCCGCGTACCGCCGCCGTAAAGACGGACCGGCTTGGTCTTGAACCGCAGCCCGAGGATCGCGGCGATCTGCTGGAAATCGTCATAGACGGCATCGTACCAGTCATGATCGAAGCCGATCTCGCGATACCAGGCGCGCGCCCTGTCCTGCGCAGGCGCATCGAGTTCGTCGAGGCGGTAGACGAGGGTTTCAACGATCCGGGGCATCGGCCGACCCTCCCTTCAGGTGGTCGGCCAGCCAGCGGTCGGTGCTGGTCCAGGCCAGGGTCTCGCCGGTGGCGAGGTCCAGCAGATGCGCGCCGCCCCCGAAGGCGCCGACCCGGGGCTTCGAGCAGGTCAGCGCGAACTGGAAGCCCCATCGACCGGTCAGCCCGAACGCCGCCGCACACGCCCTGACGAACTCCACCACCGCCTGCGGATCGCCGGTGCCTTTGTCATGCATCCACAGCGTGCTGCCGCCATGCTCGGGCACGATGGCAAGGGCGAAACCCTCCGACGGCGGGTCCTCGACTGCGGCCTCTGCCATCATGGCGCTGTAGATTTCGAGCGCGCGGGCAGCGTTCGACGCGCTGCCGACATCGAGCAGACAGGAAAACCGGGTGAAATGATCGGCCATCGGCCCCTCCGACACGGCGGGCACCGAAGGCCTCTCCCCCGGCTCACAACCCGCCACGCGACGCCGCGCCACCCTCTACCTCTGGGGCTCGCGGGAGGAGGACACCGACGTGAGCGGCCCGAAGCGGTCGTTCCAGAGGCCAACGTCATAGTACAGTCCGGCGTTTAGGCAGACCGCCCATTAACGGCTCGGTGCTCGGACATGTTCATGAGTGGCAGATAGGTCAAGAGCGACACAGTGTTCACAATTTTCCACGACATCTTGTCCAGCGTGCCAGGAACCCCCATACTGACGACCAGAGGAGCCTGACCGCGAATGCCATACCAACCTCGAAAAGCTGCACAAATTATCGCTTTCTTCGCCATGAAAGAAGGCGGCAAGATCAATGTGCTTAAGGTGGTGAAGCTGGTCTATCTCGCTGACAGAGAAAGTGTGCGCCGTCGTGGTCATCCCATTCTGGATGAAAGCCGTGTTTCGATGCCCCACGGGCCAGTCAACTCTTTGACGCTCGACTATCTTAATGGGTTTTACCGGGACGATGGCGGCTGGTCGCAGTTTCTGACGGATCGCGCCAACAATAACGTTGGTCTGGCGCATGGTGAGATCACCCATGAAATGCTAGACGAGTTGAGCCAGCGAGAAATCGGCATTCTGGAGAACACGTGGACGGAATTTGGGGATATGGATCGCTTTGACCTAGCGGACTGGACCCATGACAACGTTGCAGAGTGGGAAGACCCGAATGGGTCGTCTCGTCAGATACCATTAGAGCGCATGATTTCGGCAGTTGGCTTAGACAAGTCAATCGAACGCGCACGTGAACTTGAAAGCCTTAACAAGGCAACTTCGTTTCTGGCTTCCCTTTGAGATATGGTGTTCCGGCGTGGAACCTTTCTTATGCCGTCTGGGCCGAGACACAACCCAAACATAATGCATCTTCAGGTTGTTTGTAACGATACCTGTGCGTTGGGGCTAAACTTACTTGTGCCAGTTTCGAGCTTCTATGATGGATGCGACAACACCTGCATTTTGGATGTCGGTGATCACGAAAACATAACTCACTTATCGTATGCTTTCTATGCTAAAGCACAGATATTTAAGGCCACGCAAATCGAAAGAGGGCTCCAGATAAACTTCTTGATCCCAAGACCCAACCTTGTAGAGGCAGTCTTTCAACGCATCGATCAAGGCATCTGCCTTTCGCCGGACACGCCTTTGAACGTGAAGAAATACCATCGTTGTTGAGATCGCCTGCGCTCCGCGGGCCAGTTCGAAGACAGGCGCAATTGTTTCAGGTTATTCGTTTCCCTCACTCCCAACGAACGACCGCTCCCCGCCCACTGTGTCGCCACCAGTAGAGATGCCCCGAACGCTTGCGGCGTCCGGGGCATGGTGGGTCACTCTGCGGCGATGCGGTCCGGGTCGCCTTCGGGCGATGCCGCCTCGGCGTCCTCATCAGCGGCAATGTCATCCTGGTCCGTGTCTGGGCCGTCCTCCGAAACACCACCCGGCACGCGAAGGGGTTCCGGCAGCCAGCCGGCTCCCGCCAGCAACTGCTCGGCTTCACGGGCCATGTCGTCCTTCTTCAGGCCCTCCAGCGCTTTGGTCCGTGCCTCGCCCGCGCCCTCGCGGACGGCCTCGAGGATCTGCGCTTTCGTCACCCGGCCGAGGTAGTTGGCGACCGTCGGGCGCCAGCCTGCGTCGGCCATGTCCAGCGAGGTCGCGCGCACCAGCCGGTCGGCCTGGGCGAGGCGGACCTGCAGCCCGTGCTCGCTTACATCGCTCGCGCTGTAGGGGTTGGGCTTCTCGTAGAGCGCGTTGACGCCGTAGCTGACGCAATGCGCCAGTAGTGCAAGGCGGCTGGCGCTGTCGAGCGCGGCGATCCAGTCCCAGAGCGCCGCATCGTCACCGGGCAGATCGGCCTCCCACCCCTCGTGCCGCTCGGCGATGGACTGGGCGGCCGGGCTGTCGTTCAGCCCCTCGGCGTGGCCGGGCAGGTAGACGTGCTGGACGCTGGCCTGCAGGCAGCCGCGGGTGTTGCGGTGGTGGAAGGTGTCGCTGACCAGCCGGTGGAGGAGCGCGGTCAGGGCGACCTCGGGGTTGCGCGCGACGGCATCGCGCAGGGCGAGGGTGCGATAGGCCGTCAGTTCGGACAGCAACCGGTCGGGCAGCGGGCGGATGCCGTCGTCCTCCTCCTCCGCCGGGGGCTGCCAGGGGGTTGTGATCACCGGTTGGGTGGCCGTGGCCTCGGGCATGGCGCTGTCCATGGCTGAGGCGACCGGCGCGACCGGTTCTTCATCCTCGGGCCGGACATAGCCGCGCTCGACCGACAGGGTGCCGTCGGAGCGCAGGCTGACGAAGGCCCCGGCGCGGGCCATCTCGTCGGCGTCGAACCGCAGGGGGCGGCTGTTGAACGCCTCCAGCGCCGCCTCGATCTCGCCCAGGCGCGCGTCGACCGCGTCGGGGAATTCGTCAGCGCCCTCGTATTCGGCCTCCAGCGCGTCGTATTCGTCGCGCAGCGCCACGCGCTCGGCCCGTTCCGCCTCGGTCAAGTCGACCGTGGTGCCCGTCAGCCGGCGCAAGCCGTGGGTGTGGCCGTAGGGGAAATCCGTCGCCACCTCGACCCATTTCCAGCCCTCGGCGGCGATGGCCTCGGCCTCGGCCGACAGCTTCGCGGCCACCAGACGTTCCAGCAGCGGCACGTCCTGCAACCAGCCGCCGCCATCCTCCTCGAACAGATCGCGCATCACCGCGCCACCGGCCTCGACATAGGCCTCCAGCCCGACGAACCGCGCCCGCCGGTCGCCCGCGCGCGCGGTCTGTTCGGTCAGCATGCGTCGGATCTGATACGGCTCCTTCTGCCAGCTCTGGCGCACCGCCTCCCAGACTTGCACCTGCCGGTCATGGTCGTCCGAGACGGTGAAGGCCATCAGCTGCTCCAGCGTCATCGCGTCCTCGGCATAGACCTCGAGCAGCGTGGGCGCGACGGCGGTCAGGCGCAAGCGCTGCTTGACCACCTGCGGCGTGACGAAAAAGGCCGCAGCGATCTCGGCCTCGGTCATGCCCTTGTCGCGTAGCGCGAGGAAGGCGCGGAACTGGTCGAGCGGGTGCAGCGGCGCGCGCTCGATGTTCTCGGCCAGCGACACCTCATCGATCAGGATGCCCGAGCTGGCCTCGGAGACGATGCAGGGCACCGGGGCGGTCTTAGGCAGGCGCTTTTGCCTGACCAACAGCTCCAGCGCGCGAAAGCGGCGGCCGCCCGCGGGCACCTCATAGCGGCCGGTCTCGGCTCCGGCTTCGTCCAGCAGGGGGCGGACATGCAGGCTCTGGATCAGGCCGCGCCGGGCGATGGACTCGGCCAGTTCCTCGACAGAGATGCCCGCCTTGATGCGGCGCACATTGGCCTGGCTGAGGGACAGCTTGTCGAACGGGATGTCGCGCGCGGTGGCGAGGGTGATCTTCTTCGTGGCATTGGCCATGGGTCTTGCTCCACAGCGGGCGCCGAGGGCCTCTCCCCCGGCTCGCAACCCGCCACAAAGCGACAAGCCACCCTCTGGCTCTCAGGGGTGGGGCATTGTGCGAAT